>JACCDH011350225.1_pt1 | contig 32508 bp, 24 predicted proteins | sample 7442481 | NCBI WGS metagenome assembly JACCDH01 (sample SAMN15323433, study PRJNA562643) | freshwater metagenome | isolation source: river surface water | place: USA:Blue River Watershed | collected 2017-08-15
GACGATCTGGAGGCCGCCTTCACCTTCACCCACGCCATCATGATGGCCTCGCCCTGGTACTACTTCGAGTGGGACGGCACACCGCGCGAGAACATCGTGGAAGCACGCGACGGGATGGAGAAGGGCATGGCTCAGGACCCCTACCACCCCGGCCTGACGCACCTGCACGTGCACCTGATGGAAGCCTCGCGCGAGCCCGTGCGCGCCGAGACTTCCGCCGACGCACTGGAGCCGCTGACCCCGATGATCGGCCACATGGCGCACATGCCCGGCCACATCTTCATGCGCATCGGCCGTTACCAGGACTCCATCGAGGCCAACCGCCGCTCCGTCATTGCCGATGAGTACTTCGTGCAGCAGTGGGGCGACCGGCCCTATCCGCAGTACGGCACCTATTTCCTCTCCGCCACCAACCACCGCAATCACGCCCGCATGTTCATTCACTGGGGCGGCCTGCTGCAGGGCAACCCGGAAGTGGCCTTCGAGATCACCGGCCCGATTGCCGCCGCCACCACGGCGGAGCAGCTGGATCGCGGCAACTCCCTGCGCAACATCACGGTGGAATGGATGACGATGAAGGCCTTCGGCATGTGGGACGAGATCCTCGCCCTGCCCGCACAGCCTGACACCCGTCCCTTCCTGCAGGGCACGCTGAACCATGTGCGCGGGGCCGCGCTCGCCGCCAAGGGCGACATCGCCGGGGCCGAGGCCGAACTGGCCGCGCTGGACGCCGTCATGAGCAACCCGGTGCTGCAGACCCAGCGCGCCGCCGTGAACACCGCCGCCAGCATCCTGGCCATCAACCGGGCCTCGCTGGCCGGCGAGATCGCCAATGCCAAGGGCGACCACGCCGCCGCCATCGCCGCCTTCACCCAGGCGGTGGACTTGCAGGACCACCTGCGCTACATGGAGCCGCCCGACTGGATCCAGTCCATGCGCCTGTTCCTGGGCCAGGCCTATCTGAACGCCGGTCAGGCCGAAGACGCCCGCCGCGTGTTCCTGGAAGACCTGGACCTGCTGCAGGAGAACGGCTGGGCGCTGTTCGGTCTCACCAATGCCCTGACCGCGCTGGGCGAGGACGCGCAGGCGGCCGAGGCCCGCGAGCGATTCGACGAGGCCTGGGAGTACGCCACCGTCGAGTTGACCAAGGCGCACTTCTGAGATGCGCGTCCTCGTCACCGGCGGCAGCGGCTTCCTGGGTCAGGCCCTGACCCGAGCGCTGCTGGCCCGCGGTGACGAGGTCATCATCCTGAGTCGCCATCCCGCCACCCACCGCGACCGGCGCGCCGGCAGCGTTTGGGTGCAGGACCTGACCGAGATCGACACCCCTGTTGACGCCGTGGTCAATCTGGCAGGCGCCAACCTCTTCGCCGCCCCCTGGACGCGCGCGCGCAAGCAGCTGCTGCATGACAGCCGCGTGGCCCTGACCTGGAAACTGGTCAGCTGGATGCTCTCGCAAACCACCCTGCCCAAGGTGCTTCTTTCCGGCTCGGCCATCGGCTTTCATGGCGATGGCGGTGAGCAAGCCCTCACGGAGCAGAGCCCGCCCGGCCGCGACTGGGCGGCCACACTGGTGCAGGACTGGGAGAACGCCACACGCCACGTGGCAGACGCGGGCGTGCGCACCGTGCTGCTGCGCACGGGACTGGTGCTGGGACATGGCGGGCTGCTCGGCCCGATCCTGCCGCTGTTCAGGGCGTATCTGGGCGGCTCGCTGGGGGCGGGGAAATTCTGGTACAGCTGGATCCATCTGCAGGACTGGGTGAACGCCACCCTGTTCCTGCTGGACCGTCACGAGGCCCGCGGGCCCTACCTGCTGACGGCGCCCGAGCCGGTGCGCTACGGCGACTTCGCCCGCACCCTGGGCAAGGTGCTGCAGCGGCCGGTGTGGCTGACGCCGCCCGGCTGGGTGCTGCGCCTGCTGCTGGGCCAGCGTGCCGCTCTGATGCTGAGCAGCACCAAGGCGCTGCCGGCGCGGCTGCAGGAGGCGGGGTTCCAGTGGCAGTACCCGGCCCTGGAAGACGCGCTGCGCGCGATCGTCAGCAGGGACGCCGAGTCCTGACACGCGGCGTGGCCAGTGGCCGAACCCTCAGGTGGCAATTGGCCGCGCCGCCCAAGGCCATTGGGCCCGAGCGCTTGCACTCCAACGGTGCAGAAATCGCCCCCACCGCTGCATTTACGGGCACCTGCGCTGGCGCTGCAGCCGGAGCAGGCGCCGACACCCTCGCGCAAGCCCTTGTATTTCCAGCCATTAAAAACCTGGCACGAATAGTGAATTAATCTGGGCGTAGTACTCTCCAGTACCAAATTCTTGAATCGGGTAACGATGCCTGCCTCCCCCATGGGAAGCAGGCTTTTTTTTGCCTTGAATTTCAGCCACTACCTTGCCCAGGGAGCCGCTCACATGACCCACGCCAGCCGCACCGCCGACCATCCGTTCTCTTGCCTGCCCCTGCCACGTGCCGCGCTGACACTCGTCGCCCTGGTGCTGGCCACGCCGGCGCCCGCGCAGGCCCAGAGCACGCTCGATGACATCGCCAGCATGATCAGCGGCGGCAGCGCCCGCGTGGCGCTGCGCTACCGCTTCGAGGACGTGGAACAGGACAACGCGCTGCGCCCAGCCGCCGCGTCCACCCTGCGCACGCGGCTCACGTTCCAGAGCAGCACGGTGAATCAGTTCCACGTGGCACTGGAGGCGGACAACATCCTCGGCATCGGCGCCGACCACTACGACTCCTTCGCGCTGGACCAGTACCGGGGCCGCTATGCGGTGATCGCCGACCCGGTGGGCACCGAGATCAATGTGGCTGCCCTCACCCATGTGATCACCGAGGGCAGCAGCCTCAGTCTGGGCCGCCAGCGCCTGAATCACGCCAATCAGCGTTTCCTGGGCAGCGTGGGCTGGCGGCAGAACGAACAGACTTTCGATGCGCTCAGCTATCAGCGCAGCAGCGGCGATCTGAGCGTGAATTACAGCTACCTGTGGAATGTGAACCGAGTGTTCAAGGGCGCGAAGCCCAGCGCGCAGATCACCGACTACGACAGCAACTCCCACGCCCTGCTGGTGAGTCAGAAGACGCGTTGGGGCAGTGTCAGCGGCTTTGTCTACGCGCTGGATTTCGACAATGCCCGCGCGGCCTCGTCACTGAGCACCGGCATCACGGTCACCGGCACGCTGGCGCCGCTGAGCCTGAGCGCCACCTATGCGCGACAGTCCGATTACGCCGACAACCCGCTTGCCTACGACGCCGACTACCTGCAGCTGGAGGCCAGCGGCAAAGTGGGCCAGCTGACCCTGCTGGCGGGTTTTGAGGTGCTGGGCAGCGACGACGGGGGGGCCGCGTTCAGCACACCGCTGGCCACGCTGCACCGCTATCAGGGGTTTGCGGACCTGTTCCTGAACACACCGGCGAATGGCATCGAGGACACCTATCTCACGCTCAGCGCCCCGGCAGGCACCCTCGCCCTCAGCGCCACCCTCCACGATTACAGTGCCGAACGCGGCAGCGCCGACTACGGCCGCGAGTGGAACGCGGTGGCCACCTATGCCGTGAACTCGCGCCTGAGCGTGGAGGCCAAGTACGCGCGCTACGACAGCGATGGATTTGCCGTGGACACCGACAAGCTCTGGCTCAGCCTGATGCTGGCACTGTAATTGCTGATCACCCCAGTGACCGAGTCCCCCACGTTCGAGTGATCCGCGAGTGAAGCAACCCCCCGCCGCAGCCGGCATCCGCGTGATGCTGGTGGACGATGACCCCGGCCGCGCCAGGCTGGTGGAAGAGCAGCTCCAGGCCGCCGGCTTCGAGGTGCTCTCCTGCATCAGCTCGGCCACGGGCCTGCTGTTCCAGATCGAGCAGCACCGCCCGGACGTGGTGCTGATCGACCTGCAGTCGCCCGACCGCGACGTGCTGGAGAGTCTGGCCATCGTCAATCGCCACAGCCCCACGGCCATGGTGATGTTTGCGGAGGAAGACGACCCGGGCTTCATCCGCGAGGCCGTCGCGGCCGGCATCAGCACCTATCTCACGCAAGGGCTCAACCCGGCGCGGGTGCGTCCGGTGATCGACGTGGCACTGGCCCAGTTCCGCGCCTTCCAGGGCCTGCGAGACGAGCTGAACAGCGCGCGCAATCAGCTGGAAGACCGGCTGCTCATCGACAAGGCCAAGGGCCTGCTGATGCGCCAGCGCCGCCTCGACGAAAACGCCGCGCATCAGCTGCTGACGCGTCTGGCCATGGACAACAACCAGCGGCTGCGCGATGTGGCACAGACCGTCATCGCCACCCTTGCCGCCTTCGACCCCAGGAAGTGACGCATGTCCGATCCCGCCCGTCTGCCCCCGCCCGAAACCGCCGCCCTGCGCCTGGGCTACATGCGCCTGAGCGACGCGGCGCCCCTGGTGCTGGCGCAGGAGACGGGCCTGTTCGCCCACTATGGTCTGCAGGTGCAGCTGCGCCGGGAAGTCTCCTGGGCCAATCTGCGCGACAAGCTGGTGCTGGGCGAACTCGAAGCGGCGCAGCTGCTGGCCCCGCTGCCGCTGATGACCAGCCTGGGCGCGGGCGGCTTGCGCGGGACCTTGCTGACGGGACTGGCCCTCGGGCTCAACGGCAATGCCATCACGTTTTCCAATGCGCTGTGGGACAGCCTGGGCCTGCGCTTTCCCGGCCGGGCTCCGGATGCCCGGCAGGTGGTGCAGGCGCTGGCGCTGCACCTGCGCCAGCGCCAGGTCGGCAGGCTGGTCTTCGCCACCGTGCACGCCTTCTCCATGCACACCTTCCTGCTGCGCCAGTGGCTGCAGGCAGGCGGCATCGACCCGGACAAGGACGTGAAGATGATCGTGCTGCCCCCGGAGCAGATGTGCGACAGCCTGGCGCGCGGCATCATCGACGGCTATTGCGTGGGCGAACCCTGGAACACGGTGGCCGTGGAGCAGGGCATCGGCACCGTCGCCGCCAGCGGCTATCAGCTCTGGAACAACGCGCCGGAAAAGGTGCTGGGCGTGACCCAGCACTGGCACGACACCCACCCGGCCACGCATCTGCGCCTGCGTCTCGCCGTGATGGAGGCGTGTCGGCAGTTGTCGCAGATGGACGCGCGCGTGCGCGTGGCTGAGCTGCTGAGCCGGCGCGAGTACTTGAACCTGCCCACGCGTCTGTTGTTGCCCTCGCTGAGCGGCCAGTTCCGCTTCAGCAAGCAGGACGAGCCCGTCGCGATGCCGGATTTCCACGTGTTCTGGAAATATCAGGCCGGCTTCCCTTGGCGCTCGCAGGCGAGCTGGATGCTGACGCAGTGCAGCGCCCTGCTGGGCAGGCCGATTGCCGCCGAACCCGCCGGCGCCCTGGTGCAGCAGTGCTGGCGTCCGGCGCTCTATCGCGAGGCCGCCAGGCTGCTCGGCGTGCCTTCGCCCAGCCAGGACGGCAAGGACGAAGACGTGCACGACGGGGCCTGGGAGCTGGAGCCTGGCATCGTGCTGGGGCCGGACCGCCAGATTCGCTGAGTCACGCGCCCCGCAATGGCGCAGCGCTGCACCAGGATGGCGCCGGCCGCCGTGCGCGCAGGCCCGCAAGCGCCCCGCAAAGCGCAGGTGGCCGCGGAAAATGGGCTTTTGCGCTGCTTGGCACGGCCCCTGCATTGATAAATTCAGGAACTCACTGCTCTTCGGAGTTCTGCGCGGATCACACTCTCCCCCGACACGGGTCCGCCGGGTAATGTCGCCCACGTCGCTGCGCTGCAGCACGTGGGCTTTTTTTTTTGCGAATTCGGAACAGTCAGTCCATGTCACAGACCAAGGAGTCTTCCATGCCCGCCCTCGCCAGCACTGTCGTTCATCGTTGCGCTGTCCCCCCCCTGCGTGCCGCGTGTCTTCTCTTGAGCGTCAGCCTCACCTGCGTGAGTGCTGCCGCACTGGCCCAGTTAGGCGCTCCCGAGAAGGACGAGCTCACCTTCGGCTTCATCAAGCTGACTGACATGGCGCCTCTGGCAATTGCCTATGAACAGGGCTACTTCGAGGACGAAGGCCTCTACGTGACGCTGCAGGCCCAGGCCAACTGGAAGGTGCTGCTCGATGGCGTCATCGACGGTCAGCTCGACGGCGCCCACATGCTGGCCGGTCAGCCGCTGGCCGCCACCATCGGCTATGGCACCCAGGCGCATATCGTCACACCGCTGAGCATGGACTTGAACGGCAATGGCATCACCGTGTCCAACGCCGTCTGGGAGGCCATGCGCGAGCACGTGCCCATGGTCGACGGCAAGCCGGTGCACCCGATCTCGGCCGCCGCTCTGAAGCCGGTGGTGGAAGACTCCCTGGCGCGCGGCATCCCCTTCACCATGGGCATGGTGTTCCCGGTGTCCACGCACAATTACGAGCTGCGTTACTGGCTCGCCGCCGGCGGCATTCACCCCGGCTTCTACGAACCAGGCAGCGGCGACAGCTCGGGCACGCTGGACGCCCAGGTGCAGTTGTCGGTGACCCCGCCGCCGCAAATGCCGGCCACCCTGGAAGCGGGCACCATCTTCGGCTACAGCGTGGGTGAACCCTGGAATCAGCAGGCCATCGTCAAGGGCATCGGGGTGCCCGTGATCACCGATTACGAGATCTGGAAGAACAACCCCGAGAAAGTCTTCGGCATGACGGAGGCCTTCACCCGCGAGAACCCCAACACCACCGTGCGCATCGTCAAGGCCATGCTGCGTGCCGGCAAGTGGCTGGACGAGAACAACAACGCCAACCGCATGGAAGCCGCCCGCATCCTGGCGCGCAGCGAATACGTGGGCGCCGACGTGGAGGTGATCGCCAATTCCATGACCGGCACCTTCGAGTACGAGAAGGGCGATGTACGCGAGGTGCCCGACTTCAACGTGTTCTTCCGCCACCACGCCACCTACCCCTATTACTCGGATGCCATCTGGTACCTCACGCAGATGCGCCGCTGGGGCCAGATCGCCGAGCCAAAGAGTGACGACTGGTACCTGGAGCAGGCGAAGCGCGTCTACAAGCCGGAGATCTACCGCCTGGCCGCCGAGGCCCTGATTGCCGAAGGCGTGATGAGCGCGGCCGATTTTCCGGACTTCGCCAGCGAGACCGGCATTCGCCCGGTGACCAGTGACTTCATCGACGGCGTGCCCTATGACGGCAGCCAGCCCAATGCCTATCTGCAGTCACTGGAGATTGGACACCAATGAGCTCCGTCGCCGCCACCCAACCGTGGAAAGCCTTTCCCCCCAACCCGGCGCTGTCCAGGACGCTGCGGCAGTGGACCTTGTCGCTGGTCGGCTGCGTCATCTTCCTGCTGCTGTGGCAGGCCACCGCCAACAGCATCGTGACCTCGCTGGGCCAGTTTCCCGGCCCGGCCCAAGTGTGGATGCAGGTGAAGAATCTGCAGGCCGAGTACACCCGCGAGCGGGAACGTCGCGTGGAGTTCCTGCAGCGCCAGGAGGCCCGCAATGCCGAACTGCTGGCCGCCGACCCGAACGCCGAGGTGCGCGTGCGGCCCTATACCGGCCGCCCCACGTTCATCGACCAGGTGCAGACCAGCCTGCTGACCGTGGCCGCAGGCTTCGCCATCGCCATGTTGCTGGCCATTCCGCTGGGCATTCTCTGCGGCCTGAGCGAAGCGCTCTATAGCGCGTTGAACCCATTGATTCAGCTGTTCAAGCCGGTGTCGCCGCTGGCGTGGCTGCCGCTGGTGACCATGGTGGTGAGCGCGGTGTATGTCTCGGAGCAGCCACTGTTCGAGAAATCCTTCGTGACCTCGGCGCTCACTGTCGCCCTGTGCTGCCTGTGGCCCACCGTCATCAACACCACGGTGGGCGTGGCGAGCGTGGACAAGGACCTGCTCAATGTCAGCCGCGTGATCTGCCTGCCCACCCCTGTGCATATCCGTCGCATCGTGCTGCCCTCGGCCGTGCCCCTGATCTTCACCGGTATGCGGCTTTCCCTGGCCACCGGCTGGATGGTGCTGATTGCCGCCGAGATGCTGGCGCAGAACCCGGGGCTGGGCAAGTTCATCTGGGACGAATTCCAGAACGGAAGTTCCGACTCCCTGGGCCGCATCATGGTGGCGGTGCTGGTGATCGGCCTGATCGGACTGGTGCTGGACAAACTGATGCTGGCGCTGCAACGGCGCGTCAGCTGGGACAAGCAGGCCGTGCTGCGCTAGTGGGAGCCACAGGAGACGCCTATGCACAGTTATCTCGAACTCACTCAGGTGGGCATTGAATTCAACACCGGCAGCGGGCCTTTCCGCGCGCTGCGCAACGTCAACCTCAAGATCGACAAGGGCGAGTTCATCAGCCTCATCGGCCACTCCGGCTGCGGCAAGTCCACGGTGCTCAACATCATCGCCGGGCTGCACGAGGCCACCGAGGGCGGCGTGATCCTGGACGGCCGCGAAGTGCGCGCCCCCGGGCCCGACCGTGCCGTGGTGTTCCAGAACCACGCCCTGCTGCCCTGGCTGAGCGTGTACGACAACGTGGCGCTGGCCGTGGAGCAGGTGTTCAAGGGCCGCAAGAGCAAGGCCGAGATGGCGCAGTGGATCGACCACAACTTGGCGCTGGTGCACATCGAGCACGCCCGCAACAAGCGTCCGCACGAGATCTCCGGCGGCATGAAGCAGCGCGTGGGCATCGCCCGCTGCCTGGCCATGCAGCCCAAGGTGCTGCTGATGGACGAGCCCTTCGGGGCGCTGGATGCGCTCACCCGCGCCCATCTGCAGGACTCGCTGATGGGGATTCACGCCGCGCTCGGGACCACGGTGGTGATGATCACCCACGACGTGGACGAAGCGGTGCTGCTGTCCGACCGCATCGTGATGATGAGCAACGGACCGGCCGCCACGGTGGGCGAGATCCTGCCCATCACCCTGCCGCGCCCGCGCAATCGCCTGGCACTGGCCGAGGACCCGCACTTCGTGCACGCCCGCCAGCAGGTGCTGCAGTTCCTCTATGACAAACACCAATTTCCGGGCACGCAGGCCGCATGAGCGCCTGGCCCCGAGCTGCGCAGGAGAAACAGACATGAGAGCGAGAAAGATCGTCGTCGTGGGCAACGGCATGGTGGGACATTACTACGCCGATGCCCTGGCGCGGCAGCAGGCCGGCCACGAGATCACGGTGATCGGCGCCGAACCGCGTCCGGCCTACGACCGCGTGCATCTGTCCGAGGTGTTCAGCGGCAAGAATCCGGAAGACCTGGCGCTCACCACACGGGAGCAGTACAAGGCGCTGGGCATTGCCGCGCACTTCGGCGACGAGGTGGTGAGCATCGACCGCGCCGGCAAGGCAGTGGTCACGGCGCTGGGCCGGCGCTTCGCCTACGACAAGCTGGTGCTGGCCACCGGCTCCTACCCCTTCGTGCCACCAGTGCCGGGGGCCGACCTGCCGCACTGCCTGACCTACCGCACCATCGACGATCTGGGCGCCATCCGCGCCAGTGCGCGCGAGGGCAAGGTGGGCGTGGTGGTGGGCGGCGGACTGCTCGGTCTGGAATGCGCGAACGCCCTGAAGAATCTCGGCCTGCAGACCCATGTGGTGGAGTTCGCGCCCGGGCTGATGGGCGTGCAGCTGGACAGCGGCGGCAGCACCATGCTGCGCGCGATGATCGAGGAGCTGGGCGTGCAGGTGCACACCAGCAAGGCCACGCAGCGCATCGTGGCGGGCAGCGAGCGCCGCCTGCGCATGGAGTTTTCCGACGGCAGCGTGCTGGAAACCGACACAATCGTGTTCTCTGCCGGCATCCGCCCCAATGACGCGCTGGCGAAACGGGCCGAGCTCACCGTGGGCGAGCGCGGGGGCATCGTCATCGATTACCACTGCCGCACCAGCGATTCCGACATCTTCGCCATCGGCGAGTGCGCGCTGTTTGGCGGGCGCATCTACGGCCTGGTGGCGCCGGGCTATCGCATGGCCGACGCCGCCCTGAGCCAGCTGGGCGACGCCCCCGTGGCCTTCCAGGGCGCGGACATGAGCACCAAGCTGAAGCTGCTGGGCATCGACGTGGGTTCCATCGGCGACTCCCACGGCAAGCAGCTGCACGAGGGCAAGCCTGCGATCAGCCTGCTCTATGCCAATGACCGCGAGCGCGTCTACAAGAAGATCGTGGTGAGCGCCGACGGCAGGAAGCTGCTGGGAGCCGTGCTGGTGGGCGACTGCAGCGACTACGACACGCTGCTGCAACTCTTTCTCAATGACATGGAGCTGCCGGCGAATCCCGAATCCATCATCCTGCCGGCAGACGCAGGGGCCGCTCCCCTGCTCTCGGGCCTGCAACTGCCGCTGACGGCGACGATCTGCTCCTGCCTGAATGTGACCAAGGGCACCATCATCGATGCCATCAACGCCGGCTGCTGTTCCGTGGCCGACGTGAAGGCGGCCACCAAGGCCAGCAGCGGCTGCGGCGGCTGCGCGGCCCTGCTCAAGTCCACGGTGGATGCCGAGTTGGCCGCCCGCGGCGTGGCCGTGAACAATCATCTGTGCGAGCACTTCGCCTATACGCGCCAGGAGCTGTTCCACCTCATCCGCGTCGGCTCGCTCAAGACCTTCGAGGACACCCTGCACAAACACGGCCGGGGCCGCGGCTGCGAGGTCTGCAAGCCGACCGTCGGCTCGATCCTGGCCTCGCTGTGGAACGACTACGTGCTGAAGAGTGAGCACGCGCCACTGCAGGACACCAATGACACCTTCCTCGCCAACATGCAGAAGGACGGCACCTATTCCATCGTGCCCCGAATTCCGGGCGGCGAGATCACCGCCGACAAGCTGCTGGTGATCGGCCAGGTGGCGAAGAAGTACCAGCTCTACACCAAGATCACCGGCGGCCAGCGCATCGACCTGTTCGGCGCACGCGTGAACGAGCTCCCGGAGATCTGGCGCGAACTGGTGGATGCCGGCTTCGAGACGGGGCATGCCTATGGCAAGGCGCTGCGCACGGTGAAGTCCTGCGTGGGCAGCACCTGGTGTCGCTACGGCGTGCAGGACAGCGTGAGCATGGCCATCCTGATCGAGAACCGTTACAAGGGGGTCAGGTCCCCTCACAAATTGAAGTCGGCCGTCTCGGGCTGCACCCGCGAGTGCGCCGAGGCGCAGTCCAAGGACTTCGGCGTGATCGCCACCGAGAACGGCTGGAACCTGTACGTCTGCGGCAACGGCGGCATGCGCCCGCGCCACGCCGACCTGTTCGCCACCGATCTGGATGACGTGACGCTGATCCGCTACATCGACCGCTTCCTGATGTTCTACATCCGCACCGCGGACCGCCTGCAGCGCACCTCGGTGTGGCTGAACAATCTGGAGGGCGGGCTGGACTATCTGCGCGCCGTGATCATCGACGACTCGCTGGGCATCGCCGCCGAGCTGGAAGCGCAGATGGCTCTGCTGCTGGACACCTATCAGTGCGAGTGGAAGACGACGCTGGAGGACCCGGAAAAACTCAAGCGCTTCCGCCAGTTCGTCAACAGCATGGAAGACGATGCCCATGTGGTGTTTGTGCAGGAACGCGGCCAGCGGCGCCCGGCACGCGAAGAAGAACGCGCAGTACTCTAGCAGTAGGAGCTTGCTTGCAAGCGAATGTCCGCTCCCGATCACCATGCCCCAACCGCAGGAGAACACGATGCACACCGCCCGACACGAGACGACCCCCTTCGACCCCGTCGCCATCTTCAGCCGCGACGACCTGCAGACCAATGCCGGCGTCTGCGCCCTGATCAACGACGTGCAGGTGGCGGTGTTCTATCTGCCTGACGAGTCGCCGGCGCTGTATGCGATCCACAACTGGGACCCGCTCGGCCGCGCGAATGTGCTCTATCGCGGCATCGTCGGCGACATTCAGGGCGAACTGGTGGTGGCCTCCCCCTTGTACAAGCAGCACTTCAGTCTGCAGACTGGGCGCTGCCTGGAGGACCCACTGATCCAGGTGCCACTTTTCGAGGCGCAGCTGGACGGCGACACCGTCACCGTGAGTCTGCGCCGGCGCAAGCCCGCGCCAGTCCAGGACGCTGAATGACCGCAGACACCCTACAACAGCACACCACCACCTGCCCCTATTGCGGCGTGGGCTGCGGCGTGGACGCCCACGTTCAACAGCAGCGCCTCACGGCGGTGCAGGGCCTGACGTCCCATCCCGCGAATCTCGGCCGCCTGTGCGTGAAGGGCTCGGCGCTGCACGAGACCATGGGCGAGAGCGGCCGCCTGCTGCACCCGCGCATCGCCGGCGTGCGCACCGACTGGAACACGGCACTGGATCACGTGGCCGCCGGACTGCGCGACACGCTGCGTCAGCACGGCCCGGGCGCCGTGGCCTTCTATCTCTCCGGGCAGTTGCTCACCGAGGACTATTACGTCGCCAACAAGCTGATGAAGGGCTTCCTCGGCAGCGCCAATGTCGACACCAATTCGCGGCTGTGCATGGCGTCGGCCGTGGCCGGCTACAAGCGCGCATTCGGCGCCGATGCGGTGCCCTGCAGTTACGAGGACCTGGAATGCTGTGACCTGCTGGTGCTGATCGGCGCGAATGCCGCGTGGAATCATCCGGTGCTGTATCAGCGCATGCGGGCCGCGAAGGCCGCGCGTCCCGGCATGCGCATCGTGCTGATCGACCCGCGCCGCACTGCCAGCGCGGAGATCGCCGACCTGCACCTGCCGCTGCGCCCGGGCGCCGACGCCTTTCTCTTTGGCGGCCTGCTGCACCATCTTGCCGAGCGCCGGGTGCTGGATCAGGGCTACATCGACGCCCACACCGAAGGCTTCGACGCCGCGCTCGCCGCCTGCGCCGACTTCGATCACGACACCACGGCCGCCCGGACAGGGCTCGACCCGGCCGATCTGGAACAGTTCTTCCAGTGGTTCGCGCGCACCGAGCGCACCGTCAGTTTCTATTCCCAGGGCATCAACCAGTCCGCCACCGGCACCGACAAGTGCAATGCGATCATCAACTGTCACCTCGCCACCGGCCGCATCGGCAGGCCCGGCATGGGGCCGTTCTCCATCACCGGGCAGCCCAATGCCATGGGCGGCCGCGAAGTGGGTGGGCTGGCCAATCAGCTGGCGGCACACATGGACTTCACTGCCGGGAACGTCGAGCGCGTGGGCCGTTTCTGGGGCGCCGCGCACATGGCGACCACGCCGGGACTCAAGGCGGTGGACATGTTCGATGCACTTGCGCGCGGCGAGATCAAGGCCGTGTGGATCATGGCGACCAACCCCGTGGTCAGCCTGCCTGACTCCGAGCGCATTCGTGCGGCGCTGCGCCAGTGCCCGCTGGTGATCGTGTCGGACTGCATCGAACACACCGACACCACGGCCTGCGCCGACGTGCTGCTGCCGGCCACCGGCTGGGGCGAGAAAGACGGCACGGTCACCAATTCCGAACGGCGCATTTCGCGGCAGCGTGCCCTGGTGCCTGCAGCGGGCGAGGCACGTCACGACTGGTGGATCATCAGCGAGGTGGCCCGACGCCTGGGCCATGGCGCCGCGTTCGCGTATCGCTCCCCGGCCGAGATCTTCCGCGAGCATGCCGCGCTGTCGGCCTTCGAGAACGCGGGCACCCGCGCCTTCGACATCGGCGCGCTGGCCACGCTCGACGACACCGGCTACGACACTCTGCAGCCGCTGCAGTGGCCGGTGACCGCGGCGGCCCCGTCTGGCACCGCGCGACTGTTCACGGACGCGCGCTTCTTCACGCCATCGGGCCGCGCCCGCTTCGTGGCGGTGGCCCCGACGCTGCCGCAGCAGGCCATGGCGCCGGATACTCCTTTCCAGCTCAACACCGGCCGCCTGCGCGACCAGTGGCACACCATGACGCGCACCGGCCGGGCCCCGCGCCTGCTCGCCCACACCGAGGCGCCCTTTGTTGCCATCAACCCGCGCGATGCCCGGAGTCTGGGGATTCGCGAAGGCGATCTGGTGTCGGTGGCGGTGCGCCAGGGCGACGCAGAACGCCGGGCGCTGCTGCTGCAGGCCCGGCTGGAGGAAGGGCAGCGCGACGGCGACGTCTTCGTGCCGATTCACTGGAGTGATCAGTTCGCCTCGCACGGCCGCGTCATGCAGCTGATCGCCAGCGTGACCGACCCGGTGTCCGGTCAGCCCGAGAGCAAATTCGCGTGGGTGGGGCTGCGTGCGGTGAAGGTGCAGCGCTGGATCGTCGCCATTGGCCGCGAACGCGTGCCGGTGGAAGGCTTCGACTACTGGGTGCAGCGCCCGGTGGAAGGCGGCTGGTGCACCCTGCTCGCCACGACCCGCCTCCCGTCAGAGGACACCGAGCGACACTGGCAGCACTGGCTGGAGGGGCTGCACCAGGGGCTGGAGAAGATCGCAGTGTCGAACTCCGGCAATGGCGATTACCGCGCGCTGCTGTGCCAGGCCAACCGGATTCAGGTGGCGGTGTTCGCCGGCGCGGCGCGCAGCAGCCTGCCCGACACGGCCTGGCTGCAGACCCTGCTGACGCATGATGTCAACGCCGACTCCTGGCGACTGCTGGCCCGACAGCAAGGCGCCGGCCTCGGCGCCCAGCGCATGATCTGCAGCTGCTTCCGCGTCAGCGAGGCGCAGATACTCGACGCCATCGCGCAAGGGGCACGCAGTGTGGAAGAACTCGGCAAGCGCCTGCGCTGCGGCACCAATTGCGGGTCGTGCATTCCGGAGTTGCAGCAGCTGCTCAAGCAGCCACTGTAATGCCGCCAGCGTGCCGATGCCGGGCCTCGCGAACCGTGATCTCGATGCGTTGATCCAGCGCGACGAGGGCCAGCATCAGGCGCTCCAGGGAAATGTTCTGCAGCTTGTAGTGCCGGATGGCGGACACTCTTGGCTGGTGCATGCCGGTCAGGCGGGCCACCTCCGCCTGGCTCAGCCGTCGAGAGTCGATGAGGGCATTCAGCTTCATCGCAAGCTGAGTCTTCACGGTCAACTCCTGCGCATCCTCAAGCGCCAAGTCGTGCAGCGCGTTGGTGGAGCCTTTGCTGGTGTCGCCTTGCTTCATGTTGTCTGGCTCCTCTTGTGTCGATCGCGAAGCAGCAGATCCTTGAATCGTTTCTCGATCAAGCTGACGTCCGCCTTCGGGGTGCTGATGCCGAACTTGGAATTTTTCTGAAACGCATGCAGAACGTGCATCGCATCATCACCTACGAGCGCAAGCACGACCCTGAATGTGTCGCCGCGCGCATTCTCGCGCAGCTCGATCACTCCGCTTCCCTGCCCTTTCCATGGTTTTGCATCGGGCGGCCAGCCCCCCAGTTGCAAGAGGTAGAGAGCAACGCCGAGGTCCTTCTGCACTGACAGTGGGAACGTCTTCAGATCCTGTCTCGAACTGGCCTCCCAGTAGACCAGCCTGCTTTTCGGTTCGTCCATGAATATACCTTTTCATATATATCCTGCAACTCCCTGTTGCATGAAAAAGTATAGGCATGAAAACGTCATCTCGCGGCACCTAGCCCCGCTCCACCCGCAGCAACAACGCCGGGAAAAACAGCAGGTCCAACAGCAGCGCCACCACCACGATGGGCACGAGCAGCATGGCCGCCTGCTGGAAGTAGAGCGTGCTGGCCGCCATCAGCACACAGGTGCCCACGGCCATCACGGTGGTGGTGAGAATCAGCGCCGGGCCGGCCTTCTCCAGTGCGTGTTCCACCGCCGCGCGCGGCGACAGCCCCTGCACCCGCGAGCTCTGATAGCTGCTGAGAATGTGCACCGTGTCGTCCACCACCAGGCCGATGCTGATGCTGAACAGCATCATCACGAAGGGGTCAAGACTCCCCACCAGCAGCCCCCAGGCTCCGAACACCAGCACAGCCGGCAGCAGATTCGGCAGCATGCTGAGCAGCCCGTAACGCACGCTGCGCATGCCCACCACCAGCGCCACCGTGATCAGCAGCAGACTCAGCCCATAGCCTTCCAGCAGCTCGAAAGTCACCGCGCGGTCCATGCGGGCGAAGATCAGCGTGCTGCTGCCATGCAGCAGGGCGTATTCGGGGAGTTGCCGGGAGAACTCCGCTCCGATGCGCTCGTTCAGATCGAGAATGGCCTGGTTGCTCATGGACGCGGTGCCCACGAACAGGCGGATCAGCGAATAGTCGGCGTTGATGAAATTGTCGAGACTGTAGGTGCTGACCTGCACGGTCTGATAATTGAAGAGATGGTCTTCAATAACGCTGCGCTCGCCGGGGATCAGCGCGAATTCCGGCTGATTCTCGTTGACCACCTGATTCACACCCTTCACCAGCTCCACCAGACTCGCCACCTGCAGCACGCCCTCCTGCGCCCGCAGCCACTGCGCGAAGGCGTCCACGCGCTGCAGGAACTGCGGCTCGACCACGCCGTCCGGCGTCTGCGCGTCGATGCCATAGAGCAGCTGTGGCCCTCGCGCCATGCGCGCCCCCACGGCGGTGACATAGTCGTGCAGCACCGAGTCTTCGTTGACGAAGGAACCGCGATCGAAGTCGGTGGAATTGCGCAGGCTCAGCGGCAGTGCCACCAGCGTCAAGAGCGCGGCGCCCCACAGGAAAAGCTTGCCGTGCGCCAGTACCAGGGCGCGAGCGCCTTGCAGCAGCCGAGTCAACAATGGCTGCTGCGCCACGCGCAATCCGGCACGCGCCGGCAGCAGCAGCACCAGCGCCGGCAACACCAGCAGGCTCAGGGCCCAGGCGTAGAGCACGCCCAGCGCCACCACCGAGCCGAAGCTGCTCACCGCAGGCGCACTCGCCAGATTCAGACTGCCGAAGCCCGCCATGGTGGTCAGCGCGGCCAGACTCACCGGTCGCAGATTGAACTGCAGGCTGTGGCGCATGGCGTCCAGCGGCGCCAGGCCGGCCAGCCGTTGCTGCCGGAAGATGGACACCAGATGCACGCTGTTGGCCACGGCGATGGTCACCACCACGACCGGGGCCATGACCGAGACCGTGTTGAAGCGCACGCCGAGCCAGCCCAGGGTGCCCACCGTCCAGGCGATGGTGAGCAAGGACACCCCGAGGATGCAGCCGCCCAGCAGCAGCGAACGGAAGCTGTAGCAGAGGATGCCGTTGCACAGCAGGATCGCCAGAGGGAGCAGGTAGAACAGGTCGTCCAGCATGGCCTGCCGGGTCGACTGCTCGTAGAGCGCCTCGCTGCTGATGTGAATCGCCACCTCGGGGTGACGCGCCTGCAACTCATCGCGCAGGGCGAGGGTGGCCTCGGCCGTGCTGCGGCGCTGCTCGTCCGTCAGGCTGGCACTGCCCAGCCGGATGGACGCCAGCGCCAGGTCGCCCTCGGGCGCCAGCAGGATGCCGGCCACGAAGGGTTCCTGCAGCGCGCGCGCCCGCCGCTCCTGCAGTTCGGCGTCGGTGTAGGTGAAGAGCTGGGCCAGCGGCTTCTCGAAGAAGGTGTCGTCACCATAGGGCGACTGCCAGGCCAGAATGGAATTCATGCCGCGCGCCAGTGGAATCTGCCGGTAGTTCTTGCTCAGATCGACCATGGCGGCCAGCGTGGGATGCGTGAAGACGTCGCCGCTGGCAGGCTCGAAGGCGAAGCTGATCTCGCTCTGGCCGGGGAACTCGGCCAGCATGCGGTCGCGCTCCGCCAGCCAGGGATCACTGCGCGTGAGCAGCACGCCCAGCGAGGTGTCAAAGCCGGTGCGCGGGATGCCGGCGGCCAGCAGCAGACTCAGCAGCAGCGCCAGCAGCAACAGCGCACGGCGACGGTTCACCACGATGGCGATGAAGGCCTGCATGGGGGAGTCCTGGCACCGGCGCGGGCGCGGCTCAGTGCGTGAGTGAGTAGATCAGGTAATTGATGCCGAGCTGATACGCGGCATTGGCATAGCGCGTCGGGTAATACGGGTGATAGGTGTGTTCCCAGCCGTCGCCCATGTCCGAATTCCAGTTGATCAGCACCATCACGCGCCCGAAGTCGTCGAGGATGGCGTGGTTGCTGGCCACGTCGATGCCCTGCTCGCCGCGCGAATCGTCCCGGCTCAGCGCCGGAATCATCTGCGGGCCGTCGATGTCGTAATAGGTGCGGAAGATCTCGTGATCGTGGGGCAGTTCGACGATCTCGCGGTCAGGGAAGATCTGCGTGAAGGAGTCGTGGAAATTGCTCCACTGGCGCTCGCCCCAGAAGTCGTCGATCAGCAGGAAGCCGCCGCGCAGCAGGTATTCGCGCACATTGTCGATCTCCTCCTGGCTCAGCATGATGCCGCCCTGCTGCCCCACTTCCAGCATGTACAGGAAGGGGTAGTCGAAGATCTGCTCGTCATCGAAGCGCAGCACGATCGGGTCCCGCATCACGCGGATATTGGTCAGGCGCGAGACGCCGCGCAGGAAGTTCATGTCGGCGCCGGGGAAGTCGATGGACCAGGTGGGGCCACCATCGCCGAAATACCCCCAGCCACCGCCACCGCCGCCCTGCCAGGTGTCGAACTGCACGCGCACGAAATTGAATTCACCGCCCGGGTCGTACTCGATGTCCGGAATGGCCGGCTGCGGCTGCGCCATGAAGGGATTGTCACCGAAGGGCTGGGCCAGTGCGGGGGAGCCGGCCAGCAGGCCGGCGCTCAGCACGGCAGCGGCCAGCAGGGCATTCAGAGAGGGGCATGTGCAGTGCATGGACAGCCTCGATCACGGCCGCCGGGACGACGGCCAATGCCCGCCATTAAACCTGCCGCGCCGGCGCCTTTCAACCCTCGGCGCGGGCGGGCGCTGCCGGGCTGTGCCGCTGCAGCGAGATCACCGGAATGAACAGACTCATCAGAAAGCCCACCAGGATGATCCACAGGCTGGTGCTGAACATGCCGGTGATGGCATTGGAGAACGCCAGGCGCACACCGGACTCGATGCGCGTGACCAGCGTGTCCACCTGCCCGGCCAGCAGGCTGCGCAGGGTGTTCAGGCGTTGCTCGATCTCGGCGGGCGGCAGCGGCTGTGTGCCGGCCTGCTGCACCTGCTCGCGGATCTGCTGCGGCACCTGGCTGTTGGCCTGCACAGCGGCAATCGCGGCGGCATCGCCGGAATAGGCCTGACCCAGCGTGCCCAGCATGGCCTCGAGATCGCCTTCGATGCGCGCACGCAGGGCACCGGGATTCATCACACTGCTCTGGGCCTGGCTCATGTCGAAGGCGGGGCTGCCCGCGGAACTGGGCATGGGCGGCAGCTGGCGGGGCAGCTCGGCAGTGAGGTTCAAGGTCAGCAGGGTGCCGAAGATGGCCACGCCCACGGTGTTGCCGATCTGGCGGAAGAACTGGGTGGAACTGGTGGCCACGCCGATCTGCTGGGGCGGAAACGCCGCTTGCACGATCAGGTTCACCAGGCTCTGCGACGGCCCCAGCCCGAGGCCCACCACGACCATGCGCCAGGCCAGCTCCAGCTGCGTGGTTTCCGGCCCGATGCCGCCGAGCAGGAACACGCCGGCGATCAGCACGGCGGCCCCGCCCACCATGAAGGGCTTGTAACGCCCGGTGCGCGACACCACGCGCCCGCTCAGGATGCTGCCGATCATCAGGCCGAGCATCAGCGGGAACATGGAGAAACCACTGTTGGTGGCGTTGACGCCCAGCACCACCTGCATGAACAGCGGCATGAACATCACCACGCCCAGGAAGGCCATGCCGATGACGAAGGACGTCAGATTGGTGATCACGAACACGCGGCTCTTGAACAGGTCCAGCGGCATGATGGCGTCGGGCGTGCGCCGCTCCACCAGCACGAAGGCGATCAGCGCCACCGCGCTGAGGGCGAACATGCCCAGCAGCACCGATGAATTCCAGTCATAGCGATTGCCGCCCCAGGTCAGCGCCAGCAGGAAGGGAATGAAGGCCAGCAGCAGCAGGGCCGCGCCGAGGTAGTCGATGCGCCCGCCCGTGGCCTTGTTCAGGCTCGGCGTCTTGTAGGCGATCATCAGCAGGGCCACGATGCCCAGCGGCACATTGGCATAGAACACCCAGCGCCAGCCGGCGATCTCGTGCCCGGCCACGGTGACGGTGGCGAAGTCGGTCAGAAAGCCCCCGAGAGCCGGCCCGACGATGCTGGCGATGCCGAAGATCGCCCCGAACAGCCCCATGAACTTGGCGCGCTGCATGGGCGGATAGATGTCCGCGATGATGCCGATGGCGCTGGTGAACAGCGCCGCGCCGCCGATGCCCTTCACGGCGCGGAAGATGATCAGCTGCATCATGCCCGAGCCCAGCAGGGGCAGGTCGCCGAACTCGCCGCTGATGCCGCAGAGCATGGAGCCCAGCAGAAAGATGCTGATGCCGATCAGCAGAATGGGCTTGCGGCCATACAGATCCCCCAGCTTGCCGTAGATCGGCACCAGCACGGTGGACGCCAGCATGTAGGCGGTGGTGACCCAGGCATACAGTTCCAGGCCCTGCAGCTCGGCGACGATGCGCGGCATGGCGGTGGAGAGAATGGTCATGTCGAGGGCGGCGAGCAGGAAAACGATGAGCAGGGCGATGAGCGTGGTGCGCTTGTCCTTGTCGGACAGCGTCACGCCTGAGTCAGCTGGATTCAAGAGAAGCACCTTCACGGGATGTCGGAAAGACAGGCCGGGCTATGCTACGCCGCCCCTTTCGCAGGGAACAGAAAAGCTTTCAGCCGACGGGCTCTCTTCGTCTACGATTGAATTCAACTCGTCGCAAGGAACTCAGAGCCAGCGGCGCACACGGGCGCAGTAGGCCTCGAACTCGCTGCCGAACAGCTGCGCCAGCACGCGCTCCTCGGGCGCGATCTGGAAACGGCGGAGGTAGAGCATGAAGGCCGGCACGCCCAGCAGCATCCAGGGCGAGGCCAGAAACACGGCCCAGGCCAGCAGCAGGATGGCGAAGCCCAGGTACATCGGGTTGCGCGACACCTGGTAGATGCCGCCCGTCACGAGCCGGCTGGCCTTGTCCGGATGCAGCGGGTCCACCGTGGTCCGCGCCTTGCGGAAACAGTACACGCCTGCCAGACAACAGAACACACCGTCAATGAGGAACATGCCGGCCAGCACCAGGCGCAGGGTGTCGTCCACCTCCACGCGGGGCAGCAGACGGGCGAACTGCCACATGGCCAGGCCGGTGAGCAGCATGACGATGGGCGGTGGGATGCGGTGTTCGAGGGCGTTCATGGCGCAGATACTCCTTGGAAAATCCCGGCGCTGCAAGTAAGGTCAGGGCCCGTCGGTCACGCCCTCTGGAGCGCGTCATCGGCAAGATCACAAGAACTGTCAGAGAACATGATGAAGAGACGATTTTCGACACCAGCGCTGGCCGCCCTCCTGCTGAGCCTCGCCGCCCCGCTGACGCTGCAGGCGGCAGAGGAATCCGCCGACGACACCACCCTGCGCTACCCCGCCGAGTTCTTCACTCAGTGGAGCCCGGTCACCGTGCGCGACATGATCGACCGCATTCCCGGCATCACCGTGTCGCTGGAGGCGCCCACGGGCAACCAGAACCAGCGCGGCCTCAGCGCCACCGAGAATATCCTGATCAACGGCCGCCGCCTGAGCGGTCGCGACAACAACGCCGAAACCCAGCTGCGTCGCATCCCCTTCGACCAGGTGGAGCGCATTGAAGTGATACGCGGCACCTCCAGCGATCTCGTCGGCGTGCGCAGCACCGGACAGGTCATCAACATAGTCACCCGCGCCAGCAGCCAGCGCTCGCTCACCGTGGAGACCTCGGCCACGAGGTACCAGGACGCCCACGTCGAGCCCGGCGGCAGCCTCAGCCTGATCGGCAGCGCCAATGCGCTGGAATACCGCCTGGGCCTGGAGCGCCGCTCGGAATACCTGGCCCTGCGATCGCGCGAGGACAGCATCCACGGCACCGGCAACTTCGGGCCCAATGACCTGCGCCTGACGGACGAAATCACGGACCAGGTGAACCTCAACCTCAACGGCGCCTTCTCCTGGACGCTCAGCCCCGCCAGCGTGCTGTCGGCGAACGTGCAGGCCGAGCAGAGCGACCCGCCCCGGCTGATCGAGCGGTTCATCCGCGACTTCAACACCCGCCCGGCGCTGGATTCCCGCGAACGCGAGCGCTACGACGCCACCCGCGACAGCTGGGAGCTGGGGCTGAACTTCAACCACGGCTTCGCCGATGGCAGTCAGCTGGAACTGCTCACCGTGAACAACCGCCGCGTGGAGGACACGCTGCGCGAGCGTTTCCGCCTGGACGTGAGTCCGGGCCGGGACCTGCAGGACCTGGCCCTGGACACCGCCACCGTCAATGCGGAGCAGATCGTGCGCGGCGTGTATTCCCGCCCGCTGCGCGCCGGCCAGGATGTGGAGTTCGGTCTGCAGCGCGCCCTCACGTCGCTGGACACCGTGCTGCAGCTGTCGCAGCTGCAGGGCGGCGCGCTGCGCCCCGTGGCCGTGCCCAATGCCAATTCGCTGATCGAGGAGGAGCGCTACGAAGGCTTCGCCGTGCATCACTGGCAGCTCACGCCCAAGCTGCGGCTGGAGAGCACGCTGGCAGTGGAGCAGTCCACCATCCGCCAGTCCGGCGATGTCGCGCGCTCGCGGGATTTCCGCTTCACCAAGCCCAAGTTCGACTTGCGCTACGACTACAGCAATGCGCTGCAGTTCAGCGCGGGCGTGGAGAAAGTGGTGGGCCAGCTGCGCTTTGCGGACTTCGCCGCCGCCACGGATCCGCGCGACGAGAACCGCAACACCATCGCGGGCAATCCGGAACTGAAGCAGGACCAGACCTGGCGCTACAGCCTGGGCGTGGAACAGCGCCTGCTGCAGGGCCGGCTGGTGCTGAGTGCGCGCGGGCAGTACTGGGATGTCACCGACGCCACCGGCCGCATCGAGACCACCGTGCCAGGAGGCCCACTCACCTCGGCCAACGGCAACATCGGCGACGGCGAAGTGTTGTCTCTGCAGCTCAATGGCAGCTATCGCCTGACCGAAGGCCTGCTGGTGAATGTGAGCGTCCTGGCACGGGCCTCGGAGACCCGCGACCCGTTCACGGGCGAGACGCGGCGACTGGTGCCCAATGACCGGGGCAATTACCGCGTCACCGTGCGCCATGATCTGCCGGTCTGGAACGCGAGCTACGGCATCGACTGGCTGGGCGCAGACCAGGGCAATCGGCCGCTGCCGGACATCGACCGCTGGGAGGAACTGGACCAGCGCGAAGACCTGAGCCTGTTCCTGGAACGCAATTCCCTCACCGCCCTGAACCTCGCGCTGCGGCTCGAGCTGGGCAATGTGCTCGACGTGCGCGAGTGCGTGAACCGCAAGCGCTACGCCGGGCACATCCGCGACGGCGTGATCCGCGAGATCGAGCATCGCTGCAATGCCCGCGGACCCCACGTCGCGCTGAAGTTGCGCGGGACGTTCTGACCTCTTCCACTCACTGTGGCTGGAAGTTCAGCGGCACCTGCACCTGCTGCGAGAATGTCACCGATTTGGGCGGCGTCACCGGGATGTTCGCCGGAATGCCGCTCACCGACAAGCGCACCACACCCTGGATGGTCAGCGTGGCCGTGGCCGGCACATCGCCTGTCTTCGGGTCCAGCGGGATCGGCATGTCCAGCGTGCCGCCCGCCGTGGTGCCATCACTGTTCACGGCCGACCAGTTGCCGGTGAAGCGCAGATTGTTCTGCGCCGTGCTGCCGGTGAGCGCGCCGGAGAAGCGCCCGCTCGGGTCCACCGTCGCGCTGATCGTCACCGGGGGAATGGTGATGCCGGGAATCGAGATCGGCGGCGTGTACTGCGTGCTGAAGCTCACCGGCGGGTCCATCCGGAACGCCCCTTCCACATTGCCCGACAGCAGGAAGCCCGCGCCGCTCGGCACCATGGTCACCATCATCTCGCCCTCGGTGACGATGGCCGAGGAGAAGGTGTTGTTGTAACTGAGCGCCGGAATCTGCACCGGGACACTGATGGGCTGGGTCTGCGACAGATTCACCAGGAAGCGGCCGCCGGGCGGGAACTTCGAGCCGCCCTTGATGGATTCGGGCGGCAGCACCACGTCGAATTCCAGATCGTAGGTCGTGGCGGCGCCCGTGCTGCTGCGGCCGCTGCCGGCGGAGATGGCGGCGCCCCAGGTCAGGTTGCCCTTGTCGCGGAACACGATGGGGCGGGAGGCATTGCTGGTGTTGTCCGTCACCGTGCCGGTGAGATTGCCGCTGACCATGTCGTAGTCCACGTCATAGCGGAAGGCCACGCCCTGCGCGGCGCCACTGCCCGCCACACGCGCCACGAGGCGCCCGTCGTCCCGCGTCACGAAGTTCACGTCCCCCGCGATGGCGGTGTTGCTGCCATCCAGCGGCGTGCGTTTGCCTGTGCCCTCCTCGACCATCACGCCCACCACATTGGCGCCGAACACATTCGCCATGCCCGGGTCCTTGGCCGGCTTCTGTCCACCCACGGTGGCCGCCGTGACCTGCATGGCGGTGATGGTGTGCGACAGATCGAAGGAGCGCACGAGAATGGCGACCGGGCCCTGGTAGGCATAGGTCTGGGTGCGCACCTTGGCGCCGTTGAAATAGAAGTCCACCACGTCATTGGACCAGTCGATGCGGTAATCCCCGCAGTACTTCTGGCTGCTGTTGACGCTGGCCGCGCTCACCGCCTGCACGTCGGTGCGACTGCCGGTGGTGACGATGGTGTTCAGGCCGGAGTAGTCCCAGCGCTGGGTGAAGCCGAACTCCTGGTTGATCGGGTAGAGCTTGCTGCCCGTGGCGCCCTTGAACTCGGTGTTGCGGCGGCCGACGAAGATGTTGTTGTAGCCATAGCGGGTGGCCGGGAAGCAGCCCGTCCAGGTGATGGACAGGGGCGGCGTGAAATCCAGTGCCGTGATGGCCTCGTCATAGTCCACACCCTGGCCGGTGGTGGCCCCGGTGCCGAACCAGGCGTTGTAGGGGTTAAGGTCGCGGTCGACGTCGGCGGTGTCATAGCCGACGCTGTCGCCCACGGTGAGGGTGCCCCCCTGCACGCCACCAGAGGCGTAGAAGATCCATTCTCCGGGGGCCACCAGATCCACCGGCGCGGCCGTCGCCAGCATAGGCGTGGCCAGCGCAGCGGCGAGCAGCAGGAGGCGCCCGCTCAGGGTGTTGCGCGTACTTGCGTCAGTCGATTGCCTTGCGTGTGCCATCAAGTCTCTCCTCGGAAGGTGTTGAGTGCCTGATTCCACTATGCCAAGTCGAGCGGGCAGCGTCCTGTGCGGGCCGGAACGATCGCGCGCCGGCTTGATGCAGGTCAAAATTTGATCAATTTTTGACCGCGTGCACGCCGCGTGCCCGTCAAGATGGGGAGAAGACGCCGGAAAACGTTCCAGGCAAGGCCAAATTGGTTACACTTTAACCACTCGTCAACTTTTATTGCTGATAAAGTGCGCTACCTCGGGCACCGAGCCCTTCGCACGCCCACGCCACCGGGCCGCAATTCCCGCCACCCTGGAGAGAAACGTTTCATGTTGCACATCCCCCCTGCCGCCCTGCGGCGCCTTGCACTTGCCACCAGCCTTGCGCTCAGCAGCCTGTTCAGCCCCCTGACCCTGGCGCAGGAGCCCATCCGCATCGCCTTCATCGACCCGCAGTCAGGCAGCTTCGCCGCCACCGGCAACAGCGCCTACCGCGTGCTGAGCTTCGCGGCCGAGCATTACTACAACAGCCGCGGCGGCGTGCTGGGCGGTCGCCGACTGGAAGTGGTGGCGCTGGACAACAAGGCCGCCGTGGCCGATTCCCAGCTGCAGCTGCGCCGCGCCATCAGCGAGGGCATGCCATTCGTGATCTCCGGGCAGAGCTCGGCCGTGGCCAGCGCGCTCAGTTCCGGCATCGAGCGCCACAATGAGCGCAACCCCGAGTCACGCGTGCTGTTTCTCAACTATGCCGCCGTGGACCCGGTGCTGACCGAGGACGCCTGCAGCTTCTGGCATTTCCGCTTCGACGCCCATGCCGACATGAAGATGGCGGTGATGGCCGATCACATCGCGGCCAACCCGGCCATCACCCGCGTCTACGTGATCGGCCAGGACTACTCCTTCGGGCAGGCCGTGGGGGCCGCCGCCGCACGTCTGCTGCCGGCCCGGCGCGCCGACCTGCAGCTGGTGGGCAACGAGCTGCACCCCATCGGCCAGGTGAAGGACTTCACGCCCTACATCAGCAAGATCGTGGCCTCCGGGGCCAATGCGGTGGTCACGGGCAACTGGGGCGCCGACATGGTGGCCCTGGCGCGCGGCATCGCCGACGCCGGCCTCGACCTGCCGGTCTACACCTTCTACGCCGCCTACGACGGCATCACCCGCACGCTCGGCGAGGCGGGCAGGAACCGCATCCACATGATCCACAACGACCACGCCAATCCATTCCCGAGCGACGAGCGACGCGACTTCACCCGGGCGTTCGAGGCGGCCCACCCGGCCCTGAACGTGACCCAGCCGCGCCTGGTCAACACGCTGATGATGCTGGTGCAGGCCATGGAGGCCGCCGGCAGCAGCGACCCGCTGCAGGTGGCGCTGGCGCTGGAGGACAGCCGCATGACCACGATGACCGGCGAGCAGATCTGGATGCGCCCGCAGGACCATCAGCTGTTCGCGCCGCTGCATGTCTCGGTGCACACCGACGAGGGCATCGAGTTCGATCTGGATCGCTCGGGCTTTGGCCTGCGGACCGTCCACACCACGCCGTTGGAAGCCACGCTGACGCCGTCCAGCTGCCAGATGCAGCGCCCCGCGCCCTGAGCCGGCGACCATGGCCGATGCCCTGCTCTTCGCGACGCTCAACGGACTCGTGACCGGCCTGCTGCTGTTCATGCTGGCCAGCGGCGTCACCCTGATCTTCAGCATGATGGGCGTGCTCAACTTCGCGCACGCCAGCTTCTACATGCTGGGCGCCTACTTCGCCTTCTCCCTGAGTCAGCACCTCGGCTTCTGGCCCGCCCTGCTGCTGGCGCCGCTGCTCACCGGCGTGCTCGGCGCGCTGGTCGAGCGCTACGGCCTGCGCCAGGTGCACCGCCACGGCGCGGTGGCCGAACTGGTGTTCACCTTCGGCCTGGCCTTTCTGATCGAGGAACTGGTGCACCTGTTCTGGGGCCGGGCGACGCAGGACTACCGGGTGCCCGCGCTGCTGGATTTCCCGCTGTTCACCCTGTTCGGCCAGGACTTCCCCGCCTGGCGTGCCTTCATGCTGCTGCTGTCGCTGGGCATCTTCCTCGGGCTGTACGCCGGACTGACGCGCACGCGTTACGGCCTCATCCTGCGCGCGGCCATCACGCATCCGCAGACGGTGGCGAATCTCGGGCACAACGTGCCGCGCCTCTTCATGCTGGCCTTCGGGGTGGGGACGGGACTGGCCGGGCTGGCCGGGGTGATCGCGGGGCCGGTGCTCGGCACCTGGCCGGGCATGGCGGCGAGCCTGGGCAGTCTGGTGTTCGTGATCGTGGTGATCGGCGGTCTGGGCTCGCTCAGCGGCGCCTTCGCGGCCGCCCTGCTGATCGGCCTGCTGCAGTCCTGGGCCATCGCCTCGTCGGTGGGCATGGCCGATGGGCTGGCCCTGCTGGGCGTGAGCTTCCCGCCCGATCATCCGCTGCGCGATCTCTGGCGCCTGACACTGCCCCAGGTGGCCCCGCTGCTGCCCTATCTGCTGCTGGTGCTGATGCTGCTCCTGCGCCCGGCCGGCCTGGCCGGCAACCGGGAGGACTGAGCATGGGCAGTCGCGGAACATGGGCGGCGGTGGCCGTGCTGCTGGGGGTGCTGCCCCTGGTGTTCCACTCGGTGCTGAGCGTGGGCATTCTCAACCAGATGCTCATCGCCGTGCTGTTCGCCCTGAGCTACAACACCCTGCTCGGGCAGGGCGGGCTGCTCTCGTTCGGTCATGCGGTGTATTTCGGGCTGGGCGGCTATGTCGCGGCCCATGCCATGAGGCTGACCGAGCTGGGCAGCCTGAGCCTGCCGCTGGTGCTGCTGCCGCTGGCGGGCGCAGCGGGGGGACTGCTGGCGGCGCTGCTGCTGGGCAGCGTCTCGACCCGGCGCGGCGGCACCGCCTTCACCATGATCTCGCTGGGTCTGGGCGAACTGCTGGCGGCCGCTGCCCTGATCCTCGTGGCCTTCTTCGGCGGCGAGGCGGGCATAAGCGGGGACCGCACCGCCGGCCCGGCTCTGTTCGGCGTGCGCTTCGCCCGGGAGACCGAGGTGTACTACCACGCCGCCGTCTGGGTGTTCCTCGGCGCGCTCTGCCTGGCCGCGTTCCGGCAGACGCCGGCCGGCCGTCTCGCCATGGCCGTGCGCGACAACCCCCTGCGGGCGCAGTGCCTGGGCTACAGCGCGGCGCGGGTGCGCCTGATCTGCTTCCTGGTGGCGGGCACTTTCGCGGGGCTGGCCGGGGCGCTGTTCGCCATCCACAACGAGATCATCACCTCCCAGGCCCTGGGCACCGCCAACGCCGGCCAGGTGCTGCTGATGTGCTTTCTGGGCGGCACGGGCTACTTCCTCGGGCCGGTGCTGGGCGCCGTGCTGCTGACCCTGTGCACCGCTCTGCTCAGTGACTACACCACCCTGTCGACGCTCTATCTGGGTCTGCTGTTCGTGGGCTGTGTGATGTTCCTGCCGGGCGGACTGAGCAGCCTGCTGGTGCAGCTGCACGCGCGCTGGAGAGCGGGCGCCCTGGGGCCACTCGCCCGAGCACTGGCGCGCTGTGCGCTGCCGACCACGGCCCTGCTGGTCAGCACAGTGCTGCTTCTGGAGCTGGCCGCCCGGGAAGGCGGGGGGCTGACCGTCCTGGGTCTGGCACTGCCGGCCGCGAGTGCCTGGAGCTGGCTCGGCCTGGCAGGGCTCGGCGCCGTGGCGAGCCTGCTGCTGCGCCGCGAGCTGCCGACACTGCGAGCGGCGTGGCAACTGTCAGGCGCGGCCGGCGCCAGGCAGGTGAGCCCATGAGCCTGCTGCGCCTGGAGAATGTGAGCAAGCAGTTCGGCCGCACCCGGGTGCTGCATGGCGTGGACCTGGCCGTCGAGGCCGGCGAATGCCACGCCATCATCGGCCCGAACGGCGCGGGCAAGTCCACCCTGTTTCATCTGGTCAGCGGCCTGCTCGCGCCCGACAGCGGCCGCATCGCGTTCGAAGGCAAGCCCATTCACGGCCTGCCGAGCGAGCAGATCGCCCGCCGCGGCATCGCCCGCAGCTTCCAGATCAGCCAGCTGTTCACGCGACTGAGCGTCTTCGAGAACCTGCGCTGCGCCCTGCTGCGGCCCTTGGGCTATGGCTGTTCCCTGCGCCATCTGCTGGGCCGCGAGAAGGCGCTGAACGCGCGGGCCGATGCCCTGCTGGAGGAGTTGGGCCTGCAGGCCATGCGCGCGGTGCCGGCCGGCGAGCTGGCCTATGCGGCGCAACGGGCCCTGGAGCTGGGTCTGGCGATTGCCGGCGACGCGCGCTTGATCCTGCTCGACGAGCCCGTGGCCGGCATGAGTCACAGCGAGGCCGCCCAGGCCCTGGCCTTGATCCGCCGCGTGACGGCCGAGCGCACCCTGCTGCTGGTGGAACACGACATGAGCGTGGTGTTCGAGCTGGCGGACCGCATCACGGTGCTGGCCCAGGGCGAGGTGATCGCCACCGACACCCCGGCGCGCATCCGCGCCAATCCCCGCGTGCAGGAGGTGTATCTGGGCAGCCTGGCGGGCGCCGCGGCAGGAGGTCAACACGATGCTTGAGGTGGCGAATCTGCAGGCCTGGTACGGCCAGAGTCATGTGCTGCAGGGCGTCAGCCTGCGGGTGGACGAGGGCGAAATCGTTGCCCTGCTCGGCCGCAACGGGGCCGGGCGATCCACCACCGTGCGCGCGCTGATGGGCGAGCTGCGGGCCACGGGTGCGGCGCACTGGCAGGGGCAATCCCTGCTGGGTCTGCCGAGTCATGCGATCGCCCGCCTGGGCGTCGGCTGCGTGCCCGAGCAGCGCGACATCTTCCCCGGACTCAGCGTCATGCAGAACCTGCAGCTGGGCCTCAAGCCCGGGCAGGCACTGCGGCCCGGACAGCTGGACGAGTTGTTCGCCCTTTTCCCTGCGCTCGCGGCGCGCCTGGATGTGCCGGGCGGCGCGCTGAGCGGCGGCGAGCAACAGATGCTGTGCATCGCCCGCACGCTGATGGGCGCGCCACGCCTGTTGCTGGTGGACGAACCCACGGAAGGGCTGGCCCCGCGCCTGGCCACGCAGGTGGCGCAAGCCCTGCAGCAGATCGCCGCGGGCGGTGTCGGCATCCTGCTGGTGGAACAGAAGCTCGACATCGCGCTGCGCATCGCTGCACGGGTTTACGTCATGGGCCGCGGCCAGATCGTGTTCGAGGGCACGCCCGCCGCGTTGCTGGCGGACGAGGCGGTGCGGCGGGAGTGGCTGGAGGTTTGAGAATCGGGTTACAGTACCCCCCGCGTTCCCAGCCGGAGTTCCTCTCGACCATGCCCCGCCACGTCCACCACCGCCTCGCCCGTCGCCTCTGCCAGAGCGCCCTGCTGTGGCTGGCTCTGGTGGCCGGCATGCCGGTGCTGGCCTGGGATGCCACGGGGCACCGCCTCAGCGCCTATGTGGTGTGGGAGTCCCTCTCCCTGGAGCGCCGCGCCGAACTGATCGGCCTGCTGGAGGCTCATCCGCGCTACCAGCAGGACTTCGTGGAACAGATGCCGCTGACCGTCATGGTGGGCAGCGACGAGGAAAAACTGCGCTGGACACTCGGCCAGGCTGCCGTCTGGCCGGATCTGGTGCGTGGGTTGGACGAGGAAGAGCGCATCCGGCACGACCGCCCGCAATGGCATTACATCGACGGCGCCTGGCTGCGCGGGGCGGGCCTGCAGGGCAATCTCTACGTCGGGGCGGAGCCGCGCCCGGACATCGCCGGCGGCCGCGCCGACGCCAGCACCGACGAGCGCGACATCGACAATGTGCTGCTCGCGCTGGACTACAACCTCGCCCGCTTCAACGACGACTCCCAGCCGGCCGCGGCGCGCGCCGTGGCCCTGTGCTGGCTGCTGCATCTGGCCGGCGACATCCATCAGCCCCTGCATTCCGGGGCGCTGATCTCGCACAGCCTGTTCCCCAATGGCGATCGCGGCGGCAACGGCATTCCCACACGCAATGGCACGCTGCACTCGGAATGGGACGAGGCGCTGCGCAACCAGGCCTTCGAGGACACCTTGCGGCGCATGGTGGTCACTGCTGCCCAGGCCGATCTGCACAGCCTTTCGCTGGACCCCGATGTCTGGCTGCAGGAGAGCCGCCGCCTGCTGCTCGACTTCGTCTACCCCGACGAGATCAAGGCCGCCGTGCTGCGGGCCGAGCGTCTGGACACGCGCCTGGAGGGCATCGTGATCGATGCCGACTACCAGAGCCGCATGCAGGCGATCTCGGAGGATCGCGTCACCCTGGCCGCCATGCGCCTGATCATGCTGCTGGGCGGCCCGGACGAGCAGCCCTTCGCGCCGCTCAATGAAGTGCAGGCGCCGGAGTTCACGCCCCTGCCGGCGCAGTGAACCTGCAGAGCGGACATTTCGTAATGACGGTGTCATCGTGCCATGCAGCTGTTCCGGGCGCAGTCAGTGCCACCTGCCTGGTTGTGGTGCAGGCGGGTCTTGCCTGACAATACTGTGCGTCTTTCGTCCAGCCCAACATGAGTTTGCCATCACCATGAGCATCGCCACCGCGTCATCATCGTCACCCCTGCTGCAGGACACCCCGGCCTTGCACCGCTACCGCCGCATGGCCTGGATCACCCTGGCCGCGGTGTACTTCCTGATCATGGTCGGCGCCAGCGTGCGCGCCTCCGGCGCCGGCATGGGCTGCCCCGACTGGCCCACGTGCTTCGGCAGCTGGATTCCGCCGACCAGCGTCGAGCAACTGCCGGCCAACTACCAGGAGATCTACGCCGATCTGGGCTATGCCGAGACCGAGTTCAATGTGGTGAAGACCTGGACGGAATACCTCAACCGCCTCACCGGCGTGACCATCGGCTTCCTGATTCTGCTGACGGCCATCTATTCCTGGTCCGTGCGCTCCCACGACCGCGCCATTCTCACCGCCTCGGTGGCCGCCTTCCTGATGACGGGCTTCCAGGGCTGGCTGGGCTCGCAGGTGGTGGCCTCCAATCTGCAGCCGGGCATGATCACCCTGCACATGCTGATGGCGCTGGCCATCGTGGGCACCCTGCTGTTCGCCCTGGCGCGGGCACGGCGCGGCATCATGATGGCGGAGTCCATCGCCGGCCTTGATCCGCGTTTCGAGAAGTGGCTCTACATCGTGATGGCGCTGACGGTGATCCAGGTGACCATGGGCACCCAGGTGCGGGAGATGGTGGACTACCTGAATCATCAGCAGGGGGCGGAGCGCTCGTCCTGGGTCTCTGCGCTGCCGTGGTTCTTCTATGTGCACCGCAGTTTCTCGGCGGTGGTGCTGTTCAGCAATCTGTGGCTGGGCTGGCTGCTGCTGCGCTCGGTGGGCTGGCAGCATTCGCTGACGCGCATGACGGCGGCGATGATCGGGGTGATCGTGCTGTCGGTGGTGACGGGGGCCACGCTGGGCCATCTGGGCATGCCGGCGTTCGTGCAGCCGCTGCATCTGGTGGGGGCGTCGTTGTTGTTCGGGCTCC
>JACCDH010932966.1_pt1 | contig 32469 bp, 33 predicted proteins | sample 7442481 | NCBI WGS metagenome assembly JACCDH01 (sample SAMN15323433, study PRJNA562643) | freshwater metagenome | isolation source: river surface water | place: USA:Blue River Watershed | collected 2017-08-15
CAGGCCTGTGAATTCGATTACTCCGGCGCCCAGGCCTGCAAGGCGCTGCGTGAAGAAGGCTACAAAGTCATTCTCGTCAACAGCAATCCGGCGACCATCATGACCGACCCGGAGATGGCCGATGTCACCTATATCGAACCCATCACCTGGCAAGTGGTCGAGCGCATCATCGACAAGGAACGTCCCGATGCGATCCTGCCCACCATGGGCGGACAGACCGCGCTGAACTGCGCGCTCGATCTGTGGCGCAATGGCGTGCTGGACAAATACACCTGCGAACTCATCGGTGCCACGCCCGAGGCGATCGACAAGGCGGAAGACCGGCAGAAATTCAAAGAGGCGATGACCAAGATCGGTCTGGGCTCTGCGCGTTCCGGCATTGCGCACTCGATGGATGAGGCATGGACCGTGCAAAAGCAGGTTGGCTTCCCGACCATCATCCGCCCTTCATTCACGATGGGTGGCTCGGGCGGCGGCATTGCCTACAACGCCGAAGAATTCGAAGCGATCTGCAAGCGCGGTCTGGAAGCCTCGCCGACCAATGAACTGCTGATCGAGGAATCGCTGCTTGGCTGGAAAGAATTCGAGATGGAGGTCGTGCGCGACCGCAACGACAACTGCATCATCGTCTGCTCGATCGAAAATCTGGATCCGATGGGCGTGCATACCGGCGATTCGATCACCGTCGCGCCCGCGCAGACGCTGACTGACAAGGAATACCAGATCATGCGGAACGCCTCGCTGGCGGTGCTGCGCGAGATCGGCGTGGATACCGGCGGCTCGAACGTACAGTTCGCGGTCAATCCGAAAGATGGGCGCATGATCGTCATCGAGATGAATCCGCGCGTGTCGCGCTCTTCGGCGCTCGCCTCCAAGGCCACCGGCTTCCCGATCGCGAAAGTCGCGGCGAAGCTGGCGGTAGGCTTCACGCTGGATGAGCTGCGCAACGAAATCACCGGCGGTGCGACGCCGGCCTCGTTCGAGCCGTCGATCGATTATGTGGTCACCAAGATTCCGCGCTTCGCGTTCGAGAAATTCCCCGCTGCCGACAGCCACCTGACCACGCAGATGAAATCCGTCGGCGAGGTGATGGCAATTGGCCGCACCTTCCAGGAATCGTTCCAGAAAGCCCTGCGCGGCCTGGAAGTCGGTGTCGATGGCCTGAATGAAAAGACCACCGATCGCGAGACTATTGAGGAAGAACTCGGCGAGCCGGGACCAGAGCGTATCTGGTACGTGGGCGATGCGTTTGCGCAGGGCTTCACGATGGACGAAGTGCACCAGCTGACGAAAATCGATCCGTGGTTCCTGGTGCAGATCAAGGAGATCGTCGATATCGAGCTGTGGCTGGAAAAGCAGACCGTATCTGCGCTCGATAAAGACACGTTGCTGGCATTGAAGCGCAAGGGCTTCTCTGATCGCCGGCTGGCCAAGCTGCTGAAGGTCGAAGACCGCGAGATCCGCAAGCTGCGCCGCATGCTGAACGTGCGCCCGGTCTACAAGCGTGTCGATACCTGCGCGGGCGAATTTGCCACTGGCACTGCCTACATGTACTCGACCTATGAAGAAGAGTGCGAATCGCATCCGACCTCGCGCAAAAAGATCATGGTGCTGGGCGGCGGCCCGAACCGTATCGGTCAGGGCATCGAGTTTGATTACTGCTGTGTGCATGCAGCGTTCGCGATGCGCGAAGACGGGTACGAGACCATCATGGTCAACTGCAATCCCGAGACGGTATCGACCGACTATGACACCTCGGATCGTCTGTATTTCGAGCCGCTGACGCTGGAAGACGTGCTCGAGATCGTCGACAAGGAAAAACCGGTCGGCGTGATCGTGCAGTATGGCGGTCAGACGCCGCTGAAGCTCGCGCTCGATCTGGAAGCCAATGGCGTGCCCATCATCGGCACTTCGCCTGACATGATCGATGCCGCCGAGGATCGCGAGCGTTTCCAGAAGCTGCTGAATGAACTGGGCCTGCGCCAGCCGCCGAACCGCACCGCGCGTACCGAAGAAGAAGCACTGAAGCTTGCGCAGGAGATCGGCTATCCGCTGGTGGTGCGTCCCTCATACGTGCTGGGCGGCCGCGCGATGGAAATCGTGCATGAGCAGCGCGACCTCGAGCGCTACATGCGCGAAGCAGTCAAGGTATCCAATGATTCGCCGGTGCTGCTGGATCGCTTTTTGAATGATGCGATCGAAGTCGATGTGGATTGCTTGTCCGATGGCCAGCGTACCTTCATCGGCGGCGTGATGGAGCATATCGAGCAGGCAGGCGTGCACTCCGGCGATTCGGCCTGTTCGCTGCCGCCCTATTCACTGGCAAAGGAAACCATCGACAAGCTCAAGCACCAGACCGCGCAGATGGCCAAGGGCCTGAATGTGGTCGGGCTGATGAATGTGCAGTTCGCAATTCAGCAGCAGGAAATCGATGGCAAGACTGAAGATGTAGTCTATGTGCTTGAGGTGAATCCGCGCGCTTCACGCACGGTGCCCTATGTGTCCAAGGCTACCGGGCTGCAGCTGGCGAAGATCGCAGCCCGTTGCATGGTCGGGCAGTCGCTCGACAGTCAGGGTATTGCCAAAGAAGTCGAGCCGCCTTATTTCAGTGTGAAGGAAGCCGTGTTCCCGTTCGTTAAATTCCCGGGTGTGGATACGATTCTCGGCCCCGAGATGAAATCCACCGGTGAAGTGATGGGCGTGGGTCGCACCTTTGGCGAGGCCTTCGTGAAGTCTCAGCTGGGTGCCAGCATTCGTCTGCCGAAGTCGGGCAAGGTCTTCCTGTCAGTGAAGACCAGCGACAAGCCGCGCGCCGTCGAGATCGCGCGCGATCTGGTGAAGATCGGCTTTACCGTCGTGGCCACCAAGGGCACGGCGTCGGCGATTGCCGCGGCCGGGGTGCCGGTCGAGACGGTAAACAAGGTCGCCGAGGGGCGTCCGCACATTGTCGATATGATCAAGAACGACGAGATCGCGCTGGTCATCAACACGGTGGAAGAAAAGCGCAATGCGATCAACGATTCGCGCACCATTCGCACTTCGGCGCTGGCGGCCCGGGTGACCACCTACACCACCATCGCGGGCGCGGAGGCGGCAGTCGAGGGCATGGCCCACCTGAACGAGCTGCATGTGTATGATTTGCAGGGCATGCATGCGTCGCTGCAGTAATTTGGTTTAAACTCCGTTTACTGAGTGTCGTGCACAGAGGCTGCGAGCTAACCGCAGCCTCTGTGCTTTTCAACCTGCCAAAGAAAACCTCATGAGTACAGTACCTATCACCGTCCATGGCGCGCAGCTGCTCAAAGACGAGCTGCAGCGGCTGAAGCATGTCGAGCGTCCCGCCGTCATCAACGCGATTTCCGAGGCGCGCGCTCAGGGCGATCTGTCCGAGAACGCCGAATATGATGCAGCCAAGGAGCGTCAGAGCTTCATCGAGGGCCGGATCGCCGAACTCGAAGGCAAGCTGTCGGCCGCACAGATCATCGATCCCAAACTGCTTGACGCCGATGGCCGGGTAGTGTTCGCCGCCACCGTGTCGCTTGAAGATCTGGAGTCCGGTGACAAGGTGACGTACCAGATCGTCGGCGATGATGAAGCCGACCTCAAGCAATCGAAGATCTCGATCAGCTCGCCGATCGCGCGCGCGCTGATCGGCAAGTACGCAGGCGATGAGGTCGAGGTGCAGGCACCCGGCGGCATTCGCGGGTACGAGATCATCGAGGTGAAGTACATCTGAGCTGTACGTAACGATGCGAGCCTATCTGCTGAATCTCGCACGCACGCTGCTGGTCACGCTGTGGGCCGGCAGCCTCTGGACGGTCGGTTATCTGGCCGCTCCGCTGCTCTTCATTACCCTGTCAGACCGCACGCTGGCCGGCACGATCGCGGGCAGCTTGTTTCGCGCAGAAGCCTGGCTGTCGCTGGTCTGCGGCGTCCTGCTGCTGGTGATTTTTCGTGCGGATCCCTACCTTCCCTCTCGTCATGCCTGTGCGCGCATCGTGACCGCGATGTTGCTCTGCGTTCTGTTCGGCTATTTCGGTCTGCAGCCTTTCATGGCCGAGATCCGTGCTGCGGCTGCGCAGGCAGCAGGGGTGATGGACGAGGGGATGCGGATGCGATTTGGTCTGCTTCATGGAATCGCCAGCCTTGTCTACCTGCTACAAAGTTTGCTGGCGGTGTTGCTCGTTACAAAATCCAGCCGCTCACACTGACGTCGTCTCAAGAACGATAGTGCATTTGCGCTATTGTTTACTCAACGCTTATTCGACAACGTTAAGAACCTATCTCATTAGTCCGCTGTCAGCGTTGGCCGTACCTTGCCGACCGTCTGTACAGTCTGCGGTACGGCCGCCTTGCCACCAAACTGATGAGATAGGTTCTGAGAACCTGTTTCGTCAGGTAGCTGATGTATCAGCGTGGGTAAAAGAGATGCCGGGCACTGTCGGCGCCAGTCTGGTGTGGGTTCCGACCGGGATAGGCAGAATCTGGGAACCATTTTTGTTTTGAGGGCAGCATGTCGATCCCAGCGTCGTTATCGCCGTTCGCTAATTTTTCAGTAACCGACGAGAATCTTTCTGCGCATCGTGCGCAGATCCCGGACCAAACTTCATGTAAAAGAAATCCCGGTACGCTGGACGTACTTTGCATCACGACCCTTGAAACAGAGTTCAAAGATGTTGCCGATAAATTGACCATTCAGGCGCAAAGCTCGGATGTTCCGATCGAGGTGCTGTATGTCGAGATGCTGGAAGGCACCAGCAAAAAAGAGAAAACTGACGCGCTGATCGCCTATCTTCATAGGCTTGATCAGGACAAGGCAATCGATGATAAAACGCAAATCATCGTCCACCTTCATGGTATCTCCAGTGGCGGTTCGCATTATGTGGCAAATGTCGAGAAGACCTTTTCTTTTGGAACCCTGCAGCTGGTATCGTTGATTCGAGAGGCGCTGGGACCTGCCGACAGAGCAGACGGAGCAGCGGGCTGGAATGGCACGGTGCACCTCAGTGCCTGTGGTGTTGGCAGTGCAGCGAATTCAGTAAGCAATGTTCGTGGCTTGAATTTGCTTTATGGCGGAAGAAAAACCCAATTAACCATCGATTCTGAAGACATCTTCATCGAGATCATTCGGCTGCTTGGCGAGTATCGTAAAGATCCGGAAAAAAATCCCTTCCCAACCACCGAGCAGTTTTACAGAGCAGCGGGATCCGTCAGTGGGGAAAAGGTGAGCTTGTCTGGCAATGGGAAGCTATTCCAGATCGGATCCGGATTTTTTCCATCTGCAACTGATTTGCTGCAGCCAATGGTCATGACGAAGCTTGAAAAATGTCTGATCGCAAAGCTAATGCATGGAAAGACTGCTAATTTCCGGAAAGTTGTGGATTTATTGGGTGTCGCAGTACAGCACGTTAAATTTGCCCCTCCGTTTCATGTGCTGGTGATCAGCGCTCCGGATGATGCAGAGGAGAAGCTGAAAATCCTGCTCGAAGCCGGAGTAAACATAAATCAACTTGCGAGCTTCGGAAAAACCGCCTTGCACCAGGCTGTCAGCAATAAAAACAAAGAGATGCTCAAGCTGTTGATCCGATATGGTGCTGACATCAACCGGAGGGACGCCAGAGGAGACTCTCCGCTGGGCTTTGCCTTGAGAAGCCGGCAATCCGATGTCGCTGAATGTCTGATTGAAGCTGGCGCGGATATTCAAGCGGTCACTGGAAGTAATGAATCAGCTCTGCAGGTAACCGTGGTCACTAGGGAGATCGGCCTGCTCAAGCGCTTGCTCGCGAAAGGCGCGAATCCCCTCGCGCAGGATGACCTCAAGGAATGCCCGCTGCTGGTTGCGGTGATGAATAACCATGTCGATCTGGTCGAGTTGATGTTGCCTCATGTGCCGCTCAGTACCAATCTGGAAGGGGCGATTGATCAGCCTGCTTTGACCAGAGTACTTTCTTGGGGTAAGGAAAAAATCTTTCTGGATATGCTGAATCGATATCCTGACAAACCTCACATCATGATCGAGGTTTTTAAGTCAGTTGCCAGAGAAATTGAGGACAACAGAAAATCCGATGCATTCAATATAAAAATTTTTGACAAGCACAAATTAATGGTCGGCATAATCATCAAGCAATTTCTCACGATCAGCCCGCGGATGCCCGGCGATCTGAAAAATATGTTGATCCGCTTGAATACAGACAAGGATGAGCGCTACATGGGACTCATTGTCGGGTCTATCGACAGGCAGCCTTATCGTCTGAAAGAAAAGTGGCTGCCCGATTTTGAAGAGCTGGCCGCGCTGTAGGCTATACCAAGTATTGGTATGAGGGCAGACATGTCTGGCTTGTCTGCGACATCAGGTTCAGGCGCCCAATGACCGTTTTTTCTTGCTGGTCTGCCGCACCTTCGCGCGCTTGACGTTACCTCCCGCTGTCACCCGTTCATTCCCCTTGACCACCAGTTTCTTGATGGTGGGCTTCTCGGTGGGATTGGTCTTGATGATCACTACTTCGCGCAAGCCTTTGCCGCGCGTCGGCTTGGGTTCCCTGACTTTCTCTTTCTTCGGGCGATAAAGCACCAGAAGTTTGCCGATATGCTGAACCGGAGCGGCATCGAGTTTTTCGCAGATGGTTTCGTAGTGGCTGATGCGCTCATCGCGGTCATCGCCGAGCACACGTACCTTGATCAGTCCGTGTGCATTCAGGCTGGCATCGATCTCTCTCAGCACGCCGGGGGTAAGGCCGCTGTCGCCGATCATGACGACCGGGTCGAGGGCGTGGGCTTCGGAGCGCAGCGCGCTGCGCTCGGCGGGACTAAGTTTCAACATGAATTTCTTCCAAAAACGGTATTCTACGTGAATGGCAAAGAACAAACTGAACAAGAGCTGGCTGCATGATCACATCAACGATCCCTATGTGAAGCTGGCTCAGAAGGAAGGCTACCGGGCCCGCGCGGCCTACAAGCTCAAGGAAATCGACGAGGAAGAAAAACTCATCAGGCCCGGGCAGGTGATTGTCGATCTGGGCAGCACGCCGGGCAGCTGGAGCCAGTACGCAAGGCGCAAGCTGGCGGGCAAGGAGGGCGGCGGCATCCACGGCATGATCGTCGCGCTGGACATGCTGGAGATGGAGCCGGTCGCCGACGTGACCTTCATCCAGGGTGATTTCCGCGAAACCGCCGTGCTGGAGCAGCTCGAGCATGTGCTGGAAGGCCGCAAGGTCGATCTGGTGCTGTCCGACATGGCCCCCAACCTGTCCGGCATCGCCGCCACGGACGCCGCCCGGGTCGAGGATATAATCGATTTGGCAATAGATTTCGCCCGTCACCACCTGAAACCTTCGGGGTGCCTGCTCGTCAAATGTTTCAATGCCAGCGGGTATACCCAAATCGTCGAGAAATTCCGCCAGGAGTTCAGGTCGGTCAGCCCCAAGAAGCCCAAGGCCAGCCGCGACAAGTCGTCCGAGGTTTTTCTGCTGGGGCGCGGGGTTCGCCATCCCGCCTGAGTCCTGCCTCGTCATCCATGCCCCTGAGGGCCGAATGGCCGGACTGTTCCGGAGCGGCTGTCCGCTGGCGGGCAGCTCCAATACTTGAAAAATCAGGGATTTAGCCTCATATCCTTGCTGGCAAGCTAAGGTTATTGCGAGTAGAATTTATTCAAGCCATAAAGGATTGCATAAGGCTTGCGAAAAAGTCGCCAGACAGGCGGCTGCCGCCAGTCCGCAAGAAGGAGTCTTCGTGAACAACATGTTTTCCAAAGCCGCCATCTGGGTCGTCATCGCCCTGGTGCTTTTCACCGTATTCAAGCAGTTCGACGAGCGCGGACTGGGCAGTGGCGCGACGCCGATCGCGTACTCCGATTTTCTTGAGGAGGTGAAGGCGCAGCACATCCGCGAAGCGACCATTGAAGATCGCACGATCATTGCGATCACGACCGATGGCAAAAAGATCAAGGCCACCACAACCAACCTTGATCGCGGCCTGATCGGTGATCTGGTGAACAACGGCGTCAAGTTTGATGTCAAGCAGCCCGAGCCGCCTTCTTTCCTCTCGCAGATCTTCATTTCGTGGTTCCCGATGCTGCTGCTGATCGGCGTATGGGTTTTCTTCATGCGCCAGATGCAGGGCGGCGGCAAGGGGGGCGCTTTCTCTTTCGGGAAATCCAAGGCGCGCATGCTGGATGAAAGCCAGAATGCAGTCACCTTCGCCGATGTCGCCGGCTGCGACGAAGCCAAAGAAGAAGTGGGCGAGCTGGTGGAATTCCTGCGCGATCCGACCAAGTTCCAGAAACTGGGCGGACGCATACCGCGCGGCGTGCTGATGGTCGGCCCGCCGGGTACCGGTAAAACGCTGCTGGCGCGCGCGATCGCGGGCGAAGCCAAGGTGCCGTTCTTCACGATTTCCGGTTCCGACTTTGTTGAAATGTTCGTTGGTGTCGGCGCATCGCGCGTGCGCGACATGTTCGAGAATGCCAAGAAGCATTCACCCTGCATCATCTTCATCGATGAGATCGATGCGGTCGGTCGTCATCGCGGCGCCGGCATGGGCGGCGGCAATGACGAGCGCGAACAGACGCTGAACCAGTTGCTGGTCGAGATGGATGGCTTCGAAGCCAATTCCGGCGTGATCGTGATCGCCGCGACCAATCGCTCCGATGTGCTCGACAAGGCGCTGCTGCGTCCCGGCCGCTTTGATCGTCAGGTCGTCGTCGGCTTGCCCGACATTCGCGGCCGTGAGCAGATCCTGATGGTTCACATGCGCAAGGTACCTATCGCGCCCGATGTGAAGGCCGATGTGCTCGCGCGCGGCACGCCGGGATTCTCGGGCGCGGACCTTGCCAACCTCGTCAACGAAGCGGCATTGTTTGCCGCGCGTCGCAACAAGCGTCTGGTCGAGATGCAAGACTTCGAAGACGCAAAAGACAAGATCGTGATGGGCCCCGAGCGCAAGTCGGCAGTCATGCGCGAGGAAGAGCGTCGTAATACCGCTTATCACGAGTCTGGCCACGCGGTGGTCGCCAAGCTCTTGCCCAAGGCGGATCCAGTGCACAAGGTCACCATCATGCCGCGCGGCATGGCGCTAGGTCTGACCTGGCAGCTGCCCGAGCATGATCGCGTGAACATGTACAAGGACAAAATGCTGGAAGACATCGCGATTCTGTTTGGTGGTCGCATCGCCGAAGAGATCTTCATGAACACGATGTCGACCGGTGCGTCGAACGACTTCGAGCGTGCGACCAAGATGGCGCGCGCCATGGTCACCCGCTTCGGCATGTCCGAGTCGCTGGGCACCATGGTCTATGAAGACACCGATCAGGACTCCTACTTCGGCCGCATGTCTGCGAAAACCGTCTCCGAGGCCACGCAACAAAAAGTCGATACCGAGATCCGCAGCATCCTTGATGATCAGTACCAGCTGTCGCGCAGTCTGCTGGAACGCAACCGCGACAAGGTGGAAGCGATGGCCAAGGCGCTGCTGGAATGGGAAACCATCGATGCCGACCAGATCAACGACATCATGGCCGGCCGCGAGCCGCGTCCGCCTAAGGTCGCCCCGACGCCGCGCGCCAGCGGTGACTCCTCCGGTGGCGGTGTGGCACCGGCGACCGCACCGGCCTGACACCTAAGCGGCCTGAGTCAATGAGCCAGAGCGGGGTGAGGAGCGATCCTCACCCCGTTTGCTTGAGACCCTCCCATCCTGAACCTGCTCTGCGTTTTTCTTCGTGACCGACTTTTTTTCCCACACCCTTCAGTGCGGCCGGTATCGGCTGATCATCGACGGCCCGTCCTTTCGGCCGCTGGTGATGGGGGTGCTGAATGTCACGCCTGATTCTTTCTCCGATGGCGGGCGATTCGCCTCGCTGGATGCAGCCATCACGCAGGCCGAGCAGATGATCGACGCCGGTGTCGACATCATCGACATCGGCGGCGAGTCCACCCGTCCCGGCGCGCCGGCCGTGAGTGTCGATGAGGAGCTGAGGCGCATCATGCCGGTCATTTACGCGCTGCGCGATGCCGGCAAGCCGCTGTCCGTCGATACACGCCGGACCGAGGTGATGCGCGAGGTCATCGAGGCGGGCGCCGATATGATCAATGACATCAACGGCTTTCGCGCCGAAGGCAGCTTAAGCCTGCTCAGGGATAGTGATTGCGCGTTATGTATCATGCACATGCAGGGTGAACCGCAGACCATGCAGCAAGATCCGCAGTATGAGGATGTGTTTGCCGAGGTCAGGGAATTTCTGGCGCGCCAGTGCGAACAGGCGATTGCCGCCGGTATCAGCCGCCAGCGTCTGTGCATCGATCCCGGCTTTGGCTTTGGCAAGACGCTGGAGCACAATCTGGCACTGCTGGCCCGTCTGGGAGAGTTGCAGTCTGCGCTGGGCTTGCCATTGCTGGCCGGCTTGTCGCGCAAATCGATGATAGGCAAGCTCACCGGGAAGCCGGCGCCAGAGCGTACCGCGGGCAGCGTGGCGGCTGCGCTGTTTGCAGTACAGCAGGGCACGCGCATCGTGCGCGTGCATGATGTGGCAGAGACTGTCGATGCGCTGCGCGTCTGGCAGGCAGCCGCCAGCGCGGCGCGTAAGTCATCGGCCGGTATCTGCAACTGAGCGTGGCGAGACAGCAAACGACAAAACGATCAACGCAAGCACAGGACACGCAAGTACAGGACACCATGGCAAGAAAATACTTTGGCACCGATGGCATACGCGGCAGCGTCGGCAGCTTGCCGATCACCCCAGATTTCGTGATGCGGCTGGGCTATGCGGCCGGCAAGGTGCTCGCGCGCAGCGAGGCATCGGCCACCGGCCGTCCGACGGTCCTGATCGGCAAGGACACCCGTATTTCAGGCTACATGCTGGAGGCGGCACTAGAGGCGGGCTTCACGGCCGCCGGCGTGGATGTAAAACTGGCCGGGCCGGTGCCGACGCCCGCGGTCGCCTACCTGACGCGCGCGCTGAGGTTGTCCGCCGGCGTGGTGCTGTCTGCTTCTCACAACCCGTATCAGGACAACGGCATCAAGTTTTTTTCCGCGCAGGGCAACAAGCTGCCGGATGCGGTCGAACTGGAGATCGAAGCGGCACTCGAACAACCGATGGCGTGCGTCAGCTCGGACAAGCTGGGCCGTGCAAAACGCATCGACGATGCACGCGGGCGCTACATTGAATTCTGCAAGAGCACCTTCCCCAGTGAGCTGGATCTGCGCGGCATGAAGCTGGTGGTGGATTGCGCGCATGGCGCCGCCTATCACATCGCGCCCGATGTGTTCCACGAACTTGGTGCTGAAGTCATCGCCATCGGCAATCAGCCGAATGGCTTCAACATCAACGATGGCTGCGGTGCGACCGCGCCGAAGGCTTTGTCGGAGGCAGTGCTTGCCCAGCGCGCAGACCTTGGCATCGCGCTGGATGGCGACGCCGATCGCCTGCTGATGGTCGACAGCACCGGCCGGGTGTTCAACGGCGACGAGCTGCTGTACGTGATGGTCAAGGACAGACTGGCCAACGGCGGTGTCGAGGGCGCGGTCGGCACACTGATGACCAATATGGCGGTCGAGTCCGCATTTCGCGAGATGGGCGTAGGCTTCGCGCGCGCCAAGGTCGGCGACCGCTATGTGCTGGAAATGCTGCAGGAACGTGGCTGGCTGGTGGGCGGCGAGGGCTCCGGCCATCTGCTTTTCCTCGACAAGCACACGACGGGCGACGGCATCATCTCGGCACTGCAGGTGCTTGCCGCGCTTCGTCACAGCGGAAAGACGCTGGCCGGCATGACCGCCGACATGCAGCTCTGGCCGCAGACCCTGCTGAACGTGAGAATTCCGAGCGGCTTTGACTGGCAATCCAGCAAGGCCTTGCTGAGTGAAAAAGAGCGGGCCGAGGCCGAGCTCGGCACGACTGGCCGGGTGCTGATCCGTCCCTCAGGCACCGAGCCTTTGCTGAGAGTAATGGTCGAGGCGCGCGATCCTGCGCTGGCGAAAAATCTGGCCGAGCGGCTGGCCGCCTGCATACCTGCGTAACCGAACTGGCAACAGTTCCGGCGCAAGACCGGCGCTCTCGGGTATAATGTCGGTCTTCGGAGTGTGGCGCAGCCCGGTAGCGCACCTGCTTTGGGAGCAGGGGGTCCAAGGTTCGAATCCTTGTACTCCGACCAGTCAAAAAAACGGGTTGTCGCTGACAACCCGTTTTTCATTTCCGCATCCCCCAGACTGCCCATAGCTCAGCTGGATAGAGCAACGGCCTTCTAAGCCGTAGGTCGCACGTTCGAGTCGTGCTGGGCAGGCCAATCAAATCAAGCACTTAGAGCGGTCCATTCACCAGCTCACTCGTTTACTGTGCCATAAATGTGACGTAAAAATCGGCTTGGTCAATCTGACAAGGCTTTTTTAAATTCCTACGGAGAGATTTCAGCCTGTCTGAGGATGCCATTGACCGTTCCCACTTTGACTTCTTTGTGATTCGGCACAACGCATCCTTTTTCGCCTCTTTTCATCAACACATGACTTCCTGATTGTCTTGCAAGCCGAAAGCCTAAATTTTCAAGTGCGCGAATGATTTCCGTGCCTAATAGACCCGGAAATTTAGGCATGAGCTAAATCAAAGGTGGTGATCAGAGGATGTGCGGTGAAAGTTCCCGGAAATTCCTCCAAGTAGAGCGAAGTCGCTTCTTTCAGGTTCGCAATCGCCTCATCCACAGTTTCGCCTTGGGTGGTTGTTCCGGTTTCCGGATTGAGGGCGATGTATCCGCCCTCCTCGGCGTGGCTCAATACGGCAGTAAGCAACATGAAACTCTCCTTTCGACCGGTCGCTTTGCATTATGCGACTGATCCTGAATTTGGGCAAATACCCCCGGGCGAGTAGCAGGCGTTTGAAGCGATTGAGCGTAACGGCACGACGGCTGCCCAAAGCTAGTGCGCGAACGCGCCGGTCGAGAGGGTGGTGCAGAAGCGGGCCGAAGAATAGCAAAAGCTTGTAAAGCGCTACCTGGCCTTCTATGTCGATTGCGTGATCTAGGGCGGGTGTGTTTGCCCATGCTGTCATTATCGTGAGGTCGAAAGTGCTCAGCCGCTATGGCACGCTCGGCGCAAATCCATAGCCCGTTACCGCGGCAACAAATCGCATTAATAAAATAATAACCCTGGCTGCACACTTTGTTACACACTTTGCTTCAAAATTATTTATCCCGTTTATCCTTCAGCATCTCAAGCGTTTTGATTTGATCCTCGCGGATTTTTGCCATGCGCTCGGTGAGGGAGCCGGTGTGTTTTTCAGGTACGGGTTTGTCATTGACTTTCGGCGCGTCAGCTTTCTGCGCACTGGCTTTCGGCGCAAAAGCATCTCTGATCGCACGAAGAAATTTCGGACCGATCGAATCTTTGATGATCCGCAGATCTGACGGGCCTTCAGCATCCGTCAATAGTCGCATGTCAACCGGCCCCTCGGCATCTGCAGGGGTGGGTGGCTTGCCGGCGGCGGCATCGGTCAAATTTCGCGGAATACCAGGGCCCGGCGCGTCGTACAAATTTCTCGAGCGTTCGGGGCCCAGAGTATCAGTTGCATGATTTTCTGTCGCCGGCCCGATACTGTCGTTCATCGGAGAAAATTCGATATCGCCAGCGCTGTCCGCCAGCGCACGTGATTTGACGGGGCCCTCTTCATCCGAGATTTGGCGCGCATCAGCCGGCCCTGCAAAATCATCGATACTTCTTAATTTGGCCATGGCAAGGACTTGTGCGTCTCGCGCTCTCGCAATACGCAGGCTGACGTCGATCATGTCGTTTTTGTCGGATGGCCCCTGCGCATCCTGCATTGCCTTGAGAAGATTCAGCGCATTTTGTTGCGCTGCGCGTGCACGCCGTATTCGCTCATGTAAATCAGCGGACTCCAGAGATTGCGAAATCAGCAGCCCCTCGGTATCGGTTATATCTCGCTGAGTTGATGGCCCGCTTCCCGGCGCATAACGCGTAGCATTGATGACAGGCCCTTGATGATCTTTGGCTTGCCGGAGTCTGATGGGGCCGACCGCATCAGTGCTTAATCGGACAAACGAGGGTCCTTGCGCATCTTTCATTGCGCGGAGCTGTTCGAGTGCAGTTCGCTGAGCCTCGCGAACGTTTTTAAGCAGATCAGGAATTTCTGCAGAACCGGGCACAAGCATTTCTTCCTGAGGGCCCTCACTGTCGGTAAGTGTCCTTTTGTACTCAGGGCCCGCGCTGTCATTAATCTGCCGAAGATGATCCGGGCTGCCAGCATCTGTAATTACCCGCGCTTGTTTATCTCCAGCGGCATCTGTGATGGATCGGCGAATGACCGGACTCTGTCTGCCGTGGATGGCGCGAGTTTTTATACAGGCGTCTTGCTGGGAAATTCGTGCATCGCGGATTAATTTTTGCAGCGCCGGGCCATCGCTCTGATCTTCCAGATCGCGCGGGACAATCGGTCCTTGTGGGACAGGTTTTTTCTCCCTGACTTGAGCCGGAAATCGCTGGCCAGGAAGGCGAGACACATCACCCTCAACATGAAAAACGTCGAACTCCAGATCTCTGTCTCGATGCAGGCGGGGTGGCAGATTATCAGGATCGTTTTCAGGCATTTTTCTTTTGAAAATGTCCGCGTGGTGAGATGAGGTCCAAGCTGCATACATTCGCGCTACAAGCAGCCCGGGATATTCAGTGCGTTGCAAAGTTGAAAATGTAACTGCTGATCCCTAATTTGAGGAAATATTTTGGTGCAAACCATTTAACATTTGTGTAAGTGCTTATTTAAACACAATAAAGATTTCAATCTGTACGAGGAGCGGCAGCCGGCCGCCAGTCGATCGGTGTTCCCAGACTTCTGTTTGCGCAGCGGTGTCAGGCCGGTGCCCATGCTGATTGAGGCGGATGGTATGGCAGTCCATGATGATTGGCGTTATTGTTGAATCCTCATACTGCCCGGTCGGGCTGGCACAACACCCTCTAAGCAGGCAAGCCAATGAAAAGAATAAAAGAAATCATGTTGTGCTGTTTGTTTCTGCTTATCTCGGCTTTGCCCACACAGGCACAGGCTCGCTATGTGGTTTCCGAGAGTACGCCAATGGTCTTCAGCGACAAAGATGTGCGCGTGTTCGAAGATCCTACCAATCGCGCCAGCGCCGAAGAGGTGCTCAGAAAATCAGATCAATTCATCCCGGCGAATCAGATCAAAACCTTCAAGGGCAGTGTCACCTACTGGGTCATTCAGCGGATAGCCAGTGATTTGAACCAGGATCGTGAGATACAAATCGAAGCCTCTGGCTGGAAGGATCTGACCGCGCACATCGTCAATGATAAAGGCGAGCTGAAAAAACTGAAATCTACCGGTTTTGTGGGAAGCTCAAATCCTTTCCTCGCGGGCAGTCCGACGGCAACACCGATCTTCAAGTTCGACAGTCAGTTCCCCAGATTCCTGCTCCGAAAAGGCGAGGAATTCACTGTTCTTTCGAGCGTTAATTTCCACCCTATCTTCCCTGCCAAATCATTCACTATCAATTTTATTGATAGCAGCACGTTTGCAGAGTTCCGGCGTTTCAGTCTGTACATGGAAGGACTGCTGCTGGGCATACTCTTTGCGTTGACGATTTTTTCGTTATTCAACGCAATTCAGACCAAAGACAAAGTCAACACCTATTACGCGATATGGATCACGATTGCATTTTTATCTGTCTCATCGCTGAGTATTATTGACGGTCACCGGTTGTTCGAATTTTTTATCAATATCGAGCAGCTGAGGGCGCCGTGGTCTGACAGCTATGCATACATCATCTCGATTGCTCTGGCGTTCGCCCAGTCCATCAGTTACGTTCTGTTTGCGCGGCAGTATCTGGGAATAAAAAAGCATTTTCCCAGGATTCAGCTGATAACCAATATCTGGGTCGCCTACACACTGGTGTACTGCTTTCTTGCGCTGACAGGTGGTTTTTATCCGGAAGATTCCCTTCTCAATGCGTCAGGCGTCGCGATGGTATACAGCCTGGCCGTTGGTGTGATTTTGCTGACCTTCTTTGTCTGCAGCTATCTGCGTTACCGGGCCGGATTTGGATTTGCGCTGTTTTTTACCTACGCGGTCGTCCCTTATCTGGTATTCCGGCTTGGATTTTTGTTTGGAATTATTGGCCTGTCTTCGCCGTTCCAGTACCTGCCGGATCAGGGCATTGCTTATTTTCTCAAAAACCCATGGACGAATCAGGCGTTTGGCGTCTGCATGGAAGCGCTAATCATGGCGTTGGCCGTCATCAGCAGGGCACGGTGGCTGCAGGCGGAATTAACACTCAGTGCGAAAAAGCAGACCGAGCTGATCGAGCAGCAGAATATGGTGCTTGAAGCAAAGGTGGAAGAGCGAACGCAAGAGCTGCGCATCAAGCACGAGGTAGTCACCAGTTCGATGAACTATGCCAGCCGCCTGCAGCGAGGCCAGCTACCCAGATCCGTGAGGCTGGAAGGACGGTTCTCGTCGTTTGCGACCGTGTGGGAACCGCGCGATACGATAGGCGGCGATCTGTACTGGGTATCCTCGTCCCGGCTTCAGGGGCCTTTTATTCTGGCCGTTGCGGACTGCACAGGTCACGGGGTTCCCGGAGCGATGTTGTCGCTTCTGGTCAGTAATTCTCTGGAGCGAATTTACGCAAATGACACTGACCAGAATCCTGCGGCAGCCTTGCTGTCGCTCGATCATTTCGTGCGAACCGGGCTGAACCAGGACAGACCGGATAGCGAGAGTGATGACGGCTGTGACGCTGTGGTGTTGCGGATAGACCGGTCACGGCAGACCATCGAATTTGCGGGTGCCAAGCTCGGTTTATTTCAGGTGACCGATCAGGGCTTGTTAACCCGGCATAAAGGCGCCCGTTGCAGTCTGGGCTATCAGGAGGCGATCCCGGAAGCCGACAAGCCGGTGTTACAGACCATTCATTACCAGCCGGGAGATGTGTTCGCCATTGTCACCGATGGCATGACCGATCAGCCGGGTGGAGAAACCGGCAGGGCATCATACGGCTACCGCCGCCTTGAAACGGTGCTGAGGACACATTGCAGAGACGAAGCGAACGTAATAGCTCAAGCCGTTTTGTCGGATTACACCGCCTGGCAGGGAGGCAGTGTCCGCCGGGATGACGTTACCGCCGTGGTATTCAGGCTGTGATTGTCGCAAACGGGCACTCACTTTGTTTGCGCGGCCGGTTTCGAAAAGAAAGTGAGTGTCCTTTGTTTTTCTTTGCTTTTTATGGCGCAGATTTGATCGCGCCCTGAATATCACCGCCCTTGCGGATTTCCAGGTCGCCGTAGGTGATGTTGCCGGATACCTGCCCGGTTGATTCGATCAGCAACGAGCGATTTGCGACCGAGATTTCCATCAGCTTGCCGGCCACGCGAATATGATCGGCAGTCGTGGTTCCTTTGACTTCACCGTTACCGGTGATGTTCACTGATTCGGCAGTTATCACTCCGGTAATCGCACCGTCTATCTCTACCAGTCCGGGTGCAGTAATTGTCCCGTTGGCAATAACCCCGGCGCCCAGATAAAGATTGCCTCGTACATTGTTACTCATATAAAAACTCCTCTGGTCTGGTTAATATTTAATTGAGTATTTTTTATAACAAGTGTTCTTATTAATTTGAATTTTAGTTGACATGATCAGGCGTGTGTGATCTTCTGTCTAGCCAACAGTTTTGTATTCGATATCTGCGATGAGCAAGGCGTACAAAATTCTGATCACCAGTCAAAAGGGCGGCGTTGGCAAAAGCACCTTGTCTGTCAACCTTGCCGCTTACTTTAACAAAATGACCAAGGCCCGCGCGGCCTTGGTTGATCTGGACCACCAGGCGACCTCCAGCAAATGGCTGAACGGCGCAGCGGGTGCTGAAGCGCACAACACAACTTTCAATCTTGAGCGTGGCGTCAGCAATGGAATCACCAGCCTGAATATTGCCAGGATCATGCGCAATGCGTGTCAGGATAATGACATTGTCGTCACCGATCTGACCTGGAACGATCTTCTTCCAAAAGAATTTTTTTTCGACTTCGATTTTTTGCTGGTTCCGTGTTCTCTGTCCAGCGTCGAGCTCGACAGCACAGTCCATTTCCTTGAGCGGATATCGCACATCATCCACTCGAAGCTCAGAAAGCCGCCGGCATTGATTATCGTCCCCAGCAGAATCCGGGGCGAGGAAGATTATTCCCGCATGCTGCGCAGGACATTCAACTTTGAATTCTTTCTGTCACCTCCAGTGACTTACAGCGCTGAGGTGCAGGATTATTTCTGCACGTCTTTCCTGTTCGAGTCCGACAATGAAGAGATCAGAAAGAATTTCGTCGAATTCGCGCGTTCGGTGGAGGCACTGATCGTCAACTCAGAGCAAGAGAGCAGCCATCGAAAGATACCGGCGAGCGCCGCAAGGGATGCGGGCACGGTGCTTGACCGTTTCCTGCTGTCGCGGACGACGCGCAGGCATGCCGAGCAGCCCTCAGAGCTGCACGATATTGCGCACCTGAAGAATCGCGATCGTCAGGTACCTTCGTTTTTGGGTTTGCGCAAATAGCTGCCCGGACTCAATCACATTCCCGTGTGGTCATTCTGATGGTTTTGTCTGCGGAGACTGCATTGCAGACATGTCTGACACGACCGGAACAATTGCGGCCTGCGTTTCCGAGAATAGTTTGCGCACATTGAAGCTGGCATCTGCGTGCAACTGCCGAGTGCTGGCCAGACCATTGACGCCCCCCAGAAATTTGATCAGTGTCGCTGCGTTGGTCGCATAGTTCACATTGACCACCCATTCCTTGGTTCGTTCAAGCACCTTGGTGGTGTGCAGCTTCCCATTCACGACCCCGACGACCAGGCCTTCAGGGCCGATGACGGGCCCGCCGGAGTTGCCTCTGGCAGTGGCTGCATCAAACTGAAAGCTGTCACGGTCTTCATGGAATCCCACCAGACTATTGATGATTCCGCGTGAGACTTTCACCGAGGTACCCTGAACAGAGATCATCGGATAACCAATCGTCATGATCTCCATGCCGACCTGAATATTATCCGGCAGCGCAATCGATAAAAAATGCGTTTTCTCCGGGATTTTCAGCAGCGCCAGATCAGCTTCCTTGTTGTGCCTGACGATTTCTGCAGGCACAGCGCGTCCGTCAGCCAGTACCACGGAGACCTTGCGGTTTTCCACAGCATGATAGGCGGTGACCAGATGTCCGTTGCCGGAGACGAAAAAACCAGTGGCATTACTGTCTGAGAAAAAGGCTTCCGCAAAAACAGGAGCTGTTGCCAGCGACAGAAATAAAATCATCAGGCACTCAGGCCAGTTACGCAGGGGGGAGGAAGGATTTCTCATGGTGGTCATGATTTTTTGCGTCTGATGTGATGGAGCATAGTGCGGCGGCCACGCTTCAGAGTTCTTTTTCGTATCGCTTCAGCATGTCCGCTTGAGTCTCCGCAGCGCCGTCCAGTCCTGCATGATCTTTAATTAATTGTCCCATGACCGGCATCACCGATCTGTCCTGACGATAGTCTGGAGACCAGAGCGCGCCGCGCATCGCTGCTTTCGCGCAGTGCATATACGCACTGTGGACGCTCACCCTGATCACCAGCCGGGGTTTATTGCGCATCTCCTGAAACCGGCCGAGCAGGTCTTCGTCAGATTCCAGCGTCGCCTGTCCATTGATCCTGACCATCTCATCAAAGCCGGGGATGAAGAAAAGCAGTCCTACCTGACGGGTATCCAGAATGTTTTCCAGCGTATCCAGGCGATTATTTCCCGGCGAATCGGGTATCAGCAGGGTGCGTTCATCGGGTACCTTTACGAAGCCCGGCATTCCGCCGCGCGGCGACGCATCCATCTGTTGTTCAGCGCTGCCACTGGCAATTACCAGAAACGGTGACAGCGAGATAAAACGCTCGATGTGGTGATCGATGTGTGTCAGTTCTTTGCGCACCGCCCGCTCGGCGGGTGGCTGGTAAAGGCTGCGTAATTGTTCTCTGGATTGAATGGGCATGGGATGGTGAATGGTTTTGCGCAAGCGGACGGTACTGCCATGCATTTTTGCTCCCGTCTGACGATATTGCCACACCGGCGTCTTGCTTGTCTGCGTGGAGAGCATGAGGCAGGTGAGAGGGCGCGGATGAATGTCCTGTTTATTATCGGGCTGATAAATTTACATTCTTTAGGCTGGTGACTTTCGCCGTTTGCCGGTAGGGTCGATGCCAGTTTGACAGGGAGCGATTTTATGGATGAACAGGTTCAACCGGAGGCAGCCAGTGCAGGCAGTCCGTCAGACAGGCACAAGCTCGTGGCGGATATCTCGGTGTTCCACTACAAGCGCCTTAAATTGGTGGCTTCGGAGCGCGGTATTCCAGTCGGCCAGCTGGTGGAAGAGCTGATTGACCGGATGTGGACGTATCGCAGCGGCTGAGGCCGTTTGCGCATGGACGGAGATATCAATGATGAGATCTGCGGTGTTGTTTTTGACCTTAATGCTCAGTCTTCCGCTCTGGGCGAGAGCAAGCGACCGCCCCGAGGGAGCCCGGCCGCTCAACAGTGAGCTCAGGCCGACCAGCAAGCGCAGTCCTGCGTATTTGTCGCAGGTGGGCAGCCATATCAAGCGCTTCATCGTGTACATCGCAAAAAACGGCGAGGAGAGAGCGTTGAATCCGATGGCCCGCTTCGGTATCAGGCTCTCGCCTGCGGGTGAAGTGCAGTCCATCCGGCTGATTCAGACCAGCGGTTTCAAGAACTGGGATCTCACCGCAGCGCGCGCCATCGAGAAAAGCAGCCCGCTGCCGCTGCCGGAAGAGGGTGGCCCGCCAGAAGAGCTCGAGGTGCTGATTCAGCCGAAAGATGATCGCTGAAACAACTGACGCCGGAACTGACCTCCGGCGAGCCGCGAATATCAGCGGGGGTGATGTGTGTCCAGCAAGGCTGGTTCAGTGCGATTTCTCAGTGACGTAATCCATCAGCGCCAGGATCAGGCCTGACACCACGAAAGTGCCGTGCAGGATCAGCAGCCACATCAGGTTGTCCTTGTTCATGCTGTCGATAGCCATGAAGGACTTCAGCAAGTGGATGCCTGAGATCGCAACGATGGACGCGATCAGTTTCAGCTTCAGGCCGCTGAAATCGACCGTTCCCATCCAGTCCGGCCGGTCTTTGTGCGAGGCGACATCGATCTTGGATACGAAGTTTTCATATCCGGAGAAAATCACCATCAGCACCAGATTGCCTGCCAGGGACAAGTCGATCAGCGAGAGTACCCATAGAATCACCTGTGATTCTTCGGCGGTGGCTGCCAGCGGGAAAAAATGGATCAGCTCCTGGAGGAACTTAAACATCAGCACGGCAAGGCTGCCGATCAGTCCGAGATAAAAAGGCGCCATCAGCCAGCGCGAGCCAAAAATCAGGCGCTCCAGCGGGCTCTCGAAACGTTTGAACTTGTTTTCGACGATGTCGATCTGTTTGTCTATGGGCATACTGTTGATAATCGGGCGGAGCGTGTGAGTGGTAACAGAGCGTTGCAGCGATTATTTTGATGCGCTCAAGCCGTCTGATTGTACAGAACGCCCTTCAGATTCTCGATGGCGTGCGCAACCCGCAGCACCGATTCAGCAGGTATCTGGCGCACCAGTTCGCCGGTGTTCTTGTCGGTGACGGCAACCACTGGCGTGTTCAGACGGCGATCCAGCGCAAAACTGAGGTTGCGGTTCCTGGCCTGCATCTGTGTGTTGAGCTGGTCGACCACATCCTGGAATGCCTGCGTGACGCGCTCGGCATCATTGGGCGCCAGAGGGCCCACGGGCGGCATCGGCGGTGTGCGGGAGGGTGAGGGCGTGATTATCCGGTCGGCCGGCAGCTGAGGGCGAGCCGGGCCGGTGGCGGGCGCATACGGCATGGGACCAGCATGGATAATCATTTTATAACCCTGTCAGATCGATTCAGGCGTTGCTTATGATAGACGATTACGTGGCCGGCGCTAAAGGGCGGAATCGCAGGGGGCTGGCGCAGTCGCACGCCTGCGCGGTCGGATGCTTGTGCAATCGTTATAATCGCGCAAAAAATTTTCCGCTCACTGTCGCCACGTATGAACGCACCTACCATGGCCCGGATACTCATTGTTTTGCTGCTGGTCTGCGCAGTCCCTTCCCATGCCCGCTGGGAGCAGGTGACAAAGAATCCGCGCGGTGACGTTTACTACCTCGATACCCAGATCGTGCAGAAGGGTGCCGTGTATCAGGTGTGGAGTCTGGTCGATCTGATCGAGCCTATCGAGAACAGCGCCTCTGTGAAGCGTCTGTACGAGGCCGATTGCGTGAAGGGCAAGCTTAGGGTGGTGCAAAAGCTCGTGCATGCGGGCAAGGGCGGTCAGGGAGATCCGATCTCGGCGGACAAGAAGCCCGGACGCTGGTTGTATCCCGATCCTGCCTCAGTCAATGAAGAGCTGCTTCTGAAAATATGCTTCGGAAAAAACGACGCGCAGGCTGGCGAGAAGAAGGGCAGCCATCAGGAAAGCAAAGCACACAAGCCCGCTGCGCACTGACCGCCTCCGCGCAGGCGCAGACTCGGACTCTTCCTCTGGCTGGCATTATCGCGCCAACCGTAGCAGATCCAGCAGATCTTGCGTCACTTCCTTGGGACGAATGATCTGTTTGGCTTTTTCGATCAGCGCATCCTGCCCGAGCAGCGATTGTCCCAGTCGGTTTGCATAGACGCGGATATGACGTTCCAGTTTTGCAGCGTCATTGATGAACAGATTGAGCTGCATTGTTTCGATGGCCTGCAAGGCTTGCGCCGGGATGCCCGTCTTGCGGCTTGCCTGTTCCAGCGTCCAGCCGAGCATCATGCGCCGGTCGCGCAGCAGCTGCCCGATCGAGACTTCCGGGGGCGGCGAGATCGCTGCTTCCACAGTTGCAGGCGCCTCGGGAATCTCGCTGTTTTTTGGCAGGGCGCTCACAAACGTTTTTTGCTCAATCTCTGTTAGTTGTTTGCATACCCGGAGCAATTCCGAGGACATGCAAATGATGCACCAATTCGGCCTGAAAAAGCACCCGATTTTTTTGAATAGCTGGCAGAGAATGCTTGCCCCCGAGGGCAGTTCAGGCATCGTACAAGGGCGATCTGAACCGCATTGTTTGAATCTGCGTAATCAGTTTTCACTACTGAAAAACCGTGCCCGGATTTTATTCAAATAATGACAACCAAAGTATTCGCAGTCTGCGCGAATTTGCCCTTTGGGCCATATAGACAATGCACTCGAACTGTGCAACAGTCCGTTCAGATTTTCACGATAAGGGAAGCCATGCTGGGTGAGATTCTCAGGAGAAGACGCGAGGAGCTTGGGCTTGATGTCCAGGATATCGCGCGCATGACTGGGATGCCGCCCAAGCAGGTGATCGCGCTGGAGGCCGACAACCGCGCGTATTTCGTCGGGGGCAAGCCCGAGATCGAGCGGCTGACCAAACTCTATGCGAAGAAGGTCAATATGCCGCTTGAGGCGGGATTCTCGATCGACTCGCCGCAGGAAAAAAAGCCCATCGATGTCAGAAATACCGAGGTCGCCATTCCCGCTTTTCTGATGGCCGGCAAGAGCAGAGACGCCGGCACTGTCAAGAAGCCGCGCTCGACGGCCGAGCTTAAAAAAGCGGAAACCTGATCCGCCGGTGATCCGGCTGCACCGCCCGCCAATATAAAAAACATAATACCCGTCATTCATCCGCGTTTTTTTGCGCGATGCTTTTGCCTGTTTTGCACAGTTGACGGAAGCGGGCAATTCGCGGCGCTGCAAACTTAGGTATCCTTGGCGTCTTGTCATCAATCTGCCGTTACCGGCAGCACCGGGCATTCGCTAATGGATCCTAGAGAAATCGCCAAAAAACTCGGCATCTTGTCAATTGAAGAACGAGTGCAGATCATCCAGAGCCTGCTGGAAGCCGGTGATGCCGGGTTGGAGATGCCTGACATCGCCGTCCATACCGGACTGGGCGCTCCGGCCGTGGTCAAGCAGATCGAAGCGCTGATCGGCGCTGAGATGGTCACTTTCAAGACGCGCGACAATAACAAGGTCTACTTTGTCGATGAGCGGGTGCTCAGAGAAGTGTTCGATTACATGACCAGCGACTACGCGCCCCGACCCGACAGCATGCAGGAGTAAGCCGTGACTGCTCTGCTTGGCATTTTCAGAAAGTTATCGATAGTCTCGGCACTGGTCGTCGGCTGGCTGATCGTGTTGCTGCTGTTTGTCGGCTGGCTGATCTTTGCCTACGACCAGGCTGAGGCCCTGGGCTTTATCGATTACGTGAAGTCCAGCGTCGGGGTGGTGAACCAGCCAGTTGAGGCGCTGGACATCGGCTCGGTGCTGCGGCTGGTATTTGCCGCCATTGCGGCGGTCTTTGCGCTGATACTGTCGGTGTTCACCATTCCCATGTTCGTGTTCGTTTACGCGAACGTCGGTTACGGCAAAGCGATCGAGCGCCTGAACCGGCCCAAAGAGGCTGCGGAGACCGAACCCGGCACGGCCGGATCCTGATCGCCGCCTGCGGCGCCGGGCTGCCAACGCACTGTTTCCACGTTTTCCCCGTTTGACGGCTCAAGGTTTCCGGTCTGCTGCCGATGTTCTTTTCAGCCCCTGCTGCGGCTGTTGTGCGCGGGAGTGGCACTGAACAGGAGCCAGATCATGCTGAAAGTCGACACCGAAATCCGTCTGACGATTTTTTCGTTCACCGTGGTCGCCATCGTGCTGACCCTCGTGATGAACTGAGACGCCCCGCCACAGCCTCCAGAACTCACCGACATTCCTGCGCCAGCTTTTCCGCAGCCCGGCGCGCCCGCACACGGGCTTTTTTTTCTTCCTGCAGCGTTGCATCGCGCAGATCTTCTTCCCGCCATCTGAGCTGCAGGGCCAGAGACTGGCATTTGCGCTCCCGTGCGGCGGCACCGCGTGCGGCGAGGTCGCGTATCTGCTGATCTTGCCGCTCGCGTTGTTCGCGCAGTCGCTGAAGGCGGGCGATTTCCGCTCGCTCGCGGTGAAGTGAATCCGCAGCAGTGCTGCTATCGCCGCTGTTCTTCGGCCCCGGGCCGTTTTGCAGCACCAGAGCAGCATTGCCGCAGGGACGATCGGAGTAGGTCAGCGTGCCGTTGATCCGGCATTGGTAGATTGCATGCGCCGGCAGGCTGCAGCCAATGGCGACAAGCAGCGCAATGCAGCGCCCGGCGGACAGAGCAGGTGTCATGATCTTCTCGCGACAGAACGGGTCTGTCACCCGGCACGCATGCCGGCGCGATCAGACCACTCTTCCCGGATTCATCAGGTTCAGCGGATCCAGTGCACGCTTGATGGCCTCCATCATGGCCATTTCTGTCCCGGACTTGTAGCGGCGGATCTCATCCCGCTTGAGCGCGCCCAGACCGTGCTCGGCCGAAATCGATCCGCCATATTTGTGAACATTATCGTGCACGCGAATATTGATCGCATCCTGCTGTTGCAAGAAGGAGTCGTGAGACTCGCCTTCGGGCGCAGAGACGTTGTAATGCAGGTTGCCATCGCCAAGATGTCCGAAGGTCACCATCCGGCAGCCGGGGAAATCTCGCTGAAGCAGCGCATCTGTCTCGGCAATAAATTCGGCGATACGTGATACCGGCAACGAAATATCATGTTTGATGTTCAGACCCTCGGCGGCTTGCGCCATCGAGATATGCTCGCGCAGCGCCCACAGCTGCTGTGATTGCGACAGCGAACTGGCGATCACCGCATCGGCGATCAGCCCTTGTTCTATGCCCGATTGCGCGACTGCGTCAAGCATGGACATCGCATGCGCCTCCGATTCACTGTCGGACAGCTCCATCAGTACATACTGCGGATGCCGTGATGCGAACGGCGTGCGCTGCGCCGGAAAATGTCTTTTCACCAGCTGCAGACAAAAATCCGACATCAGCTCGAAACCGGTCAGACTGGCATCGCATGTCTGACGCGCGCGCTCCAGCAGGGCCAGCGCAGCGCGCGCCGAGTCCAGCGCGAACAGCGCAGTCAGCCGCGCGGCTGGCGGTGCGTACAGTTTGAGCACCGCCGCCGTGATGATGCCCAGCGTGCCCTCGGCGCCGATGAACAGGTCGCGCAAGTCATAGCCGGTGTTGTCTTTGCGCAGACCGCGCAAGCCATCCCAGATCTCGCCGGAGGCCGTGACGACTTCCAATCCCAGTGCCAGATCGCGCATGCTGCCGTAGCGGAGCACGGCCGTGCCGCCTGCATTGGTCGACAGGTTGCCGCCTATCGTGCAACTGCCCTCGGAAGCGAGCGACAACGGAAACAATCGTCCGGACTCGCTCGCAGCATCCTGCACTTGCTGAAGCAGACAGCCGGCTTCGGCGGTGAGTGTGTCGTTCAGGGTATCTATCGCGCGGATATGATGCATGCGTGACAGCGACAGCACGATCGCGGTGCCGCTGGCATCCGGCACACTGCCCACCACCAGTCCGGTATTGCCGCCTTGCGGGACGATGGGCACGCGATAGCGCGCGCACAGTGTCACCACGGCGGCGACTTCGGCGGTATTCGCCGGCTTGATGACGGCCAGCGCGCGGCCGGTAAATCGTCCCCGCCAGTCAGTCAGATGAGGAGTCATCTGATCGCCAAGCAGCACATGCGAATCGCCGACGATCGCGGCGCAATGCGCGAGGAACTCAGTCTTCATGCGCGGTGGTGGCGGCCTTGCGTATGGCGTCGCTGGCCAGCTGCCGGGCTGCCTGCTTGTAGGGACGGAGGAAAAAGATCGCGCAGAAAAAGAAGACAGTCGAGAACAGGATTTCCAGCGCGGCGAGCGCCTGCGACATGCCGCGCTCGCTCCACGCGCGGACCACGCCCTCGGCGAAATACATCAGCACCAGCATCGATGCCCATTGCATCGTATAGACGTTGCGGCGCAGCGTGCCGGCAAGCGGCGCAAACAGGGGCAGCGCTTTGATCACCATCCAGGAACCGCCGGGACGCAGCGGCGCCAGCACCAGTTCCCAGGCAATGCACAGCACGATCAGCAGCACCAGACTGCCAGAGGCCAGCTGATGCAGACGGTGCTGTACGGGCGAGATCTCTATCATGCGAGTGCCATTTCAGATGCAATGCGGGTGGATCAATGTTTGTGCAGCAGGCGAGCGGTCTCGGCGAGCCGCTTGCCAAGCGCCACCGCCAGCGCGCGGCTGTCCTCGGTGAGGTCTTGCTTGCCGCTCGCGCCCGACCAGTGCGTAGCGCCATAGGGCGAGCCGCCGCTTGCAGTCGTCATCAGCGCCGGTTCGGCGTAGGGCAGGCCGACGATCAGCATCCCGTGATGCAAGAGCGGCAGCATCATCGACAGCAGCGTCGATTCTTGTCCGCCGTGCAAACTGCCGGTGGACGTGAACACACACGCAGGCTTGCCCGCGAGTGCGCCTGACAACCACTGCGCGCTGCTGCCATCGAGGAAATATTTCATCGGTGCGGCCATGTTGCCAAAGCGGGTCGGCGATCCCAGCGCGAGCCCTGCGCACTCGTCGAGGTCGGACAGCTCCACATACGGCGCGCCGGACTCCGGTATCGCAGGCTCGGTGGCCTCAGTGACCGTTGATACCGCCGGCACAGTGCGCAGGCGCGCCTCGCAACCCGGCACGCTCTCAATGCCTTGCGCGATCAGCTCGGCCAGCTTGCGCGTCGCGCCATGGCGCGAGTAATACAGCACGAGCACGGGAAGGAGGGAGGTCGTCGTCATGATTGCTATTATATGGCGCTTTATCACGCCCTCTGGTGCCCGGCGCATGAGCCCACATCCTGCAAATCCTTCCGGCGGCTGGTCACGCATTCAGGTTCGCGATCTGCTGCGGTTCGCGCGGCGCCGGCTGAATGAGGAGCGCATCTCCGAGGTCGCCGCCAGTCTCACGTTCACGACGGTGCTGGCACTGGTGCCTGTGCTGACGATTGCGTTCGCGATCTTCACGACCTTTCCGCTGTTTACGACGTTCAGGGATTCGCTCGATGCGTATTTCGTGCAGATCCTGATGCCCAAAGGTATCTCGAACACGATTCTCGATTATCTGAGCCAGTTCGCCGCGAAGGCGAGCCGGCTGTCGGCGGTAGGTGCAGTGTTTCTGATCGTGACAGCCATCATGATGTTCGGCACGGTTGACCGAACTCTGAACCAGATCTGGCGCGTGACCGAGCCACGGCCATTCCTGCAGCGGATGGTGATTTACTGGGCGGTGATGACGATGGGCCCTTTGCTGCTGGGTGCGTCGCTGTCATTTGCCAGCGAGCTGTCGCCGCTAATGAGCCTGCTGGGTCGCGAAGCGCAGCTTTTGCGCACCACACTGATGGTGCTGGTGTCGATCATCTTGTCAACGCTGGCGTTTTCGCTGCTGTACCTGACTGTTCCGAACCGCATGGTCGATTGGCGCGATGCGATCATCGGCGGGCTGGTGGCGGCGATCGCGTTCGAGGTCACTCGCCGGCTGTTCACCTTTTTCATCGGGCAGGGCCCCAGTTCCAGTTACAAGGTCGTGTATGGCGCGCTGGCCGCCGTGCCGATTTTCCTGATCTGGGTCTATCTGTTCTGGCTCATCACGCTGGTCGGGGCGGTGATTGCCGCTGCGCTGCCCGTGGTCAAGTACGAGCGCTGGTGGCACCGGCCCGCACCGGGCGGCGAGTTCCTCGATGCGATGAATGTGCTGCGCGTGCTGGTCGATGCACGCGCGGGCTCCTCGGCCGTGGATGCGCTGCGCCTGCGCGAAGAAACCCGTCTGGGCTTCGAAGAATCGGAACGCCTGCTGCAGCGGATGACGAATGTCGGCTGGGTGGGCCGTATTCGCGAAGCGCGCAGCCGGGGCTGGCGTCTGGGACGTCGTCGCAGGCTGCAGCAGGAGCGCTGGGTGTTGCTCGCCCATCCCGACAAACTGACCGTGGCCGAGGTCTATCAGTTGTTTGCGTTCGCGCCCGCGCCGCAGTCGCCGCTCGGCCAGAAGGTCGAGGGTGTGATCGCGCTGGGCCTGTCCAGCCCGATTGCAGCCTACTTTGCCGCGTCTGCGGCCTCGGCGGCGAAAGCGAACAACGCGTCCAGCACCTGATCCGGCTGCTCGGCCATCAGCGCGTGGCCGCTGCCCTCTACCTGTACCACGCGCGCGTTTGGCAGCGCCGAGCGCAGCGCGGCGGTCGCTTTCGGCGGTGTCATGACGTCCTTGCGCCCCAGCAGCAGCATGGCCGGACAGTGCAAGGCGCTGGCGGCGGCTTCGCCATTCGCATAGTCATTGCAGGCGGAGAAGTCGGTGAAGAAGACTTTTTCCGGATTACCGCGAGAGACATGCTGCATCAGCCGCCGCGCGCCGCCGGGCACATAAAATCCCGGTCCGGGGGCGGAGGGCTTTTGCGCAATGCCCGAGTGCGACCAGAGGTTGACCATGTCGATCGCAGCCTGCTCGCGATGTTCGGAGGCTTCCAGCAGTTGCGCCGAGACTTTCATCGGATAAGCGGTGCCGACCAGCGCCACACCGCAGATCTTGTCCTTCGCGCGCAATGCTGTTTCCAGCGCAATCAGCGATCCCATGCTGTGACCGATCAGCACGGCTTTTTGTACACCGACGGCATTCAGCACACTGGCCAGCCAGTCAGCCATCGCCTGCACAGTTTTCAGCGGCGTGCCTTCGCTGCGCCCGTGGCCGGGAAGATCCACAGCGAGCACCGAGAATCCATGATGCGCAAAGTATCGCGTCTGCAGTGCCCACACGGAGTGATCGTTCTGCGCACCATGAATGAAAACGGCAGTCGGCAATCCGGGATCGAAAGTTTTTCCGCCTGTGTAGGCGTAGGCGGCATGAGGTGGGAGATCGATGATCATCGGTCATGCTCCTTTTTGCGCTGCTTTGAGGCCACGCCTGAGGTCGTCGATCAGATCGTCTGCATCTTCGAGGCCGATGGACAGGCGCATCGTGCCTTCGGTGATGCCTGATGCGGCCAGCTGCGCGGTCGGTACACGAAAATGGGTGGTCGATGCAGGGTGAATGACCAGCGATTTTGCATCGCCCACATTGGCCAGATGCGAAAACAGATTCAGCGCCTCGACGAACCGACGTCCGGCAGCGCGGTCGCCTTTGATCGCGAAAGAGAACACGGCACCGCAGCCTTTAGGCAGCAGTTTTTTTGCCAGCACATGGTCTGGGTGATCGGGCAATTCGGGATAAGACACTGACTCGATTGCCGGGTGCGAGGCCAGGAATTCAACGATCTTGCGCGCATTGGATACATGCTTGTCCATGCGCAGGCTGAGTGTCTCCATGCCCTGCAGGATCGTGAAGGCATTGTAAGGGCTCATCACCGCGCCAAAATCGCGCAAGCCCTCGCGGCGCGCGCGCAGCGAGAATGCGCCGACTGTCGATTCCTCTGCAAACACCATGCCGTGGAAACCCTCGTAGGGTTCGCACAGCTCGGCAAACCGCCCGGTTTTTTCATAGGCAGTCTGCCAGTCGAACGTGCCACCGTCGACCAGCAGGCCTCCGACGGCGGTGCCGTGACCGCACAGGAATTTGGTAGCGGAATGAAAGATCAGATCAGCGCCGTGATCGAGTGGTTTCAGCAGGTAGGGCGTGGTGAAGGTGGAATCGACCATCAGCGGCAAATGATGCTCATGTGCGATGGCAGCCACCGTCGGTATGTCCAGCACATCCAGTCCCGGATTGCCGAGCGTTTCGGCGAACAGCACCTTGGTATTCGGGCGTATGTTGTTGCGCCAGGCATCGATGTCGCGCGGATCGATAAAAGTTGTCTCGATGCCGAAACGCCTCATCGTGTAACCGAGCAGGTTTTGCGATCCGCCGTACAGCGCGCGCGAGGCCAGCACATGCGAACCGGCGCCGGCGATGGTGGCCAGTCCGAGATGCAGCGCTGCCTGCCCGCTGGCCACCGCCAGTCCGGCGACGCCGCCTTCCAGCGCGGCGATGCGTTCTTCCAGTACCGCAGTGGTCGGATTCGATATACGCGAATACACGTGCCCGGAGCGTTCCATGTTGAACAGCGAGGCCGCATGGTCCGAATCGCGAAAGACGAACGACGTGGACAGGTAAATCGGTGTCGCGCGGGCGCCGGTAGCGGGGTCGGGTGCGCTGCCTGCGTGCAGCGACAGGGTGTCGAAACCGGGATACTTGGGCTCACTCATCGGGGGAAGTTCTCCGGGGCTGGTTATTGGCGTGGATTATCGGCCTGGGTTGTTGTCTTGGCGGAAGACGGATGGCCGATTATAGGCTCCCCGTATCTGCGGCCTCTGCCTCTGCCGTCAGAACTCTGGCTTTTTTGAATGGGCTGGGCTACAGTCCCTTCATAAAAAGATATCTTCCTCTGGGGGCGACCGATGAAAGTTTCCGAAATCCTCAAAGTCAAGGGCAACATCCTTTTTACCGTCACGCCCGAGACGGCACTGATCGACGCGATCGATACCATGAGCGACAAAGATATCGGCTCGCTGGTGGTAATGAAGGGGGGCGCGCTCGTAGGCCTGCTGAGCTTCCGCGAGGTGATGAAAGCCGTGCACCGCAATCGTGGAACGGTAGCCGGTACCGTCGGCGATCATATGGACCACGACATGCTGACGATCTCGCCGGACACGGAAGTCAACGAGGTCCGCCGCGTGATGCTGGAGCGACATGCCCGTTACGTGCCCGTGGTGGAGGGCAAGGTGCTGATGGGCGTGATGTCGTTCTATGATGTCGCACGGGCCGTGTTCGAGGAGCAGAGCTTCGAGAACAAGATGCTCAAGGCGTATATCCGCGACTGGCCATCAGAAACTGCCGAGGAGTAGTGCTTGCAGGCGCGCTCGAACCAGAAAAAGGAATCCACTGAGTGAGCTCAGGCCAGTTCGCGCTGCTGACGCAGCGTCGTTTTGCCCCCTTTTTTGGCGCCCAGTTCCTGGGTGCCTTCAATGACAATCTGTTCAAGACCGCGCTGGTGACCGTGATCACCTTCGACGCGGCGGCCTGGACCTCACTGAATGTCGGCCTGCTGAATAACCTGATCGCCGGCCTGTTCATCCTGCCCTTCATGCTGGCGTCGGCGACTGCGGGCGAGCTGGCCGACAAATTCGACAAGGCGCGCCTGATGCGCATCGTCAAGGTGCTGGAAATCGCGATCATGCTGGTGGCGGCGGTCGGCTGGTATACGCATCAATTGTGGGTGTTGGTGCTGGCCGTGGTTGGCATGGGTTTGCATTCGACCCTGTTCGGGCCGGTCAAGCACTCGTATCTGCCCCAGCATCTCGCACCCGGTGAACTGGTGGGCGGCAATGGCATGGTGCAGATGGGCACCTTTGTCGGCATACTCACCGGCCAGCTGATCGGTGCCGGACTGGTCAGCTGGGGAGCGATCGGTGTGCACATGATCATCTGGTCCACCGTGCTGGTTGCGATCTTCGGTTTGCTGTTCACGCTGGCGGTGCCCGCCACGCCCGCGCCGGCGCCAGAGCTGGTGGTCTGCCGCAA
>JACCDH010114788.1_pt1 | contig 32433 bp, 25 predicted proteins | sample 7442481 | NCBI WGS metagenome assembly JACCDH01 (sample SAMN15323433, study PRJNA562643) | freshwater metagenome | isolation source: river surface water | place: USA:Blue River Watershed | collected 2017-08-15
AAAGCTGGGATGAAGCACCAGACACTTTTAGGGGTGACTGGTTCAGGAAAGACCTTTACTGCCGCAAATGTGATTGCACAAATAGGGAAGCCAACACTCGTCATTGCACACAACAAGACCCTTGCTGCTCAGCTTGCACAAGAGTATAAGGATTTTTTCCCAAACAACGCTGTGCATTATTTTGTGTCGTATTACGACTACTATCAGCCAGAGGCATATATGCCAGGAAGTGATACCTATATTGAAAAAGAGGCGATGATTAATGAAGAGATCGATCGTCTTCGACATGCTTCTACTCAAGCACTTCTTACACGTAAAGACGTCATTATTGTTGCATCAGTATCATGCATTTACGGTTTAGGTTCTCCGATTGAGTATATGAAAGTGCATCGGAAAATTAAAAAGGGATATGTAGTCGACAGAGCAGAAATGATGCGTATTCTCGTTGGTATGTACTTTGAGCGTACGACCGCAGACCTCAATCCAGGGCAATTTAGAGCAGTTGGAAATACGGTTGAAATAATGCCAACGAATGAGAAAGTTATTTATCGACTCGGTTTTAGTGAAGGAAAAATTAGTGCAATTTCTAAAATTGATGCAATTACGCGCGGAATTATTGAAGAGACAGAAGTATTTTTCTTATTTCCTGCAAAGCACTTTGTGACACCTGAAGCGGAACGTAAGCGAGCGATGGAAGAAATTAAAATTGATTTAGAAGAACAGCTCAAAAAATTTAAAGCTGAAGAAAAGCATCTCGAGTATCAACGCCTCAAGCGACGTACTGAGCATGACCTTGCGCTCATCCGTGAGGTGGGGTATTGCAATGGTATTGAAAATTACTCACGTCACTTTGATGGTCGAAAGGCAGGTGAGGCACCGTATACACTCCTTTCATACTTTCCGCATACACCAGACGGAAAGCCTGACTTTCTTACTATTATCGATGAGTCGCATGTGACCATCCCACAGCTTGGCGGTATGTATGCGGGTGATCGTTCTAGAAAGGTGACACTCGTTGAGCACGGATTTAGACTTCCGAGTGCAATCGATAACCGACCACTTAATTTTGATGAATTTGAAGAGCGAGTTGGACAGTGTATCTACACTTCAGCAACACCTGGAAAGTTTGAAATGGAGTATTCAAAGCCACCAAGCGGTAATATTGCTGAGCAAATCATTCGCCCGACAGGTCTTGTCGACCCACTTATTGATATTCGTCCAGTGACACAAATAGGAAATTATCCTGGGCAAGTAAAAGATTTTATTGATGAATCAGTAAAGGTGATTGCCGAAGGCGCACGAGTACTTGTAACAACGCTTACCAAGCAAATGGCAGAAGATTTATCTGAGTTTCTTTCTGAACGAAATGTTTCATCAAAGTATATTCATAGTGATATTAAGACAATGGAGCGTATTGAGATTCTTACTGATTTCCGGCGTGGAAAGTTTGATTGCCTTGTAGGTGTAAACCTTCTCCGTGAAGGCCTCGATTTGCCTGAAGTAGAACTTGTTGCAATTCTCGATGCTGATAAGGAAGGCTTCTTGCGTTCAGAAACGTCACTCATTCAAACCATTGGACGTGCAGCACGAAATGTAAAAGGGAGAGTTATTCTGTATGCCGACGGTATGACAAAGGCACTTGAAGCGGCGATTGGTGAAACCAATCGCCGTCGTGAAAAGCAAATTGCGTACAATGCGGAGCACGGGATTACGCCAATGACGATTGCTAAAGAAATTAAAGATATTACCGATCACTTGCGTACAGAACGCGATGAAGCTATTTCAACTCTGCTTAAGGTAGATGCAGAACTCTATAAAAAAGACCCTAAAGGAACCATAAAGGAAAAACGTGCGCAAATGGAAGAAGCGGTAAAAATACTTGATTTTGAGACTGCTGCACTTATTCGAGATGAAATCAATGCACTCGAGGCATTAAGTGGAAAGAAAAAACCTAAAAAGAAGTAGTTATCGACAGAAGCATCAACCATAAAAGTGATTTTAGCTATATACTAGAGTGGTATTTTCATGAAATCTATTCCTGCAAAAAAGGAGGTAGTTGCACGTATTAAAAGCACAGCAGTGCGTAAAAAAGCTGTGTCAAAGAAAGATGCTTCTGCATCCGTTTTACCTTCTCGATCAGCTAAGGTGGTTTCTAAAAAAGTAACTCCAGCAAAGCGAGTTTCTTCATCAATTAAAAAACTTCCACAGAAAAAGAAGGTTGTTGTTACTGAAGCTGTATCAAAATCTAAAAAAGCCGGAAAGATACTCATTGCGAATAAAACATTTAAAGCACTTGGTCCATCGAAAATTGTTACCAAGCATACAAAGCCAGAAGTAGCGATTCAGTCCCCGTATCGATTTTTAATGATACGAAGTGTTAGTCTTTCCACATTCTCTCGCCTTGTTGGTATTTTCTTTGTTTCATTTGGGGGACTTTTTTCACTTTTGCAATTAGAGCACATAGATTCAAATGCTTTTCACACAGCGCAACAGCAGGTTGCACAAACATCAACAGCACTCTACGATACTTCAGATACGACTCTTGTTACACAGATATCGGGTACAGCAACCATAGCGGAGCCTGACAAGGTTCTTGTTAATGAGAAACCAGAAGCTCAAATTTTAATAGAGAATCAAGGTGACTTAGTAGGAGATATTAGCGTCGCCGTCATTGTTCCTTTTGCTGAATCAGTTCAGCTTATTGTACAAAACCTCGACAATGGCTTTACTAAGTCAATAGGACATGCACAAAGAATCGACGATCGAGCATGGAAACGTATTTGGAGTACAAAAGATTTTCCTAATGGAAAATACTCAATTAAAACTGCAATCAAAAATCAGTATGGTGAATATGTTGTAAAATCGCTTAATACATATATTGTTGCAAATCGAATAATTTCAAGTGTTGCTACTGATAGTTATTCCGAGTCTACTAGTACATCTACATCAAGTTCAGTTACTTCTGTTAGTACAGCTACCACATCAACAGACTCACAAGTTCTTAGCACTGAATCCGTTGTATTAAAAATTGAAGAGAAGTCACCACTTGCTGGCGGTGTGCGTTTTGTTGCATTTGATACAAAAGCAGAAGCTGTGTCTATACATGCGCGCAATCAAGATACATTCGTTACGTATTTTGTTGGTTCAATGTCAGTATCTTCTGATGGTTCATGGAAGTTTGACTGGGATAGTAAGCGTGCCCCTGATGGTAAGTATGCGTTTTTTGCAAAATCAAAACAAGGTACATTTACGCGAGAAAGTCTTTCTGTAATTCGATATATACAAAATTTTAATGAAAGTACAACATCCGATGTTGCAAGCTCATCAGAAAGTGGCATTGATGAAGCCATTGTGACAGATGATGAGACTGAGCTTCAACCATCAATCAAAATGTCTCTTTCAAAGTTTGATCCACTCGCTAGTTTTGTAGAAGTATCCATCTCTGTTTCATCAGGAAATTATGTCGAGCTTTATTTAAAACCAAAAAATGCGCTTACCTCTCGATTTATTGGAAAGGCACACGGTGATACACAAAATGGATGGAAGTATCTATGGGATACAACACAATCTCCTAATGGTGAGTATGAGATTTTTGCACGGGTAAAAAATGAATATGGCTATACTGATAGTGAGAGAAAAAAAGTTAAAGTACTTAATGAAATCTCAAGTTCACTAACTGCTACTCAAGAAAAAACAATTGATAGTTTTGTTGCTACTAATAATTTTTTGATTCAGGAAGGTGTTCCTGATGATTTAAATGCTGATACAGAAGAAGTGGCGATAGATATTCCTAAGAAAGTGTACATTGAGCCAGTTGTTACTTTTACTGAATCAATCGAGCACGAATTAGAAGCTGATGAGGATATTGAAGATATTAATCGTATGCTTGAGTCATACAGAGAAAAGCTTGATGATATTTTACATGACTATGCCCGTGCAGTAAGAAATGACGATGCAGAAAAAATCGAAAATGTGCTTAATGATATAGAAGGTCTTAAGTCTGATCTTATTGCAAATCTTCCTGCCAATATCGCAAAAAAAGAATTGATTGATAAAATTAATGCATATATTTCAAAAATTACGTTCGAGCTCAAAGATCTTATTGAAAAAAATGAAAAAATAATTAAAGATCGTATAGGTGATGCGGTGCATACTGACTCTGATGAAGATGGTATTTCTGATTATGATGAAGTTAATCTCTATCAAACAAATCCTTTTATAGCTGATACGGATGGAGACGGATACATAGACAGTGCTGAAATTACACTCGGATACGATCCTCATGACAGTCGTTCAGAAGCCTATATAGAATACGAATCAGCAAAGGAAGTTGGTATTGTGCGAGAAGATGTGTTTTCTGTTAATTCAATTACTACAATAACAGAAGACGAAACTATTGAAGCTGCTGATAGTAAAAACAAAGCACTTATTTCAGGAAAAGCGCTTCCAAATAGTCATGTCACTATTTATATTTACAGTACGCCTATTGTTGCCACCATTAAAACCGATAGTGATGGAAACTGGAGCTATCTTTTTGATAAAGAGTTGGAGGATGGTGAGCATGAAGTATATGTTGGTATCACTGATAACTCAGGAAAAATTATTGCAAAAAGTAATCCATTTGCATTCGTAAAAACTGCACAAGCGTTTGAAAGTGTAGAGCCAACTACCGCCGCTGCGTTTGAAGGTGCAACTCCTTCATTACTCAATACCAACATGATGATTCTTGTATCATCACTCGCGGTTGTCGCTTTAGGTCTTGTGCTTATTATTCTTGGTTTGTATGCGACTGATAAAAAGAAAACTGAATCTATTATTCAAGCTGCATGATAGATAAAATTTTTAAATCACTCGGTGGTGGATATTCCTACGTCCAAAAGCATCCACAGCTTGTGATGACGATACTCTTAGTGATCATTATCCCAGTCGCATTTATTCTTTCAGGTCAACAATTCTTGGAAGCAGGAAGAGAAAATCAGGAACGACTAGAAAAAGACCGTGTAGGCATTCTTCATGATGTGTTCGTTGCATATATAAAATCAGTTGCTTTTGACCCTTCCTTAATTCAGCCAGAAATTGAGTATATTGTTTCTGTAAATCCAGATATTACTGAGTTTGTACTCGCACGTGAAGTGGGAGATTCAATTCTTATTGTCGCTGCCCACGATATTGTCTATGTCGGAGAAGAAGTGTCTGACAAAACTCAGTATAGAATAAGTGCAATACAACCAAATAATTCAGTTATAACTCCATACGCAGAACGCGGCACTCGCTTCTGGAGAAGCTACCGACAATTTGAATCTGAGAGTGGTGATACGTATTATCTCTATACAAAGACGTCTCTTGAACATATTGATACACTTTTCTCAAATAGAATTTTGCAGGCATACTATTGGCTTTTTGCTATTATGGCAGTAGTACTTTTCTTGATTGTTCGACACGTGCGTATGATTGATTATGCGTACCTCTATAAGCAAACAAAAGATGCAAATCAAATGAAAGATTTGTTTACCAACATGATTGCGCACGAGTTACGTGCTCCACTTACTGCAATGCGAGGATATGCAAGTATGATTCGTCAAAAAGAAAATATTTCTGAAGATGTACGCATGTATGCAACACGCATAGAAGAAGGTTCTGAACGATTAGTGACTATCGTGAGTGATCTCCTTGATGTTGCTCGTATTCAGTCCGGTAAGCTTAAAATCGAGTCATTGCGCACCAACATTCAACCAATTATGACTTCAGTATTAGAATCAATGCAGTCATCAGCAAAAGAGAAGAATATCGTACTCGTACAGGAGGGTGTTAAAAATGAAGTGTATATTCAAGTAGATGGAAAGCGTCTGCATCAAGCACTCACCAACCTTGTCAGTAATGCAATTAAGTACACGCCATCAGGTAGTATCTCGCTTGCCGTTACCGAACAGAGCAAGAGTGTTGAGATTCGGGTGAAGGATACGGGAATGGGTATCAGTGCAGAAAGTCAAAAAAATCTTTTCACACCATTCTTTAGGGTTGAAAGAAATGAAACGCAGGCAATTGTTGGCACAGGCCTCGGTATGTCTATCACTAAACAGCTTATTGAACTTATGGGTGGATCGATAGGGGTAGAGTCTATTAAAGGGGTGGGGACGCATGTCGTTATTGTGCTTCCGAAGTAATTTTTGAAATAGATAACTATACGGTATACTAGCACCAACTAATGCAGATGCATGGCAGAAAAAAAGAAAAAAACAAAAGTTGAATGGGTGGATCCTAATGATGACAAGATCATTATTCGTGGTGCTCGAACACATAATCTTAAAAACATTAACCTAGAAATTCCTCGGAATAAAATGGTTGTTTTTACTGGTCTTTCGGGAAGCGGTAAGTCTTCACTTGCGTTTGATACTATTTTTGCGGAAGGGCAACGCAGGTACGTCGAGTCACTCTCATCGTATGCTCGACAGTTTTTGAAGCAGATGCAAAAGCCAGATGTAGATGAAATTCGTGGGCTTTCACCAGCTATCTCTATTGATCAAAAGTCAGCTTCACGAAACCCTCGTTCAACCGTGGCAACAATTACAGAGATTTATGATTATCTGCGAATTCTTTATGCGCGAGTTGGTCAGCCGTACTGTCTTGATGTTGATGTTGCGATTCAAAAACTTTCTCAAGATGAAATTCTCGGCATTATTAAAAAGTCGATCGAGGAACGTGAGATAAAGCAAATCAAATCTGATTCAAAGAGTGTAATGGGTGTCGAAGTAAGTTCTGCCCGTGTATCTATCTTTGCACCAATGGTTGTTGGACGTAAGGGGGAATACTATCAACTTCTCTATGATTTGCTTTCAAAAGGATACGAAACAGTTAAAGTTGACGGTGAAATAAAACAACTCCGAGAGAAAATCATTCTCAGTAAAACACAGCGACATGATATTGATGTGCTCATCGATGAAATTTATGTAAGCGAGTTTACCCATTCACCTAAGAATGCAGGCGAGCGTCTTTCTGAGGCAGTGGAACTCGCGCTCCGTGAGTCAAATGGTATGGTAAAAGTGCGTACTCCCGACGGCGATGAGCGAACACTTTCTGCAAAATTTATTTGTCCAATTGACGGCTCTTCATTCCCTGAGGTGGAGCCACGCCTTTTCTCTTTTAATTCACCATATGGGGCGTGTCCAGAATGTAATGGACTTGGTACAACTGGAATTTTTAATACCGATGAGTGTGCGTCATGTAAGGGTGCGCGCCTTCGTCCAGAAGCACTTCGTGTATATTTAGGCGGTGACGGAAAAATGAATCTTGGTAAAAATATTGTTGATTTTACCAATATGACAATTGCTGAAGCGGCTGAGTTTATCGCTGGACTTAAGCTTTCTAAAAAAGATCAAGATATTGCATGGCCAGCACTTCGTGAAATCATAGAGCGACTTGAATTTATGATTAACGTAGGTATTGAGTACCTCACGCTTAATCGACGAGCAAATACTCTTTCAGGTGGAGAGGGGCAACGTATTCGCCTTGCGTCACAACTTGGGTCTGGACTTGTGGGTGCAATGTATGTACTTGATGAACCAACAATCGGTCTTCATCAACGCGACAATGATCGTCTTATTAAAACCCTCACCGATCTACGTGATCTTGGTAATACTATAATAGTGGTAGAGCACGACGAAGATACAATCTTTGCTGCAGATTATTTAGTTGATATTGGTCCAGGGGCAGGAATACATGGAGGAAGTGTTGTTGTTTCTGATTACCTTCAGAAGCTTCTTGATGCACCAAAGAACACGTCTGGTTCTGTTACGCTCGATTATTTGCGAGGAACAAAAAGTATAGAAGTTCCTGCTGTGCGCAGAGATAACGAAAAAGGCTCCATTAAAATCAAGGGGGGAAAAGCATTCAATATCAAAAATATGAATGTAGATATTCCACTTGGAAGACTTACTGCAATTACGGGAGTTTCAGGAAGTGGGAAGTCAACCTTCATGTACGAAATTGTACATAAAAATCTCCAATCTCGACTCGAAAAAAAGTACAGAACTCCACACACATACAATGCGTCCTCAGTAACAGGAACTGAGTATATTGGTCGAGTGATACTTATCGACCAATCTCCTATTGGGCGAACACCACGATCAAATCCTGCGACGTATACAGGGTGCTTCACATTCATTCGTGATCTTTTTGCAAACTCAGGTGAGGCGCGAGCGCGAGGTTGGAAGCCAGGCAGGTTTTCATTCAATGTGAAAGGTGGACGATGTGAAGCCTGTCAGGGTAATGGTGAGATTGCGGTAGAAATGCACTTCCTTCCAACGGTGTATGTAACGTGTGATGTGTGTGATGGAAAGCGATTTACAAAAGAAACCCTTGAAGTGTTGTATAAAGGCAAGAATATCGATGAGGTGCTGCATATGACCATCGAAGAAGCGGACGCATTTTTTATTGATATTCCTGCTATTCACGAACGCCTTGCGTCATTACTTCATGTAGGACTTGGATATCTTGAACTTGGACAAAGTGCAACCACACTTTCAGGTGGGGAAGCGCAACGTGTAAAAATCGCTTCAGAACTGTATCGGCCACATACGCAAAAGACTATCTATCTTCTTGATGAACCAACGATTGGTCTCCATTATGAAGACGTAAAAAAGCTTATCGAGATTTTGCAAGAACTCGTTAATAAAGGTAATACCGTAATGGTTATTGAACACAATCTTGATTTGATAAAATGTGCTGACTATATACTCGATATTGGGCCAGAAGGAGGTGCGGGAGGAGGACAGCTCATCGCAAAGGGAACACCAGAAGAAGTGGCGAAAAATCCAAAGTCATATACAGGACAATATTTGAAAAAACTATTATAAAAAAGCGACACGTTCCGTGTCGCTTTTTAAATAGTATCCAGCCATATAAGCCTCCTAAAATACTTTATTTAATCTACATTACATATTACACTCAAATTATGAATCTGGAAATCTTCAAAAAAGCAAAACTTCCTGAAGCACCTGGTGTGTACTTTTTCCTTGGGCCACGTAAAGAGATTTTATACATTGGTAAAGCTACAACACTCTCGAGTCGAGTTCGCAGTTATTTTGATAGTAATATCAAAGAAAAACGCAGTGCGCTTATAGAAAAAATGGTGTATGAAGCTAAAAAAATTGAGTATGTCGAGACCGATTCAGTGCTCGAAGCGATGCTCCTTGAAACAAATCTTATTCGTACACATCGACCAATATACAATACTGTCTCGAAAGATAACAAAAGTTTTAATCACGTTATCATTACCAAGGAAGAATTTCCTCGAGTGCTTGTTGTGCGCGGGAAAGATTTACTCTCTATGGATGAGCATACATACACAAATGTGTACGGACCATTTCCTTCAGGGATACTTTTTAAAGAAGCACTCCGCATTATTCGTAAACTATTTCAATTTTATGATAAGCATGCAGATGAGTCCGCACATAAGTCGAAAGTGCGCAAGGGAAAACTCGACTTCAATAGGCAGATTGGCTTATATCCTGATATATGTACACCTAAAGAGTATGCGCGAACCATTCGCCACATAAAACTTTTCTTTGAAGGTAAGAAGAGTGAGATTATAGCTGATCTTACTAAAGACATGTACAAGCATGCAAAAAAAGAAGAGTTTGAAGAAGCGCAGAAGCTAAAAAAGAAAATTTTTGCCCTGCAACACATTCAAGACGTTGCACTCATTAAAGATGAGATGAGGGTGTATAAAGATGATGAGCACTTTAGAATTGAAGCGTATGATATCGCGCATATGGCTGGTGAGTCGATGGTAGGAGTTATGACTGTGATAGAACATAACGAACCAGCAAAATCAGAATATAGAAAGTTTTTAGTAGAAGGGTTTTCTAAGGCAAATGATACTGGAGCACTCAGTGAAGTTTTGTCTCGGCGTTTTTCGCACTCTGAGTGGGGAATGCCTGATCTCCTAGTGGTGGATGGGAGCACCGCGCAAAAGAATGTAGCTGAAAAAGTACTAAAGGAATATAAGCTTGTGATTCCTGTTGTGGGTGTTGTAAAAGATGAACATCACAAACCACTTCGGATTATTGGGCCACAGTCACTTGCTAAAAAGCACGCATCTCAAATATTACTGGCAAATGCCGAAGCACATAGATTTGCAATTACATTCCACAGAAAACGAAGAAGTGTGGACAAATTACAAAAATAGTCGTACAGAATAAATTGTATGTTACGTATAGTATTATCTCAGCGTTACAGTAGAGAGTCTGTAAGACGGGATAGAGTGCTCAAATATACATCAAGACAAATTTTACAACATGAAAATCGGATTTATTGGACAAGGTTGGATAGGTAAAAACTACGCAGACGATTTTGAGAATCGTGGTTTTGATGTTGTGCGGTATTCTCTTGATGAAAAATACATCCAAAACGCACCACTAATTCCTGCATGTGATATCGTTTTTATTGCAGTTCCGACACCTACAACTCCTGAAGGTTTTGACGCGAGTGCAGTAGAACAAGCACTTTCACATATTGGTAAGGGCAAAATTGCAGTCATTAAATCAACAATCCTCCCTGGAACAACAGACTCCCTCCAATCAAAGTTTTCAAATATTTATGTACTTCATAGTCCTGAATTTCTTGTAGAGAAAACAGCAGCCCATGACGCTGCACACCCAAATCGAAATATAATCGGTGTACCCCGCGATACTGCTGAATATCGAGAATGTGCTCGTCGTGTACTTGAAGTATTACCACGCGCACCATATGAGACAATTATGGTCGCTAAAGATGCAGAATTTGTGAAGTATGCAGGAAATTGTTTTCTATTTACAAAAGTCATGTACATGAACATGTTGTACGACTTAGTTACAAAAATGAATGGTAATTGGTCACATATTAAAGACGCATTCATCCACGATCCGCGGATTGGAACAAGTCACACCGAGCCAGTACATCAGAGTGGACGCGGTGCGGGTGGTCATTGTTTTATAAAAGACTTCGAAGCATTTAGAAAAATGTATACCGAACATGTTTCTGATCAGACAGGTAATGAAATAATGAAATCGATGGCATACAAAAACATTCAGCTCCTTGTTGATAGTAAAAAAGATATTGAACTACTTGAGGGTGTATATGGAGACCTGAATAAACTCAGAGTTTGGAAAAGTGTGCATGATACACTACTGTAATGAGTAGAATCAGAGTAGGTATTATCCGTGGCGGTTTTAGTGATGAGTACAAAGTTTCTCTTTGGACAGGTGCTGCAGTATTAGAAAATATTGACACTGCGCTTTTTGAGCCACTTGATATCATTATTTCTCGTTCAGGAGAATGGCTTTATCAAGGAAGATCTTGGCTTCCTGAACATCTTCTTAAATCAGTTGATGTTGTTTTTAATGCGCTTCATGGAAAGTTTGGTGAAGACGGCACTATTCAGCGCATGCTTGATAGATATGGAATTCCATACACGGGAAGTAGAGCGTTTGCATCTGGTGTTGCAATGAATAAAGTTACAACTAAAAACTTTTTGAAATCAACTCCAGTAAAAATGGCTCCGCATATGCATGTAGGGAAAGATTCAGTGGAAGATATCCCACGCATTGCTGAAAAAATAGCCGATATGTTCGGGCCACGATATGTAATTAAACCTGTCACATCAGGTTCTTCTGTGGGTACAATGATGGTTAAAAACCCACTACTTCTTACACAAGCACTCACAGACGCGTTGAGTAAATTTGATGAGGTTATGGTAGAGGCACACATTGAAGGACGAGAAGCAACGTGCGGGATCATCGAACGTTATCGTGATCAAGATATGTACGCACTTCCACCAACAGAAATTATCATGCCTAAAGGATGCGATATATTTGATACTGAAAGCAAATATTCTGGTATAACACTCGAAATGTGTCCAGCGAATTTCACTCACGATACGAAAGAAGAACTTATGGAGACTGCAAAGTTGGTGCATAAAACACTCAATCTCTCACAGTATTCTCGATCTGATTTTATTATTGCTAATGATGCAATTTATTTCCTTGAAGTGAATACACTGCCTGGACTTTCAAAAAATTCACTATTACCCAAAGCGATTGAGTCAGTAGGGGGGAGTTACAAAGATTTTATTACACACTTAATCACTGATGCGCTTCGCACCTGTAAAGGTTAGGTGGTAGAATATTCTTAATATGGCAACTAAACTAACTAAACTGAGTGCAGAGCAAATTGATAAGAAATTAAAGACTCTTTCTGGGTGGGTTGTGAATAAGCAAAAAACGCAACTATCAAAAGCATACGACTTTCGTTCGTACCTAGATGGGCTTACATTTATTGCGAGGATTGCTGTGCATGCTGAAATTCTACACCATTATCCCGAAATAGAGCTTACACATACGAAAGTAAAAATAAAACTTACCTCAGCAGAAATCAAAGCACTTTCTAAAGTTGATTTCGAACTTGCATCTATCATTGAAAAGATATCGCAACGCTAACTTGTTGGGTGCAGTAGTTTTTAGTAGAATTAAAAATACGGGATATCGTATAGTGGTAGTATGCATCCATGGGGTGGATGCGGCGTCGGTTCGATTCCGACTATCCCGACTAATCATATGACATTTGATCACCTTAAAACAATATATAGAGATTTTGATATCCGAGGAAAATTTCCTGAAGAAATTACTTCAGAGGAAGTATACCGAATCGGGAAGGCTATTGTGCAACACTTCAATCTTAAAAAAGTAGCAATTGGAAGAGATATTCGTCCGTCAGCTGATATTCTTTTTGATGTATTATCAAAAGGAATTACCGAAATGGGTGCAGAAGTACTTGATCTAGGTCTTTGCACCACACCAATGACCTATTTTATTTGTGGAAGTACTGATGTAGATGCCACAGTTATGATTACTGCATCACACATGCCTTCTGAGTACAATGGGCTCAAGATTTCTGTTGATGATGCGCGCCCTGTGACTGGCGATGTGCTTCAAGAAATCAGAAAAATTGTAGGAACACATACTTTTTCTGAGACAGCAACACATGGAAGTATAGCAACCCATGCATACCAAGCAGATTGGATTAAACAATTTAAAGAAAGATTTGATTTTAAAAACTCAGGTTTTTCTATTGTTATTGATCCAGCAAACATGATTGGTATTTTGGAGATAGATACATTCAAAGCCTTCGAACCAGACATTACTGTTTATACTATTTTTGATACATTCGATCATGCTTGTCCAAATCATGAAGCAAATCCTATAAAGTTTGAAACACTCACAGAACTTGGTAAATCAATAAAAGAAAAGTCTGCTCACCTGGGTATTGCTTTTGATGGCGATGCTGATCGTGTGGGATTCGTAGATGAGAAAGGAATACCTGTGCCGTCAGATATTATTGGCGCTCTCTTGGCTCGATATGTACTCAAGAGTGCACCAGGTGGTGTCGTGGTGTGCGACATGCGATCATCTGATGCCCTCATCGAAGAAATAGTAAAATGTGGCGGAAAGCCAATTCGCGAGAAAGTTGGTCATACCCATATTCGAACCCGTATGCGAAAGGAAGATGCAGTGCTCGGTGTAGAGCTTGCTGGGCACTTCTTTTTTAAAGATACATTTTTTTCTGAAGGAGGTTCCTTACCTGTGTTTATGGTGCTTTCACTTATGCAAGAAAGTGGAAAATCACTTTCCGAACTCGTTTCTGAAATTCAGAAATATCATCATTCCGGAGAAATTAATAGTCATATAACAAGAAAACCAGAAGAAATTTACGCTGAAATTATTTCTAAATATCCAGAAGGGGAGATTGATAGAACTGATGGACTCACCATACGTACACCTAACTGGTGGGCAAATATTCGTCCTTCAGCCAACGATCCCGTAATGCGACTCAATCTTGAATCTTCAGATAGGGAAGTCATGACCCAAAAAGTATCAGAATTACTTTCAATTATTCGGGTATAATAACGTTTGAAATCAAACGTGATTTTGGTATAGTGAAGTAGGTTCCATAACTGGAGATGTATCATGATTAAAGTACACTCAAGCGAGGAGATTGAAACTTCAAGGGTATCCTTTGAAGTAACGAGAAAATGTGTTGTTTGGGTGGGATTTGGATATACTATTCTATCCTTCATCTTTTAGTACACACCTCATGAGGTATTCATGAAAAATTACATATAGACCTGTACATATCACATGTGCAGGTCTATTTTAATATTTGTTACAAACTGATCCAAATAAAAAAGCTGGGGGGGTAAACCCGACTTTCTATGAGTGTGGACCCGACAGGAATTGAACATTACATGTTCGGTACACTTTTCACAGCAACTGTTCGAAGTTTTCAATTCCCCCGACCCCTTCCAATAAAAAATGCCAGGATAAACCTGACATTTTTTATTGGTGGACCCGACAGGAATTGAACCTGCGACCTCGTGAGTGCAAAACACGCGCTCTAGCCAACTGAGCTACGGGCCCAAAATTGAGTTAATACCCAGCGCTCTTTGCTTAAGAAAACAAAGAACCTGCATATAATACGCATTTTTTGATTTAGAGTCAACTAGCAATTATGCATTTCTATCTAAATATCATTACACAAGAGAATATCCTCAGGAAAAGCTTGTCTTGTTTTATTTCTCTGTTAAAATGCGGACGTATTTATGATTTTTGGAATTAACACCGCACACGCTGCAGGAGATGGTATTAGTATTCACTTGGCGCCAGAGGTGCTTGGTCATTTCTTTGGTATACCACTTACTAATACGCTTATCATGACTTGGTTCGTGATGGCACTACTGCTTGTACTTGTGATTACTCTTAAATCACGTCTTTCCCTTATTCCAGGAAAGTTACAATCCGTTGCTGAGATTATAGTTGGTGGGGGGATGGATTATATGGAAAGTGCACTAGAGAGTCGTGAGCTTGCAAAGAAATATTTCACGCTCATAATGACTATTTTTATATTCATTCTCGCGCTTAACTGGGTAGGTCTACTTCCTGGTGTTGATTCTATTGGCATTGTAGGCAATGTACATGGGGAGGAAAAACTCATACCTTTTCTTCATCCTGCAAACACCGACCTTAATATCACGATTAGCTTTGCTATAATCGCATTCTTTGCAATCGAAATTATTGGTATCATGAGTCTTGGTTTTATGAAATATGGCTCAAAATTCATCAATTTCTCTTCTCCGCTTGCATTTCTCATAGGTATCATTGAGCTTATAAGTGAACTTGCGCGTCTTGTGTCATTTTCATTCCGTCTATTCGGTAATATTTTTGCAGGAAAAACATTACTCGTAATAGCAATCTTCTTTGCACCATTTATACTACCAGTCCCGATTCTCGCGTTTGAAATGTTTGTGGGAGTTATTCAAGCTTTTATATTTGCAGTGCTTACGCTGTTCTTTATTAAACTTGCAATACAAGAGCCACATTAGTGTCTAACCGAAAGTTTATGAAATTCATAGGTTTTCGGTTATCCATTAATAGGTGAAAGTACGAAAGTATTTTTTACAAGATAACTTAAATTTTAATACATTATGGAAGAATTAAGTTTAGAAGCAATGAAGTCTATTAGTATGGCACTCGTTGTAGGTCTCGGTATGATTGGACCAGCACTTGGAATTGGAATTCTTGTATCAAAGGCACTTGAAGCCATTGGACGAAACCCAGAAGCAGCTGGAAAGATTCAAACCAACATGTTCATCGGTATTGCCTTCACTGAAGCGCTTGCTATCTTTGCTATCGTTGTTGGATTTATCATCAAGTTTGGTTAATAAAACATTATGGAGGAAATACTACATGCCTTTGGTATAGATGGACGTCTTATCGTCATTCAAATATTCAACTTCGCAATCCTTGCGGCTGCATTGTGGTATTTTCTCTATACACCAGTTTTGAAGCTTCTAGGAGAACGAGAAGCAAAAATCAAAAAAGGTATTGAAGACGCAGAAAAAGCTGAGTTAGCACGGAATGAAGCAGATGCAGAAAAAAAGCATATTCTTAGTCTTGCGCACAAAGAAGCTGAAGAAATTGCAACACGTGCAACAACTCATGCTGATGCAAAGGCGCAAGAAATTGTTTCAGAAGCGCACGCAAAGTCTGCTACTGTACTTGAAAACGCTTCAGCGCGAGCTGAAGAACTTAAGCTTCAGGCAAAAAAAGAAAGCGAAGCAGAGATTGCTAAGGTTGCAATACTTGCAGCTGAAAAGATTTTGCAAGAAAAGGGAGTATAGCTATCTATGAAAGACTATTACATCAACGCTGTACTTGAGCTGATAAAAAAAGGTGCTGATATACAAACAGTACTGAGTGGTCTTTCTGCAACACTTGCTAAAAAAGGTCATACTCGTCTTCATGGAAATATTCTAAAGGGAGTACTAAGAATATTGTCACACAATAAAGCGCGCGGAACCGTAGTGACTGTTGCAAATGAGAAAACGCTTACACTTCAAAAAGAGGCAATTCAAAAGTCCATTGAATCACTCAAAGGGGACGCAACGCCAAAAGTTGTTATTGATCCAACCATTATAGGCGGTGTCATCGTCGAGTGTAACAACATGCGTATAGATACCAGTCATAAGTCACGACTTGTAAAATTATACCGATCAATTACCACATAAATTTATTACCACACCATTAACAATTCCACATATGAGCACAACAATTATTGATACTATTAAAAAAGAGATTGAAAATCTCGATATTACCACCACTCCAGAGGAGTTTGGTATTGTAACGTCTGTTGGTGACGGAGTTGCCGAAATCGATGGACTTGCAAAAGCTCAGATGATGGAGATGGTCATCTTTGATGATGGAAGTGGAAAGTCTCTTGAGGAAACGCTTGCGAGTAAAGACGTGCTCATTGGGCTTATTCTCAATCTTGAGGAAGATGTGGTGAAAGTGGTGGTACTTGGAGAAACTCGCCGAGTTCGTGAAGGTATGCATGTGCGACGCACAGGCAAACTACTTTCTGTACCTGTAGGCGCGGGTATAGTGGGGCGTGTGGTAAATCCACTTGGAGAAGCTATTGATGGTAAGGGTGCTATCGATACCGATCGCGATATGCCTATCGAGCGTGTGGCGTACGGCGTTATGGATCGATCGTCTGTAAATGAACCAATACACACCGGTATCAAGGCTATCGATGCCATGATTCCAGTTGGACGTGGTCAGCGAGAGCTTATCATCGGTGATCGGGGTACAGGAAAAACTACTATCGCTATCGACACCATCATCAACCAAAAGTATGAGCCAGCAGAAAAGCGACCAATTTGTATCTATGTAGCTATCGGACAAAAGCGCTCAAAGACTGCTACACTTATGGCAAAGCTTGAGGAGGCGGGAGCTATGGAATACACGACGATTGTTGCCACCTCAGCATCTGAGGCGTCACCACTTCTTTTCCTTGCACCATTTGCGGGTATGGCTATCGGTGAATATTTTATGCAGCAAGGTAAAGATGTGCTCGTTGTACTCGACGATCTTTCAAAGCATGCAAATGCATACCGACAGATGTCGCTTCTTCTTAGACGTCCACCAGGACGTGAAGCGTACCCTGGAGATATTTTCTATCTTCATTCCCGACTTCTTGAACGTTCTGCAAAGCTTTCTAAAGAGCTTGGCGGAGGTTCTATCACTGCACTTCCGATTATTGAAACGCAAGAAGGAGATGTGTCTGCGTACATTCCAACAAACGTGATTTCAATTACCGATGGTCAAATATTCCTTGATGGAGATCTCTTCAATAAAAGTATTCGTCCGTCAATCGATGTGGGTATTTCAGTATCTCGCGTAGGTTCTTCAGCGCAGACAAAGGCGATGAAGAAAGTATCAGGAAAAATCCGTCTTGAGCTTGCCCAGTTCCGTGAACTTGAAGCGTTCCTTCAGTTTGCGTCCGATCTAGACGACGATACGAAAGCTCGTATCGACTCAGGGCGAAAGTATGTTGAACTCTTGAAGCAGTCACAAAATCAACCCGTACCATTTTACAGGCAAGCAGCAACACTCTATGCAGCTAACAATGGTCTTTTCAACGGAGCTCCGGTGGAAAATGTGAAGAAAATTGAGCAAACATTCCTTGAGTTTATTGAGCGTGATCGAAAAGAAATTCTTACAACTATAGAGTCAGGCCGAGAACTTACCGATGATGTTATTGCTCAATTAAATGCTGCAATAGCTGATTACAAAGACGCGCATACAGCACACTACACAGCATAATACGTATGTCTCTAAAGCACGTAAAAAACAAAATAATTGCTACCAAAAAAACAGCAAAAGTAACAAAAGCTATGGAGGCTGTTTCTGCGGTTAAAATGCGAAAAAGCCAGATACGTGCACTTGGCGGACGTCCATTTGCTGAATCTGCGTTACGCATTCTTAAAAATGTAGCAGGAAGCGCAGAAGCAAAAACCCACCATCTTTTAAGTGGTGCGCGTGGGACACGTCAATGTATTATCGTTATTACTTCAGACAAAGGGTTGGCAGGAAGTCTTAACAGTGCGGTTTTGAAAGAAGCAAATCGTCTAGTACAGCGTGAGTCTAAAGAGCTTACTGATGTGATTTGTTTTGGAAAAAAAGCGTATGAACACTACAATCATCGTGGATACGCCATACCGCACCATTATATAAATGTGAGTGACGACGTTGTGGTGGCTGATATGCGTGATGTTGTTTCATTCGTTACAGAACAATTCTCTAATGGTGTGTACAAAAATGTAACCGTTGTGTTCCAAAACTTTATATCAACATTTGAGCAAAAGCCTCGTGTACACCAAGTGCTTCCAATTCGAACAGAAGAAGTTGAAACTTTGATACAACAAATTCTTCCTAAGAAAGGAAAATTTAGTGATACTCAGTATGTCGAAACAACATCTGCACCGGTATACACCACGGAAGAAAGTGCTGAAACACTCTATCATTCCATATTCAAAACTGTTGTAGAAATCATGATGTATCATGCTCTTCTTGAGTCAAAGGCATCAGAACACTCTGCGCGCATGGTCGCCATGAAGAACGCAACTGACAAAGCGAAGGAATTTACAAAGTCACTTACATTACTCTATAACAAGGAGCGACAAGCGGCGATTACTGCTGAGGTTTCTGAGATTAGTGGTGGAATGGAGGCAATGAAATAAATGAAAGCTGTACCTCATATGTCATCATGTGATAGGTGAGGTACAGCTTTCATTGAAGAGAAAGTTATTAATCATATTATTACAATTACCTATGAGTATTGCAGTTAAAAAAGGAATTATTACACAGATTATCGGCCCAGTTGTTGACGTACACTTCACTGACGGCGTGCCGGAACTTCTCAATGCACTTACCGTGCAAAACGGAGACACTACACTTACGTTAGAAGTAGCTCAACATGTGGGTCTTGATCGTGTGCGTGCTATTGCAATGCAGGATACACAAGGTCTTGAGCGTGGTCTCGAGGTAATTGACACCGGTGAAGCTATCGCAGTACCAGTAGGTGAGATAACACTCGGACGTCTCTTCAATGTTCTCGGAGAAACACTCGATGGAGGAAAAGATATCTCAGATGCTCCAACACGAGAAATCCACCAAGAAGCACCAGCATTCATCGATCAAGCTACATCAACTGCAGTTTTTGAAACAGGAATTAAGTCAGTAGATCTTCTTGCACCATTCATTAAAGGAGGAAAGGTTGGGCTTTTCGGAGGAGCAGGAGTAGGGAAAACAGTACTTATTCAAGAGCTTATCCATAACGTTGCGTCAGAGCACGGAGGATATTCAGTGTTTGCAGGAGTAGGAGAGCGCGTACGTGAAGGAAACGATCTTTATCACGAAATGAAAGACTCTGGCGTTCTCGACAAGACTGCACTCGTATTTGGACAGATGAATGAGGTTCCAGGTGCGCGAGCACGTGTAGGGCTTACAGGACTTACTATGGCAGAAGCACTTCGAGATGGAGAAGGAGGAAAGGATGTTCTCTTTTTCATGGACAATGTATTCCGATTTACACAAGCGGGACAAGAGGTATCTTCACTCCTTGGACGTGTATCATCAGCGGTAGGGTATCAGCCGACACTTGCTGAAGAAATGGGTAAGATGCAAGAGCGTATTACTTCTACTAAGAAAGGTTCGATTACTTCAGTACAAGCGGTGTACGTACCAGCTGACGACCTTACCGACCCGGCGCCAGCGACTACATTTTCACACCTCGACTCTACTGTAGTGCTTTCACGCCAACTCGCGTCACTTGGTATTTACCCAGCGATTGATCCGCTCGAAAGTAACTCTTCAGCGCTCGATCCAGAAGTAGTAGGAGAAGAACACTACCGTGTTGCACAAGGCGTAAAGCGAATTCTTCAACGATATAAAGATTTACAGGATATTATTGCAATTCTTGGTATTGAAGAACTTTCTGACGAAGATAAGCAGACTGTATACCGAGCACGAAAGATTCAAAAGTTCCTCTCACAACCATTCTCAGTAGCAGAAGTATTTACGGGTGCACCAGGAGCGTATGTATCACTTAAAGATACTATTCAAGGATTTGGAGAGATTCTTGACGGAAAGCACGATGAACGTAATGAGCAAGACTTCTATATGAAGGGAAGTATCAATGAAGTTATCGCAAAAAGCGAATAAATATGGCACAAAAATTATTCATACTCACCATAGCAAAAGTTCATGAGCAGCTCTTTCAAGGAGAAGCTGATGCAGTAACAGTACCAACGATGGAAGGGGAAATCACTGTGCTTGCGCACCATACGCCTATAATTGCAACACTTAAGGCAGGTATAGTAACCGTGGGAGCAAATGGTGAAAAGCATACATTTGAAATTGACGGAGGGGTTCTCGAAATTAGCAATAACCGAGTCACGATACTCGTACATAATTAATACAATCACTATGTTTGGAAAAGCAAAAAACTTTTTAATGCGAAAGCTTCTTGAGAAGCAGTTAGCAAATGTCCCACCTGAACAAAAAGAGATGATTATGACTATGGTGGAGAAGGACCCTCAACTTTTTGAAAAGATTGCACTCGAGATGCAGGCTGAGATGAAGGCGGGTAAAAATCAAATGGCTGCAGCGATGAAGGTGATGCCGAAGTACCAAGCACAGCTCCAAGCACTTATGGGAGATAAGATGCCACAAGGAATGCAGAGGAGCGGTACACAGTTCAACCCTAACGGAACGATTCATAAATAATATTCCACACAAAAGAGGCCTCGGCCTCTTTTTGCATGCTACAATTACTGCATGAAAAAAATATTAGTCTTTCTTGGCAACCCTAATAAAGAATCATTTACTGGACGACTTGCAGAAGCATATGTAGAAGGAGCGCAATGCTCTGGCTTTGAGGTTGAGCGTATAAATATTGGTGACCTCAAGTTCGATCCTATTCTCCATCTTGGCTATCGAGAAATTCAACAACTCGAACCAGACCTCATCATGCTTCAAGAAAAGATTAAGGCAGCAGATCATGTGGTATTCATTTATCCAAATTGGTGGTGCTCAATGCCTGCAATTCTTAAGGGGCTTTTCGATCGTATGTGGCTTCCAGGATTTGCCTTTAATTTTGATAAAGAAACCAAAAAGCTTATTCAACGCCTTAAAGGCAAAACTGCGCGAGTCATTATCGTTGCAGGTACACATTCTCCGTTTAAGACATGGTGGAAGTTTGGTGACTTCACCAACGAAATCGCGCACGGTATTCTTGGATTTGCTGGATTCAAGGTGAAAGTATCTGCATATGGGCCTTCAGAACGAGCAAAGCCTGATCAATTAGAGAAGTGGGCTGATGCAGTGAAGATCTTAGGAAAGAAAGGAGTATAAAGAATTAGTATGAATTAAGCGCCGTCACTATCGTGACGGCGCTTTACATATTATTAAATTTTCATAATACAATACACAAATACGCACATGTATAGTTTGCCCTAAATTTTGAAAGGTCTATACTTAAGTCAACTTATTTGGAGGGATATTTTTTAATGTACGTGATCGCCACTTTTAGTGTGATTTGTATAGTAGCCCCACAAAGTAAAGCTAATTAATTTCATATATGTTTTTATCAAACAACCATTTTAGTTCAAAAGTGGGTTTTTCTTTTATTACAATAACTTTTTTCTTACTTTGCTCTCTTCTGCTTACTTCACAAGTTTCGCTTGCTGTAAGTGGAACATTTACTGCAACGCAAACAGTCGCAAATGACACTGCAGGAAGTGACAATACGCAAGCGGCTACATACGCAACAACACAAGCCAATGTGACAGCAGGAAATGATACGCAAACATTTACACTCGCAAATGTTACCGCGAACGATTCAGTGGTAGGCAGTGATACCAATCAAGACCTTGTCGATCTCGACACGACTGCAAACGTGACCGCAGCAACCGCAACAATCACTGTTGATAGTGATATTGTGGTGACCGCAGATGCTGTTGGTGCTGGGGGAAATGCTTTCAGTATTCAGATCGCCCAGTCTGACGCTGACTTAGGTGCTTCTACGGACGCAACCATTGCAATCACAAAGACTGGCTCTGCGATTCTCGTTACCGTACAGCATAATTCAAATATTGATGCAGACGGCGCATCCTCAACTATAAATGTAACCCGAGCAAGTATCGTTGCTGCGCTCAATATGTCCGCATCGGGTGAGACACAAGATGGACTTGTTGCAGTTACTATTACAGATAATGTGAGTGGAGATATTACTGCAACAGGCGGAAGTACTACTAAGGTAGGGACTATTGGTGCAACCTCTCTTGCAGGAGGTCTTAATGCTGTTGCGCAGGTAACCACCTTCACACCTTCAGTACCAGAGGTTGGAGATATATTTACTATTGATATCAATGGTACGCTATACGCTTTCACTGCAACATCGACAGTTATTGCTGATATTACCGCAGGACTCACGATACTCGCAGATGCACACAGTGCTGTCACATGTACCGACGACGCAACGAAGGTAACATGTACTGCAACAACTGCAGGAACAGCATTTACAACCACAGGGACAGCGGCAACTAATAAAGCCGCAGTAAAGCAAGTAGACGACATCACTCCAGCAAACGTTGAGTCAGGAGATTCATTTACGGTTACAGGTGTTGCAACAAGTCCTGTTACCGTGATGGCCTCGAGTGATTCAGTAGCCACACTTGTAAACGATCTCGTTACCGCTATTAATGGCGCGTCAGGAAGTGTAGTAGATGCCACCAATGCTTCAAGCAAGCTCAGACTTACTGCTGATGTTGCTGGTACAGGATTTACCGCAACTCCTTCAACACAAAATCGATCTGCAGTCACACAGACAAATACGATTACCATTACCGGTGTTGTTGATGTGGGGGACGTATATACAGCAGAATTACCAGGTTCAGTTACCGCGACATACACCGCAGTTGCAGACGACACTACAAGTACGGTAGCAACAGGGCTTAACACAGCGATTCAAGCATCAACAGGATACGCATCACAAGCATTTACTTCAGGTGTTGCAACAAACGTAATTACACTCACTGCTAAAGCTGCGGGAACAGGATATACTGTTACTTCAGACGCTGACAATAAGGCTGCGGTAGCACAGGTGGTCACTTTTACACCTGCAGACGTCAATGCCGGTGAGACCTTTAGAGCAACCATTAACGGTGGCTCAAATCTGGACTATATCGTTGTAGGTAGTAAGACAGTTAAGGATGTGGTTGAAGGCATTGTTACTGCAATGAATAACGAGCCTGCAGTTGCGTGTTCTGAAGATGATACAAAAGTTACCTGTACAGCAGACAGTGCAGGTACATCATTTACATTCTCAGCAACTGTTGTTGATATTACGGCACCTACGGTAACTATCACTGATGACGAGTCAGGTACTGCCAACATCGCGGGTGGAGACATTACCTACACCTTCACATTTTCAGAATCAGTAACCGGATTCACTACTGACGACGTTGTGGTTTCTGGGGGAACTAAAGGGACATTTAGCGGAAGTGGTGCGTCATATACACTTGTAGTAACACCAAATGCAAGTTCAACAACAAACATCACTGTTGATGTCGCCGGAAGTGTCGCTGATGATGCGGTAGGAAACGACAATACCGCAGCGACGCAGTCAGTACAAGCAGTGGATACTATTTCTCCAGCCATCACATCAATTACTTCTGACGCTACTGCATCAGGGCGACTTAAGATTGGTGACACTATTCTTTTTACACTTACACCAACACTAACAGAAGCAGGTGCTACTGTCACAGGCTCATACAACGGAGTGTCACTTGTCTGGAGTACTGCAAACGGAGGGGTGACATACACCGCTACATACACTGTCGCTTCAGGTAATACTGATAGAGCGACTGCCCATCAAATATCAGGCGTTACAATTACTGACACTGCAGGAAACGTGAGTTCTTCTGCATCAGGATCAGATATTGTGAAGACGATTGATGCAAATGTACCAACACTTTCATCCGCAGAAACTATAAGCACAACAACCATATACGTTGCTTTTTCAGAAGATCTTGATGGAACAACTATTTCAAATGCAGATTTCAGTGTTGTAGGAAACACACTCACACTTCCTGATGCTGCTGAAGTAACAGACGGTGTTGTTCGCCTTTCACTTGCTACCCCGATAGCGACCGACGCTACTCCGAATGTAAGTTATGTAGGTTCTATAAAAGATCTTGCAGGGAACACAGCACCAACAGCAGGACCAATAACACCAACTGATAATATTGATCCAACGATTGTTATTACCGATGATGAATCAGGTACTGCCAACATCGCTGGCGGTGACATTACATACACCTTCACATTCTCAGAATCAGTAACCGGATTTGTGACTGGTGATGTGACTGTGGTGGGCGGTACGAAAGGAACATTCAGTGGAAGTGGTGCGTCATATACACTTGCAGTGACACCTGATTCAAATTCAACCACCTCAATCACTGTGGATGTGGCAGGCGGAGTAGCACTCGATTCAGCAAGCAACTCAAATATTGTGGCAGTGCAATCAGTGCAGGTAGTCGACACTAAGGCACCTTCAGTCACTATTACCGATGACGAGTTAGGTACTGCAAATATCTCTGGAGGAAGTGTGTTATATACTTTCACATTCAGTGAAGCAGTCACAGGATTTGATGATGCAGATGTTGATGTAGTGGGAGGTACGGAAGGAACATTTAGTGCGAACTCAAGCACAGAATACACGCTCGAAGTAACTCCAACACCCAATTCAACCACCTCAATTACAGTAGACATTGATGCAGGGATGGCTGATGATGGAGTAGGAAACGACAATACTGCAGCAACACAGTCTGTTCAGATAGTCGATACTATCGCACCTACTCTCGTCATTACTGATGACGAATCGGGTATTGCCAACATAACAGGTGGCAACGTGGTGTACACATTCACATTTACAGAGTCGGTAACTGGATTTACTGCCGATGATGTGACCGTAGTAGGTGGTACAAAAGGTTCACTTAGTGGAAGTGGGGCAGTATATACACTTCCCGTAACACCAGCATCTAATTCAACCACAACCATAACAGTAGACGTTACAAGTGGAGTCGCTGTCGATACCGCAAGTAATCCAAATACCGCCGCAACACAATCAACGCAACAAGTCGACACAAAGCAACCATCAGTAGTTATTACCGATGACGAAAGTGGCGTGGCAAATGTTTCTGGCGGAGACATTACATACACCTTCACATTCTCAGAATCAGTAACCGGATTTGTGACTGGTGATGTGACTGTTGTCGGAGGAACTAAGGGTACCTTCAGTGGAAGTGGTGCTTCATACACACTCGTCGTTACTCCAGCATCCAACTCGACTACATCAATTACTGTGGATGTTGCAGGTGGTGTAGCAACAAGCACTAATGGAAACGAGAGTACTGCAGCCACACAGTCAGTACAGATAGTGGATACAAAAACCCCAACTCTTTCAAGTGTTACCGTTTCATCAAATAACGCAAGTACGACACTCGCAAAGGTTGGAAACGTGATTACACTTTCATTTACTGGAAGCGAAAATCTTTCGACACCAACAGCAACAATTCGTGGTAATGTCGCAACTGTTTCTGGAAGTGGGTCAACATGGACAGCAACATACACCATGCAGTCAGGGGATACTGAAGGAGTGATTCCATTTGCTATCAATTTTTCAGATACGAATGCAAATACCGGAACACAAGTGACTGCACTTACTTCAGGAAGCAACGTAACCTTCGACAAGACAGCACCGTCAATCACACTTGTAGGGGAAGACTATGTTACTATCAGTCGTTTTGCAGAGTATGTTGACGCAGGGGCAACAGCAACCGATACGCGAGATGGAACAATCACAGGTTCAATCGCTACTTCAAGTACCGTTGATACACAGTATGTAGGGAAGTACTCCGTAACATACAGTGTCTCAGATAGTGCAGGTAATAGCGCAACACAAGTAACTCGTACCGTTAAGGTAAATTCAGGAAGTAATGGTGGGGGAGGAAGTAGTGTAAGCAACGAAAGTACCTCAGTAGCTGTTTCAGAATCAGTACCAAGCCAAACTCCGCTTACATCAGAATCAATTTCAGTTATTACCGAGCAACTAATGGCGATAACACAAAACTTCCCAACAATTGACCCGTCAAATCCAAATGCAGAAGCAATAGCGCAAATTAAGGTACAAGTAGTGTCCCTTCTCCAACAGCTTGTCCTTCAGCTCCAAGCACAACTTAATCAAGCACAATAATAATTGTAGAACCAAAAATCACTCTCAATGAGTGATTTTTGGTTCTACCTCGCACCTGATACACTATACGTAGTATCGCATCAAGGTAAAAGCAATTAACACAAGAGCATATGAAAGACATCAGTATAAAAATAGGGAAGATTATTGGATGGTCACTTCTTGGGATATTGCTCTTTGCATTCTCATTAGAAATATTTGGAGCATGGCATGACGAGTGGAGCGGATACAATGCGAGCATGTACGTAAGTGATGGCACATGCAACATTGCCGTTATTCCAGTACAAGGAGAAGTTATCGGATACGAAACTCTATACAGTGAAGCAGATTCGCACGACTCAGTAAGTCCAGAAGATGTACGTCTCGCACTCTCTCGAGCAGAAAGTGATCCATACATTGCAGGTATCCTCACGCGACTCGACTCACATGGCGGTTCTCCTGTGGGTGGGGAAGCAATCACTGATGCATTTATGCAATCGAGTATGCCTGTCGTGGCACTTGTAGGCGATTACGCAGCTTCTTCAGGATACATGATTGCAACAGGTGCGGACACTATCATCGCCTCACCATTCTCAGACATTGGCTCTATCGGTGTCACTATGTCATATCTCGACATGAGCAAGTCAAACAGTGACCTCGGATATGAATTTGTCGACCTCTCTTCAGCACCATATAAAGACTATGGCAATCCAGACAGACCTCTCACCGCACAAGAAAAAGCACTCCTCAAGCGGGACCTCGCCATTTACCACGATGCATTTGTAGCAATGGTAGCAAAGAATAGAGACATGCCCGTAGAGGAGGTGACGAAGCTCGCTGACGGCTCCTCAATGCCCGCTAATCTTGCACTTGAAGCCGGTCTCATCGACACCATCGGCAACCTCGCCACCGCCAAAATATGGTTTGCCGAGCAACTCGGTATTTCAGAAGACGAAGTCGTATTTTGCGAGTAATTATTGAGATATTGCATAAGGATGTCAGTTTAGTACTATAAAATCATCACATGAGTAAAAAATGGCACAGAAGAGAGCCTGCAAAAGTTTTGTTTGATGAATTAGTTGATCTGTCATCAATAATGCCTTGGTGGAGCACATTGCCTATAGCTATCTTATTATTTTTATTCGTTCCGCTTAACTTTACACCCATAGGAGTTACTGGACCTTCAGATATAATTGTATTTGTTACAACTATTTTTTTCCAAGTTTTACTTAAATACATAGTCCCATTGGCTTTTGTACTTGGAGCAGTTCTAAACATTTTATCAAAGTTCAAAAGTGTCACACTATTTTCAAATATATCCAGACGTGGCGCCGCCGAAGTTATCAATAAACTTAGCTGGCAGGACTTTGAGTTTTTACTAGCAGAACATTTTAAAAAAGAAGGATACGATACTGTGATAACGGGTGGAGGTGGTGCAGATGGTGGAATAGACATTAAGCTATTCAAGGATGGCGAGACCTATTTGGTCCAGTGTAAGCACTACAAGTCATGGAAGGTATCTGTACATATCGTGCGAGAGTTTTTTGGTATCGTAACTGCTGAAAAGGCGATTGGGGGCTACATAATCACATCGGGAAGATTTACTAATGATGCCTATAGTTTTGCTAAAAGCAAAAATATACATCTCATAAACGGCAACGATTTGATCGAGATGTTAAACCCTGAGGACATGAATAATGCAAAAAGTATGACAACAGCGTGCCCTAGGTGCGGCGGTGAGCTGGTAGAGAAAACTGGTAAATTTGGCAGATTCCTTGGTTGTGATAATTACCCAAGATGTAAGTACACAGCGAATTTGAATTAGAATTTAAACTCATAGAATAACTTCTATGATTCAAAGTACTACTTAAAATACTACTTTGTGTACGCACCATAAAGATGATACTCTTAAAAAATGAGAAGCTACGATCAATATAAAGAAACTGTTGAACGCATAAAGAAATTTTGCGAAGAGAGAGACTGGTCTCAGTTTCATGACCCTAAGAATCTAGCCATATCGCTCCAACTTGAGTCTGCAGAAGTTCTAGAGCTTTTTCAGTGGACAAAAAACAATGAAATAAAATCAGGCAAGGAGTCTGAGATAAGCGACGAACTTGCTGATGTCATGTATTGGTTAATCATGCTAGCGAATCACTACAACGTTGATTTACTGGATGCAATGAATAAAAAAATGCAGAAAAATGAAGCAAAGTATCCGGTAGAGAAAGCTAAAGGTAAATCTAATAAATATAACGAGCTATAGATGTCAGAAATAAAATCTTTTCCTTTTAATAAAGAAAGTTTTGACACAATCAAATCTTATAAATTCGGAAAAAATTGGCCGGCAGTATATGTTATTGAAAATACAAGAGAGGTGTATATTGGGCAGTCTATCAATACGTACTCAAGAAGTAAGCAGCACCTTGAGAATAGCGAACGGAGAAAGCTAAATAAGATACACGTTATCTCTGATGAAGAATTTAATGTCTCAGCAGCGCTTGATATTGAATCTTGGCTTATTCAATACATAGTTGCTGATGGAAAATATTCTGTACAGAATGGAAATGGTGGTCTCAAAAATCACAATTACTTTGACAAAGTAAAGTACAAAACAAAATTTGAAACTGTATGGAACTCATTAAGGGAAATGGGGATTGTGCAGAATACACTTGCACATCTAAGGAACACTGATTTATTCAAGTATTCTCCATATAAAACTCTGACAGAAGATCAGATGCAAGTTGCAAAAGCAGTGGTTAAAGATATCAAAGCAGGAATAGCCACTACTTTTATTATTTCTGGGAAGCCTGGAACTGGAAAAACAATTCTCGCGACATATCTATGTAAATATATACAGGAAAAGGAAGAAACAAAAGATTTAAAAGTTGGGTTAGTAGTCCCCATGGCTTCTCTGAGAGTTACTATAGGCAAAGTATTTTCTAAAATCAAAGGACTCAAATCTAGCATGGTTATCGGACCCAATGACGTAGTGAAAGACAAGTACGATTTACTTATTGTTGATGAGGCGCACAGATTACAGCGCCGAAAGGGAATAATGGGGTATGGAAATTTTGATAAAGTATCGTCTTTTCTTGGACTACAAAAGAAATCTACCCAATTGGAATGGGTAATGAGATCTTCGAAGTACCAAATCTTTTTTTATGACGAAAATCAAAGCATTAAACCTGCTGACGTACGCCCTGAAGATTTTAGAGTGCTCACTGCAAAGAAATATGAATTAAAAACACAAATGCGAGTTGAAGCAGGTCAAGAATTTATTGAATTTGTTGAGGATTTATTTAGTGATAAAATTCCTAAAAAAACTACATTTGATAATTATGATTTTAGAATCTTCGATAATATTAATCTGATGCGTGAAGCAATTAAGCAAAAGGATAAGGAACATAAATTGGCTCGAGTTGTTTCTGGATATGCATGGCCGTGGCACACAAATCCGACAAACACAAATCGAACTCAAGATTACGATATTGAAATTGAAGGCCTTAGGCTTGTATGGAATTCAACAGGACGAGACTGGGTAAATTCACCTAATGCAATAAATGAAGTTGGGTGTATTCACACTGTGCAAGGCTATGACCTAAATTTTGTGGGAGTGATCGTTGGACCCGAACTCTCATATGACCCTGATATAAAAAGATTAAAGGTTGATAGGACAAAATACTTTGATACGAACGGAAGAAATGGAATTACTGACCCGAACGAATTAGAACGATATATCATTAATATATACAAAACCTTACTTACCAGAGGAATACTGGGAACCTATATGTATATTGTTGATCCAAATTTGCGTAAATATATAAAAGATAAAGTGGAAGGAATAACTGAACCTATCAAGGTTTCCGATCAAATTAAATCTCCATATATACCAGAATTCATAGATCTTCCTTTATATGACTCCATTGGATGTGGTGACTTAACACTTGCAGATTCGACTGTTCAAGAAATGCACCCTGTACCGTGTGATTTAGTGTCTAAAGGTGCAAAGTATTTCGTACTAAGAACCTCAGGTGACTCAATGAATAAATTGGGGATAAATGATGGCGATTTAATTCTCTGTCAGAAGAATTATCAAGCACCAAGCGGAAGTATAGCTGTTGTGCTTATTGGTGACGAGGCAACACTCAAGGAAATCTATTATGAAAAAGACGGTCTGATTCTCAAACCAAAATCAACAAACACACGACACAAACCAACAAAATTGATAGAGGGTGATGAATTCAAAGTACTCGGTGTTTTTGTACGGAAATTAGAGCAATAATCCACACAGGAAAGACCTGTGGTGCATTCTGTATACAAAGACAACACTTTCACCGTGCTAAAATAGTTAAATGAAGAAAAAAGTAACTCAAAAGGAATTAGTACTTTTTAAAGGACCTAAGGGTGCAGTGAAACTCCGTGGGGATTTTGAGCATGAAACGCTATGGGCAAGTCAGGGAGAAATTGCCACTGTTTTTGGTGTCGAGCGTTCAGTGGTAACTAAACACATTCGGAATATTTTTAAGGATAATGAAGTTCATGAGAAAAGCAATGTGCAAAAAATGCACATTGCACATTCAGATAAACCTGTAGCATTCTATAGCCTCGATATAATACTTGCTGTTGGTTATCGGACAAATTCAGCGACAGCTATACGCTTTCGCCAATGGGCTACAAAGACACTTCGTACGCACATTGTGAAGGGATACACCATAAATGAACATCTTATCAAGAAGAACTATGAAGCACATCAAGAGGCACTTGCACTTCTGAAGTCTCTCGCTCCGGCTCAGAGTAATGTAGACACAGAATCCGTACTTGAACTAGTACGTCTCTTTGCTGATACCTGGTTTTCACTTGATGCATATGATAAAGAAAACTTTGCGACACGGAAGGTAACCAAGAAGCGAGTAACACTTACGAGCACCAAGCTTCTCGAAGGTGTTTCTGTACTCAAGCATGAACTCATTTCTAAGGGTGAGGCGACGGAAAACTTCGCACAAGAACGCAACAGGGAATCTATCGAAGGTATTATTGGAAATGTAATGCAAAGCTTTGGAGGAAATCCAGTATACCCAACACTCGAGGAGAAAGCGGCGCACCTCCTGTACTTCATTATTAAGAACCACCCATTTGTGGATGGAAATAAGCGTACCGGCGCATACGCGTTTGTATGGTTTTTGCGCATGCATGGCATCCTCGACACTGAAAAACTTTCTCCCGCTGCCCTTACTGCTATCACACTTCTTATCGCTGAGAGCAATCCTGCAGATAAAGAGAAAATGACGAAGCTTGTGGTACTTCTTCTTGCGGGACCAAAACGGCGGTAAATCACTTGCATGAAGTGCTGAGAAAAGGTACGATTCGCACACTATTTAATTTGTATTTATGTCATTATCTGTTGGAATTGTAGGTTTGCCAAACGTAGGAAAAAGCACATTATTTAATGCACTCACTAAAAATTCAGTACCGGCTGAAAATTATCCTTTTTGTACCATTGATCCCTCAGTGGGTGTCGTGGCTGTGCCTGATCATCGCCTTGAGACACTTTCTAAAATCTCTGGTTCGGAGAAAATCATTCCTGCTATTATTGAATTTGTTGATATTGCGGGATTAGTGAAAGGCGCATCCTCAGGAGAAGGGCTTGGAAACAAGTTTCTAGCCAACATTCGTGAGACTGACATGATAGGGGAAGTGGTACGTATCTTTGATGACCCTGATATGATTCACGTTGCAGGAGCTGTCGACCCTATGTCTGATATTGAGGTG
>JACCDH010299864.1_pt1 | contig 32406 bp, 17 predicted proteins | sample 7442481 | NCBI WGS metagenome assembly JACCDH01 (sample SAMN15323433, study PRJNA562643) | freshwater metagenome | isolation source: river surface water | place: USA:Blue River Watershed | collected 2017-08-15
GTTATCGATATTTCTTTTACTCTTATCCGTACCAGTTGTAACACTAATGCACGTAAGTTGGTCCCAAAAAGATAACGGCTTGATGTTCAACGTCGATGGAAGAGATGTTGATTTCGTTGGGATCATGCAGGATAAATGGCGCATGGCGACTAACTCATGCAAATCTGTTAAACAACTTGAAAGTGACGATCCAAAAATCAAGTTAATCAAAACGGCGATTCAGTCTTACAGCCCACCAGACTCAATACCAATAAAAGTTATTTACGTATGGACGTCGGGAACTTGGGCTATTGCAGAGGTTGAATTTGAAAAGCTTTTACCTGCAGTAGTACCCGTTAAAAATATCGATACGAGCCCAACAGTAGTCGGAGACGCAATCTGGAGTGGTATGACAATGCCGTGGAAATCAGGACCTTTTATCAGAGCCTATTTAGGCCAAAAATCTAGTGACACACCTGAGGTACTACTCAACTGTTTTGAATTACAAACAGATTCTTTTAAATGAATAGACAACTTTTATGAATAAAGACAGCTTAAACGTTCTTGGCACACCACTCGTGCCCTGCTCATACGACCCTCTGACTGGCTACTTTCGAGATGGATGTTGCAACACAGATGAGAATGACCGCGGTAGTCATGTGATTTGTGCAAAAGTGTCGCAAGAATTCTTAGATTTCTCTCTTCGACAAGGAAACGATCTCATCACACCTCGTCCAGAATACCGCTTCCAAGGATTAAAAACTGGTGACCGTTGGTGCTTGTGCGCATTGAGATGGAAACAAGCCTTTGAAGCGGGAGTAGCTCCAAAAGTAATCTTTGAAAGTACCCATATCCACGCGCTTGACTACGTTACTCTAGAACAGCTGCAATCATGAAAACACAAGCACCATGAGATAAAACTTTAATTGAATCTAATTCTGAATAACTAGCAAGATGCTCTGCAATTTGCTTTACGCCGTCTTTATCAGAATCGAGTAAATACCAAACACTATTTTTTGGTACAGCAGATATTAAGGATTCAACATTGTTGAGGCCCGAATCAATAAAAAAAAATGGTTTTATCTGACACTATGAGACCTCAATTAATCTAAGGAATGATGTATTCCTTTAGTTTTAAATTCAGCGATATGTAATTAATCTTCATTTACATGAACTGAAGAAATTAACAATTTTGAAAGGTAAATTATTACCCAAGAAACAAGAGTCTAACTTTTATTATCGTAAAATACTCTAATAAAAAGTGTAATTTCACCAGATATTTACCTCTTTAAAAATATCAGTAAAGATAAGAACTAGATATTAAATATGGCATAACTTGTTAACATATTTTGTATTGAAAATATGCTCTTTTTATTAATTCACCAATAATTTGATTAACAAATTAAAAACACTCTATGTCACTACTTCTCCACGTAGGTTGCGGCTCAAAACGTAAAAATCAAACTACTCGGAGTTTTAATAAAGATGATTGGCAAGAGCTAAGATTAGATATAGATGCTTCAGTAAATCCTGACATCATTGGTACGATGACGGATATGTCGGCTTTAGCAGACGCTTCTGTCGATGCTATTTTTTCTAGCCATAATATTGAGCACCTTTATCCACATGAAGTGCCTATAGCGTTGAAAGAATTTCTGAGAGTTCTACGTCCTGATGGATTTATTGTTATTACCTGCCCTGACTTACAAGAAGTATGTCGATTGGTAGCAGAAGATAAGCTATTAGAGCCTGCTTACTCATCACCTGCAGGTCCAATATCTCCACTAGATATGATTTATGGTTTTAGATCTGCTTTATCTAAAGGTAATTTATATATGGCACACCGATGTGGCTTTACCCAAAGTGTTCTTGCTAAAACATTACATGCAGTTGGTTTTTCATCTATTGCATGTAAAAGAAGAACACATCCACACTACGATCTGTATGCCTTAGCGACAAAACATGAAATGGAAAAAAATCATTTACAAAAATTAGCTGAAGAACATTTTCCAATCTGATTTAAATTCCTAAAAAAATTATAACAACACAAAAAAACGCAGACATTTCTATCTGCGTTTTTGATTAGTTAAAGTACATAAGCTGATTAGCCAATCACTATTCTATCCATCAAGGCACTGAGTTCTTGTTGCGTATCGATGCCAATCAAGCTCACTACCTGCACGTGTGCGTTAGATCCATCAGTTGAGGTCAGCGTTCCTGAATTACTCAGGTTAAATGACATCATATTTGCCACATCCACAATATTCCCTTTAGATGCAGTGATGCCACCGACTGTAATCGATACTCCAGTCGCTCCATCAAACCTCAAGAAGTCTTCATTGAGTTTGAAGTCTAGTATCCGACTTGTTTGTGTTGCTCCTGCTGAGGATGCACCTTGAATGACAAACGAGTCCGCACCCGCCCCACCCAATGCTAGATCACCATCGCCTCGGTTCACATAGATCAAGTCGTTACCTGCATTACCGATTAACTTATCTGATCCTGTTCCACCACGGATGATGTCGTTACCTAATCCACCTAAGAGGATGTCTTGTCCCTGTCCTCCCATTAGGAAGTCATCGCCCTGTCCTCCTATGCCTGTACCACCTACGTCTTTGGTCATTACAAAGTCTGCCGACTTCGTGCCGATGTTGCCCCAGTTCGTGAAATAAACAGCAGGTGTACCTAAGCCTGTATCAAAGGAGATTTGCTCGACCGCCTTATCCACTAAGGCGATTGCTGTGGAACCTGTTTGACTGACTGTGACGGTGGTGTCACCCACACCAAAGCGCAAGTCCATGATATTGCTAAAGCCTGAGAGTACGAGGGTATCGACTCCCTTAGCATCTGTTCCACCTTGTAGGGTTAATACGCCATTCACTTCACCCATAGCTGTTGGTGCGATACGTTCACTAACTATGGTTTGCATGTCTTGTAGATTGACCAGATAGGTGTCGTCGCCTAGACCACCTATTAAGGTGTCAAACCCACCACCTCCTGCTAGGGTGTCTTTGCCTTCACTACCATCTAATCGGTTGGCATTGCTATCACCCACGATCAGATCATTCCCCTTGCCGCCAATCACATTAGCAAAGCCAGCGAAATCATCCATACCAATGATCTCTTCGCCTTTAGCATCGTAAGCGACGCCAATTCCCGCTTCCATGTTGACTTCAACTGTATTGGCTGCCCATACGTAAGAGAGAGTACCGATCTTGCGACTTGTTCCATCAAAGATTTCTGGATCGAGGGATCCTGTGCCTTCTACTGGCAGTCCTTTTTGAACATACAGCGTATTAAATCCTTCTCCACCTTGCGCAATACTACCGGTGTGTGCGTTTACATTAATAATGTCATCGCCTTTACCGCCATCGACGATATTGGCTCCACCTGTGGTTGCAAAGATCAGATCAGACTTATCAGTTCCCTTAACTATCCAATTCTGGGTAGCGGTTTCACGGGTAGCTGCAACGATGTTGGCTGTGACTGTTTGAAGGAGTGATGCGCTATTGCTTAGATTGCTATATCTAAATAACTGCAGTGTTTCCATCGCTCCTGAAGCAACTGTTAAAAATGGATTAGCAGATAACTGCACACCTAATTCGGTATATGTTTTACCGTAAAACTTCAGGTTATTGGTTGGACCATCCACATAGGCAGTGAAGCTGGGATCTGTGTCTTCTTGATTAATGACGATTGTGTCATTTGTACCAGCGCTATCAGTAATATTAATGGTGCGATTAGTATTAATGGTGTTAACAACATAGGTGTCGTTACCGACTCCACCATCGAGGCTAAGTACGGACTCGTTTTGGGACGTATCTTTAATCGCTACTAAGGTGTCATTACCTATTCCACCAACTAATGTATCGCTCCCACCATAGCCAACTAAACTATCGTTGCCTTCTCCGCCATCGAGACTATCACCTAGCTGGGAGCCGAATATCGTATCGTTACCTTTGCCACCATTGCGGTCATATCTCTCCGATAGATTCTGAGCCCGTAAATCATCATCAAAATCGGATGGCACTCCCAATGCGGAGAGTTGAACTACTGGAGCTAGCATCAACTGTTCAAAATCAGATGCATCTCCACCAAAAACTAATCCTTCTATGTTACGAAATATAGCGCTCTCTTTTAACGTTACACCTGCGTGAGCAGCATTAGCAGTAATTAAGTAGTCCGTATTTGTAGTACGTGCAATCGTATAGTCTTCCCTTGATCCACGCATGGCAATTACGTCAATTCCCTCGCCACCATCAATCGTATCAACACCGCCAGTGAGCCTATCTAATGAATCGGCTATCGTAAAACTATTCTCTGAATTGATTAATTTAGAATCAAGATTAAACAAAATGACATCATCACCACTACCACCCGATAGACTGTCGTTTCCAACGCCACCGGATAAAGTATCTATCCCACTACCGCCAATAAGCGTGTCGGCTCCATCAGAACCAAATAGCCAATCATTACCAGCACTACCATCAAGTTTATTCGCAGCACCGCTACCAATCAGGGATTCATCAAAAGCATTACCAGTAATATCAACCTTCGCTTCTGCAACTGTCGTCGACAGATTCAAAAATTTCTTCCCTAGTTCACCTGCTGCAATCATTACCTCTAAACGTGCAGATGCACCTGCATTCCAATTGGTAGAAACAACGGCTACGTCCTCGTCACGATCTTTTCCCGTATTGAGTTCATTAGACTCGAGTACTTCAACTACCACATCGCCAGCACTATCAATTAAGTATCGATCATGACCAGTGCCACCAACCATGGTGTCATCACCTTTACCACCATCAATATAATCATTGCCTGCAAGTCCAACTAAACTATCTTTACCTTCACCACCAACCAACGTGTCAATTTCATCTGTACCTGTGATAGTGTCATTACCTGCCAAACCATCTATGGATAGTCCACCAGTACCTGCTAACGACGCTCTCTGAAATAAAATATCGTTACCTGTAGTAGCCGCACCTGCTAATAAATCAGCAAGAGAAATAGGCGTAGGGCTCCCGGCAAAATTAACAAATTCAACGCCATTCGCTGCTGTTCTATCAATCGTGGTGACACTGTTTACATCTGTCTTATTCGTTAGAACAATCGCTGTATCCGTCTTCGATACTGAATAATCTGATTCAGCAAATTGCATGTAAACCGTATCGTTACCCACTCCACCGACTATCGTGTCCTTGCCACCTGATCCCATCGTCGATGTCGCAAAATTTAATTCTCCTAAATCTCCGTATAAGAAATCGTCACCAGCGCCGCCAACTAGACTATCGTTACCTAATCCGCCATCTAAGGTGTCATTACCATCACCCCCGTCTAATGTGTCGTTACCTGCAGCACCCCAAATAGAGTCACTACCTCCTACACCTTCTAATTTATTAGACGCTGCATTACCAGCGATTTGCTGACTAATCTCATTACCCTTGATGTTGGCAGCATTCGTATTCGTAAACGTCCAGAAATTCCCTGAACTACTTGCAAATGCTGCCGCATCAAATTGACCTGCAGTTAAGAACTCTACATTTTGACCATTCGCCAATACATAGCTCGTAGCACCCTTTACCTGTAAAGCATTAACAATAGAAACACCATTTACGGCTACAGATTCTTCAGCTATCTCTTCCCCTTTAATCACATCCAAGGCAGAATCAACTATATATAAATCAATTCCAGCACCACCATCTAAGGTATCGTCACCTGCACCACCATCTAGAAAATCATTTCCTGATCTACCTACTAAACTATCCTTACCATCCCCACCTAATATTGAGTCAGCTGTATCTGTGCCTGTGATAGTGTCATTGCCTGCCAAACCATCTATAGATAACCCATAAGTACCTGCTAACGACGCACGCTGAAATAAATTATCATTACCTGATGTTGACGCACCTGCTAATAAATCACTTAAACTAAATACTGCTTCATTATTAAAACTAATTAGCTCTACGCCATTAGCCGATGTTCTATCAATAGTAGTAACACTGTTTGCATCTGTTTTATTCGTCAGGACAATCGTTGTATCTGTTTTCGATACTGCATAACTCGATTCACCAAATTGCATGTAAACCGTATCATTACCCGCTCCACCGATTATCGTGTCCTTACCACCAGAATCCATCGTTGAAGTCGCAGAATTGAATTCACTAAGATCTGCAATAAACTTATCATCACCTGCACCACCAGCTAGACTATCGTTACCCGATCCACCGCCTAACTCATCATCACCTTCTCCACCATCTAAGGTATCGTTTCCTAAGCCGCCACTTAAAGTGTCATTGCCTACCCCGCCGAAAATAGAGTCATTATCTCTACCGCCACCCAAATAGTCGTTGCCTGCACCACCATCTAGCGTATCGTTACCAGCTGATGCATGAATCAAATCATCTCCACCTAAGCCCTCTAATTTATTTGCTGCCGCATTACCATCAATTAGCTGAGCAAAATCATTGCCTTTGATGTTAACAACGTTGGTATTTGTAAGAGAAATATTAGAAAAGTTAAATGTGTCAGTACCAAATACTGAAACATCAATTTGACCTGCTGTTAGATAACCAACTCTTTGACCAGTAGCTAGAACATAGCTTGTTGCGCCATTGACCTGCACTGCATTGTTGGCAAGATTCAAACCAAGAATGGTATTGTTAATATCCTCTACATCTTCACCTTTAATGATATCTAAAGCTGAATCAACAATGTATAAATCAATTCCCGTTCCACCATCAAGAGTGTCATCTCCCAATCCTCCATTAAGTACGTCATTACCACCTAGTCCAGTTAGACTATCTTTACCTTCACCGCCAGCTAATGAGTCAGCTGTGTCTGTACCTATGATCGTGTCATTACCTGCCAAGCCATCTATCGTTAGCCCACCAGTACCTAGTAAGGATGCACGCTGAAATAAATTATCGTTTCCTGTAGTAGCAGCGCCTGCTAATAAATCAGCAAGAGCAATAGGAGATGCATTATTAAATGAAATAAATTCAACACCATTCTCTGTTGTTCTATCAATCGTCGTAACACTTGTTGAATCCGTTTTATTTGTTAGAACAATCGCTGTATCTGTCTTCGATACCGCGTAACTCGATTCATCAAATTGCATGAATACCGTATCAGTTCCCGCTCCACCTATTATCGTATCTTTACCATTTGCTACAGGAAGACTATTAAATTCAACTATATTACTGGTCTCGCTGAAGTAGTTTAAATCAGGTATGTCTATCCAATAACCACTTCCATTATCAAGTGCAATCTGTACAAATGGCTCACCAACTCCTTCTCCGGGAGGGAATCCATCAAAAGTTATAACCTGACCTTTCTCAGGGCCAGCATCCCACACCCAATCGCTACCATCAAATTTCATGCCCAATGTTGCGTGAGGAAGTGAAGCAAATCTTGTTTTAATAAAGTCTTGTTCAGCCTGATTCGTAACTGTTAACAAGTACCCACCAACTGAAGTTGCATGTTGGGTTACGTTCGCATAGGTATATTGATCAACTGAAGAAGTGGCTGCAGGGAAAAATGCGTAGTAGTGACCATTCCCTCCTTCAGCCACAGTCCATTGATAGATACTAGTTGCTCCGGGAATTGAGATAGTGTCAGCATAAAATATATCGTCTCCAGCGCTACCAGAGATGCTATCGTTACCAGCGCCGCCATCTAATACATCATTACCATCGCCACCATCTAAAGTGTCGTTACCTGCTGCACCCCAGATACGGTCATCTCCAGCTGCACCCTCTAATTTGTTTCCAGCTGCATTACCAGTAATAGATTGTGCGAATTCATTACCTTTTATGTTTGCAGCATTCGTATTTGTAAACGTCCAGAAATTTGAAGAGCCATTTCCAAATGCATTTGAATCAAACTGACCAGCAGACAAATAACCAATTTGTTGACCGCTTCCCAATACATAACTTATTGCACCCTTAACCTGCAACACATTGGCTGAAGGATCACCAAAATCAGATGCCTCAAATAACTCTTCACCCTTGATAACATCACCAACAGAATCTACGATATACAAGTCTGATCCCGTACCACCATCCATGGTGTCGTTACCTGCACTGCCATCTAAATAATCTGCTCCTGCATATCCAACAAGACTGTCTGTACCATCACCACCTACGAGCATGTCACCGTATTTACGTGGTACTCCATTTTGATCAGTGAATTGTGGAGCATAGTCGGTACCAAACAATACGTCGTTTCCAGCTAATCCATCTAAGTTTGCTAGTGAACCAATATATCCTTCAGTTGGGGTAAAGACTTTTGTATTACCGTTATAACTACCACTGTCGCGAAGATAAAGAACATCGTCTTTAGTTGAAGCTGCTCCCGCCAATAAATCAGCAACACTAATTGGAGAATTCGCTCCGATGTCACTTCCAAAAATCACAAACTCAATACCATTTACTTGTGAAATGTCGATAGTCGTAACACTATTTGCATCGTTTTTATTTGTTAGAGTAATTGTTGTGTCAATCTTTGATACCGAATAATCCCCTTCTGCAAAGCGCATATGTAAGGTGTCATTACCAGTACCGCCAACTAGGGTGTCTTTACCCCCTGATAACTGAACAGTGTTTATTCCATCGTATCCAAAGTCACCACCAAAACTATCGTCTCCAGCTCCACCAACAAGGCTGTCGTTACCTACACCACCTTCTAACCAGTCGTTGCCGTCGCCACCATCCAAGGTGTCGTTTCCTGCACCACCCCAAATTTGATCATCTCCGCCAGCACCCTCTAACTTATTACCCGCAGCATTGCCAAAGATCGTCTGCCCAAAATCATTACCCTTAATATTTGCAGCATTTGTATTTGTATATGTCCAGAAATTCTGTATTCCACTTGCAAAAGCGACAGAATCAAATTGACCAGCTGATAAAAACCCAACTCTTTGGCCACTTGCAAGCACATAACTTATGGCGCCCTTAACTTGTAATGCATTTGCTGATGGATTTCCGAATTCAGATGCTTCGAACGTCTCTTCACCTTTTACGACATCACCAATAGAATCGACTATATATAAATCTGATCCAACACCACCTTCCATGGTGTCATTACCCGCTCCACCATCTAAATAATCAAATCCTGATAAGCCAACTAAACTATCCGTACCATCACCACCTAATAAATTGTCACCGAATTTACGTGACACACCATTTAAATCAAGGAAGTCAGGTGTTATATCCGTACCGAATAAAACATCATTCCCTGCCAAACCATCTAAATTAGCTGTTGAACCATTGTAGCCATCAGTTGGGGTAAATATCTTTGTATTATTGTTGAAGCTTCCACTACCTCTTTGATATAACACATCGGCATTAGATGAAGCAGCGCCCGCTAATAAGTCAGCAGCGGCAACGACATTGCCATTCGCTGCATTTACAAATACGGCATCAAAAGGATCTACATTATTGTTTGATGGAGTCGTAGTTACAAAGGATACATTCTCGACATCACCAGAAAGGGTTACTGATTCACTGCCCTTAGTGATGACAAGTAGACCTGAGGAATTTTTTGAAAAGGTAAAACTACTTTCTGACCCAAAAACAATGGCGGTATCTGTTCCTGCACCACCACTGAAACTGTCATTACCACCACTTAAAATATTCGTTTGTAAGTAAGCTAGATCAACGTCAGCAGTTCCATTGGTAAAAGAAGCTTGTGCCTCTGAGCTAAATGCATTTATACCGAGAAAATGATAACTAACATCATCGCCCGCATCACCTGAAATACTATCGTCGCCAGTAGAAGCGAAAAAAACATCGTTACCCTCACCACCTTTTAATGTGTCATTTCCAGCATAACCAATGAAATAGTCATCACCAGCTTTGCCATCAAAAGTGTTAGCTGCAGCATTACCTAAAATCTCTTGACCAAACTCATTACCCGTCACACTAAAAGCTGTTTTACTAGTTATATCAACGAGCTCATTCATGCCACCAAAACGCAAAAATTCAATTTCTGCACCAGCACTAATCGTGTAATTCGCAAGCGTTGTATAGATTTCGTCGTAACCTTCATTGAGGTTTTCGATGACAACATCGGTAGCACTATCAACTAAGTAAGTGTCATTACCAAAACCACCACGCATCGAGTCGTTACCAGTGCCACCATCTATTAAATCATCTCCACCGGCACCAGTAATCGTGTCATTGCCCGCACCACCAAGAAATACTTGGCTGGTATTATCAGAAGCAATTAATGTATCGGCATTCTGAGTACCCATACCCTGCAAAGCTAAGGCAGATACTGACTGACCTGAACCATTGAGACTGTCACTAAACTGAATCGTCTCAACACCAGTTATACGAGCGGCATAACTTCTATCTTTACTCAAAACATCTATCGTTGTTGCATCAACACGAGCAAAAGCTAAACTATTGGCCGAATAGCTTAAGAAAACTTCATCGTTGGTACCAGTACCGCCGTCCACAGTGTCTTGCTCAAAGCTTTGAGCATAAGGACTACGATCAAGACGAATTTCATCATTCCCTGCACCACCAAGCAGGGAATCATTTCCAGCACCTCCGATAATAATATCGTCACCACTTCCGCCATTTATTGTGTCGTTACCAATGCCACCCTCTAGCTCATCGGAACTATCAGAACCAGCAATAGAATCATTACCATTTGCAGCATCAACGAAGTTTTGAAAGGCTGATTTGGGAGTGCCAGTTTGAGTAATGGAAATACTATCGTCACCAGCTAACAACATGGTAGTTAGACCAGACTCAATAACTGAAGAGATATCTAGCCCTTTGATATTTGTAGCTTCACCACTGATAATATCTACAGTTGTATTCGCAGCGCCAGTAATAGGCTCAGATATTTGTTGTAGTACTTTTTTTACTGAACTAATTGCTGGATTATTAGAAATTGAAAAACCACTATTATTTTCACTAATGGTGACAGCGCTTGCAAAATTAATCGTTGTTACATCTTTTAAATGCAATAAAGCATTTGAAGTTTCTCTGACATCTAAGTAATCAACTGCTGAAAGCGATTGTAAGGAGCCAGACCAAAATCCATTTGCAGATAATGTAAGCGTGCCTGCAATGCGATATTCATTGGTTTCACCTTGAGGAGGTGTGTTTTCATAACCAATTTTTATACCAGTAATACTTGCACTTGTTACACCTGATGCTGTTGTTCCTGCAAAAGACCCGCTCAATTCAATCCATAGTCCGGATACATTCACATAAATATTAGTCAGACTTATATTTCCAGAACCATTATTTGCAGGAATTGTGCCTACAACGCCACCCTCAACAACACCTTCAGCAGATGTAAAAGTTTTCCAGCTTTTACCATCGTAATTTTCAGAAAGACCATCAAAACTTAAGGTTGAATCGCTAAACACATTTAGCAAAGCAATGACTTCACTTACTCGACCTACTAATGCATCAACAAAAGTAAAAGAGTCATTATTTGAAGTTAGGTATTCCGGATGCAATTCTAGAGAATACGGCAGGGTTCCAGCGGGTGATACTGAGCCATCGGATAGGAAAATTGGATCAACTTTGCTAGAGTCGTTTTTAAGCGTGAATGTTGTCATGTTTCTTTATCCTGCTATATCAATAATGAAGCGAATTTAACTGATTTCATTGATTAATGCAGGAAAAAAGTAACTATTCGTGATAATTTAAATAATTAATTGTTACAAGAATATTAAATAAAAAATAATAGTCGTTTTTATTAGCTATTTGAAAATAAAAATTAAGAAAAAATGGCCGATCATTACCATTAAAGCAATTAATACAATAGATTTTTGTTAACCTATTATTTAATGAAGTTAATAAACAAATTTATAGAAGATCTAGCGTAAGTGCAGTTGACGTATAATCGTTTGATATAAAATAAGAAACAATTTATTGCTATTTTTTAAATTCCTAATAAATTACAAACGAATTTGAAATGAAATAACTTTTCTGATGTCTTATAAATTAAAACAATAATTAGTAAATTTTTTTAATACTGGCTAACTATGCGATCTAACACAATAAAAACAGGTCAGAACCAAGATCGAACAATCAGAACTACAAACAACAATAGAAATTCTGATACAGCAGCAAATAAAACCGCATTGATTTCAAATGGTGATTCAATCTATGGTCATATAATTTCAGGTTTTGTTGCAACACAGACGCCTATAGCGGTTGCATCAACAGTTGGGAATGAATTCGCAGGGTACGAATTAAACTACGATAACAGTATTGACAATTCAAACAATAACATTTTTGAATTTACTGATTTAACAAATCAATTTCCCTATCCTGAAAAGTTTGAAATTGCAGATTTCAATTTAGAAACCTCTAGTCAGATTAGCATTAATGCGTCATCACAAAAATATATTCCTGCTCAATTTCAGCATAGAGAAATCGAAAACAATATCAGCTCTAGTGATCTGAGTAATCTGGTTGTATCGCCTATTTCTAATACAATCAAAAACACAGCCTCTGAAGCTGATTTTTTAACAACTCGCAACGTATCTAATAATGAATCACTAGATAGAAGTGATAAAGCTTTTCATAAATCAAACTTTAATTCAATTAGTAATCAAAGCAGTTCAACCAATTTGCAAATTAATGAACAAAACGATCATAAAAATGGTTTTTTGTTTAACCCTGCTAAGCAACAAACCACACCTGCTTTTTCACTAGTTCATCTAGGCTCAACGCTGCCTGAGTTAACAAATAACTTTACTTCATTTGCAAATCTAGCTGGTGATTTAAAAAATATAAACTCAGATAGCAATTCGAGTACCGATTTATCAGACACTTTAATCTCAAGTGTATTGAGTCAGCTAAGCGCAAAAAATCTTCCAAATATTGAAAATGTTATTTACACAGGCTCAAAAAATGCAGTATTAACAGGGAATGATTTAAGTAATGTATTAATTGGAAGTACTGGCAATGACATTCTTACTGGTGGCAAAGGCGAAGATAGGCTAATTGGCGGTGATGGTAATGATTATTTTGTTTTTTCTGAAAATGATGATAGTGATCAAATTTTGGATTTCAATGTTGGGGATAGAATTTTATTTAAGGGATCTATTAATTTAAGTGAATTAAGTTTGAGTGAAGATGCTTCGGGACAAATTTTATCAATTAATGGAACGTCTATTCAATTAATTGGCATGAGTGACTTGACGATTAGTACGGACTGGATCGGTTTTATTAAATGATGCAGATTGTCTAACGTGAAATATTTATTTGTTCATCAGAATTTTCCTGGTCAATTTAAGTATCTCGCGCCAACGCTGGCTAAGGATAAAAATAATCACGTTTTAGGATTTGCTATGAATGGCAGTTCAGGAAATGATGATTTAAGGGTTATTAATTACAAACCAAATCGATCTAGCTCAACTAGCATTCATCCTTGGGTGAAAGAATTTGAAACTAAAGTCATTCGGGGAGAAGCTGCTTACAAAGCCGCTCTTCAACTTAAAGCTGAGGGTTTTTATCCTGATGCGATTATTGCGCATCCAGGTTGGGGGGAAAGTTTATTTTTAAAAGATGTATGGCCAAAAACCAAACTGGGAATTTATTGCGAATATTTTTATAGACCAGATGGCGGCGATGTTGGCTTTGATCCTGAATTTAAATCAGATGAAAATGATGTAGATATTTCAATAAAAATGAAAAACATCAATAATTTCATGCACTTTGATATTGCAGATTCTGGTATTAGCCCAACTAAATGGCAAGCCAACACATTCCCTAAAGATTTCCGAAATCATATTGATGTTGTCCACGATGGAATTAACACTGACATAGCTAAACCTGACAACTCTGCCTATATAACTATCAACAATACACTTAGGCTTGATAAATCAAATGAAATCATTACATTTATCAATCGAAATCTTGAACCCTATCGTGGTTATCATATTTTCATGAGGGCTTTACCAGCACTCCTAAAAGCAAAGCCAGATGCTCATGTGATTATTGTTGGCGGTGATAAAGTTAGTTATGGAAGAGCAGCCCCTGATGGTCAAAGCTGGAAAATGATTTTTTTAAACGAAGTCTTAAGCGACTTAGATAAATCCAGAGTGCATTTTGTAGGAAATTTAAGCTACAAAAATTATCTTAAAGTTTTACAAGTTTCAACTGTACATGTCTATCTTACCTATCCGTTTGTATTGTCTTGGAGTTTATTAGAAGCGATGAGTATAGGCTGTGCAATTATTGGAAGCAAAACCGCACCGGTTGAAGAAGTAATAACGCATGAAGAAAATGGATTATTGGTCGATTTTTTTGATAATAAAACACTGACTAATCAGATTTTGATGCTACTTGACAATCCAGATCTGAGGAAAAAATTAGGCAATGCCGCTAGAAATACAATTATCGATCAATATGATTTAAACAAAATTTGTTTACCAAAGCAACTGATTTGGGCGACAAGCCTTCTTACTAAGTAAGGTCTTACTTTAAATTAGCTAAAGAAATCATTCCTTTCTATTTTGTTCAAATTTAAAAATCTATAAAGATAAATTCTGCCTTATATGCACTTCATACATGAAATTAATTAATAAAAATCGGTCAGCTAACACGCCAAGTGAATTAAGCCTTGCATTAAGTGAGTGTCGAGCTGCATTCATTAGTGTTGGTGTGTTTAGTGCATTTATTAATTTCTTTTGGTTGACACCTTCGATTTATATGATGCAAGTTTACGATCGTGTCTTAATGAGTAGAAATGATTTAACGTTATTGATGTTAACTTTAATCATTACTTTTTTATTTGCAGTCATGTCCTCGCTGGAGTGGGTTCGCAGTCAAATATTAATCAGAGCTAGTAACCGTATTGATTCCATACTTAGCGAAAAAATTTTTATTAGCACTTTTAGGATGAGCTTGCGCGGTATGGTGGGAAATGCTCCTCAAGCTCTTGGCGACTTAGCTGCGGTTAGGCAGTTTTTAACAGGACAAGGCTTGTTTGCTTTTTTTGATGCGCCATGGCTACCGATTTATCTCATTGCCATATTTTTCATAAATTTTTGGATGGGAGTTTTTGCAATTTCAGGGATGATTATTCTTGCAGCTTTAGCCTATTCCAATGAAATCATGACTCGTAAACCTCTTCAAGAAGCAGGAAAAATGGCAACATTTTCTTCAGAACAGGCAGGGAGTCAATTACGCAATGCTGAAGTTATACAAGCTATGGGTATGCTTCCACAACTTAAGAATCGATGGCTTACTCTACATCGTAGCTATTTAGGTCTGCAAGCTGATGCAAGCCAAAAAGCTGCAACCAATATGGCGTTGACTAAATTTTTTAGAATGTTATTTCAATCTTTGATTTTGGGTATTGGTGCGCTATTAGTTATTCAAGATCAAATGACGGCTGGAGCTATGATAGCGGGATCTATCTTGCTGGGTAGAGCTCTTAGTCCTTTGGAACAAGTACTAGCGATCTCTAAGCAATTTTCAATTGCAAGGCAAGCTTATCAACGCTTAGATCATCTGCTTGAAGAAGGTAATTCTAAGGCTTTACAAATTAATCTTCCTCCACCTTCAGGTGCTATTCAAGTTCAAGACGCAGCAGCCGTTCCTCCTGGTGGGAAAATACCAGTACTAGCCAATGTAAATTTTGAATTGTCCAAAGGCCAAGTCCTTGTTGTACTAGGGCCTAGCGGCTCTGGAAAGTCTTCCTTGGCACGCTTATTAGTCGGTGTTTGGCCTGCTGTGCATGGAAAAATTAGATTTGATGGAGCTGATATTTCACAATGGGACCCTGCAAGATTGGGCATCCACATGGGTTATCTTCCGCAAGATATAGAACTGTTCAATGGAACAATTGCTGAAAATATCGCTCGATTCACAGAAATTAATTCTGAAAAAATTATTGATGCAGCGGTTACCGCTAATGTTCATGATCTCGTGCTTCAAATGCCTGATGGGTATGAAACACGTATAGGCCCTGGTGCATATCAAATGTCAGGTGGTCAACAGCAGCGAATTGCATTAGCCAGAGCTCTTTACGATGATCCAAAAATTCTCGTACTTGATGAGCCTAATTCAAACTTAGACCAAGCTGGTGAACAAGCATTAGTGGTTGCATTACAAAACTTGAAACAACGTGGCACTACTGTGATTGTTATTACCCATCGAACAAATATTCTACAAATCGCAACGCATGTACTGGTACTCACTGCTGGAAGAGTAGCTGCCTTCGGACCTCCTGAGTCTGTTCTCAACTCTGGAAGCGTTAGAGTTGTTTCTCCTAGCCGTAGTGCTTAATAGGATTATAAAAGTGAACTCTTTGAATTCTATTAAACAACCTGATGATGGTCCTCCAATCGATTGGAGTGAACAAATAAAAATTGGTTGGCTAGTTATGCTTACTGCGGTAAGTGGATTTTTTTTATGGGCTGCGTTAGCACCATTGGACAAGGGTGTACCTGTAATGGGTACTGTTATTGTTGCAGGACAAAAGCAAATAGTACAAAACCCTAATCAGGGTGTAGTAGAAAAAATTTTTGTGAAAGAAGGTCAAGCAGTAGCAAGTGGTCAACTACTCATGCGCTTGCAACCTGATATTGCTGCTGCTGCCTCTGATACCTCACTTGCGAATTATGCATTAGCTACATTGACACTAGAACGACTTTCAGCAGAACGTGTAGGCACTGAAAATTTGAGAATGCCTAAGCAGTTAGTTAATTATTCTTCCGACAGTATGGTTCAGAATCAATTCCATACACAACAGCAATTACTATTAGATAGATTAAAGACTAAAAGAACAGAATTAGCTGCACTGAATGAATCACTATTAGGCTTAGAAAGTCAACGTACCGCAATGCTAGATAGCGGGCAAAGTAAAAAACGTGAACAACAATTATTAGATGATCAGCTAGGACGTCTTAATTCATTAATAGAAAGAGGATTCACTTCGCGTGCTACTTTGGATGAAACCGAACTCAAGCGCGCTCGATTAAAGGGTGAAATTGCAGAGAACTTAGGAACCCTTAATAAAATTGATGCTCAGATGAGAGAAACAAAACTAACCATAGAGCGAAGAAAAAGTGAACATCAACAAGAAATAAGAACCCTTACACTTGAAGCTGAACGCGATATTAAGAACTTTAGTGGTCAGCTAGGAGCAGCAAAAACTAATTTAGGCTATTCCGATATTAAAGCACCGGTTGGTGGAAATATCTTAGGATTAACTGTCACCACATTAGGAGCGGTTCTAGCACCAGGAACAAAGTTGATGGATATAGTTCCGACAGATCGACTCTTAATCGTAGAGGCGCAAGTACCTGTCAATTTAATCGATCAGGTGAGAAGTGGTCTTGAAGTCGAATTAAGTTTTTCGGCATTTCAAATGAACAAAACTCCAAGATTGACCGGAAAATTAACAAACGTTGGTGCAGATCGCATGACTGATCAACGCAATGGTATGCCTTATTATCCAGTTAATGTCAGTATCCAACCAGATAGCTTAAAAAAGCTTTACCCTAATGAATTAAGACCAGGCATGCCGGTTGATGTATTTATTAAAACTGGAGAAAGAACTTTCTTGAGTTATGTAATAAAGCCAATAACAGATCGTATACGAAGTGCCATGAGTGAAGAATGATTCAGAATATTACTTTTAATATAGGCAGATTTGAAAATTCAATTTCAAGTGCTAATTAGTTTTATCCTATCTTTTATTTTATCTAGATAACAGAAAAATCTGCACTACTTAAACTATTAATACCTACAACCTGTACAAATGCCACTTTGGCACCGAATGCGCTACCATCAGCGTCGTAATACAGTGTCTGCGTATTAGAATCGTAGATAAGGTAATCATCACTGTCCTGAGCGTCCATACCCATCACTAGATTGCTGTCTTGAACAGCGTTAGTAAAGCGAGCGAATATCGTTTTGTCTAGAACCAGCTTGTCGACACCTGTGCTGAAATCCGTAATCTGGTCAAAGTTGAACTGTGCATCTAATTTTGCATTGAATATAAAATTATCCGCACTATCACCACCAGTGAGTATGTCGTTGCCAAACTTACCGCTTAGAGTGTCTGCTCCAGTGCCGCCTATCAGCGAATTATTTGACTGGCTTCCAATCAGTGTTACAGCCCCTGTTCCAATATATTCTGCTGCTTCTATACCGCGATAGCGTTGTAGATTAATTTCAGCGAGATTCTCAGATTTAATGGTATCCCAACCGCTTTGGTCAATGATTACATCTCTTAGGGTATCAACTACATAGATGTCGTCGCCTGAACCACCTATGAGTAAATCAATACCGGCACCACCATCAAGATAATTATTACCCTCACCGCCATTGAGGTAGTCTCTTCCTTCTCCACCAGATAGGGTGTCGTTGCCTGCTTCACCTAACAACTTGTCTTTTCCAACTCCACCTGACGATTGAAAATCTTGTTTGACATTCAATACGAAACTCTTTGAGTCAGAAAGCTCTCCTCTACTTGCAATAACAGTCAGAAAATAATTTCCAGTAGCAGCATTTTCGTTAACGCTTAACTCTCGTGTTTCAGAGTTAAAAAAGACTCCTTGAGGCAACGCTGTACCATCGTAATTTGTTAAGGTGTAAATAGGAAGGCTAGTATCTTCGTCAAAATTTTCATCCAACAAACCCGATTCAGTGAACTTTACAACCGAATAATATGATGAAGATTCTCCATTCCATGTCTGATCTGTAACTCCCACCAACACATTACCAAGTGCATCTACTTGTATCCACCTTGGAGATTCCCATGTTCCTGAAGCGAAGTCACCATTTGATGTAAATATTTTATCAACAGTACCATTAGAAGTGAGTCGAATAACCTCTGTATTACCTGAATTTTGAAATGCTAAGACCGTACGATTTTGTGCATCAACTGAAAGTAGTTGTGCTCCAGAAGGAGTCCAAGAGTAACCTGACTTAATATTGATATCTGCGATGCCATCGCCACCACCGAAAGCCGTATCAAATGATCCGTCAGGTTGAATTCGAGCAATTTGAATCGAACTATAGGATGTATAGTAAGCTACCAGCACATTATCATTACTATCGATTGCAAGTCCTAAAGGATTATTTGTTGTCTCAAGTCCTAGTATTTTAGTGCCAAACCCCTCATCAATTTCACCTGAAGCATTAATTCGGGTTAGATATATCCCATTGTCATAATTACCGTCACTTAATATGTATAGCCTGCCAAGACTATCTTTGACAGCATCTTGTGTACGGTTTAAAGAAGTACCAGATACATCACGACTAAATATACCAGTCCCATTTCCAAAAGACGAATCAAGCACACCATCAGAAGTAAACTTGAATACCTTGGTTTCTCCTTGATGCCAACTTTCTGATGAACCTCCAATAGCAAAAAATCCACCTTGTCCATCTGTAATTAGCTTATCAACTCCGATATTTGAGCTTGTACCGTAGGACGATAAAGTATTCGACAAAGAATCTAAAACAACTCCATCAGATGTAATTTTCCATAATTTTGGACCTCCAGTTGCTCCAAAATAACCCGGATCACTTTGAGAAAGAATAACTTCGCCATTTGTTGACTCAGCTAACGCTAAAGAGTTTGCAAAACCAGAGATACTTGTAACGCCTTCAGTTCCAAAAGTTATGTCAGGAGAGCCGTCTGCATTAAATCGCGCTACCTCAATATTGTAAGAATAGTCTCCAATTTTTACGTTACGCGCTGTTAACCACTTGCCACTTGTTAGCATCAAACCCTTTTCTTCATTTCCCCACCAATCATTCGATTGACTTGAAAAATTAACCACTCCATCTCCGACTTTTATTTCTGGTAGCGTTATAGAAACTCCACTTAAGCGATTAACTGAATAATTAATTTCAGCTGAGTCGATTGTCTGCGTAATTGATACTGATTTATCAGAGAATTGAATATTCTCGATATTTGCAATTCGATCTACTCCTCCACCTTTCGCAGTCAAACTCACTGAGCCATCTTGGTTTAATACACCAGTTGATCGCGCAAACTTTCCTTGCGTAGTGAATATGTCACTTCCAGTAGCTCCATCGACAGTGTCATTACCATTACTACCCTTGATAAAGTTATTCAACCCATTGGCTGTAACACTGGCACCTCCCTTGCCCTGTATTTCTACCTTCTCAAAACCTTCAGGAATTTCGACACTGGCTGATGTAAAAACTGTATCCGATATGCCATCAAATACGGCTCTTAATAAATCTGCTGCAGTTGCATTGTCTGCCACTGATTCCAGCTTACTTAAGGTGATGTTTAAGTTTTCACCATAAAAATAGTGAACTGGGCTGGCAGTTACATTTGTGCCCGCATAAGTCTTAAATCCAAAGTCTGTGATCGTGGCCGAGGTTAGCGGATCAGACATATTTGCCGAGTCCAGTCCAAAGCTGCCCTTAAGATAAAGCTGCGCTAGCTTAGTCGCTGTCGAACTCGGATCGGTGTCGTAAGTAATCGATAAGGCTGCATTACTAAAGTTTGCATTCTTAAGTGTGACATTACCGCTTGCATCTATTCCCAACGCAGTCGTGAGCGCTCCAGTTAATGCAATATTCACATCACCTGCAGCAATAGAAAATCCATTCAGACCAAACTCTGTCATTCGGCTAGATGCAACATTAATATTCGTATTCAGCGTTACCGTGGAGACTGGACTAGCAAAGTTAGTACCTGCAACACTATCTACGATAACTGATATTGAACTAATGCTGTAGTCTGTATCTGTACCTAAAGCAGACAAGGTAGTAGCTCCGCTTGGAAAGCCACTGCCATTAATAACAATCTTCACCCCTGCAGGTGCAGCAGACCCTGGAGCTAGCGTGTACTGCACACTCGTACCTGTAACTACCAAATTACCAATTGCATTTGTTGGAGTCTTATTAAATGCAAACTCTAATGACTGTTGTAATTTCTCAGATATGACCTTGTTTGCCTGCGCAATAGGATCTCCGACAAAAAAATCTTCCATTCCAGCTATTGAGTCACTAAGGAACAAATTGGCCATTATTTTTTCTCAGGTTTTTTAATTTATCTAAAAATAAATTTTTTAGAGCTTTAATAAGCTAAAGTTAATTTTAAATACGGACTTTTTTGAGGCACGTAAATTTCAGCATTTAAATTCTGTGTGTTATTTTGGAGATTGAGATAAACAATGTTATTTCCAATTGAAGCTCTGAGATATTTTGTAATCACTAAGCTCAATTCAATCTCAGAATCATGAAATGCAAACCTCACATTATTCTTTTGAGCTTCAAAGTGGTGAATATTAATTGCCACATACAATTTATCTCTTATTTTATATTTTGAGCTCACACCCAAAAAAGGTACTGGCACTGTTTCACTTCGATGATAATTTTGCAAAGTACTACTTACATTTAAATCAACACCAATAACATTAATTCCCGCTATTAAGCCAAAAGAGGGATTTTGATTTTCAAATGCTTTCTCGATCCAAATCTGTTGCATATTGATCTTGTAGTCAATCTTTTCGCTTTTATCAAGACCACTAATGATTGAGGTATCGACCCAAGCACAAAATCCTAAAAAGCATTCAAACTTTGCTCCTCTACCGTCATGAACACCATGAAGATTCTGATTACGGTAAGAAAGTGTATAACCTGGCAATATATTCTTTACCCCTACTTCTGTCCGACCACTAGAGATTAATGAAGCGCTATCTTCAAACCATTTTAAATTTGAATCTTTTTCAAAATTTAATTTCGGCGTACTTTCACTAAAGAAAATTGATTGCGATATGTAAAACTCACTATCATCAAGATTAGCTCCATACGCACCTACATTGAGAAAGAAAAAAAATAAATACAAACAAAATTGCTTCACATATGCTTGTAGTATTTGTAGCTCATCTGGAGTTTTATTTACTACTAGTCTTTTTTTCATTACTTTGGATAATCCCCTTACCCTTTAACTCATCAACCATCGCATTCAACTGATCTCTCAATTTCACAGCCGCATTGATAGACATAGCAACTCCACCTACTCTTTGCGCTTTCATTTGCTCACCCTCTATCTCAGTGATCACAACTAAATCCATACGAACTACTCCGTCCACCATGCGTAAACCACCTACACCGTCAATGTAGGGATATAAATGTTCATTATTCATAGTCTTAAACTCTTTCTAAGTAAAATATTTGTATAAAGTTTATGTAATACTTTATAAACAATAAATGTGCCTTATATTTCAAACTTAAACCAAGACTTAATTGGCCTAAATAAGATTTTTTAAATGTAACTACACAATCACCATCCTACCGCTTAAAGAATTGAGTCCCAGTTGCGTATCGATACCGATTAAACTGTCTATCTGAACACTTACATTTAATCTATCTGCTGATAATAATGTTTCAGCCACATCGAAGCAAAATGTAGATTTATTTGCGGGATAAATTTAGACGATCGTTTATTTAAATAACCAAGAAATCACCACTATTCAAACTATTAATACCTACGAACTGTACAAAAGCCACCTTTGCTACTGCTGCATTGCCATCGGCGTCATAATAAAGAGTCTGGGTATTAGAATCATAGATAAGGTAATCATCACTGTCCTGAGCGTCCATACCCATCACTAGATTGCTGTCTTGAATAGCATTAGAGAAGAGTGTGAAGATGGATTTATCTAAAACTAGTTTGTCGACACCTATGGTGAAATCCGTGATCTGGTCAAAGTTAAATTGCGCATCCAATTTTGCATTGAATACAAAACTATCTGCATTATCACCACCAGTGAGTATGTCGTTGCCAAACTTACCGCTTAGAGTGTCTGCTCCAGTGCCGCCTATCAGCGAATTATTTGACTGGCTTCCAATCAGTGTTACAGCCCCTGTTCCAGTATATTCTGCTGCTTCTATACCGCGATAGCGTTGTAGATTAATTTCATTGAGATTTTCAGATTTAATGGTATCCCAACCGCTTTGGTCAATGAGTACATCTCTTAAGGTATCGACAACGTAGATATCGTCTCCTGAACCGCCTATGAGCAAATCAATACCCACACCACCATCTAAATAATCGTCGCCCTCACCACCATTGAGGTAGTCTCGTCCTTCTCCACCATCTAAAGAGTCATTACCAACCTCTCCTTGCAATACATCATTATTTTCACCACCATTAATAAAGTCTGCCCCATCCCTTCCTGACAATATATTCCTCTTATGATCACCTTCGATATCGTCATTACTCCTACTTCCAATTACATTCTCGATGTTTGATATTCTGTCCTCAGAAATCGGCATATATTTAGAAATTTTAAAATCATCGATCCAACCTCTAAAACTATTATCTGAATTACCAATCCATCTCCCACCTAACTTTCCAATCAGAAGGTTATTGAAGTTATACGAAATGGAATTTACTGATTCTGAATCTAATAAATTATCATCTATTTTTAGAAATGCTAAACCATCTATTTGACCACCCTCGAAATGGTGCCAAGCACCATCATTTAAGTTAACTCCATCTAAAAGAACGCCATTGTAGTAATTTAGAATTCCTCCATCCGAGGTCCCATTATTAAGTTCACCCCATCCGCCATCGTGCATTGAAGATAAAATAACTGAATAGGGATTCTGAGATCCATCTGTTTTGAAGTAAAAATCAATAACATAATCAGACACGCCAAAATTTAAATCACTATTATTTATGCTGATACCAGAAGCTCTACCGTCAAAATATATTGAAGAATTACCAGAATTTTTCTGAATCGTTGATATAAATGGATTGCCTACTATAGTTATATTCGATCCGAATGAATTTGAAAGATTTACATCCTCAAAAGATAGATTGAGAACTGGTGAAAGACCTCCTTTTTCGACCACTCCAAACTCCGAACCATTTAACTTAACCAATATTGAATTATCTAGAGCAGAATAATCTGCGGTATCTTCACCTTCGCCTCCATCTAGATAATCATTATCTCCAGATCCAACCAAACTATCCTTACCTTCACCACCTAATAACGAGTCAGCAATAGTTGTACCTATAATCGTATCGTTACCTGCTAACCCATCTATCGTTAGACCGCCATCCCCTACTAGTGATTGACGCTGAAATAAAGTATCGTTTCCTGAGGTCGCAACTCCTGCTAACAAATTATTTAAGCTAATAGTTGCAGCTCCACTAAAGCTTATTAACTCAACACCATTAGCCAATGTTCTATCAATTGTAATTACACTATTAACATCTGTTTTATTCGTCAGAATAATCGTAGTATCTGTCCTGGATACGGCATAACTCAATTCATCAAATTGCATGTAAACCGTATCGTTACCTGCTCCTCCAACTATCGTATCTTTTCCTCCTGAACCCATAACGGAGTTCAACAGATTAAATTCCCCAAAATCCGATCTCAGCTCATCATCGCCCGCACCGCCAAATAGGCTATCGTTACCTGCTCCACCATCTAGGGTGTCGTTACCGTCTCCACCATCTAAGGTGTCATTCCCTAATTTTCCCCAAACATAATCATTACCACCCATTGCCTCAAGTTTATTTTCCCCAGCATTTCCTAACATTCTCTGAGAAAAATCATTAGCTTTGATATTTGCGTGGTTAGTATTATTTACGTTATACCAATCAATATCACCTCGCAAATATGCAGCCGAATCAAATTCACCTGCTGTTAAAAAGAAAATATTTTGTTGAGAATTTAATACATAACTAATTGCGCCCTTGACTTGCAATGCATCTCCAGAAGTAGGGTTAGTCTCTGGATTTTCTTCTCCAAGAATTACATCATTAACTGAGTCAACAATATATAAATCATCACCAGCACCACCATTTAATGTGTCATTCCCTGCACCTCCATCTAAATAGTCATAGCCATCCAAACCAAGAACACTATCGTTACCATCACCCCCATTTAGAACATCGCCTAATGGTCTTGGTCCATAAAGAGTATCAAAATATGTGGATATATTAGTACCAGTAATTGTGTCATTGCCCGCAAGCCCATCAATAACTAAAAGCGTTGTTGTTGCTAATGAAGTGCGCTGAAATAAATTATCATTACCAGCAGTTGCTGCGCCGGCGATTAAGTCAATAACGTTTATTGTAGGACCGCCTTGAAAACTAATTAGCTCTACGCCATTTGCTTGTGTTCTATCGATTGTGATTACACTGGATGAGTCTAATTTTCTAGTCAGCGTAATTGTTGTATCAGTCTTGGATACGAAATAATCTGACTCTGATAATGCAAAATATGCTATATCGTTTCCTGCACCGCCTATGAGCGTATCTTTACCTGCAGGTCCGTATGATGAGGTAGCAGTATTAAAATCGCCATAATCAACCCAAAGCGTATCGTCACCCGCTCCGCCTAAGAGTGAGTCATTACCTAAACCACCATCTAACCAGTCATTTCCATCACCACCGTCTAAGGTATCGTTGCCGGCCTTGCCGTCAATACCATCATTACCACCTGAACCCTCTAATTTATTCCCGGCTGCATTACCATCAATTCTTTCATCAAAAATATTACCTTTGATATTTACACTGTCCGTGTTTGTAAACAGATAGTCATATCCACCTGTAGAATTTGCAATGTATTTTCCAGCAGTTAAAAATCCAATACGCTGATCATTAGCTAAAATAAAGCTAGTAGTTCCTTTGACTTGTAATACATTTGTTGAATAATTTTCGGAAGAAAATGGATTAAAATTTGTAGAAGCTTGATAAGTCTCCTCACCTTTAATTACATCACCTGCAGAATCCACAACATATAAATCATCACCTGAACCACCATTTAATATATCTTCACCAGCTCCACCATCCAAATAATCATTACCAGCACCGCCAATCAAGTTATCTTTTCCATCACCGCCAAAAACACTATCATTAAATCCAGATCCAGTAATCGTGTCATTACCGCCACCAGTTTCAACGCTTGATGGCAACGATCCCTGTAACGTATAACTGTCTGAGGAATCGGAATTCCATGCAGCAGAAGATTTTTTTGTTATATCAATAACCGCATTTGAAATAGCAACAGTGTCTATAACCGAATAAGTTTGGTAATCAACAATTGAAGCAGATAGATCAGTGAATTTTGTTCCAGTTACACTCGCTTGCGCTGAAACTGTTCCAATATTTGAGACTGTAAATTTGACATCACCGCCACTTAATTTATCAAAATAAGCATATGAAGTAGAATTTTTAGTAAACAATCCAGAGGATATTTTATTAATTGAACCACTTAAAGTACCATTACTATAGCCACCATCAAGGTTAACCATTACGACTGCTGTTGAAATACTAGATTGAGAACCAAAGCTTCCCGCTCCAGCTTCAATTACATTCAATTTTGATCCGTTCACCATAGAGGTAAAAAAAGGCATTCCAGAATAAGTTATTAGCCCCTCTAGTAGTACATAATCAACTCCATTTGTTGAACCAACATATATCTGAGAAATCTGCGATCCGAATTGAGAAAAAGTACCTGTATACCAAACGTCATAATTATCTAAAGTAACCCTGTATGTCTGTCCATCAACAAAACCAAAATTTAGAAAACCACCAGATTGATAATCACTTGCCAAACTAACTTGTATATCTGAAAAAGCCTTAAGAGAATTCTTTAATCTGTCTGCAATTGATAAATCCTGATAAGGATCATCTGCAGTAATCGTCTGCGCAATACCAGATAGTAGATTTTGATTATTGGTTATAACAATCGTTGACATACATCACTCCGAAAATTTAGTAGCTTTATATTTCTTTGATTCTGTTAAATATATTCTCGATATATAAGCTTTAAAAACAATATTTTCTCCCAGTAAATTATTTTTTGAATTGAGCCATAATTTCAAATACAAAATACAACTAATTTTTTTAGAAAAATATTTATGAATTTACTAATAAATTTTTAAATTTCTTAAAATTTATAAAAAAATATTCTATTAGCTTGAGATGAAATTTTACCTGCGATCTGTTTCTGTTAATTTACAGTTACAACTAATGTTTATAACGATATTAGGTAACAACATCAACCGCTATTTCGCCTACTAATATAATTTTCTGAAAAACAAACTTGCTGATATGAATTAATCAACTTAAGCCTGCTATTTAATTATCAAATAACCACCAAAAAAATTTTGAATGAGTGGCAAAATGATTGTCAATTATTAGATAGGCAATAGTTGTAGTTTAAATAAGCAAAACAGCATCGCAAACCCAAGAATGCTCATGAAAAACCAATTAAAAAAGTAAATCTTAAAGTTTATTAATAAGCTATAAATTTCAAACTGTAAAAAGCTTTAAATGCATTCACACGCTTTAAGAATCAGAACTATGGTGGATGAGATACTTTTTGTAGAAGTCGAAAGTTTAAATACTTTTGATTCTGAGGAAATAACGGGACTATTTATAAAATCAAATCGACATTAACTAAACTGGTTAATGGATGTGTCCTTTCAAGATAAATTCGAAAGGTAGTGCAATACAACAAGGACATTAGTCAAACGTTGTTTGAGCAGGCACATCCTTCGCATCCTAAAAATAAAAAATCCTCAACAGGGGATTTTTGATATTTTGGCGGAAGCGGTGAGATTCGAACTCACGGACGAGTTACCCCGTCGCTAGTTTTCAAGACTAGTGCCTTAAACCGCTCGGCCACGCTTCCATCTTGGAGACGGCGAATTATACAGAATCTTGCTCACTCTTCCTGCATTTTTAAGTGGTTTGCGTTATTCAGGTAGAAAAATCTGCTGTAAATCATTCAAAAATCGCTGTCCGAGGGCAGTTGGGCGTATGTTTTTATGGTCTCGGTGGAGTAATCCCTTCTGTTCTGCCTCGTTGAGGGATTTTTCTATGATGTTGAGAGGCAGGCCGGTTCGCTCTGAAAACAGTGGTATCTCAAAGCCGCCAGTGAGTCTTAATGTGTTCAACATGAACTCAAAACCCAATTCTGATCTTGAGATTTCGACTTCTTCTGCAATTGCCAACCCTGCCATCGCTTGCTGCATGTAGCTTGCTGGTTGTTTATAGCGTGCTTGTCGAATGATTCGGTGAGGGAAAGAGATTTTAGAATGCGCACCTGCGCCTATGCCAAGATAATCACCAAATTCCCAGTAGTTGAGATTGTGTTGTGCACGGCGATTTTTTTGCGCAAAGGCTGAAATTTCATAATTCTCATAGCCTGCTGCTGCAGTTTGTTCAGCGATGAGTTGTTGCATGCTACTGCTCACATCATCATCAGGCAGTGCTGGTGGATATTTAGCAAAAACAGTATTCGGTTCGCAAGTGAGGTGATACAACGATAAGTGTGGTGGCGAGTAAGACAATGCTGTCTGAATATCTTGTTGCGCTTCTTCTAAGGTTTGTTCAGGTAATGCATACATCACATCAAGATTAAAGTTTGCAAAATAAGTTTGTGCGATTTCAATGGCGCGTTTTGCTTCATCTGCATTATGAATACGACCTAAGGCTTGCAAGTGTTTAGGATTAAAGCTTTGTATCCCTATCGACAAACGATTGATACCACTCTCTGCATACGATTTAAATTTTTCAAACTCAAACGTACCAGGGTTAGCTTCCATGGTGATCTCAGCATCAGCATCTAACGGCAATAAGCTACGTAGATCCGACATTAACTGATCCAAGCCTTTTGCTGACATTAGACTTGGTGTGCCTCCACCTATGAAGACAGTATAAATCTTGCGTCCCCAAATCAGAGGTAATGCATGTTCAAGATCAGCACGTAATGCAGCGAGATATTCTTGCTCTGGATGCTCGCCACTCGACTCATGCGAATTGAAATCGCAATAAGGACATTTACGTACACACCAAGGAAAATGGATGTAGAGCGAAAGTGGAGGAAGTGCTGCGAGGTTTAATAACCCCGGTTGTAGATATTTGTCTTTTATGTCAGCTGAATGACTGTGTTCACTCTGCTTTAATGTTGACTGAATTGGCTTAATCGAGATCATCGCCATTTCTCTATAAGAGCACGTAATGCCTGACCACGATGAGAGAGATGATTTTTTTCTTCTGCACTGAGTTCAGCTGCCGTTTTATTCAATGATGGAATCCAGAAGTGAGGATCATAGCCAAAGCCATTCGCACCGCGTGGTGATGCAATGATTTCTCCATCCCAGCGTCCTTCTGCGATCACTGGTTGTGGGTCTTGTGCGTGACGCATATAAACTAGCACGCAGTAGTAGTAAGCTGATTTATCTTCATGTGCAGATAAATCTTGAATCAACTTTTCATTATTGCGTGCATCTGATTTTGGTTCGCCTGCATAGCGAGCAGAGACCACACCTGGAGCGCCACTTAAAGCAGGCACACAAATACCTGAGTCATCAGCTAACGAAGGCAATCCAGAGAGTTGCGCTACATGTCTTGCTTTAGCTAAGGCATTTTCTACAAAGGTGGCATGCGGTTCTTCTGCTTCACTTATACCAAGCTCACTTTGTTTGCGTAATTCCATACCTAGCGGTGCAAGCAAGCTAGAAAATTCCGCTAACTTACCTGCATTGTTGGAAGCTAATACGACAGTGCGTTGCATGATGAATTGTTTTTTAATGACTTAGCTCAGCTAGTTATAGCCAAAGCTTGTTTTTGGAGACGAACTAACTCTTCAATTCCATGCTCTGCTAAATCAAGTAATTGATTCATGGTGCTGCGATCAAAGGCATCACCTTCTGCTGTGCCCTGCACTTCTACAAATTGTCCTGACTCAGTCATGACGACATTCATATCGGTGTCGCAATCGGAGTCTTCTAGATAATCCAAATCCAACACAGGCAAACCTTTATAAACACCGACAGAAATCGCTGCGACAAAATGCTTAATCGGCATGGCTTTAATTTGTCCACTCGCTACCAAGCGTGAAAAAGCATCATGGGCTGCCACCATTGCGCCTGTGATTGCTGCTGTTCGTGTGCCGCCATCTGCTTGTAAGACATCGCAATCTAATTGCAAGGTACGTTCACCAAATGCGGATAAATCAAACGCTGCACGTAAAGAGCGTCCTATCAAACGCTGAATTTCTTGGGTGCGACCTGATTGCTTGCCTTTCGCAGCTTCTCTATCCATGCGTGTATGGGTTGATCTAGGAAGCATGCCGTATTCTGCTGTCATCCAACCTTTGCCTTGACCACGCATAAAGGGCGGGACTTTTTCATCGATACTGGCAGTACATAAAACGCGTGTATCACCAAACTCGACTAAGACGGATCCTTCAGCATGTCGCGTGAAATGTCGAGTTAGTTTTACTTCACGTAAGGCGTTTGCGGCACGGCCGCTAGGACGTAGGGATGAAGATGACACGGCGCTTCCTTTTTTAATCGTTGTAGTGTGCTCTAGGCTGATGCCTTGCACTTTATGCACTTAGCCCACCCGAGAACGGCTATTTACATGCAATGCACTGAGATGCTGACTGCGATAAGACTCATTTCCCAACCACGTCATCCCAAGCGCGGTGACATTATCGCTGTTTTTACCGCCCACTGCGGTAGCACTGCGTACCAGCTCTGGTACGGCCTGTTCTAGATCTTGTGTGCACAGTCTGTAAGCCAGATCATGCTCTGCTACTGCACCCCATAATCCATCAGAACACAACAAGAGTTGATCCCCTGCTTTAAGCAAGACTGGAGCTGCCTGCTCAACACGTGGCAAGGTGGGCGCACCCAAACAATTGAATAATTTATTCCGATCAGGATGGGTTAAGCGCGCTGCAGGATTTAACCTTCCTTCTTTGATGAGTCGTTCAACATGAGAATGATCTCGCGTGCGAGCGAGGATTTGCCCATTGCGCATCCAATAAAGCCGTGAGTCACCACAATGCGCCCAATAGGCATGGTTATCTTGAATCAGTGCGACCACTATCGTTGTTCGCGGTGACTCAGTCAGACGCTGTTCTGCGCGATAACGCTGCAAGGCATGATGTGCTGCAAACACCATATCATCGAGCGCATGTTGTGGATTGTTGATGATAGGTTGTGCTTGTTCTTGAAACAGTGCGCTCATAGCCTGCAACGCAAGAGTTGCTCCTATTTCACCGAGCTGATGACCACCCATACCATCGGCTAATAAAAGTAAAAGCGCTTCACTGGTGTAGCAATAGCCGACGCGATCTTGATTAGTAGGACGAGCACCTATCTGGCTATCCTGACAGATTGTAAATCTCATGCAGAACCTATCCAGCGTTTGAGTTGTAATAGAAATTTTTCTGACACTTGTAATGTCTGTTGATGAGTTAGGGTTTGACGCAACGCATTTTGCAAATTAAAAACGCTTTGTGGTCGTTGTAGTGGGTCTAGCAGTAATGACCAGCGAGTGAGTTTTATCATCAAAGAGGAATACGCAACCAAGCAGGATTGATAATTCTCTTCCATACGATCGTGTTTCTTTCTTTCGTTGGCTGCTTGTGGTGCATAGCCTGTCATGCAATTAAACATAGCAGCACCCAAACTATAGATATCTGTCCATGGACCTAAATCTTTTTTAGTGTGTAATTCAGGCGCAGCAAATCCTGGTGTGTACATAGGATGAAGTTGGGATAAATCAGCCTGCAGCGTTCGTCTTGCCGCACCAAAGTCTAGCAAGATGGGTGTGCCATCATTGCGTAGATAAATATTTGCGGGCTTGAGATCTAGATGCAAAAGTTTTTTTGCATGTACTTCACGTAAGGCATCCATGATTTGTATAAAAATTTGTCTAATCATGGCTTCAGATACAGGTGCTTGTGATTTTTTTTTGCGTTGTTGTTCTATGTAGTCATGGAGTGACTGTCCTTCTTCATAAGCCATGACCATGTACACCGTGTCATTAGCGCGAAAAAAATTTAATACCGAAACTATATTCGGATGATGGATGCTTGCTAATACTCTTCCTTCATCAAAAAAATATTTCAGTCCTATGCGATACAAGTTCATATGTTCAGGAGCGACATACGGCTTATGCTCGCCTTCTGGTCTGCTAGCTAGGCTGCCAGGCAAGTATTCTTTGATTGCGACGATATTGTCTTTCTCATCTTCTGCTTGATAGACAATACTGAACCCTCCGACCGCGATCTTCTTTACAATGCGATAACCACAGATTTCCAAGCCCTCAGGAAGAGGGGCATTTGCTTGACCCGCCATGCTTACACCTAATTCGTGTTTTCCCGGCTCGGGATTGTGTGGATTTATTAGCTTTTTGTAAACATAAATCAGGGATTTATTTTGACTATTTGCAGCATGACTGGATACGCCGTTGGCACCCGTGAAACAGCAGCGGGAACGGTAACGATAGAACTTAAGAGCGTGAATTCACGCTTTCTTGATGTGCAGTTCCGCATTAACGATGATTTGCGCTCTTTGGAGCCACTATTGCGTGAAGCCATTATGGCCAAGACCACACGTGGCAAGGTGGAATGCAGGCTTTCCTTTGGTCGCAAAGTGCAAACGGATCAAGCGCTAAAAA
>JACCDH011295261.1_pt1 | contig 32384 bp, 31 predicted proteins | sample 7442481 | NCBI WGS metagenome assembly JACCDH01 (sample SAMN15323433, study PRJNA562643) | freshwater metagenome | isolation source: river surface water | place: USA:Blue River Watershed | collected 2017-08-15
GGAGAAACACAAAGGGTATCATGCTTGATTACTTCTGCATCTGTATCGGGCAATGACTGACCGATTTGTGTAATGATGCCGTTTTCAATGAGTATATCCTGTGCTTGTTGGTGGAAGGGAGAATCAGGGTCAGCGATGAGCGCCTGTCTGATAAGGATTTTCATGAATGGGGCAGTAATTTTCGTGCAATATAGCCTTAAAATTTCTTTTGACCCCTATATTTGCAGCCCCAAAGCGAAGACCTCATTGATGTCTTCGGGTTTCGGGTGGTGGCGCAGCCCGGTAGCGCACTTGTATGGGGTGCAAGGGGTCGCTGGTTCGAATCCAGTCCACCCGACACTACAAAAGTCCTGACGAAAATGTCAGGACTTTTGCATTTCAAGCGAGCACAGCTTTAAGAGAAGTCAAAAGTCAAAAGTCAAAAGCAAAAAGTACGCTTAAGGCTAAAAGCATAAGGCATAAAGCTTAACGCTTTTTACATATTTACATAGCATTAGGCTTTCAGCTGTAAGCTCTCAGCCTTGAGCTTTATTTCAGCGCAGCTAATCCATTCAAGTAAGCACAGCTTAGAAAGTGAAAAGTCAAAATTCAAAAGCAAAAAGTATAGAGCATAATATTTAAAGCTTTCTGCATTGAGCCTTCAGCTTTCAGCAAACATTTCCACCAGTTTGTGATACCCTTTAATGAGTATTATGTTATAAAAGCAACTGTAAGTGATGCTTTTTCATATAAATAGCTATTTTTACGCTATACGATGAATTTGAAGCGTTTGATATTAGTACTGGCTGTGTGCACCACCTTATCAGCAGCGGCTCAACGTGTGCGGGTGTCAGGCGGTCTCGGTTTCAGTGCTTATTATGGCGACCTTATTGCCGGTACGCCTATTATGCAGGATATTGTTCCTGCGCTGAACGTTAGTGCTACTTATGATTTGAAGATGAAGTTGCGTGCACGTCTTGGTCTGTCCATTTTAGGTGCCAAGGGCGATGATCGTTTCAATAAACGTCAAGATTTCAAAGACCGTAACCTCAGCTTTAAGTCAAGTATTTGGGAAACTTCATTGATGGCGGAATACGATTTCGTATCTCGTGAAGAATACTTTCTGGTGCCTTATGTAGTAGCCGGTGCAGGTGTATTTGGGTTTAGTCCAACCACCATTGACGCAAACGGACAAAAAGTAAAGCTTTGGCAATGGAATACAGAAGGGCAGGGATTGGCCGGTAATCCTGCGCCTTATAAGCGTGTTGGGATTAATCTGGGTTTGGGTGCCGGTGTGCGTTATGAATTGACGGATGAGATCAGCGTAGGTGCTGAGTTTATATATAGAAAACTATTTACGGATTATCTGGATGATGTAAGTGGCAAATACCCTGATTTTTTGCAAACTGGTATCAATCCTGATCCAAATAAGTATCGCTTGGATTTGTCTTATAGAGGTACTGAGTTAGGTAAGCCTTTCCCGGGTGTATCCAGGCCAAGAGGGAATCCTAAGAGGGATGACGCTTATTATTCATTCCAGTTTACATTCACCTATCGTCTCACCAACTGGAGTATTGGTGGAGAACTCGATTTCTATGGATCTAGTGGCTATGGCCGCAGAAGAGTACGTAATCCAAGATATGTATTGTAAGTGCTAAATGCTATAACAGAAAAAGGTCTTCAAACGAAGACCTTTTTCTTTAAACCTAAACCCTTAAGCACTCATGATATAAGAAATAACGAAGTGTGCTTTATTCGGTTGAAGGTTGCAATGAATTTGACGGTATTATGACAAATTAGAAGCGCTCCAACTTAGAGAAGAAGAAATCGCCTTCGATGATGGCGTTTTCGTCGCTATCGCTACCGTGTACAGCGTTCTCACCTACAGAAGCAGCATACTTCTTACGGATAGTGCCCTCAGCTGCATTAGCAGGGTTGGTAGCACCAATCAGCGTTCTAAAATCGGCTACAGCGTTGTCTTTTTCCAAGATAGCAGCTACAATTGGGCCACTACTCATGAAATCTACCAGCTCACCAAAGAAAGGGCGCTCTCTGTGGATAGCATAGAATTCGCCAGCCTGTTCGCGGGTAAGGCGAGTCCATTTCATGGCTTTGATGCTGAATCCTGCAGCCAGGATATCATTCAAAATAGCACCTGTGTGTCCTTTCCCGGTTGCATCGGGCTTAATCATCGTAAATGTTCTGTTACTCATAACGGCTTTTATTTCGGAGTGCAAAGGTAACTGAAATCATTCCCCTGTCAAAAGTTCCGGCGACTTTCATCACGAATTACAGAACTAAATTTCACCGATTGGCCTGAAAAACACATTTTTGCGACGCTTTATGCAATCAATACAATCGTTTTTTCCGCATCTGAAGGAGTCGCCCAAGAAAGTGGTCATTACCACACACCAAAAGCCTGATGGCGATGCAATGGGTTCATCTCTGGGTTTGTATCATTTTCTGGTACAGCTTGGTCACGAAGTAACCGTGATATCACCCACTAATTGGGCCGATTTTTTGGATTGGCTTCCCGGCACAGATCATGTGTTGGATTATGAAGCCGGTCGCGAAAAGGCAATTAAAGTGATTAATGCAGCAGATTGGATATTTTGTTTGGATTTCAATACGTTGCATAGAACCAAGCACATGGAAAAAGTGCTGGAGACCGCTAGTGGATTACGTATTCTGATTGACCACCACCAGCAACCACAAGTAGAGGTTTTTGCCTATGGCATCAGCGATACCGGCAAGAGCTCAACCTGCGAAATGGTCTACGATTTCATCGTTGACTCGGGCAATGAGGCATTGATCAATAGGGATATCGCTGCTTGTTTATACACAGGTGTGATGACGGATACTGGATCTTTCCGTTTCCCTTCCACCAAAGCATCGGTACACTATATGGTTGCCCGACTAAAGGAAACTGGCATTAACCATACGGCTATCCATGAGGCGATCTATGATAATTTTCTGGAAAATAGACTCCGCTTTATCGGCCACGCCCTCCTGAATAGGATGGAAGTGATGTACGAACTGAATACGGCGCTAATGTATATCCCAAAAGGCGATCTGAAACGATTTGATATCAAGACCGGTGATACTGAAGGGCTGGTGAATTATCTCCTAACGATTCAGGGTATTAAAGTGGGTGCTATTTGTATCGACAGGGATGAGGAAAGAAAGTGGAGTTTCCGTAGCAAAGGCGACTTTGATGTGAATACATTTGCTAGAGAACATTTTGAAGGTGGCGGCCATTTCAATGCAGCTGGTGGCAGAAGCAGCGAGTCTCTGGAGCAAACCGTTCAAAAGTTTAAAGAAGTTATACAAACCTATCAATCACAATTACAATCATAACAATGAGAAACATCCTGGGTTTTCTTGCAGCAGCATTGCTTTTGGCATCCTGCTCACAGTACGAAAAAGCACCATCTGGTATGGTGTACAAAATCAAGCATGGCAGCAGCAAGGAAAAGCTGAAGCACGGTCAGTTTGTAAAATTCAATATCAGCTTTGAAATTCCTGAGAAGGATACAGTGCTGAATAGCTCTTTCGGTAAAGTGCCTGCTTATTTCATGATTGATACTGCGCGTTTGACCAAGCACAATTTCACTGAAATCTTGACGCTCTGTGCTGTAGGTGATGTGGTTGATTTCAAGCTGATCAACGATACACTTAAGAATATGGGTGCTATCGAGTATAATGATATCTTCCCTAAGGGTGGTATGATTACAGGTAAGGTGGAATTCATCAAGACCTTTCCAACTGAAGCGGACATGATGGCCGACTACCAAAAGGAAATTATCGCACAGCGCGATCGTGAAATGGATGCACTGGCTAAAGTGTTGGATAAGAAAGGTGAAAAGTACATCAAAGACACTGCAGGTGTATTGGTGGTGTTGAAAGCTGCCGGTGATACTGCAAAAGCAGTTGCAGGCAAGTCTGCCAGCGTATTCTACAAAGGTTATCTGGCTGATGGTAAGAATGCCGGTAAAGAATTTGATTCAAATATGGACAAGCAGAAGAATCCTAACCAGCAGCCTTATGAGGTGAGTGTTGGTACAGGTTCTGTTATCCGTGGCTGGGATCTGGCATTAAAGTATTTCGGTAAGGGTGGTAAGGGTACTGTTTACATTCCTTCAATGAATGCTTACGGCCCTCAAGGCTCACCTCCGGTAATTCCTGCTTATAGCAATCTGGCTTTCGATATTGAAGTTACAGATGTTAAACAAGGTCCGCCACCGGCTGCAGCGCAAGCCATTCCGGTTTTACCAAGAAACTAATTAACTAAAAAGAAACGGATATCCCCTCACAGTTTGTGGGGGGATTTTTTATGCCTCCTGCATGGCCGTAAAGAGTTGGATGGCTTCAACTGCTTCGCGCACATCGTGTACGCGTAAAATTTTTGCGCCATGCATTAGCCCAATGGTATTCAATACGGTAGTGCCATTCAATGCTTCTGTTGCACTAATCCCTAAAGTTTTGTAGATCGTAGATTTTCGCGAAATACCCACCAATAACGGACAATGCAATAACTCAAAAGCCTTGAGTCCTTTGAGTAATTGAAAATTGTGTTGGATAGTTTTGCCAAAGCCAAAACCGGGATCGATGATGATATCCTTGATACCGGCCTGCCTGCATCTTGCTACCTGCTGAATGAAAAAATCGAGCAAATCCGTAACCACATTGTTGTACTGTGGATTTTGCTGCATGTTTTCGGGATTACCCTGCATATGCATACACACATAAGGTATTTGCAAAGCGGCAACTGTAGGGAGCATCTCGGGGTCAAGCATACCACCACTGATATCGTTGATGATACTGGCCCCAGCCGCCACGGCTGCTTTCGCAACTGCTGCATGGTAAGTATCTACTGAAATCAAGGCATCCGGAAATGCTTTGTGTACTGCTTCAATAGCCGGTATCACCCGTTCCATTTCAGCTGCTGCACTAATCTGCACACTGCCCGGTCTGGTGCTTTGTCCACCCAAATCCAATATTGTGGCACCATAGCGCAGCATTTGATCGGCGGTCGCAACCACTTCTTCCAAAGCAGTGTGCCTGCTGCCGGCATAAAAAGAATCAGGTGTGGTATTGATGATGCCCATCACTACCGGTTTATCCAGCATCAATAAACGGCCTTTACAGTTGAGTGTTAACATTGCAGGTATTCAAGTATATTGCGAGGGTTCAAAGATAGCAAGGTAAAGATGAGTAATACCAATAATCAATACGATCAGGCAGTCGCTTCTTGTAAAGAGATATTTATCAAAAAAACCACGGATTATGGAACTTCTTGGCGCGTGTTGCGCACCATCTCTGTGGTAGATCAGATTTTTATTAAAGCATTACGCATTAGAACCATACAGGATAAAGGCGTGCAGCGCGTTGGGGATGATATTGCTTCTGAATTCAAAGGCATTATTAATTATGGTGTTATTGGATTGATTCAACTAACACTCAATAAACCGGCAGTAGAAGATGTGGCTGTTGCACAGGTGAATGCTTGGTATGATCAATACATTGGTCAGGCCAAATCAACCATGCTCGATAAGAACCATGATTATGGTGAAGCATGGCGCGACATGAGTCAGCAAAGTTTTGCTGATTTGATTTTAGTGAAGCTGCTGCGCATCAAACAGATTTTGAGCAATGATGGCAAAACCCTGATCAGTGAGGGTATTGATGCCAACTATATCGATATCATCAATTATGCAGTGTTTGCATTGATCTTGATGGAGGAGGGCAAACATTGATATGCTGCAAACAATCAACATAGCACTCCGTTGGCTGGTAGGGCTCTTGTTTATTGTGTCCGGCTTGGTTAAAGTGAATGATCCTGCAGGGTTGAGTTACAAAATGCAGGAGTTTTCTGAAGTATGGGGCTGGCATGGGTTACATGATTACACACTTTGGCTAGCCATTGCCATGAATATATTTGAAGTGGTAGCTGGTGTGGCCGTAATCACAGGCTGGCAGCAGAAACTATTCAACTGGCTGCTATTACTACTCATTGTTGTATTTACTTTTCTCACAGGCTATGCCTTGTTCTCCGGTAAGATTAAGACCTGTGGTTGTTTTGGTGATTGTTTGCCTTTAACGCCAGCAATGTCTTTCGGTAAAGACATACTCTTGTTATGCTTGATTCTGTTGTTTTTCAAAATACCTTATGCGTCGCACTTTCAAGCCCGTACATCTGTTATGCTCATTGCACTTGCTTTTGTTTTCAGTGCTTGGGCACAGGTTTTTGTCTTGAAGCATTTGCCGTTTGTAGATTGCCTGCCGTATAAAAAGGGAAACAATATTCTGCAGCAAATGCAGCGTCCGGAAGGTTCAATGCCAGACAGTATTAGCATCGTATATCGGTACCTCAAAAATGGCAAAGAACTCAGTTTTGATACCGAGCATTTTCCGGATGATTTTGATAGCACTTATGTATTTCTCGATAGAAAAGATGTCATAATCCGTAGAGGTGATGCAGTACCACCTATCACTGATTTTAGTTTATATACGCTGAGTAATACAGATACAACACAAAAGCTGTTTCAATTCATACAGCCTTATTATCTACTATTCATGAAAAATGCTTCAGTGAATGATCCTCAGGCTTTGCGTGATTTGATTCAATCACTCACAGGTACAGATCAGCAATGGTGGTTGGTTACTGCGGATGTAGATGCCGCCTTACAGTATGCAGGCCCTGCACATATCCTGAAAGCAGATGCAACAGTTATCAAAACTGCAGCCAGGGTAAACCCTACCTTATTCAGAATGAGGGGTGCTTTGATTGAGGGTAAACGTGCTTTAGCTGATGCCAAGCAATTGATTCAACCCAATCCATAAACATGCTGCGTTACCTCGCCCGAAAATTATTCTACGGATGCCTGGTGCTACTGGGTGTGGTTTTCTTGATTTTCTTTTTGTTTCAAGGCTTTGGTGATCCTGCTCGTCTAGTTATCGGACAAACGGGGGATAGTGCTACGCTGAATAATATTCGAAAAGAGTTGGCATTGGATCAACCTAAGTCGGTGCAATTGTTGCAATACCTCAACGATGTATCGCCCATTGCTGTACACAGTAAATCCGAAATAGAACACAAGCAATTAAGTGGTTTGTTCTTTGGTAGTGGCGACAAGCAATTGGCGATCAAGTATCCTTATTTGCGGCAATCTTATCAATCTAAAAAGCCTGTTGCCGATGTGTTATTAGAAGCTTTACCGGGTACCTTGTTATTGGCAGCTGCAGCTATGCTGTTTGCAACAGTCTTGGGCATCATCCTTGGTGTGATTGCCGCAACGAATAAAGACACTTTGATGGATACGGGTGCGGTTTTTTCTAGTGTCTTGGGTATCTCGGCACCATCATTTTTTATGGGCATACTGATTGCCTACTTATTTGGATTTATCTGGAATCAATATACCGGCTTGCCCATGACCGGTAGTTTGTATGAAACGGATCCTTTTGCGGGAAGACAATTGTCTTTAAGTAACCTGATTCTACCCGCATTAACCTTGGGTATTCGTCCGCTAGCCATCATTACCCAATTAACCCGTTCTGCCATGCTGGATGTCTTGAAACAAGACTATATACGCACGGCTTATGCTAAAGGCTTATCGCGCAGCAAAGTGATCTGGAAACATGCATTGCGAAATGCTTTAAATCCAGTTGTAACAGCTGTAACAGGTTGGTTTGCAGAGTTATTGGCAGGTGCTTTTTTTGTAGAGTATATTTTCGGCTGGAAGGGAATAGGGAAGGTTACGGTAGATGCTTTGGAAAAACTAGATTTCCCTGTAGTCATGGGTAGCGTCTTACTCACGGCATCCGGTTTTATCATTGTCAATATGCTGGCCGACTGGCTCTATGGCTGGCTAGATCCAAGGATTCGTTTGCAATAATTCTGCTTGGTGACAATTGTCATGGTTTTTCTCTGAAACTTGTATCAACTTCAAGGGTAATCGCACACCCTTAAAACTTTCTGTATGAAATCCCTTGGCAATCTCATTCAAGACAAAGGCGCACATATCAATTTTGTGCAGTCAGGCTCCCGCGTGATCGATGCATTGGCATTAATGGCGGTAGAGAATATTCCATTTGTAGTGATTATGCAAGAAGGAAAATATCTGGGGATTATGTCGGAACGCGACTATGCGCAAAAATTAGTGCTCAACGGCAAGAATTCTACAGATACCACCGTAAATGAAATCATGACAACGGATTTGCCTACTGTGACTACAGATGATTCTGCTGAGCATGCGTTATTGGTGATGCGTTCATTCAGAACTAATATTCTACCTGTATTCGAGAATTATGCATTTGCAGGCATTGTAACGATGAGTATGCTCATGGGTGAAGCCATTCATGAAATGCAGCATTTAGCAAGTAAAGCAGAACAAGGTAAAGAATCCTTTTATTATTGGATTTAACGAATCACGACTTCATTGATGACACGGTCGCCGAATGCTTCGTTGACGCGATCTATGATTTGTTGCTTTTGGTAGAGCAGTTCCTGCTTTAAGGGCGCTACTTGTGTGTAGATAAACAGGGTTTGATTGATGATTTGAATCTTATCAGTGTAGCGTGCGATGGTATTGCCCATCAATTCTGCCCAAACGTCTTCTATTTGTAATGCACGAATGCCGTTTTTTAAACGGCTTTTCTCTAAGAAGAATTTCATCGCATCGCCTAGACTGTATTCACCCATGTGCTAAAATTACAGCTTATAGTTGGATGATTTCATAATCTGTGCCAATCTCGCTCAAATGCGCTTCCAGTCTGTCTTTGTGCGTATCGGTAATTAATACCTGACTCTCACTTTCTGTACATACCCACTCTAATAGCTGGTGCATTCTGTTGGCGTCCAGTTTTTCAAACACATCATCGAGTAAGAGGAGTGGCGCAAAACCTTTGGCTTGTTTCAACCATTGCCACTCTGCCAGCTTCAGTGCAAAGAGCAGGCTTTTTCTTTGTCCTTGAGAAGCTTCGGTTTTAAATGCCTGATCATCCATCTTCAATTCCAGATCATCGCGGTGAATGCCGGTAGTGGTTCTTTGCAGGATGAGGTCTTTCTGCAAACTCTGTTGCATGCGCTCGCGCATAGGGCCATCGTGCAGTTGACTTTGGTATTGAATCTGTAATCCATCATCTGCCTGAGCGATCTGCTGGTAAAACCGCAAAACGTTTACTTTCAGTTCAGCAATAAAACTGCGTCTTTTTTCAAAAATGATTTGTCCTTGTTCACTTAACTGATTGGATAAAATTTCCAACACATCCAAGCTGTCTTTCTGTTCCTGCAGTTGCTTTAGCAAACTATTTCTTTGTTGCAGTAGCTTTTGATATACCATCAGGCTTTGCAGATAAGCTGCATCTGTTTGAGATAAAATGGTATCAATGAATTTTCTCCGGGCTTCACCACCTTCATTAATCAGGCTGATATCATCCGGCGCAATCATCACGCAGGGAAAGCGACCAATATGCTGAGAAAACTGCTTGTAGGCTTCTCCATTGAGCAACAATTCTTTCTTGCCTGTTTCACGAATAATGGCACAAACTGAATAATCCTGAGTGCCGTTGTGGAAAATGCCTTCGATACGCATGCCCTGCGCACCGTGTAAAACATTGGTTTGCTCGGGTCTGGTGAAATAGCTGCGGCTAAAGCAACAGTAGTAAGCTGCATCCAATAGGTTGGTCTTGCCCGATCCATTGCTGCCGCAAATAGCGGTAATACGCTTGGGAAAGTGCCAGCGCCTTTGTGTATAATTCCTGAATTGGAGCAATTCCAGTTGTTGGAGGTGCAACATGGGCGGCAAAATAGGCTAAGTGCAGAAACCTTCCGAGTCTTTTAGCATAAACTGCCTATTTTTATTGCAAATTCTTTGTGTTTGAAGCCTATTCTCACAGAACAACAGATGTCCCTGACGGTAAAGCGATTGGCACAGCAGGTGCTGGAAAACCATCCGGGATTGGATAATACCGTTTTAATTGGATTACAACCACGTGGCGTGCAATTGAGCAACCGTATTGTTCAGCTGCTGCAGGAACAATTATCGCCTGTGCCAGTGGCTTATGGTAAGCTGGACATCACTTTCTATCGCGATGATATCCGCAAGGAGCTGCATATTGCGAATAAAACTGAAATCCCATTCAGTATCGAAAACAAAAACGTGGTGCTAATAGACGATGTGCTCTTTACCGGCAGAACGATACGCTCAGCCTTGGACGCATTGCTCGATTTCGGCAGACCAGCAAAAGTGGAGCTTTGTGTATTGATCGACAGGCGATTCAGCAGGGAGCTGCCCATACAGCCGGATTACGTTGGCAGAACCATCGACACTTTTGTTTCTCAGAAAGTAAAAGTGTACTGGCAGGAGAAGGACGAACGTGATGCTGTAGAACTCCTTGATCATTAAATATTGCGTAAACCAATTATCTTCGCACTTTAATGAAACTCTCCACCAAACACCTGCTCGGAATCAGGAACCTTCAGCTAGAAGATATACAGCTTATTCTCTCTACCGCAGCCCAGTTTAAAGAAGTTTTACAAAGACCCGTTAAGAAAGTGCCTTCTCTGCGTGATGTTACGATTGTGAATCTCTTTTATGAGAATTCCACACGTACCCGCATGTCTTTTGAGTTGGCTGAACGTAGGTTGAGTGCAGATGTGCTGAACTTTGCAGCAAGTACTTCTTCCGCGGCAAAAGGCGAAACACTTCTGGATACAGTGAACAATATCCTGAGCATGAAAGTGGATATGGTGGTGATGCGTCATAGTGCGAGTGGTGCGCCGCATTTTTTGGCTCAGCATATTCCTGCTGCTATTGTGAATGCAGGCGATGGTATCAATGAACATCCCACACAAGCTTTGTTGGATGCGTTTTCCATACAGGAAAAGTTTGGTAAGCTGCAAGGTTTGAAAGTGGCAATTATTGGTGATATCATGCACAGCAGGGTAGCATTGAGTAATATCTATCTGCTCAAAAAAATGGGTGCAGATATAACTGTTGCTGGCCCGCCAACATTGATTCCGAAATACATCACAGACGCATTAGGTGTTAATGTTACGTACAATGTAGAAGAAGTGTTGCGCTGGTGCGATGTTGCTAATGTGTTGCGTATACAGTTAGAGCGACAAAATCAACCTTTATTTTCCTCTTTAAGAGAATATAACTTGGCCTATGGCATTAATCGCCGTATGCTGGAACGATTGCCCAAAGAGATCACCATCATGCACCCGGGCCCCATCAACAGAGGGGTAGAACTGGATAGCGATGTAGCAGATGGACCTCATTCAATTATTCTGAACCAGGTAGAGAATGGTGTAGCTACGCGAATGGCTGTACTGTATCTGCTTGCGAACAGAGAAAACTAAACGCCATTATGGAACGCATCTGTTTATTTCCCGGAACTTTTGATCCTATTACGATTGGTCACCTGGATATCATTGATCGTTCTATGGGACTCTTCGATAAGTTATACATTGGTATTGGTAAGAATATCAATAAGGCGCCCATGTACAGTGATGAACAGAGGCTGGAGTGGATTCAGGATATCTACAAAGACAATCCAAAAGTAGAAGCCCTTATTTATGAAGGTTTGACGATTGAATGCTGTCGTCATGTAGGAGCAAAATTCATCTTGCGCGGTATTCGCTATGTGAGCGATTTCGAATACGAGAAAGTAATCGCCGACATGAACCGCAGTCTGGACCCTCAGATTGAAACCATTTTCCTTACCTGCTCACCACAATATACTTCAGTCGCTTCAACGCTGGTGCGTGATGTAATTCGCAATGGCGGTGATGCTTCGGCATTCTTGCCTGCACCTGTGCGTAAGGCCATCTATCCGAATGCATTATAATATTGTTGATTGATTATTGTCAATTGTTTATTGAATGTATTTCATTAATAATGCATGATTGAACATTCATCATTCATTGATTGTTTCACATAGGCATATTTCCATCCTATCATTCTATCATCCTATCATCCTATCATTCACTCATTCAATCATTGCAACATGTCCATCTGGTTTCATCAAGGTCTTACCGTAGAGCAGTTTCAACATCTGGGAAAAAATACTTTAGGTGAACATCTGGGTATGCAGTTTACAGAGATTGGAGATGATTTTATTCGTGGCACTATGCCGGTAGATCATCGTACCCATCAACCGTATGGTTTATTACATGGTGGTGCTTCTGTGGCTTTGGCAGAAACGCTTGGTAGTGTTGGTGCTGCGCTTACAGTAGATCATGAGAAATTTATGTGTGTTGGACTTGAAATTAATGCCAACCATGTGCGCAGTGTAAGGAGTGGGGTTGTAACCGGAACAGCAAAACCTATTCATATTGGTGCTACAACACAGGTATGGGATATCCGTATCACGGATGAAAGAGATAAACTGGTTTGTGTGAGTCGCTTAACGGTAGCAGTTCTGAAGAGAAAATAAGTTTACTCTAACACCCACAGATCATTGCTGTATATGAACTCGGTATGATCGGGTGTGCCACCATATTTGCCGCCGGTCATGTAGATTTTTCCTTTGAAAACAGTTGCGGCAATACCACCTCGTGGCGACCATGGTGCACGTGCCGCCTGCCAAGTTTTACCATCTTTACTGTACAATACTTCACTGGAAAAACGACCATTCCTATTGCAACCCAATAACCAGATATGGTCTTTCCATACAACAGCGTTATAACCAAAAATTTCTTGTCCGGGTACAATTGCATCGGTTAGTTTCTCCCAATGAATAGCATCTGTGCTAGTCAACACATCATTGTTGAGTAAGTATAACCTGTCTTTTAGTGTCACGATTTGACTACTACTGCGTTTACCAAAAGGTGCATCCTTCACTACTTGTTGCCATTGCACTCCATTGTTGCTTTTCCAGATATCTGCGTAGCTGGTTTGCTTGTCTTCGCCACCAATGATCCAAAGCTGGTTTTGAAACACAAAGGGGTGATAGAAAAATCTTTGCGGCAGTCTGCTAGCTTTGGAAAGGGTATCCCAGCTGCGCATATTTATTGAGCTGAAAACAATGGGTCTGAAATCGAACCGCTCAATATTGCCTTTAAAATAGCCCAATCCCAACAATTGGTTATTGAACAACACATAATCCAGAAATGCATGGTTGTAGATGGGATTGCCCAGTGCAGCAGGACTGAATTTCTTCCCATCGGTGCTATACCAGTTGCCTTGTGGATGTAAGACCCAAAGCGTATCTCTGAAACTGATTAATTGATAGTTGTAACTCTTAGGCCAGGGAGCAGCACTGCTGATTTTGCGCCACTTAGGGCCTTGCTGTGCCATGCTCTGCAGGCTTAGTAAGATCAATATTGTGGTGATGGTTCGCATGTCAGTTAGATACAATTGATCGCATATTCCATAATAACTGACAGTCTTTATAATGGTATTAACAATCCTTAGGTCAATCCGGCTTCTCGAAATACCTGTTGTATGGTTGGGTAACTTAAGGCCAATAGTGTTGGCCATTCTCTGGATGATACCCAACGTATTTCGGTAATATCTTCTTCTGCTTGGGGCACTAATTGCTCCGTATAGCTTGCGAGCATGTGGTACCAGTGCGATTCTTTAACCACATCTTGTTGTAACCATTTGTCGTAATATTCATGAGCAGTAGTGCAGATGAATTTTCCCATGGTGATTTCCTGTAATCCTGTTTCTTCTTGAACCTCTCTTAAAGCGCATTCATCTATGCTCTCGTGAGGATCCAGTTTGCCCTTGGGCAGATCCCACTTGCCCCTGCGAAAAATCATCAGGACTTGTCCGAGCTCGTTTTCAACGAGTCCGCCGGCAGCTATCAAGGTTCTATTGGCCATGTTCAGATGTTGAAAATAAGTCGAATAAGCCAAACCACACACAAAGCCGAAGAATTACCTTCGCAGTATGAAGACCAACGAAAAAGCTATTGCTGAAAAACTCTTACAATCTGGTGCAGTTAAGTTAAGTCCCGCCCAACCTTTTACTTGGGCCAGCGGCTGGAAAAGCCCGATTTATTGTGATAATAGAAAGTTATTGTCCTTTCCTTATGTACGCGATTTTGTAAAGAGTGAAATGTGCAATGTGATTTTTGAAGAGTTTGGTGATGCAGCCATGCTGGCCGGAGTAGCTACTGCTGGCATTGCTTGGGGTGCATTGGCGGCTGACCAATTGAAACTGCCGTATATCTATGTAAGACCCAAACCCAAAGAACACGGTTTGGGCAACCAGATTGAAGGTTTTTATGAAGCCGGACAGCAAGTGGTGGTGATTGAGGATCTGATTTCTACCGGCAAGAGCAGTTTGCAGGTGGTGGAAGTGCTGCGCAAAGCAGGATTGGAAGTAGTGGGTATGATATCAATATTCAACTATGGGTTTGATGCAGCAGTAGATGCATTTGCTCAAGCAGGCGTGCCTTTTATTTCTTTGACGAATTATGCTCAGTTAGTGCAGATTGGATTAGAGAAAGGAATCATCACTGCAGAGCAGGAATCATTGCTGTTGGATTGGCGGAAGAATCCTGCTGAATGGGGGAGGTAGTAAAGTAAAAATTCAAAAGGGAAAACCAAAAAGCAAAAAGTATTAAGATGATGAAAAAGATATTCGTACTCTTTGTAATGATATTCATTGCTTATAAAGCAGATGCGCAAGTAATGTCTGCGAAAGCGACTTGGGTAACCATCAAATCGAATAATTTAAAATGCTGGCCATGTCAGCAATCTTTAGAGAGATACCTCACAGTAGAAAACAAATCCAATTTTGAAAGTGGTATTCTACAATGGAAATTCAACCTGCTGCAGGGAGAAATTCGTTTGCAATACCTGCCAGATCGTGTGACGGCCGATCAAATTAAAGAAGCCATTACTGGTGCCGGATTTGATGCAGATGAGTTGAAAGCAGATTCGGTTGCGTATAAATCCATTCCACCCATTTGCAAACGCGCAGAAGATGGTGGAGGGCCGCAGAAGGGTAAGCCCTGTCATTTCCCCAATAATTGATGAAGATTAGCGCTCCATCATTTTTTGAACATAAGGTACCCATTGTGCATAGGGCAAATGGGTGAGTAGTACATCAGGTACAAATCCTTTTCCGTTTGTGGGAGCTTTTGCTGTCCAAGATGATCGAGAAACAGGGATCGTTAGAATATACTCTCCAAATGGTAAAGGAGTTGGCGTACCCATGCCTTCATAATCCATCATGCCGATAGTATGATTGCCGTATCGTATAGTTTTTGCACTTTGTTTACTCAAGAAGAAGAAATATTCAGTTGAGCTGCCTCCGTATTCATCTACGAGTATGGCTACTTTTTTCGGTTGCTTCAATATTGAGTCAACAGGGAAAGTAACAGATGGAATAGGATAGTAGGACGCAGTTGTTTTCGGTAATTCCTCATAAGCAATTTTGTATGCCGATACCACATTCGGTGGAAAGTATTTCTTGTACTCATCTGGTATGGGATTGTTCACATACCAAGCAATATCAGGTAGTTTTTTGGCAACATTCTCAGGAGTAACTCTTATCCAACTATTACCTTGTTGTATAGGTTGCGTTATCATGTAAGGGATCAATGGCACCCAGCCACTACTGCCACCTCCATTGTGTCTTAGATCAAGTATGAGATTGTCTTTGCTGCGAATGAGTGCGTCGTTTTGTGCAATTAAATTGGCAATGGCTTCGTCATTCTGGTAAAAACTGGGAATACGCACCAGTACAGTTTTTGCGCTCAAGGTTTCAATTGCTAATCCTTTGTTGTTGTTACGCCAGGTAAGCAGTTCTTTTCTTTCTTGTGGGTGAATTCCTTGCTTACCCCACATGCTCTCGCCACCAATCAATAAAATGTGCTTGCGTTGTACAGCAAAGAAATCTTGTGCATTGAAAGTATTTGGATAGGTGACAAGATATCTATTGCCTACTTGTGCAAAATCAAAAAGTATGCTGCCTACTTTTTTACTGGTGTCTTTACTACCAATGAGATAACCCTGAAAAAGATTCTTGCTGATTGATTTAATTGCCATCCATTCTGTGCTGTCTGCATTTACCCAAATACCTTCAATGGGTTGTATCCCTTTTTGTTTAAAATAAGTAGGATCATGTTTGATGATTTTGCTAGATTGTACATCTTTTGGTAGAAAGGCAAAACCTAAGTGCCTGTCGTTGAAAAAACGGATATAGGTTTTGATAATAGCAAAGCAAGATGCAGCTTCATTTGTTTTTTGTGCTTTGTCCTTCAGCTGGGCTACTAGTTTGGTGTAATCATTTTTAGTATGCGTTTTTACTCTGTCTTCAAAGCCGATATAATTTTGTTCTATTTTTTTAATAACAGAATCAAGATTGTCAGGGCAATTGCAGGTATTTGTCTGACTAAAAATTAGCGTAGGTAGAATAATAAAAAGTCCAATCAGTCGTAATTGCATCATGACTCTTTTGGGTTATTGTAATTTATATTTACGATAAACTTTGTGCCTTTTCCTTGTTCCGACTGAATAGCCATGCTGCCATTCAGACTTTCTACCAATCTTTTTACCAAGGGTAGCCCAAAACCATAACCGGCTTCACCTGCAGTACCCATGTCACTTTCTTTTTCACCTGATAGAATTTCATCAATTGCAACTGTGTCCATGCCAACGCCGGTGTCTGATATGTTGATAAACAATTGCAAGGCGTCCTTCGATTGTTGTGCATCCAAATCAACCATTACCAGACCTTGATTTCCTGTGAATTTGATAGCATTGGTGATGAGGTTTCCGGCTATCTGTAATAGTTTGTTCTTAGGAAACTGAACGCTAGCCGCATGTGGAGCAATATTGATGGAGAGCTTTATTTCTTTATTTAATGCCTGTGGCTGATACAGTCTATTCAGTTTGTCACTGAATTGTTGTAAAGTAAGTATATCTGATTTTTGCTGTGCAGATTTGTCTTCGTTGCTTAATATTTCTGTAGAGAGGTCTAACAATGAGTTGCCTGCTTTGTATATCATTTGCATGAACTCGATCACCTCATCAATTTTATAGCTTTTACCTTCTGATGCGAGGAGTTGCGCCAAATTGATGATACCACCAAGTGGACCACGTATATCATGGGCTACTTTTTCCTTTGCTTGTTGAGCTGCTTTTACTTGATTGCGTAAATCTTGTAAAGATTTTAAAGAAACTAGGCGATTAGCTATTTCATTGGCCACAATCTTGAGAAGTTCTACTTTCTCAGGACTAATTTGCTTTGGCTGTTTATCCATCACACACAAAGCGCCAAGGTTAAGGCCATTGCTTGTTTTTAATGGGATACCAAAATAATAATTCAGATAAGGCTCGCCACTTACATAAAATTTATCTTGAAATCTTTCATCTTCACTCAACATCTTAATCTCAAAACTTTCTGGTGCAGCAATGGTATATGTACACACAGAATCTTCCCTTGGCATTTGTTCGATTTCTAGTCCATGGTTAGCAATCGTCCATTGTGTATAGGTGTCAATTAGATTCACCAATGAAATTTCAGTACCAGCAATGCGCGCGGCTAATCTTGTTAGGTCTTTGAACATGTCAGCCAAATCGGTGTAGTCAACATCCAATTCCATTACAGCTAATGCTCTAGCCGCTTCATTGTTTGGGCGAGGATAGGTTATCTTCATGCACTTTGTATTAGTTGTCAAAACCGCCTCTGCGTTTCGCTTTTACCGGTGCCGGCCAGCTTCTGCCTGTCTGTGGATTCACTGGCAGACTTGCTTTTTCATTTGAACTGCGCTCTGGGTCTTCACAAGCCATGTAGACCAAGATGGCTGTAACGATGGCATTGTTGCGCAGGTCATCAAATACAATTTTATCGTAAGTATCTCTGTTTGTGTGCCATGTGTAATTGAAGTAAGACCAGTTGAGTGCGCCAAGTGAGAATGCAGGTGCGCCTGCTGCCACAAAAGATGCATGATCTGATCCACCACCGCCAGGTTGACCAGGAAAGGATGTCTTAATAGAATCTCTGTATTCATTTGGTATGGCAGCAATCCATCTGCCCAGATAATCTTTTGCTTTTGCAAAACCTGAACCGCCAATGTTTATGATACGGCCAGTGCCATTATCTTGATTGAACAATGCCTGTAGGTTGCTCACAATCTCTGGATGATCTTCTACAAATGCACGTGAGCCATTCAATCCTTGTTCTTCACTTCCCCAATGACCAACCAAAATGGTGCGCTTAGGATTAGGATACACTTTTTTCAGGATGCGCATGGCTTCCATCATCACCATATGACCTGTGCCATTGTCTGTAGCACCAGTACCGCCATCCCATGAATCGAAGTGCGCAGACAGCATTACATATTCATTGGGCTTTTCTGTACCCTTGATCTCTGCTAATGTATTGAATGTGGGTACTTCACCTAGTTCAGTTGATTGTGCAAATACACTGATTACAGGTGCTTTGCCGGATTCTGTTAAGCGATATAGTAGGCCATAGTCTTCTAGCATGATATCGATGGTGGGAATTTTCTTGGTAGCTGCATCAAAGATTTTATTGACACCAAAGCCTTGGCTCCAGTTGCTACCGATAATACCTGCTGCACCTGCTTTTTCTAAAGCCAATGCTAGCTGACGATTGTTATAACCAGTCTTGCTGATACGTTTACGCCAAGCATCAGTTTCAGCGGCACGCTCTTTCTGCATTTTATCCATGGAGGCTTTGGTCGCAAATTCTTTCCAGTTATAATCTGGTCGGCCGGTTGGCTGAGGCATAGAGATCAATACGAACTTGCCTTTCACATTAGGTAGCCAAGCTTGAAAAGCCAGAGAATCTGCCACATCGGCTAATATGATGGTCTCAGCTTTCACCGGCTTTTTAGTTGCAGGTGAGAAAGCTAGCTGTGTTGCTTCTAAAGATTTTACCCATGGGCTAATCATATCGACATGCGTTACGCCGCGATCCCAACCACGCCATGTACCATAATTTTCTCTACGGGCACTGATGCCATATTGTTGGTATTGCGCAATCGCCCAATCACTGGCTTGTACCATCTTAGAAGAGCCTACCAAGCGCGGACCCACACCGTCCATCAATTCATGGCTCATGCGTTTGAGTTGAGAATTGGTATTGGCTTCTTGAATGATGGCAGTGATGACAGGGTCTTGCTGGGCAATGGCAGGCTGGCTCCAAAGGGCAGCGGCAATGACTGTGGCGCGAACGAAATATTGAATACGCATGTGCAGTTTTTTGTAACAGTAATGATAGGGAAAAGATGGATTCATTCATGGATAAAATGATGAATAAATACAATCTCTGTCTATAGCAAACTGCTGAAAAGGCCTGACACGATTATTTAAGGCTGATTATCTTTCTTTCTCTTGAATAACACCGCCGAAATCCGCTCTCCATTTAGTAAAAAATCATCACCGGCGTCCTTGGTGAACAATAGTTGATAGCCATTTACTTTCAATAAGCCCGGTTTCAGTAATATACCTTTACTTGTGTCGCCATTGATGATCACTCGGTAGGTATAATCTCCGGTGTGTTCAATTGCAATCCTTACGTCTGTTTCGGTATTGTTGAAAACGCCTGTAATGCCTTCCGGTTTATGGCCTGTCCAATCAGCTTCAATTTTAGTTAGGCTATAGGGTGCATGTGTGGTGTAGTAAGCAGTAACGGTTTGCGCGCCAGTTTGTGATCGGTCAAATGCCAACTGAAAAGCGGTATCGTTTGCTTGCTGCCATACATGTCCATTCTTTCGCTGTAGTTGAATATCATTTCTACCCATTCTGCGCAAGTATATGGCTGTTCCTTTCCGCAAAAACTGAAAACTGAACCCATCATCATTGGTATAGATACCTTGAATGGCTTGTTCTGTAAACTGCTGCACACTGCTTGTGGGTTGTGTTACAAAAAAAGCCGCATCTCTAGGCAAACCAAACAATACATCGGCCATCTGTCTGGTCTGCATGGCAGGTATGGATTTGCCGGTATTGGTGAGTGTGATCATCGCCGTTTGCTGAGTGGGGAAACGAAGGGTAGTAGCTTTCCAAGCGCCAGTAGCACCTTCATGAAATAAATAAGGCAGGTTTTTATACACGCTTTGCTCTAATCCAAAACCGTAGGACTGATTCTGCGAAAAGTATTGCGATTTTTGGATGACTGCTGCGGGTATGCGGGTTTTTACAGCGCCTTGTAGAATCTGCTCCCAACGAATCTGGTCGCGCAGACTGGAAAAACAATTGCCATCACCAACTATTCGCCATTTCCAGTCATAAGTTGTCCAACTACCAAAATTGAAATAAGCTTTGGCAATCACACCGCTGATGGGTTCTTGCTGGTCTTCGAATGCGGTTGCACGCATGCCCAACTGCATAAAGATATCTTTGGTAAAAGCTGCAAAACTTTTCTGCGTAAGTTGTTCAACCACGGCTGCCAGGAGTATATAATTGCTATTGCTGTAGCGATACTTTGTACCCGGACTAAAGTTCAAAGCGCTTTGCTTCGATAATAAAGCCAATGCGTCTGCCAAACGATAGCTTTGTTGCCACCAAGTAATGCCTTGTAATGACCAAAGATCGTAGACATCGCGAACGCCACTGGTATGATGTAGGAGTTGTTCAATACTGATGGGTGTGTTGATATGTGTGAACACATCAGGTAGGATGGTGCGTACATCCTGATCCAACCTGAGCTTGCCCTGATGCTCCAGCAGCAGGATGGTCAAAGCTGTAAACTGTTTGCCATTAGAAGCTATATTGAAGCGGGTATCTGCATCTATTTTTATACTGTCTTTCAGGTTTGCATAACCCGCAGTTTGTGCATAGACCAGTTTGCCCTTGTGGATGATGGCCGTGGCAATGCCCGGCGCACCGCGCGGTACATCTTGTTTGGCAATGCTATCGAGCACGGCTACGGGAAGCGGTTTCGGTAACTGAGCCAGCCCATTCACACCCAATACGATTCCAAAGACGAAGAATAAAATGCCTTGCTTCATTGATTGATTTTGTGCAAAACTCTGATCAGCCGCATTTGCGACCGCCTCAAATCAGGATTTGACACCTTTTTTGGGATGATTTTGCTCAAGATAGGCTTTCGGACTCATGCCCGTTGCGGTTTTGAAGGCCCTATTGAAGGTTGATTTTGAATTAAAGCCGGCATCATAGGCCAGCGACATGATGGTTTGTAGATTATGCTCGCCTGCTGCCATCTTGGCTTGAACCGATCTCACGCGATGCTGGTTTACATAATCATTGAAATTAAGTCCGAACCCGGCATTGATGACCTGCGAGATTTTTTTACCATGGGTTTGTAATGCATCTGCCAGATATTGAATCGTAAGGGTAGGTGCAGTGTATATTTCCTGCTCTGTCATGAGTGCCTCAATCTTTTCTTTCCAATGTGCCAAATCCGGAATAGATTTTTCTGCCGTTTCAGTTACTGGCAGAGGTGTTGTAGGAAGTAAGACCACCGCAGAACGAATACTATTGAGGTAACCACTGAGGGTGATGTAGTACAAGAGTATCCCAAAAGCAAAATAGTACCAGAATTTTCGCCCAAACTGCGCCCATTCTGGATTCAGGATAAAAAACAAAAGCCTCAAAAGCAATAAAGCCGTTAGGGCCAACAAAAAACGCTTGGCCCATACAAAACGAACCGAATCAGCATAGCTCAGTTCTTCTTGGATGGTGTTGCGGTATCGCTGATACAGTTGCCATGATTTTGTGGTGTACACAATCAATAACAAAAACCCACTTACCTGGTACCATGCATCAAAATCTTTATCGCGACCGTCTGCATAGAAATATACCTTGTCTAAAAACCATGTATCTGCCAGCCAGATGATGAGCGAATAAATTAAATAGAGTGCCGCGGGTAAAAGATGCCAGCTATCTCTTTTGGTAAATACAAAGGCTTTGTCGAGCAAGCTCTTGTAATAGAAATATAAAACAGGTGGCAGTAAAAGCAATTGTTGTAAGGGCGCATAAAATAGAAAGTCACGGTAACCATCCATGCCATACCAGCCGGCATAGCCCAGCATAAACGGACTAATATACAATGCAGCCAAAAAGCTAAAACAACCCAGCCAGAAAGCAGCTTGGTTTTCTTCTTGTTGTTGTTTTACCAAGAGTAATATGCCGAATAAGATTCCATGTAAGAAAAAAATCAGCAGCAGTGCATTCTTGGCCTCAAAATGAAAAGGCATGCATTGTTTTTGTTGAAGATAAGGAAGAATGGAAGAGAGAGGGATTAATGATTAGGAATTAATAATTAAGAATTAAAAATTAAGAATGAATAATTTGGCTTAAAGCTGAAGGCGTAAAGCTATTAGTAAGTACAGAAGAAGGAATCATCGTCAGTCGTGAGTCGTCAATCGTCAATTGCTTCGCTTCAGGCAGAAATGTAGAATAATTGAACAGAGGAATGAGAAAATCGAGATTCGAGAAAAGAAAAATGAAATTGCATAATGCTGAAGGCTTTAAGCTTGTATATCTGGAACGACGGAGACACGGCGTTACGACGCTACACAAGGTTGTGCTTCTCGGTGTCTGATTACCGCCAATCTCAAATAATAAATCTCCAATCTCCAATCAACAATAATCAATAATCAATATGCAATATTCAACATCCCTCATTTCCGCATAATCTTCTCCAAGGCTTTTCCTTTGGTTAACTCATCTACCAGTTTGTCTAAATAGCGTACTTGTTGTGTAAGTGTATTCTCTATATTTTCTACACGAATACCGCAGATGAGTCCGGTAATCATAGCAGCATTGGGGTGGATATTTGCCTGCCGGAAGAAATCGGCAAAACTTGTTTTCGCAGCAATTTGTTCTTGCAATTTATCTGATGAATAACCGGTGAGCCATTCAATCACTTGGTGTAGCTCTGCCACTGTTCTGCCTTTCTTCTCCACCTTGGCAACATAATGTGGATAGACCGATGCAAAAGACATCTTGGCAATGCGTTCGTCTTGGTTGTTGGTGGTTTTCATCAATGCTTAATCCGTGAAATTAATAGAATCAGTGTCATCCATGTTTACCTAACACTTTTCCAGCCTTCTATAAATCCTGCTTTGATATCAGTGTAATTATAGGTAAGCACTAATAAGATAATGAGTACAATTAACCCAATTCGTATGAGTTGTTGTTTCTTATTTGGAGTAGATGTGGACATGGTTGAATTAAATTGAATCTTTAATAATATAGCTATTGATAATTACAGTATCTGAATTACTAATCTCTCTTCTTCTTTTCCCCATTGTACCTGCCAAGCTCTACCGTCTACTTGGTCAAGTAAAATGAATGTATAAAAGTTAGTGGTTGGGTAAAGAAAAAACCTGCCATTTCGTTCCTCATTTTTATCTACTCGAGTAATATCTGATAGTGTTGATTCAAAACGATATTTTCCCTCCGCACCCCACTGTATTTGCCACATTTGTCCATTTCTTGTATTCAATTTTATAAGTGTGTACATATTTTTTGTCGAAAAGAGCCTATATGTGACAGCACTATCAGTAGATACACTTTGTATAGGTAACTCTGAGGTATTTTGGGTGAACGCGTATAGTTTCAAGAAAACAAATATTGTCGTTAAAATCACTTTTTTCATACTCCAATATTTTGATTGTCTGATAATAAATCACATTTTGTTTTATGCTCATGTTAATATTACTGGTACTGATCTTTCAATACATTCACTAGATCAGCATAAGGTATAGTAATATCAATCTCCCCAACAGCATAAGGTGCTATTTCATAAGGCGTGTAAATCAGTCGAAGCCCTTTATCGGTTAATGCAAATGATTGTGGTAGGGGAATGGTATTGCCTTCTATAAACAAACCCAGTTCTTTAATCGGTGTTGTTTCAGGTAAAGACAAATGTTTGGCAATGGCTTTTTGCAACAAAGGCTGTATGGTTGTTTCACCATTGGGTAAGAGAATGTCTTTCCAGTTCAGCTTGATTCCTTCTTTCGTGAAAGTGTACAACATGGTACCATAATTGCCATGTGCACCTCCTGAATATTCATAGACAAATGAACTGAGCGTATACAGGTTCTTGTATACAGGAAGTAAATTCGTTTTCGATTGATAAGCCCAGCCATGTGCCGGACCAACTCCTTCCATTTCCTTGGCAAAGGATTCGTATTCCTGTATAAAGCTATCCAAGCCAGCTTTGGCAGTTGCAGCATTACGGAAGTGTTGCTCTGCATAGTGCCTGAGTGTATCAGCAAGTGGCGATGTTCCTTGAATTACCGGATACACAATACTGGCTTCAGCCGTATCACCAGAAGCATAGCCTTTACGAATGCCCACAGAGTCCATAGTATAGGTAAGCGTGTCGGCAGCACTGCTTTGTGCTTCTTTCTTTTGGTTGTTACCACATGCGATAATGAATGGCAGGACCAATATGCTGGTGATGATTTTTTGTATGGTCATATCTGAATTGTATAACAATTTATGAAAAGAGCTTGATTGGAACTTATTGTATCGATAGAAAAAAGAGTCGGCGATTGAATTATTAATAATTAATAATTGTGTTTTAGGCCTTTCAATTGCTTTGTTCTGATCATAGCCCTCAGCCATCTTCGGTGCCAGCTCCCGTAGCAGGTGAGCAAATTTTATAAAAGGATGGACTCTGCGAAAGCTCTGCTTGCTCATGTTCTCTGCGGTTAAAGCATTATGAATAGAAGAACAATGAACAGAAGAAGGAAGAATCGAGTGATGAGGGTTGAAAAACGAAAACGAATAACTCCTTGCGCGACTTAGCGTCTTCCTGCTTGTCCGCCGAAACTTTAGTGCAGGCGGAGCTTCGCGGTTAAGGTTAAAAGAGAAGAAGCAAGAACTGAGTTCTGAGGGTCGACATTTGAATAGAGCAATCTCAAATCTCAAATTTCAAATAACCAATCATCAATAGTCAATATTCAATAACAAATCAACAATAATAAGGCAACAAATCACCCTTTACAAGGCTCTTTTAAGCCAAAACCCTTGATTTAAGGGGTAGGCGGAAAGGGGCTGCCTCGTTGCAAACCGTTATTTTTGTGGCTACCATATACCCGAACTATCGCTTCTCTAAGCAATTAGAGGGGAGGAAAGTCCGGACAGCACAGGGCAACCCATCCCGCTAACGGCGGGACCATCGGGCAACCGGTGAGAGACAGTGCCACAGAAAATAACTACCTCAGCAGGCGCAAGTCTGTTGCGGAAAAGGTGAAAACGTGGGGTAAGAGCCCACGGTTTGTTGTGGAAACGCAACATTCGGGTAAACCTTGGGTGCTGTAATGCCACGTATAGTAACCGTAAAAGCGGCTCGCTTGTATTCCGCAAGGAATGGGTTACGGGGTAGGCAGCTTGATTCGCAGAGCAATCTGCAGAACAGATAAATGATAGTGTAGAAACAGAATCCGGCTTACGAGGTATATGGTTTTATCCAAATCTGCTGAAGAACTGAAACCAATGAATACGCGAAACAGGTTATTTGGGTTTGTATGCGCCATGCTGTTAAGCAGCATGCCACTGCGTGCGCAGCTAACCTGTCCTTCCGTAGCCATCACAGGCCCTGTTTGTTCTGCCAACGGTGTACTTACCGCCAATATCAATCCTGCAGCGGCTACTTTAACATGGCGATTAAATGGTAACATCATCGCTTATTATAGTGCCAGCTGGAATACTGTTGCAACCAGTGTAGCTGGTGCAAAAGGATCTGGTGTTGCTTTGAATCAATTAAATATGCCTTCCGGAGTGTTTGTAGATGCATCAGGTAATGTTTATGTTGCTGATGCGGGCAATTATCGAGTGATGCGTTGGTCGCCAGGAGATTCAGTTGGTGTGGTTGTGGGTGGTGCCGGTGGTGATGGGGCTTTGCCCAATCAGTTGCGCGCACCCAATAGTGTTTGGGTAGATGGTTTGGGTAACCTGTATGTAGCAGACCGATTAAATCATCGTATTCAGCAAATTGCACCGGGTTCTACCAATGGTGTAACAATTGCAGGAGGTAATGGACAAGGGAATGCAATTACCCAGCTGAATAATCCAATGGATGTTTTTCTTGATCCCGCTGGTAACATGTATGTGGCCGATGCCGGTAATAACCGCGTGATCAGGTATCCGGCAGGTTCGTCTGCTGGTACTGTTGTGGCCGGCTTAGGTGGTTTGGGTAATTTGAACAACCAGTTGAATAATCCGCAAGGCGTTTGTGTAGATGCTGCAGGTAATGTATATGTAGCAGATGCAGGCAACCATCGTGTATTGCGCTTTTCACCGGGTAATCAATTTGGATTGGTTGTAGCTGGTGGTAATCTAGCAGGCAATAGTGCTAATCAATTAAACACACCATCAGATGTTTGGGTAGATGGAAGTGGCAACCTGTTTATTGCAGATAAAAATAACCATCGTATTGTTCGTTGGATCCAAGGTGCAACCAGTGGAACAGTTATTGCCGGTAATGCTTTAGGCATAGCTGGATCTACGGCTACTGATTTACAGAGTCCTTCTAGTATTCACTTCGATGCGAGAGGAAATCTGTATGTAGCAGATCAAAACAATTTACGTGTACAACGTTTTTCGGCAGGTGCTTTAAATAATCAATTGTTTATTGCGGAAGGTGGTACTTATACCGCAACGGTTACATCATTCAATGGTTGTTCTGTAACCTCTTTGCCTTTTGTGGTGAACACTTCTCCTTCTTTAACCATCACAGGTAATGCTGCAGTTTGTGAAGGTGGTACTACAACTTTGACTGCTGCAGGTTCTGCCAATTATGTTTGGACGCCCACAACAGGGCTGAATACCAATACTGGGGCAACAGTGATTGTTCGCCCAACAGCAACCACTACCTATACTGTATCTAGTACAGCAGCCAATGGATGTACGGGTACATCTTCAATTACTGTTACGGTAAATCCTAAAGTAACTGTTAGCCTAACCGGACCAGTTTGTACAGGCAATGGACCATTGGAAGCCGTGTTAAATAATATTCCTGCAAGCTTGGTCTGGAGACTGGGTAATTCCATTGTTGCAACACATTTGCCCAGATGGGATTCTGTTTCAACTGCTGTTGCAGGTGCCAATGGTATAGGTATTGGGTCGAAGCAATTGGTCTTACCTGCTGGTATATTCGTAGATGCACAAGGTAATGTCTATATCGCCGATGCAGAAAACCATCGTATACAGAAATGGGCAAAAGGCGCTACGGAAGGTGTTACCGTAGCTGGTGGTAATGGACCGGGTAATAACGCCAATCAGTTAAACGGCCCGCAAGCAGTTTTTGTAGATGCAACAGGTGCAATATTGGTGGCAGATGCCGGTAATCATCGTATTCAAAAATGGTTTGAAGGATTGAGTGCTGGCGTAACCATCGCTGGATTTGGTGGGGAAGGTGCTGGATTAAATCAATTGAATACGCCTGTTGGTATCTGGGCAGATGCATCGGGTAGTTTGTTTATCTCTGATCAGAATAATCATCGGGTGGTTCGGTATGCAGCACAAGCCATAAGCGGTACTGTGATTGCTGGCGGTAATGGACCCGGCAGCGCATCCAATCAATTAAATACACCACAAGGTATCTACGTAGATGCTAGTGGTAATCTCTATATCGCAGATGGTTTCAATCACCGTATTCAGCGTTGGGATACCGGGGCGTCTACGGGTATCACGATCGCTGGTGGTAATGGCTTAGGTAATGGTGCGCATCAATTAAACAACCCACAAGGTGTATTCATAGATGGTGCCGGACAAATTTACATTGCCGATAAGACAAATCATCGCATTCAACGTTGGGTAGCGGGTGCATCCAGAGGAACGACCATTGCTGGTGATAGTACAGGTGTGTTGGGAAGTAGCTTGAGTAGGATGCAATTCCCTTCAGGTATTGCTATGGATCCAACAGGAAATTTGTTTGTGTCTGATCAGAATAACCTGCGCGTACTAAGATTCAATATCAGCAGCATCACGCGTAATTATACTGCTGTAACAGGTGGTAAATATTATGTGCAGGCAACTGCATTCAATGGTTGTAATGTAAGCTCAGATTCTATCACGGTGAATGAATCGCCCAGGCTACTCGTAAATGGCAATACACTGATTTGCTCTGGTGATACAACAGAGATCACTGCAACGGGTGCAGATGTATATAGTTGGTCGCCGGTAACGGGCGTGAGTAATTCAGCTTCCGGTACTGTGAAAATAAGTCCGGCAAGTTCTACTACCTATACTTTATCTGCAGCCAATAACAATGGTTGTAGAGCCAGTGCAACGGTAGTGATTACGGTTAATCCTAAACCCAATGTGGTGATTGAAGGTGATAATTGTATTACCACTAGTGGGGAATTGATTGCAAGAACAACCAATACACCTGCTAATTTGCGTTGGTTTAGAAAAGATACTTTGGTGCGCAATGTGTTTCCAACATGGGCAACCAATGCCACAATTGTTGCAGGTGGTAATGGCGCGGGTATTGATTCAGCACGAATGAATAGAAATCAAGGTTTAGCATTGTCTGCAGATGGATTAATCTATGTGGCCGATGCTTTGAATCATCGTATTCAACGTTGGGGTGCCAATGGTATTCTAGGTGTAACGGTTGCAGGCGGTAATGGCGCGGCACAGGGGCTACAAGATTTGAATAATCCCGCAGCGGTGTTTATAGATCCTGCTGGTAATTTGTATGTGGCAGATCAAAGCAATCACCGCATTATGCGTTTTCCTGCCAATAGCAGACAAGGTACCGTTGTAGCAGGTGGCAATGGAGCCGGTAGTGCAGCCAACCAATTGAATGGGCCTGCTGGCTTATTTGTAGATAGAGCAGGCAATATTTTTGTTGCCGATCAAAATAACCACCGTATTCAATTCTTTAGTCCGGGTAGCAATACGGGTGTGACGATTGCAGGTACTGGTGTTGCAGGTAGTAGCGCGTTACAGTTGAATAGTCCGCAAGCAGTATTTGTTAGTAAGAATGGGTTTATTTATGTGGTAGATGGATTGAATCATCGTATTCAAAGATTCACACCTGGTAACACAACTGGTATTACGGTAGCTGGTATCACCGGCTTGGGTAGTGCATCTAATCAGTTGAATACACCAAGAGCAATTTGGATGGATGGTGCCAATAATATGTACATTGCTGATGCAGGTAATCACCGCATTCAGTTTTGGCCTGATGGCAGCAGTAGCGCAGTTACCATCGTTGGTGGTAATGGTGCAGGTACCGGAACCAATCAATTGAATACGCCATCAGGTGTTGTTTTAGATAATAATGGTAATCTATTTGTATCAGAAGCGGGCAATCATCGCGTAACAAGGTTTAATCTCACTACCACTAATGCCTTTCCTTATCCAGTAGCTGTATCTGACACTTTCAGGGTTCGCGCTACTTCATTTGCTGGATGTACTGCGGTTTCTGATTCATTTATTGTGAATATCGGTGGCAGACCAGCTAAGCCTGTTACCACAAGTGATCCTGATTATTGTGTGAATGCAACAGCTTTGCCTTTAACTGCATTAGGCAGCAACCTTAAGTGGTATGACACAGTAAGGGGCGGTGTGGCTTTGAGTAGAGCGCCAATTCCGCCAACCACACGAACAGACACAATTCGTTATTATGTTTCTCAAACAGCTGCCAATGGTTGTGAGAGTGAGCGTTCATTGATTACGGTTAGAATTTTTGAGAATCCTAAAGTGGGCATTATCAGGTCAAAAGCTGAATTAGTGCCGGGCGATACATCCTTCCTTTTTGCACGCTCTTCAACCAATATTAAATCAGTAAGATGGGAGTGGAATGGTAGCACATTGTCAAGAACAAGCAATCCTTTGTTTGTCTACTTTGGTGGATTAGGTAATTATCGAGCAGTTGTTACAGATTCCAATAATTGTGTGGGTGCATCAGATACTACCGCCAATATCATTGCCAGCAATAAGGCGGAGAAAGTTGTTTTTGTGTATCCTAATCCAACAGCAGGACCTACAACCATTTTATTTCAGGTGCCGGATAATACACCCAGCGTATGGATTAGAATTGTAGGTGCAGATGGCAATACAGTTGTCAATAATCGATACACATCATTAAGTTCGGGTTACAACCGCTTAGATCTTGATCTCACTAACCTTAACAGAGGTATGTATGCTATTAGAATTCTAACAGGACTAGGTGAGCAGTTAGGCTCGCGAATATTCTATCGAAAATAAATCAAGGGTTACACTGATCGCAAGTGCCGGGATCAGCACAAGGCTTTGCTACACGCTTTTGTTCTTCATAGCCGCAGTGATTGCAACGATATTGCTCATACAGCGTGTTATTGGTTGGTGAATTGCACCAGCAACAGGGAAGGCCTGGTAGCCATTCATGTATTTGATAACCGGGGTTATTGCATGCTGGACAATAACTGCGCATTAACTGTACTAGTTTATTTGCTGTGATGGTTATTTGTGCTTGACGTGTAGGATTGTGCATGGCACGCAAATCTGTTTCCACCACAACCAAATCATGACTGTTATTTTGAAGCGAACGAAAAGCGCTGACGAGCGCTTCTTCGTTGTCCATATCTTTTAGAATACGCTTAGGCGTATTGCTTGAATCATCAGTCATCAATATAATGCGATGCGTCGGGAACTGAATGCGGTTGGCGAATTCAAGCAGTGTTGCTTCGTCATTAGTGGTGATCTTCGCCGCGTTTGTTTCCAGCGTTGTATGCTTTGCGATGATTTCTTGTTCTGTTGTTCTGTCGAACAAAACAATCACTTCTGTATTCACCGTGAGGAATGGTGTGTCAGGATGCGGATGGAAAGCGCCTTCGCTCGCTAAGAGTAAATCTGCATTGCTGATTTCTGCTGCTTGTTGAATTTTTAAACGTGCTGTACCCAGTTGATCAGATGGTCTTTCTATTTCTCCGCTAAATGTGCCCAATAGATCTGTGTCGTAATGTGCCAGTTCAAGATAAATGTGGAAAGCGTCCAATAAGATTGGGCCAATAATTTTCTCTTTGCCATGTTTGGTAATGATGGCTGCAGTTTTATTGTAAAAACGATCTGACACTTGTCTAAGGTCTTAACTTATTGTGATCCTTTTGTAGAGAATCTATAACCTCTATCTATACTTGCGCTTTTTTCCGTCATGGTGCCAATGATATAAGTCAATATACCACCACCAATTAAAGACCCACCTAGTACGTAGCCGTTTGCTTTAACAGTACTTTGTTGCGGACTGGCAGCATCGGCAATGAGTAAAGCGCCAGGAATAAGAGCGCCAACCAATATACCTGCAGTTATGGCTCTACCTGTTCTGCGGATGCGTTTCACTTTCACAATGTTGCGAAGCGGAATATCTACATGTCGTTTATCTGTATTTGAAAATCTACCCAATACAACTGTTGAATCAGTTACGGAAAGGATAGGCCCACGATAGTAAATGCCTTTATCGTTTTCCTCCCATTCTAGTTTAATGGATTCGCCAACTTCAAATCTTTTTTCCGTCCTGCCTTTAGTTGCGATTAAAGCGGGTTTTGCCTGTGCATGCAGCTCATGTAAGGTCGTGAGGGTAAACAGTAGAAGGATTAAGTAACGCATAAGCACCAATCTGGCGGTAATTTACAGTTTATTTGTGCATCAACGCGTAGTTCTACCCTTGAGTTTTTATACATTTGCGCCTATGACAACAGAGCATTTAAAAGATATGAGGGACCGTGTGAGTGTCCTGAGGAGGTTTCTTTGACGTCGAGAACCGACAAATCAAAATAGAAAGCGACCGTCAGTTATCCTTGTCGCCCGGTTTTTGGGACGATAATAGCCGTGCTACCGGCATCATGAAGGAAATCAAAGTAAATGAGTACTGGCTCAAACTTTACAAAGATGTAGAGAATGCAGTAGAGGATTTTGCTGTGCTTTTCGATTTCATGAAAGCAGGTGATGCAACTGAAGAAGAAACACGCGAATCTTATGAGTATGCGCTGCAAGCCATCGAGGATGCAGAGTTTAAGAGTACGCTCAATCAGCCTGAAGATGAATTACCAGCAGTGCTACAGATCAATTCTGGAGCAGGTGGTACAGAGAGTCAGGACTGGGCCGAAATTCTTGCGCGTATGTATCGGATGTACGGAGAGAAGCAAGGCTGGAAAGTAACTGAACTGGACTGGCAGTGGGGTGATGGTGCTGGTATTAAGACAGCTACACTACAATTTGAAGGTGCGTTTTCTTACGGCTTCTTAAAAGCAGAATCAGGTGTGCATCGTTTGGTGCGTATATCTCCTTTCGATAGTAACGCCAGAAGACATACTTCTTTCGCTTCTGTATTTGTGTATCCATTGGTTGATGATACCATTGAGATTGATATCAAGGATAGTGAGGTGAAAATGGAAACCGCACGAAGTGGTGGTGCTGGCGGACAGAACGTGAACAAGGTAGAAACCAAAGTAATGCTGACACACTTACCAACAGGTATTGTGGTGATTTGCCAGACAGAACGTAC
>JACCDH010094850.1_pt1 | contig 32337 bp, 26 predicted proteins | sample 7442481 | NCBI WGS metagenome assembly JACCDH01 (sample SAMN15323433, study PRJNA562643) | freshwater metagenome | isolation source: river surface water | place: USA:Blue River Watershed | collected 2017-08-15
AAGTCCGGAAACTTGTGGGTGAACATCTGCCCGAGCTGATTAACGGTTATAGGCGCATTCCCGATAGCCTTCGGCACAAAGAGCATGCCGGAAAGACACCCGCGCAGCAGCTGGTCGATGGCCTGAAAACCATTGACCGCGAAATCGAGACGATGACCGGCCAGATTTCGCGCGGTGAACTCGACAAATTGGCGGTGCGTGGCCGGTATCTTGAAATACGCTACGATAACGCTGCCGAAAACGGTCAGGGCGTGTAATCGCACAATCATGAAAGCGCGTGTCGCTATCGATTGGCAACGACATGTACAGGAAAACGGGTTGACCAAAGCCAGCGTACAGCGCGAGATTTTTGGAACGCTGGCCAGCGGTAAAGCGGTCGACGCGGTGACGCTCACCAATGCTGCTGGCATGTCGGTCCGGGTCATAAGCTATGGCGCTGCTATCCAGTCGGTGTGTGTGCCCGACGCCGACGGTAACTTTGCCGACGTCACAATGGGCTATGCCGATATTGCGGAATATGTCGCGCAGCGGCAGTATTTCGGCGCGACCGTCGGCCGCGTCGCCAACCGTATTGCCGGTGCGCGTTTTGAGCTTGATGGCAAAATGTACAGCATTCCCGCCAATGACGGCACCCATTCGCTGCACGGGGGCGATGTCGGGTTCGACAAAGTAAACTGGACGGTCGCGGCGTGTGATGAAGAGGCTTTATCGGTGACGCTGTCGCATATGAGCCCCGATGGTGACCAGGGATATCCCGGCACGTTGACGGTTACCGCAACCTATCAATTACATTCCGATAATGCGCTGTCGGTGCATTATGAAGCTGTCACCGATGCGCCGACCTGCGTGAACCTGACGAACCATGCTTATTGGCATTTGGGCGGCGAAGGGGCTTCCTATGATGCGATGGACCATGTGCTGACGATCGCCGCCGAACATTATCTGGCGGTTGGTGCGACGCTTATTCCAACGGGCGAACGCCGCAGCGTTGCTGGCACAGCATTTGATTTTCGCGAACCCATGCCCATCCGCAAATATGTTCGCAGCAATGCCGACATTCAGCTGACCCATGGCGGCGGATATGACCATAATTGGATCATTGACGGGGAAGTCGCGCGCGAACCCCGATGCATGGCGCATTTGGCGGATCCGGTGTCGGGGCGGACGATGACGTTGCTGTCGAACCAGCCGGGGCTGCAATTTTACTCTGGCAATTTCTTTGACGGAACGACATCGGGCAAGGCAGGCAAAAGCTATGGAATCGGAGATGCGATTGCGCTTGAGCCGCAAATGTTTCCAGACGCCGTCAACCAACCCTCTTTTGCTTCAATTGTTCTTCGTCCAGGGCAAATTTATGCGAATATGATCATGTGGCGTTTCGGTGTCAGCCGGTTGTTTTCCCCGAATATCAATGGGTAAGCAAAGGATGCGCTACAACGTGAGGGTCAGTTGAGGTACGATGCCTGTTTTGGGTGCAAAACCGGTTGAAATCGGCTATGCATATATACTAGCAGACAATGAATATTCGGGATGCTTCATGAATTCACTGCAAAAGGGGGCCGGCGCCCAACATTTTCATTCGTCCTCAAGCATTTTGCTTATCGATGACGAGTACGAAATTCTGCCCGAATATCAGGAATTTTTCGAACTCGCGGGGTTCAGAACGTTGACCTGTGCGGATCCTGTTCAAGGTATGGCAATGGTGCTTGAAACGCCCGATATTGCCGTTGTCATCACGGACCTGCGCATGGCAAATCTGGATGGCATCAGCATGATAAAAAATCTTCGGGCTGCATTACCGGCCGAAAGGAAGGTGCATTTCATGATTTTAACGGGTGATGCCAGCTCCGAGCTATGCGATGATTTGGCCGACATTCCCATTTTTCTGAAGCCAGCGGACACGGATGCATTGGTCGCAGCTATCCGGACGGTGTTGGTGTGCTGAGCCGCAACTGGACCGGATTCCCTGCGATCCGGGATATTCCCAAAACAGATTTTCTGATTGCGCTGTTTATCGGTGTTGCAGGGCTTTTTCTGAACACTTTCGAGCTTAAGCTTGGCTGGGGGACGAACTTTGTAATCGGAAACGCGCTGGTGTATGTGCTTGTGCGCGTGCTGGCTCCGCAGTGTCTGGTGCTTGCGGTTTCAGTGTCAAGCATCGGCTCTATCATCTTGTGGAACCACCCGTGGGCTTGGATCGTGTCGGTATGCGAAGCGATATTCATCGCCATTTTTGCGCCCCGCTCATCGCCTGTACGCAGCGTCGTTCTTTACTGGATAGTGGCAGGCTCGCCTTTATTGTTCTTGTTCTATGGCGGCATCCTGAAATTGGATCAGCTGTCGGTTGCCCTCGCGGTCGCAAAGCAAATAGCGAACGGGATATTGAACGTTGTTATTGGTGAGATCATTTATGTTGCCATTTTGAGCCGAAATCCATTCGGAAAATTCGGACATTGGCAAAAGCTCAGGGTTGAGTGCTTTACGGTCATGTTATTCATGGGGACGGTGCTGATCCCGGCGACTGTATATATGGCGCTGGATAGGCCGTCGCGTGAACGTGCCGTGATGGAAGAGGTTAACAGAAATCTTGAATCGCGTACGACCGTCGCAGACGCGAAGTTGAGTGCATGGGTCGATTCACGAACGGTGCTGCTGCGCGCCTATGCAGAAAATGGCGCGCTTCGCCGCGGCCAGTCGGATGTTGGTTTGCCGAAGGAATTCTCGGCTGAATTTCAGAAAATTGCTTTCTTGGCCCCCAATCAAAGCCTGGCGGAGTTTGTGTCGGCGGAAGGTGGTTCGGTTATCAGAGCAACGACGGCTAAAGGCCCTCTATCGTTTCCAACGGGCAAGCGCGCGCGCTTGGTTGCGTTAAACCTTGGGCAAGCGCGATCGAATGTCCACTTTGCTTTGGTCGTTCCGCACGTTCGAAACGGCCAAGCGAACGATATTGTCGCAATATTACGCCCGACAGCACTACATGATCTTGTCGAAATTCCCGGCCAGCACTTCATGGACAATGTCTTTGTGATCAGTCCTGCCCAAGGAAAATTCGCCCTGACCCATGTCGCATCGAACGTGCGCACCCTTGTCGGATCCATGCCCCAAAGTCAGCAGGCGACTGCAGTTACGAAACCCGTTCTTTTAAGTGAAGTCGATTATGATCGCGCAATCACGTCCGATCTGCGTGACTCGCAAATCGTTCGTCTGCGACCCATCGCTGCTCTACCGGAATGGCAAGTCGCTTCCGTGCTTCCGCTTGAACCGGCGGTGCTGAAAGCGCGTGCGGTACAACTGCTTCATTTGCTTGCGGTCATCACGTTCGTATTTCTGATTGGACTGTTGGCATCGCATATGAGCTTGAAGGCGTCGAATGTGTTACGGCGTGTGTCACAGGCAGCCGCGGACCTGTCGCAGTTTGGGAGATCGCAAACTGGGTCCGACGACATATTTATTGAGGAAGTTAGCGAGATTTCGGGAACGATAGCGATTGCAGCGGCTTCGTTCGGTCGCGAGCGTGGCGCGTTGGCAAGCTATCAACGCCGGCTGAATAGCATCGCACAGCATGCCCCGATAATCGTCTATGCTGTTGACGTCGCCGATGGCGAAGGGACGGTCATGACCTATATCAGCCCGTCACTTCAACAAATGCTGGGCTATTCGACGGCCGAAGGTTTAACGGAAAACTGGTGGAGCCGTTCCATTCATCCGGACGACTATGAATATTGCATGGCTGCGTTTAGACATTTGGTGCCGGGAAAAGTTTACGCGGCCGAATACCGCATCCGGCACAAAAATGGTCACTATGTCTGGGTATATGACACGCTGTCCGTTGAACCCACGGCGCAGGGGACTGAACACGAAGCCGTTGGCATCATCATGGATATTTCCGAACAAAAGGCATCCGAGGATCAGCTTTTACAATCGGACAAGATGGCAAGCCTTGGCCGGATGATTTCGGGTACGGCGCATGAGTTAAACCAGCCGTTGAACTTTATCAAAATGGCAGCATCAAACTTGCGTGAAAATGCGCTTCGGGGACGCTTGGAGGCGGAAAAGTTCATTCCCAAGCTTGAAAACGTTCTGGCGCAGGTCGAACGTGCCTCCGCGATATTGCTGCAGATGCGGGTGTTTGGCCGGACGTCGAAGGAAGCACCTTCTGCAATCAATATCCAACATACGGTTGAAGCGGCCATATTAATGGCCGAACCACAGATGGAGCTCGACGGGACACAACTGATCACTGAAGTGAAAGCATCCGACCTGTACGTACGGGCGTTGCCCGTGATGCTGGAGCAGGTTCTTTTGAACCTGTTCATCAATGCCAATGACGCCATTCGCAGTCGGCATGATGCGGGTGATAGCAGAGAAGGTGAAATAAAAATCACTATTGATTGTAATGAGCGGTCGGCTGTGATCACAGTGGCGGACAACGGCCCTGGTGTCGCCCCAGATGTCTTGCCCAAGATATTCGAGCCGTTTTTTACGACTAAGCCGCCCAAAGAGGGCACCGGGCTTGGACTGTCGATCAGCTATGGCATTATCCGCGACATGGGCGGCGTCTTGCGCGCCAAATCGAGCCGCAAAGGCGCACGGTTCATTATCGAACTTCCGCTAGCCGAAACCGTAGCAGCCGAGGCTGCTTGAACCCGTCCGAGGTTTGGGCCTAAAGCTTTATGCGCTGTTCCATTGACAGGCAGAAGTCTTCACAGCAAAGTGGGAATGACACCGGTTACCTTAAGCAGATCTAAAAGGAATGAAGCGATGATCAGCCGCCGCACGAGCCTTTTGCTTTTGGGCTCCGCGCCATTGCTGCCGTACGCAGCCCGCGCGCAAGGGTCGGCCGCTACCTCCAGCCTTGATCCACATGCAGCGATGCGTTGGGCAAAGGGTTTCGAAGGCCAACGCCGTGCCGATTTGGGCAACGGTCGTTTCCTCAACCCCATTTTTGCTGGCGATCATCCCGATCCGTCATTGGTGTGTGATGGAGAGGATTATTATCTCACTTTCTCCACCTTTGACGCATATCCCGGCATTGTCATTTGGCACAGCCGAGACCTTGTGAACTGGCAACCGGTTACCGCTGCGCTGACACAGCCAATTGGTTCGGTGTGGGCACCAGATCTGGTGAAACATGACGGCCGTTTCTATTGCTACATTCCGGCGCGAACCCCAGAAAAGAAATCGATCTACGTCATCTCTGCGGACAAGATCGAAGGGCCGTGGAGCGACCCGGTTGACCTGAATTTGCCCCTGCATATCGACCCTGCGCATGTTGCAGACGATGACGGCACACGTTGGCTGTTGCTGTCCGGTGGAGACCGTGTTCAGCTATCCGGCGACGGCTTATCAACCGTCGGTGATGTCGAGCATGTCTACGACCCGTGGCGTTATCCCGAAGAATGGGTTGTTGAAACATTCGCGCCCGAAGGTCCGAAGATCATAAAGCGTGGTGACTATTGGTATATGACCACTGCGGTGGGCGGCACCGCTGGCCCACCCACTGGCCATATGGTCATCATGGCGCGCAGCAAATCGCTGGCTGGTCCGTGGGAAAATTGCCCGCGCAATCCGATAATCCGGACTTTATCAGCGCGTGAAAAATGGTGGTCGCGTGGCCATGCCACATTGTTCGAAGGCCCGGGTGGCACATATTGGATGATGTATCATGGCTATGAAAATGGCTATTGGACCTTGGGCCGGCAGACGCTGCTTGAGCCTGTAAAATGGGACGCCGACGGCTGGCCGCGTCCATTGGGTGGTGATTTGTCCCGCCCGATTAAGAAGCCGCGCGACATTGGCCCTCAACCCCATGGCGCGCCATTGTCGGATGATTTTTCGACGGACAAAATGGGCACGCAATGGGCGTTTTATGATCCGGCCCAGAACGAAGCCAACAGGCTGAAGCGGGTGGGCGGAACCTTGCACATGGCGGCCAAGGGCAAGACGCCGTCAGATTGTTCGCCCTTATGCGCGTTGGCAGGCGATCAGGCGTATCGCGTCATTGCGGATATCGAGGCCGATCCCGGGGCGGAAGGCGGTATATTGTTGTTCTACAATCGCCGGCTTTATGCAGGATTGGGTTTTGGCAGTAAGGGCCTTGTCATGCATCGTTATGGCCTGCAACGGCCGCGCGGCGCCATTCCCGGCCAACGTGACCCCGGCGGCAATGCTGTGTCAAAACTGTCGATACGTCTGACGAATGACCGCAACATCCTGACCATTCACACCAGCGATGATGACCGCAAGACATGGCGCAAGTTTGATGTGCAGATGGAAGTATCGGGCTACCACCATAACGTCGCTTATGATTTCCTTTCACTTCGCCCCGCGCTCTATGCCGCCGGACAAGGCGAGGTTCGCTTTCGCAATTTTACCTATGAGGCATTATCTTGACTACACCCTTGAAACTTCATCCTGACCGGCTTTTCCCGACGGACTCTGCCGTTCGGGATATCGCCCGCCGGTTATATGCCGACGTCGCTGGCTTGCCGATCATCAGCCCACATGGCCATACCGACCCGGAGTGGTGGGCGACCGATGCGGCTTTTGGCAATGCGACGGAATTGCTTCTGCATCCCGATCATTACGTCTTACGCATGTTATATTCGCAAGGCGTTCCGCTTGAGGCGCTGGGCATCCGCAACGCCGATGCGGACCCGCGCGAAAGCTGGCGGCTGTTTGCAGAACGCTATCATCTGTTTCGGGGAACGCCCTCGCGTATGTGGCTCGACTGGGTCTTTGCCGAAAGCTTTGGCTTGGATGTTCTGTTGTCGGCAGACACGTCAGACCATTATTATGACGAGATTACCGCAAAGCTCGAAACCAGTGCCTTCCGGCCGCGGGCATTGTTTGAGCGTTATAATATTGAGGTTATCGCCACGACCGAGAACCCACTCGATGATTTGCGTCACCATCAAGCGATACGCGACAGCGGCTGGTCCGGCCGTGTCATAACGGCCTATCGCCCTGATCCGGTTGTTGACCCCGAATTCGAAGGTTTTGTCGATAATCTGAAAACCCTTTCGGCTATAACGGGTGAGGATTGTTTTAGCTGGTCGGGTTATCTGGCCGCCCACCGCCAACGCCGCGCCTTCTTTGCATCAATGGGGGCGACGTCCACCGATCATGGCCATCCGACCGCGCGCACGGCGGATTTGTCTTATGCCGACGCAGAGGCTTTGTTCGCCCGTGTGGTGCGTGGATCATGCTCCGCCGCCGATGCAGAATTGTTCCGTGCGCAGATGTTGACCGAAATGGCGGGCATGAGCGTTGACGACGGCTTGGTGATGCAAATCCATCCCGGTGCGTTCCGCAACCATAACCCGTCGCTGTTCCATCAATTCGGACGCGACAAGGGGGCGGATATTCCGACGGCCACCGGATATGTGCATGAACTGCACCCGCTGCTCGCCAAGCATGGTAACAATGCCGACCTGACGATCATCCTCTTTACGCTGGACGAGACCGCCTACGCGCGCGAACTGGCACCGTTGGCGGGGCACTATCCAGCGCTGAAGCTTGGGCCCGCATGGTGGTTCCACGACAGCCCCGAAGGGATGCGCCGCTTCCGCAACCAGATGACGGAAACCGCCGGTTTCTATAATACGGTTGGCTTCAATGATGACACCCGCGCATTCTTGTCGATACCGGCGCGCCACGATGTTGCCCGCCGGATTGATTGCGGCTTTCTCGCGCAATTGGTTGCCGAACACCGCATGGACGAATGGGAAGCCGCCGAGCTCGCGGTGGACCTGAGCTATAATCTGGCCAAAGCAGCGTATAAATTATGAGGCTTTCTGACGCCAATCTCGCGCATTTGCCCGCAACGGTCACGAGGCCAGCATATAACCGCAGTGCGCGCGGCATTGGCATTGTGCATTTCGGCATCGGCGCGTTTCATCGTGCGCATCAGGCCGTCTATACCGACGATGCCATGGCCGCAGACAGCGGTGATTGGCGTATCTTGGGTGTGTCGCTGCGTTCGGGCAATGTGCGCGACCAAATGCGTCCGCAAGACGGCCTCTATGCGCTGGTCGAACAGAGCGCAGGCGGCAGCAAGGTCCGCGTTATCGGTTCGGTTGCAGATGTGATCGTCGCTGCGGAAGAACGCGACCGGCTTATTGCTGCCTTGGCCAATCCAGCCACCCATATCGTCAGCTTCACCATCACCGAAAAAGGCTATTGCCGCGCGCCGGACGGCGCAATTGACTTTGATGTTGCGGATAAGGGTTCGGTGTATGCCTATCTGGCGGACGCATTCGGGAAGCGCCGTGACGCCGGATTGCCCGGCCTAACCTTGATAAGTTGCGATAATCTTGCGGGAAATGGCGCACAGTTGAGCCGACTGATGATCGCATATCTCCATCGTCATGCGCCGGAGCTTGTCAGTTGGTTCGAGGAGAAATGTACATGCCCATCGACGATGGTCGACCGCATCGTTCCGGCAACCACCGAAGCTGACCGGACGCGGACCGAAGCGCTTACGGGCCTGCGCGATGATGCCATGGTGGTGACAGAGCTGTTCAGCCAATGGGTGATCGAAGACAATTTTGCGGGGCCGCGGCCAGCTTGGGAAAAGCATGGCGCGTTGATGACATCAAATGTCCATGCTTATGAAGAGGCAAAGCTGCGCCTGCTAAATGGTGCGCATTCCGCGCTTGCCTATTTGGGTTTGAAGCGCGGCCATGAATTTGTGCATCAGGCCATCGCTGATCCTGAATTGGCGCGCTTGGCAAACATGCTGATGCGCGACGAAGCGGCGACCAGTCTGGAGCCCGCTCCGGGACAAGATCTGAATGCATATGCCGACGCATTGATCGCGCGGTTTCAAAACCCCGCGCTTAACCACCGGCTCATTCAGATTGCGATGGATGGCAGCCAAAAAATCCCCCAGCGCTGGTTGGCAACGCTTGCCAGCCAACAGGCGAAGGGCAGGCGATGCCCGTCTATTCTCACCGCGATCAGCGGGTGGCTATGCCATATTCGCGGCGACAATGGCTTTGTGGATGACCCTTTGGCAGAGGTTTTGAAAGCAACATGGGCGCAAGCAGGGGCGCATGGCATATCCGCCGCCTTGTTCAGCGCGGGTGGCATAATGGCGAGCAACTGGACGCCAAGCGACGCTGATCTTCTCGAGATCGAACGTCAATTATAGGCAATCGCGGCGCACATCGAACGACACTGGATCAGTGCGCGTCCCGTTCGGTGGGCATCAAACCCTTCGCGAGTGCAGCCAGAGCGAAGGCAATGACCACATGATACATGTGCCACGCCACAGCCTCATCAAGCCATGCCGCGCGTCGGATAAACAACGTATCTGCCAGCATCAGGGCGCAACCCGCTGGGATAAGCCAACACCGCCCCAAAGGGCCAGGTCGGGCGATTGATGCAAAAAGCATAATCACCAAGGCCAAAAGGAAAACAGGGCCGAGCAAAGGTTGCGCGAACAAAAAGATCGCGGTCGCAGCGGACAGGATGAGTGCGATTATCGATATTTTGTGTCTATCCGCGGGGCGGAACAGATAGCCGGATAATATCGCCACGGCGCCCGCAAGGCCCAACAATTGAGACGCACCGGCATGTAAAGCGGCAAGCTGAGCCTGCAAACCCGCCCCAAAACGTACAACGCCGATGAAGGCCGCAACGCCAAAGCAGGCCATCGCAAATGCCGGTAAATGTCGACCGTTTCGCCAAAGCGCATTGCCAGCAAAAATCGTGACCAACACAATGGCGGCGTCCGATAAAGCATAATGGGCGGGCATCATACGCTCGTAACCGGTTCTGGCGCATTGCTAGCGGGGAGCAAACCAGCCTCACGCTTAATGTCTTCGGACGTCAATCGTGACCCATCATGGCTCCACCCGGGCGGCGCAAAAATGTAACAAAAGCGCTGCCACAGGCTCAGCCCGCGCTGCGAAGCGTCTTGCATTATGCCGACATATTCGTGGGTTAAGATTGTGATTGGATTAAACGTTTCAAGGTTTTTGACCAAGCCATAGTCCACCGGCACGGCGCGGTCTTCCTCGACAAATGTGCCAAACATGCGGTCCCAGATGATCAGCGTGCCAGCGAAATTCGCATCCAGATATTCTGGATTGCGGCCATGGTGCACCCTGTGATGGCTCGGCGTATTGAAAATATATTCAAACCACCGTGGCAACCGGTCGATCGTTTCGGTGTGCAGGAAGAATTGATAGGTCGCGTTAAGTATCCCGCAAAAAACAACCAATGCCGGATCAAAGCCGATTAGAATCAACGGAATTTTGAGCATCATCGTTCCGGTGAAGTGCTTCATCCAACTTTGGCGCAACGCAATGGGCATGTTGTAATTGGTCGATGAATGATGAACGACATGCATCGCCCAACCCCAACGGACGCGGTGGCATATGCGGTGGTGCACATAAAATCGCAGATCATCGAGCACGAAGCACAACAAGAACGAACCCCAAGTGATGGGTATTTCGCCAAGGGCAAAAGGCGCCGTCGCAAATAAAGCGGCGGTGGTGATGAACGCAAAGATGGCATTTACAGGATCACTTGCGAGCCCAAGAAATATGGACAGCAAAGAGTCTTTTGCCGGTACGTGACCCTTACGTTTGAGGAAGCGAATAGCGCCCAGTTCCAACAAGATGCCCAGCCCAAAAGCGGCAAGGGATATAATAACCCAATTTTGGTTGATGAGCTGCGTAACTGTCACAAAATTCTCCCCCGCGGTTCGCCCAAGACATAGGCTGGTCGATATATTAACGAATTGCAAAACGCTTTTGCGATGCAAACCCGCATAGGCTGAATTTCTGCAAACACCACCACGCGATCAGTTGGCCCAATAGACATATTCCTGATCTTTTTTCCATGGCGCGTTGAGTGGAACATCGATCCGGATCGCGCCTTCAAGCAAGCCGGGCCAAAGGGGCTTGGGCAAACCGGCGTTTTGCGCTTCAATCAACTTACGCAGTTGCGCCACGCGCGCCGGATCCTTCGCGGCCAAATTGACCTGCTCGGTGGGATCGGTGGCGAGGTTGAACAGCCACACTTTGTTGGGACGTTCGGAAACTTGCAATTTCCAGTCGCCTGCGCGCACAACGCGGTAATGCCCCGAACGCCAGAATGTTACTTCGCGTTTCGGTCCGGTGCCAAACAGGTTGAAGCTGTCCATTTTACGATCGGTGGGTATGTGCGCACCCGTTGCCGCTGCAATGGTTGCAAACATATCAAGGTGCTGCGCGACATCGCTGCGAACCGTCCCCGGTGCGATCTTGCCCGGCCAGCGCATCATCATCGGCACATGGATGCCACCTTCAAAGAAGGTGCCTTTATACCCACGATAGGGCGTGTTGTGATCCTTGATACCGGTATACCAAGCCCCGCCATTGTCGCTGGTAAAGATAACAAGCGTATTGTCGTCGATCCCTGTGTCCTTCAACTTTTGCAGCACGTCGCCAATCCGCCGGTCAAGCTGACGCATCATCGCGCCATAGACGCGCTGGGTATGGTCCTTAATCTGCGGCAGTGCGTCATAGTCGGATTTCAGCGCCTGCAGCGGCGTATGCGGCGCATTATAGGCAAGATACATGAAGAAGGGCCGGTTCTTGTTCGCGTCTATTGCGGCCAATGCATTGTCGGTGAAATAGTCGGTCAGATGCCCTTTGGGGCGGAAGCGTTCACTGTCCCCCCAATAAACCGCATGGGGCAGGTTTGCCCATAAAAAGCGGTCGATCGGATCCCATGGCAGCTTCGCATTGACGACCTGTGGGTCGTCTTCGGCCATAAACAAATCGCCGCCCGCGCGCATGCCAAGGCTTTCGTCAAAGCCCTGCGACGTTGGCCGCAATGGTTTGGCTTCGCCCAAATGCCATTTGCCGATGTGGATATTGTGATAGCCCTGCGCTTTCAATATCTCGGGCAACATGATTTCCGCATTGGGCACGCCCATGTCGGGATAGGCCGGTAGGTCCCGGTTCAATTCTTCATGATAGATGGTTGGATAAGGAGAATCGCCATCATTATGTGCCAGGTTTGACGCAAATGCGGCTGGAATCGAGGTGAATTCAAAACCGAACCGTGTCGGATAACGCCCCGTCATCAACGCTGCGCGCGACGGCGAGCAGGTGGCGTTTGCGGCATAGCCATTGGTAAAGCTGACACCCTGTTTGGCAATGGAATCGATATTGGGGGTCGGCACCGCGCCACCGGCAACCCCGCCACCATATAGCGAAATGTCGTTCATGCCCAAATCGTCAGCCACAATAAGGATGACGTTGGGCGGACGTTTGCCAGCGGGGGCGACCGCAGGACCCTGCGCCCATGCGATGGGACGATTTTCGCCAATCGGTTCGCGCCATTCGCTGATGATACCGGGAATGTAGATTTTATATTGCTGAAAACCCAAATAGCCCGCGCCGATCAACAGCGCCAATGCCCCAATCCATGTCCATTTTTTCATTCTGGGTTCTCCGGTTTAGTTTGACGTGATTGCCGCACGGACAGCCACAGAAACAGCAGAATTATCGGTAACGAAATCAGGCTGGCATAATGTTCAGGCGGGTGATGGCCGCTGACGGGCACATGCTTGATCCAGCCTGACCAGCTAAGCAACAGGCGCTCGATCAGAGACACCAAAAGGAACAGCGGCACAAGTGCGCGGTAGCGCAATGCGACAATAAGCGTGGTTATGCCATGCGCAATCTGTGTCGCGCCGGCCCAAGCAAACATGCCGAAGATCATCGTTGGATTGTGGCTGAGATCAAGCCCGGCAATGACACCTGCACCGCCATCAGGCAGGAAGCTATGGATCATCCCCGGTACGATCCAGCCAATGCCGTAAAATGCCAAAAACCACGCAGCGTAGGGCGATCCACGATAGTGGACATTCGTGCTGGGTGGAAGGAAGGCGTTCATCCGGTGACGGTCAGAACGGCCAGATGTGTAAGAGCGGCAGCAAGCGCCAAGATGAGCGCAACGGTGACGCGCGGGCTGACGTAGAACGACACGACGCGCTGTGTCGGGAATGAAAATGTTGCAAGCGTACCAAGCAGCTTATCGGGATGGCCCTCCGTAAAAGCGGGGTCCTTCACCAGCTTTATCATGTCGCGGCGGCTGCGGTAACGCATGAGGCCAAAGATCGTCCAATCGGGATCAGCCTCGGTGTTCCACGCATCAATATAACCGCCAACCTTGCGTCCGACCATGCCGGGATGGCCGCCATTGCGGAACAAAACTGGCATGAAGCGTTTCGAATAACGTTTGAGCAGATCAAAGCCTTGGACCATTTGCCCGGTTTTGGGGTCCTCGACTTGTTCCATCTGTGCTTTCACCAGATTGAGCATGACAAACTCGCGGCCGTCATCGGCTTCAAGGAACGCGCGCATAACCTGTTCGCTATTTCCAGTGCGTTCGAAACGCCCCGCCATTTGCGCGAGAAATGCATCAATCTCCGCAGGTTTCAGCGGACCGGACCAATTGTCATACCAAAGCCGAAATAGGACATAAGCAAGCAACGCCGTTCCCCAGATAATCCATGCTGTCATGCCTCTAGCTGTCCTTCTTCTTGGCGCGCTCGGCATCGCGCCGGGATTTTGCTGCCTTTTGACAGGCGGGTGATGTTTTTTTGATATTCTTGATAAGGCAGGCGCGGACGTTGTCACGGCTAAAAGTCGCCAATTCTGCGGAGCAGTATTTACGGATGTCGGGCATGCACGCCTCGCGCACATTGTCCTGCGCCGACAGCGGTGCAGCAGGCAGCAGCAGCGCGGACGCCGTCAAAATGAAGACTGCTTTTGACATCCTTGTCTGTTCCTCCACCAATTGTCTTTTGCGTCCCGCCCCAACTTGGTCGAATATTATTGGCATTAATTGTGCCAAAATATATTTGCAATCGCTTTTGTCGCTTGCGCCAGCGGCCGTTTGCCGCAAAACATGGCGGCATGACCAACGCATCGCATAAAATGACCTCACGCGCAGAAGCGCCGCTGGCCGATGGCCGGCGCGAACGCAGCCGGTCGAGCCGATCGAAGATAGTCGCAGCGATGGTCGATCTGGTCGGTAAGGGCGATGTTGCACCCAGCGCCGCACGTGTTGCGGAGGTTGCGGGTGTCGGGCTCCGCTCGGTTTTCCGACATTTTGACGACATGGACGAGCTGTACCGCGAAATGGGGGAGGTGATTGCGGCGCAGGTGATGCCGATCATTCTCGATCCGCCAAGCGGCGCTACTTGGAAGGAAAAGCTGTTCGACATTGCGGACCGGCGGGCCATGGTTTTCGAAACCATCCTGCCGTACCGGATTTCGGCCAATCTCAAACGCTTCCAATCGCCCTATTTGATGCAGGATTATCGCCGGATGCTCCGGCTTGAATCAGACAGCACTGAGGCGCATTTGCCGGTTTCGGTAAAGGCCGATGTGGCGGGTACCCGCAGTCTCAATGTCATATTGAGTTTCCAGACATGGCGATTGTTAAGGCATGATCAGGAACTGCCTTTTGACGACGCCAAGGCTGTCGTGCGGCGTTTGCTGAGCGATGCCATGTCCGGCATGCCGGAGGATTGATGCAGCGCTCCGGTCTCGCTTTTGGTCTGGTGCTGCTGTTGTCCGCCTGCGGCGATGCGGATGTGCCGCCCGAAACAATGTGCACAGGCGTGTCAGACAATGAAATGGTCTGGGTCCCGGGCGGCAGCTTTGTTATGGGCGACGATGCGCATTACCCAGAGGAAGGTCCGCCGCAGACTGTGGCGGTTAAGGGGTTCTGGATCGACGCGCATGAAGTGACCAACGCCCAATTTGCGGCCTTTGTGAAAGCGACCGGTTACAAGACGATAGCGGAGCGCGATCCGCCCAAGCTGCCCGGTGCGCCGCCAGAAATGTTGGTCCCGGGTTCTGCTGTGTTCAATATCCCGTCGGACGACGACCCGCGTTGGTGGCGCTGGGTCGTTGGGGCGCACTGGCGACATCCTTCCGGCCCGAAAGAGACCATCGTTGGTCGCGACAACGAACCCGTTGTCCAGATCGCCTATCAGGATGCCGAAGCCTATGCGCGCTGGGCGGGCAAGGAATTGCCGAGCGAGGCGCAGTGGGAATATGCGGCGCGCGGCGGCGTGGTGGCTTTGCCGGAACCGGTTGATGCAACGGGCGAACCACAAGCGAATTATTATCAAGGCGTCTTTCCGGTCAAAAACCTCAACACCGACGGCTATGTCGGCCGGGCCCCGGTGGGTTGTTTCAAACCGAACGGATACGGTCTGTATGATATGATCGGCAATGTCTGGGAATGGACGAGCGCCAGCGGATCGCGCGCCGATGCCAGCGAGCCGGTGAACATCATAAAAGGCGGATCCTATCTCTGCGCTGCCAATTATTGCGCGCGCTATCGCCCTGCGGCGCGTCAGTTTCAGGAACGCGGACTGGGCACCGACCATATCGGGTTTCGGCTGGTCAATACCAAGAAGCCTGGACCAGCTTCTTGACCCGCTATTAATAATATGACACCGTAAGTGCCAATATCACCATTCTAGGGATGAATTCATGAAAGTCCTCCGCACACCCGACAGCGCCTTTGCCGCAATCGACGATTTTCCATTTGCGCCAAATTATGTCGAGATCGCCGATCCCTCGGACGGCACGCCATTGCGCGTGCATTATGTGGACGAAGGGCCACGCGATGCGCCGGTGGTGTTGATGATGCATGGTGAGCCAAGCTGGAGCTATCTGTACCGTCACATGATCGGCCCGGTCGTCTCTGCTGGGTTTCGCGTTGTTGCGCCTGATCTGATCGGCTTTGGTAAATCGGACAAGCCAACGAAAAAAACCGACTATAGCTATGCACGCCATGTTGGCTGGATGCGCCAGTGGATCGAGACGGTTGGTCTGAGCAATATGACGCTCGTCTGTCAGGATTGGGGTTCGCTAATCGGCCTGCGCCTGGTCGCAGAAATGCCCGATCGCTTTGCCAGTGTCGTGCTGTCCAATGGCGGCTTGCCCGAAGGCGGCCCGCCACCGCGTGCTTTTGCCATCTGGCGCGCCTTTTCCAAATGGAGCCCGTTCTTTCCCATCGGTAAAATCGTCAACGCCGGGGCAAAACGTGCGCTCAGCGCGGCTGAGATCGCCGCTTATGACGCGCCGTTCCCCGACAGCCGCTACAAGGCCGGTGCGCGGATATTCCCCAGCTTCGTTCCGTTTGAAAATAACGTCGCTATCCCCGACCAGAAACGTGCGTGGGAAGTGTTTGAGAAATGGGACAAGCCATTCCTGTGCTGCTTCAGCGACGGTGATCCCGTCACGCGCGGCGGCGAAAGCCGGTTCATCGGCCGTGTCCCCGGTACAGCGGGTCAACCGCACTGCACGTTAAAGGGCGGTCACTTCATTCAGGAAAATGATCCGCAAGGCTTTGTCGACTGCATCCTGAAAGTGCGATAATTATGCAGGTCTTGCGCACTCCAGACGCCGCTTTCGCCGACCTTCCGGACTATCCGTTTGCGGCACATTATGTTGAGGTTGAAACGCAGGGCACACCACCCCTGCGGCTGCATTATGTCGATGAAGGCCCCCGCGATGCTGCGCCGATCCTGCTGCTGCATGGAGAGCCGACCTGGTCCTATCTCTACCGCAAATTTGTGCCCCCGCTCGCCGCCGCCGGACACCGCGTGCTGGCACCTGATTTGATTGGTTTTGGCAAGTCTGACAAGCCTGCCAACCGTGACGATTATAGCTATGAACGGCATGTCGCTTGGATGGGCGACTGGCTGACGCAGCTTGATCTCAACAACATCACGCTGTTCTGTCAGGACTGGGGCGGGTTGATCGGGCTGCGGCTGGTTGCTGCTTTCCCGGATCGCTTTGCGCGGCTGGTGATTTCAAACACCTATATGCCCGTTGGCGAGAATATTGGTCCGGGTTTTGATGGCTGGCGCGCCTTCAGCCAAGCCACGCCCGAATTCAAAAGCGGCCGGATCGTTGACGGCGGCTGTAACCGGGCACTGAGCAGTGCCGAGATCGCCGCTTATGATGCGCCATTTCCTGATGAGAGTTTCAAGGCCGGCGCGCGCCAGTTTCCTGTGCTCGTCCCTGTAACCCCTGACCATCTGTCGGTTGCGGAAAACGTCGCCGCGTGGGCACAGCTCGAACGCTTCGACAAACCGGTGCTCACCTGCTTTGGCAATCAGGACAAAGTGCTCGGTCATCTCGATACGGAAATTCAGCGCCGTATTCCCGGCGCCAAGGGGCAGCCGCATTGCCGGATTGAGGCCAGCCATTTTTGTCAGGAAGATCAGCCGGAACAGCTTGTCGCGTTGATCCGCAATTTCATCGCTGCGTAGGTGATGACCGGCGGTTAAGCGGCCCTTCGCCGCCGTCTACGCCACCAGATCACGGCGGCTGTTGCCATCAACAATAGCCCACCCACGGGCCATAACGCGATAAGGCGCGGGATCAGCAATGTGCGCAGCGCATTTGTGAAAATCTGTTTGGGCGCAGTGTAACCGTCGGGCATGGGTAGCACGTTGTTTGCTTTGGCAAAGGCGGCGTAATCGGATTGCATATCCGCAAAACGTTGCGGGTCGGAACCGGACAAATCGACGGTTTCGCCGGGGTCGGTGGTAATGTTGTAAAGTCGCCAGCGGCCATCGCCATAAGGCGGCAAGTTTTTGACGAGCTTATAATCGCCTTTGAACAACACCGCATTGCCCGACAATTCATATCCCAATGGCTTGTCTGCCGCATGGACGGACGATGCCGCCCCTGTGAGCATCGGTGTCAGGTCCGCCCCAATCATGGGTTCGACGCGACGTCCCGAAAAACTGCCTTGTTGCGGCGCGACGCCGGCGAGCTTCAGCAAAGTCAGCGGCATGTCGGTGACATGCGCAAAACCTGTTGCAATGCTGCCACCCTTGATTGCTGGGTTGCCCGGCCATGATATGATCATGGGAACGCGCAAGCCACCTTCGTTCGCGGTAAACTTGTAACCACGCAGCGGCGAAACCGATGCGCTGGCAAATCCCGCACCTTGCGCGGTCAGCGAACCCGGGCGTCCCTGTTGGGCGATGCTTTGATCATAAAGAAGATTGGCGTTCCAGCGTGCAAATGCGCCCATGTTCATGGGGTCTATGGCTTCCGCGCCATTGTCCGAAAGAAACACGAATATGGTGTTTTCATATGCACCGATGGACTTCAGATGCGCAATCAACCGGCCGATTTCCCGATCCATCGCCGTGCCCATGGCGGCATAGGCAGCCATCGCACCTGCACGTTGCCGCTTTTGCTCGGTCGATAATTTTGACCAATCACCAGTGGTGCCCATGGTCACCATCGGAACCCCTGCGGGCATTACGCCCTTGGCCATCGCTGCCGCGCGGCGCTCTTTGCGTAGCACAGTCCAGCCGGCGTTATAGCGCCCGGCATAAGCCGCAATGTCCGCATCGCGTGCCTGCACCGGAATATGGTTGGCGATGAAATTGACAGATGCCAGAAACGGTTTTCCGCTGGCCCTGCCGCGGTCGATATAGCCAATCATTCTGTCGACAATCAGCGTTGAGGAGTAAAAGCGCTTCGGCAGCTTGGCCGGCTTTCCATCGTCACTCCACTCGGTCTTGTCATAAATGAGCAGATTGGGCTTATCTTCAAAATTGTCCGCGCCCGATTGCGCCAGCGCGAGCGCGTGGTCATAGCCGCGTGCCGTCGGCAAAGTATCGGGCGTGTGGCCCAGATGCCATTTTCCGGTCAGATAAGTGCGGTAGCCAGCCGCGCGTAGCTGGTCGGCAATGGTCACGACGCGGTTGTTCAAATGTGCCTGATAACCCGGTTTACCGAGATGTTCCGGCGGAATGGTCTCCGGCATATTGCCCAAACCTGCGCGGTGGTTGATCACGCCGGTTTGCAGCATCGCCCGCGTTGGCGAGCAGGACCCTGCCACATGGAAGTTCGAAAAACGCACACCCTTTGCGGCAAGCGCGTCGATATTGGGTGTCGCAATCTCTCCACCGAAGGCCCCGACATCGCTAAAGCCCCAATCGTCGGCGAGCAGGATGACGATATTGGGGGCCTTTGCTGGCGCGGACTGTGCGCCAAGCGTGGCCGGGCTGAGCAACGCCAGCGCCGTCAATAAGGTTGCGGGTCGTTTCAGCTTCATTGGCTTAACAATGCGTCAAGGCAGCCCGTTTGTACGAGCAGCGGATCAATGCGCGCCCGCGCCTTTGCATCCAATGCGGCATAACGCGCGCGCAAATCGGCGAGGCACTTCACCTGATATTTGAAAACACCTTGCGTATAGGGCAGGCCCATTGCGGTGATGTGGAAGCTATCTTCGCCAGCCGCAATTGCCGCGGCGTTGGCGAGGAGGAAGGGCATGTAGATTTCGCCCACCTGTTGCAACCAAGCGGTGATAATGGGCGCAAAGGGCGCATCCGCCTGATCCCAATCGCCCGTTATTCCCGACATATCGTCAATATGGAGCAGCCAGCGGAAGCTGTATGGGAAATCTTTGCGCATCATAGCCTGCGCCGTGGGGTCAACGCCCAACTGTGACAATTGGCCGTACATCCCGAACTCCGCCATGCTGGGCCGCGTGCCGAATAAACAATGTTGGTCCACCACATGCGTTTCCAGCGCACCCAGAATTGCGCGGGTTGACGCCTCGATCAACGGGAAGTTTTCAACCGTGCAGCCGACAATCGCCATGCGGCCGACCTGGCGCGCGCGGAACTGTTCGGCATAGCCCTGACTGGTCGCCAGCCCGCCGCCCTTCATGGCGTCAAAAGCCAACCAGCGGCTCATCTGGATCTGGTCGACCTCCTCCAGCCAGCGATACCCGAACATCGCCTTTGTCACCCACTCATCGGCGAAATCTTCAATCAGATGCGCGATAAAGGCGTGTGCCGGATCGGGCGGGATGACCGAACGTTCGGTGTGCCGTGCCTCCAGATCGTAGATGAGCGGAGTTGAGTCATTGTGAAATGTCCCATCGGGATATTCCATCACGGGGATGACGGGGGCCTTGACCTTGCTCAGTGCGTCGCGCGAATCTGCGCCGTGTACCCACAAATGCGGGATGCGCCGATACCGCATAAGCGCACGCATCTTCATCGAATAGGGCGATCCCAGTGCACCGTTGATTATATACATGGCCGTCGTTCCTTCCGTCATCGTCCGGCATTATGTGTAATAAGCTATATTGACATTATCAATGCCAATATATGGCCACTGCCTGAGCTATTCAGCGCATCCAAAGGCCAGCGATAAGTTTGGCTTCGGGCCATTGCAGACGCGCGTGGCCAAAAATCAAGGTGCAACAATGCGATGTTTGGCAAGATGTTCATAGTCGGCCATGCAGGCATCCGCGACAGCACGCGCTTCATCATCGAGGTTGAGCGGGCGTATATCTGGCTTTTGGAAGCCTGTGCTGGCGGAAACCGCGTCGTACCAATGGTTTGCCCAAATGCCGTCTTCTTGGTGGATGCCCGCGGGCCATGACAACATGGCTGGGTCCCATGGAATGTTGAGCGCATCGCATAGCAAAGCCAGCGTCTTTGCGGGATTTTTAAGAATGTCCGCGCTGTCGACGACGGGCGGGGCATAGCCGGTCCGGTCGGCGATACGATCAAAAAACGCACGCTGGGTTGCGTAACCAAGATCTTCGACGTTTACGCGCTCTCGCTTAACGCGGTAGCTGGCGACCATATAAGCCGGTTCGCGAACCAGAAAGGCGTGGCGGCAGTTGGTCAAATCATCGGGTTGGATTGGCCCTATCATATGGTGGGTCATATGCTTCTGATACCACAGGGGCTTGCCCCCCGGCGCGGGACCGGAAAGCTGGGCGGCTACGCTGGACCAGTTGCAATCCATATCTGCGATGACTTCTGCTGCCATGGGGTGCGGCTCGCCGCTATGCGCAAGGAAGCAGCCGTAAAAGGGTTCGTCACTGACGGCGCAATCCGCGCGCGACGAAAAGCTGCGCATCATAGCGGTCGAAATGTTTCGCGGTCCCGACCACATGCATATCCGCTGCGTCAAGGTCGGCTCTGGCCCGCAATATCGCGTTCGATGAAGGCGCGGTAGAGATTTTGCAGACGCGCGACGACTGGCCCTTTTCCATCGGTCAATACACGGCCATCGATGGTGTGCGCAGGAACAACCCCGGCAAAGGTTCCGGTCACAAACGCTTCATCGGCACCATAGACATCCGTCAGTGAGAAGTTGCGTTCGAACACAGGAATATCATTTTCCCGGCACAGGCGGATGACGTTGGCGCGCGTGATGCCGGCGAGGCAATAATCGCCGGTGGAGGTCCACACTTCCCCTTTGCGGACGATGAAAAAATGGGTCGAATTGCATGTGGCAACAAAACCGTGCGGGTCGAGCATCAAGGCTTCGTCTGCGCCGGCGTTAGCAGCCTGAATGCACGCCGTGATGCAATTGAGTTTGCTATGCGAATTGAGTTTGGGATCCTGCACCGCCGGATCACCGCGACGGACGTGGACGGTAAACAGTGACAGGCCGCGATCAACCGTTGCGGGAAGCGGGTCTTTATATTCGGCAATAATGACAATGGTCGCGGGTGAGACGACCACACGTGGATCTTGGTATGGCGTTGACCGGATGCCACGCGTGACCATCAGCCGGATATGGCATTTGTCCATCTGGTTCGCATCGATGGTGGCATAAAGCCGTGCCTTCATTTCCGCGCGGGAAATGCCGATGTCCATGGCAATTGCCTTTGCGCCTTCCCACAAACGGTCAAGATGCTGGTCCAAAAAGGCCATGCGTCCGGCGTGAACGCGGATCCCTTCCCAAACCCCGTCACCCAGCATGAAACCGCTGTCAAAGACGGAGACCATCGCCTGCGCACGTGGCGTAAGCTGGCCATTAACGTTGATGAGGATCGCGTCATTGCGCGAATCAGAGACGAAATCATGCGTTCCAAGTGCCATGTTTTTGACCGTAACGATTGCCGGGCACGTGCGTCAAATAGGAACGCGCAACATCCATCATGTGGCGGCTCGCAATATCGTCCTATGAAAATGGGATTGCTGCTGCGCGGCTTGATTGCGGGTGCGGTTGGTTCCCCGGTAAAGAGGCCAAGTCGTGGTTTTTATGCTTCCGCAGCCATCCAAAATCGTCCTTGTAAGCCGCATTAAACCAACGATGTACTACTATTGTTCTTTCCGTATCATTCCGCTACTATTTGTCAAAATCCAGTGCAAAATGTGGGACGGAATGGTGTTGGAATATGGGATATCTGACGGTACGAAAAGTTGAACATGCAAAGCCTGGGCGGTATACGGACGGCCACGGACTTTTGCTTCATGTAAGACCTACTGGTAGTAAGTACTGGGTGCTGCGAATTCAAATCGACGGTCGCCGCCGTGATGTCGGATTGGGCAGTGTGAGCCCTTACGACTCCCTCACTGAACTTGACGAAATTCCTCTCCTTGAGAAATGTGTTTTGACTCTGGCCGAGGCACGGTTGAAGGCGGCCACTCTTCGTCAGATGGCAAAATCAGGACGCGATCCTGTCGCTGAGCTTAGTCGAGACCGGTCGCCGATCCCTAATTTCAACGAGGCGGCACTCAAAGCTTACGAAGCCAAGTTGCCTGAATGGTCTGAAACGACTGCAGTATCGTTCATGTCTTCTATGGAAAAACACGCATTTCCCCAGCTGGGCAAAATTCTAGTGAGTGATGTTGATGCAGCGACCATCGCCAAAACGCTGTCTGCGATTTGGATGACTACACCGCAAATTGCACTAAAGGTTCGGCAACGCATTGGTTTAGTTTTGAACTATGCTGAAGCACAGTCATGGCGCACATCATCAATGCCAAATGATGCCATTTCTATGCTACTGCCTAAGCAGCTTGAAGGCGGACATTTTGATGCGATGCCCTACAAAGAAGTGCCTGCGTTCGTCTCCTCGCTGAATACAACTTTAAGCATTGGTCGCCTTGCTCTCTTGTTCCTCATCTTTACGGCTGCGCGTTCAGGTGAAGTTCGCGGTGCAAAATGGAATCAAATCGATATGGCCGAACGTCTTTGGCATCGACCCGCAGAATTGATGAAAGGCCGCAACGCGAAGGCTCACACGGTAACCTTGAATAGCCAAGCGCTGGCCATAATCAAAATCGCTAGCCAATTCCGCCGAAATTCAACCGATCTAATTTTCCCCAGTAGAAGTGGAGGCGAATTGTCAGATATGGCACTTTCGTCATTCATGGATGGCATATTCGGCACGCCTCATGGATTTCGTTCGTCATTCCGAGACTGGGCTGCGGAGAAGATGCCGCATATTCCTGACCCAGTTGCCGAGGCAGCTATTGCACATAAGGTATCCAATAAAGTGGTCGCCGCTTATAAGCGCACAGCGTTTCTAGAGATGCGCCGTGTACTCTTAGACGAGTGGGGCATCTTTGCTGGACCTAGTATTTCTTTAGAGAAGCCGGGTGAACGGCTTGCAGTCTGACAGCGCGCCAGTTCAAGACGACGAACTGGGCCCAATCCAGTCAACCTGGAGCCGGTCAAGGCCAGCTTGAACGCCTTCAAGTACGACATTGCCGGACGAGGGTAATTCGAGCCCTTCCGAAAGATCGATGATCCATGTTTCCCCGTCGTCAGTGATAAGGGCTGGCCCGCGCGCCAATTGCTGCAGATACCCAGATAAGCGAATTCGCGATTTACGCGTCACCACAGCCCCCCAATCATTGCAAATTCCATCGAGCAATGACGCTCCGCACATAGCTCGGAGTTTCACTATTCAACGGGATACCCTTCGCCTTGCCCACTGCGCCGGGACCTGCATTATAGGCGGCAAGCGCCAGATGCACCATGCCAAAACGATCAAGCATCTGCCGCAAATAACTTGCGGCTCCATGGATGTTTGCTTGTGGGTCAAAGCGGTTTGGCACGCCCAAATCTCTTGCAGTACCGGGCATGAGCTGACCAAGGCCAGCCGCACCAGCACTGCTTACCGCCGTGGGATTGTAGCGAGATTCTGTCCAGATCAATGCATCCAGCAGGCCGTGGGGAAGTCCGAAGCGCGCTTCGGCTGCATGAACGTCAGCTAAAAAGGTCATCCGCTGGAAATTCGAACGAAATTTCACTGATTTCTTAACCTGGTGCGTGCGCTGGCTTGGAAATGCGGCGTCAGAGGCCAAAAATTGCGTTGGTAGCGGCTGGGTCTGTGGCGACCAGTGGCCGTGCTCAACAATCTGAAAATCACCCCGATCGCTGATTCGATACCCTTGTTCAACACGGGCATTCCCCGTTGATGGCTGATCCGATTGCTCGACAGTTTGTGCAGAAGGCGTGGAAGCCGCAGTTGGTGTCGCGAATACTAAGCCAAGCCCCAATGACCCCAAAAACAAGATATTCATTTTCCATTCCTTTTCGAAAACCTCGAAAAGAACATACAATGAACATTGACGGGACGGAATAGCTGTGGCTTATTTGAGAGCGGAGGTGGCGCTCGATTGCAGGTAGCAACAGCAGGACTTCAGCATGCACAGCAGCAATTCTATTCTCCAATCATCTCTTGAGACCCGGGCCCGTCAAATCGTCAAAGCCCTTGGTGGCCATTGGTCGCGCAAATCTGGTATGTGCCGCTGTCCAGCTCATAATGACAGAACACCGTCGCTTTCGGTTGGCGTCGCGCAATCGGCAATATTGTTTCATTGTTTTGCGGGATGCTCGAGCGAGGAGGTGCTCGCTGGCTTTAAGCAGCATGGTATCCGGCCACGCGACCTGTTCGACGGTAAGGGCAGTATGGTTGTGCCAGCTGTAAAGCCATTCGGGCCCGACGCCAATGCTTTGAGACTGTGGCAGCAGGCGGTTCCGCTCTCAGATACGCTCGGTGAGCACTATCTTGCCAAGCGTTCCATATCGCTTCGTTCCTGCGAACTGCGGTTTCTTGATCGAACGCCTTTGGGGCGCAAACCCGACGTCCATTTCCTTCCTGCGCTCATTGCAGCTGTACGAATGGATATCGGCATAGTTGCTATTCAACGTACATTTATTGACCGCGGCACAGCCTCCAACGCCGGGTTTTTCAAGCCCAAGCGCGCGCTCGGGCAATTGGGGGCAGGTGCTGTCCGCCTTTCGGAGCCCGTCGAAGGCAGGCTGGGTCTTGCTGAAGGATCGGAAAGCGCACTTTCTGCGCAAATTCTGTTTGGCATTCCGTGCTGGGCCACACTTGGCAATGAGCGGTTCGGCATAGTCGCTATACCCGAAAGCATCACGGAGCTGCATCTGTTTGTAGACGCTGACAAAGGCGGCGAACTCGCTTTGAAGCGCGGGATTGAGGCTTATGCGCGCCCCGGACGAACGATCATTCCGCACAAGCCTGACCGTCCGGATAATGATTGGAATGATGAGCTTCGGGAAAGAGTCGACAGCCATGCGGCTGCCTGACGGCAGCCCAGAGGGGAGGAGGCTGTTCGTCTTCTGAGGCCCGGTCGGCATTCCCGCGAAGATCGTTGGCCTCTTGTCGGAGGCCAACCCCATGAACCAGCCAGCATTCACTCTAGAATTCTCACGCAACGAAGTTCCTGCGATCACCGCTGCGCGTAGCCTTGCCGAGGATCTTGCTGCCAATGTGCCAATCACGCGCAAACATCTCTCAGAGACCTTCACGCGGCTGACGGGCGCCACCGATGCGGACAATCGCTGGTCGCTTTCTGATGCCCATGCTTCAGTGGAACTGGCGCAACTCCTTTACTTGCAAGCTACATCCAGTATCACTCATGGCAGCAACATTGCAGAGGCTTTTGATTGCTTCGACAGAATCGAAACCCTTACCCCAATCCAATATAACCGGTCCGAAGAGCAAGTCCGCTTCCAGCAATTCTCGACGCCAATGCGCCTCGCCTGGATCACGGCCCGTGCCGCCGCATTGTCGAGTAGTAATCTGACCCTCGAACCGTCGGCCGGAACCGGCATGCTCGCCTTCTGGGCCAGGCAGAGCGGCTCCAAACTAGCGCTCAATGAAATCCATGTCCTGCGGCGCGACGCACTCCACGCATTATTTCCTGATATACGGGTTTCGATGCACGATGGTGAGCTCATCGATGAGGTTCTGGATCCTGCGATCTGCCCCGACACGGTGCTGATCAACCCACCCTATTCGGTCGGGCTCGAGCGCGGCGAAGATGGTCGCACTGGTGCCCGGCATTTGCGTTCGGCCTTTGCACGGTTGGCGCCCGGCGGCAGGGCAGTCGCTATCATGCCATTATGGTTCGACGTACATGCTTTCGTCGAGCGCTCGCGGATTCCGCTGGCATTACGGCTCAACGTATCGATGGATCGCACCTTTGCGCGAGCTGGAACGTCGATTTCGACGCGCCTTATTGTCGTCGATAAGGTCGAAGATTCCGGCTTGCCGGTTTCAGCCCATGTTGACGATCTCAAAGAGCTACTGTCGCTCGTCGATGCGTTGCCGGTCCGCGTGTCGCGTCCGTTTTCGCCCGTGCCCGCCCGACCGTTCAAACCGGCGTACCGGATTGCACCGCAATCGCTCAGCCGTCCCGTCGCGCCGGTTTCGGCGATATCGCGCAATTTAGGTGAACCTTGTGCCCTGAAATTTTTGCCGCTCGATCAAGCGGCGCCGATTTCCGAGCAGATTGGTCATTACCTCCCATACCGGCCCAGCCGCATGACCATTCCTGATGCGCGCAACCATCCAACGCCGCTTGTCGAGTCGGTTGCGATGGGCTCGATCGCTGCACCTATACCGCGCATCCAGCCGTTCGTAATGCCAAGTTGTGTTGCTGACGGACTGCTTTCCGACGCGCAACTTGAGACGCTGGTCTATGCTACCAACGCTTTTGCGCGCGATCTTCCCGGAAGCTATCTGCCCCATGATAATGGCTGCACGTTGCAGCCTCATGCTGAGGGTGCGGTCTATCGCTGCGGATATTTTCTCGGAGATGGAACCGGAGCCGGAAAGGGGAGGCAGGTCGCCGCCATCTTCCTCGACCGCTGGCTGCGCGGTGAGCGACGTCATATCTGGTTATCGAAGAATGAAGCGCTTTTGGAGGATGCACGCCGCGACTGGAGCGCGCTTGGGGGTCTGCCGCTCGACGTCCAACCCCTCGCGCAATGGAAACTGGGCCAGGCCGTGACGATGGGCGAGGGCATATTGTTCGTAACCTATCCGACGCTTCGATCAGGCCGGACAGATGCCACGCGGCTGCAGCAGATACTCGACTGGGCAGGCACCGACTTTGACGGCGTGATCGCCTTCGATGAAGCCCATGCGATGGCCAATGCCGCAGGCGGCGAGGGAAGCCGTGGCAAGGTTAAGGGCAGCGAACAGGGTGTCGCTGGCGTGCGGCTTCAAAATCTGCTGCCGCGTGGCAGAGTACTTTATGTGTCTGCAACCGGCGCATCTGATGTGAATAATTTGGCCTATGCCGCGCGGCTTGGCCTGTGGGGGCCGGAAACCGCCTTTGCGACCCGCGAACGATTTGTCGACGACATCCGCAAAGGCGGCATCGCTGCCATGGAGCTGGTTGCGCGCGATCTCAAATCGCTTGGCCTCTACACTGCACGTGCGCTGTCATTTGCAGGTGTCGAATATGATATACTCGAGCACAAACTGACCGAGGCGCAGATCAGGGTCTATGATGCCTATGCGGAAGGCTGGGCAATCATTCACAGCAATCTGGGCGAAGTCCTTGAAGCCACACGTATCGTCGATGCGGACAGCGGCAATACGCTCAACAAGGGCGCAAAGGCTGCAGCACTTTCGATCTTCGAGGGAACTAAACAACGCTTCTTCGCGCAGCTCCTCCTTTCGATGAAGCTGCCGAGCCTGTTGCCCGCAATCGATGAGGTGCTGGCGGACGGGCAGTCTGCGGTGGTCCAGCTCGTCTCGACCGCTGAAGCCATGCTCAACCGAAGGCTTGCCGATCTGAGCCCGGAAGAGCGTGAACATCTCGAAATCGATCTCTCCCCCCGCGAGTATGTCATTGATTATCTGGCGCAAAGCTTCCCGGTCCGGTTGATGCAGGTTTTTGTCGATGAAAATGGCGATGCGCGTTCCGAGCCAATGAGCGATGCCGATGGCAATCCCGTCCTGTGTCGTGCCGCCGTTGCTGCTCGCGACGCGATGATCGAACGATTGTGCGCTCTTCCCCCTGTGGCAACAGCTCTTGATGCGATTATCGAGCGCTTCGGTGTTGATGCGGTGGCGGAGGTCACCGGACGTTCGCGGCGGCTGGTGGTGGGGCTGGACGGTAATCAGAAGCTGCAATCGCGTTCTGCGCGCTCAAATATGCTTGAAACTCGGGCATTCATGGACGGCGACAAACGAATCCTCGTGTTTTCCGATGCTGGAGGCACAGGGCGCAGCTATCATGCCGATCTGAATGCCGGAAATCGCGAGCGCCGCATCCATTTCCTGCTCGAACCAGGCTGGCGTGCCGATGTTGCCATTCAAGGTCTCGGCCGCACCAATCGAACTAATCAGGCATCGGCGCCGCTGTTCCGGCCCGTCACGACAAATGTTCGCGGCGAACGGCGTTTCATTTCGACCATCGCCCGCCGTCTCGACAGTCTTGGCGCGCTCACACGTGGCCAACGCCAAACGGGCGGACAGAATCTGTTCGATCCGGCCGATAATCTCGAGAGCATCTACGCAAAGGACGCGCTCGTCCGCTGGTTCCACTTACTCTATCAGGGCAAGCTCGAAGCCGTCAGTCTTGACCGCTTTCAAAACTTGTCGGGTCTGAAGATTGAAACAGAAGATGGCGGTTTGCTTGACGACCTGCCGAGCATCCAGCGCTGGCTCAATCGTATCCTCGCATTCCCAATCCATTTGCAGAACGGCATATTCGATGAATATCTGGGCCTAGTCGAAGCCCGTGTCGATGCGGCTCGCAACGCAGGCACACTCGATCTTGGCGTCGAGACGATCATCGTTGAGGATTTCCGAATTCTCTCCGATCAACTTCTGCGGACCGACGCGGCGTCGGGGGCCACGACCCATTTGTTGGAGATCGAGATCGCGCGCCGTCGGCGTCCGCTCTCCTTTGACGATCTCGCCAAAATACATGATTTGGCTGATGCTTACGCCCGCCCGATGCTTAACCAGCGCTCGGAGCGAGTGGCGCTTGCGGTTCGCGCACGCGGACTACTCACCGACGAGGGCGAGCGTATTGAGCGATTTGAACTCATCCGGCCTTTGCGTACGGAATATCTGACATCCGAGCAGCTTACTGAAAGCAATTGGCAGCCGGTGGGTGCTGCAGATTTCAAGCAAGCCTGGCGAGCCGAAGCTAACGAGGCATTGGCAACGCCTAAGCTTGAGCGACTGCATCTGGCAACCGGCCTTCTGCTGCCGATCTGGGACAAGCTTCCCGGCGATTATGTTCGTGTGAGCCGGATCGCGGCCAAGGATGGTCGTTCGCTGTTGGGCCGCGAAATCGGCGCGGGCGACATCTCTGAGCTTGCGAAAGCGCTAGGCAAAGATCTCGATCAATCTCTGGACCCCGCCGATCTTGCGTCGCTCGCCTTGAAAACAGGCAAGCCATTACCGTTTCACAGCTTGGAAGCGCTTACAATCAAGCGCTCGCTTATCAATGGCAGTCAGCGGCTTGAGCTGACGGGGTGGTCGGCCGATCGGCTCGATTGGTATAAGGCGCAAGGATGCTTCACCGAGATTATACGCTACCAGACTCGGCTTTTCGTGCCCTGTGCGGATGCAACTATGACACTGAAGTCTCTGTCCGAGCCTGTTGCTTGCAATTTCATTGGTTTGAACTGACGGTAGCTTTGTTGGACGTTGCCGACAGTCTCCTTTTAAGCTACAATCGCGCTGAGCAGACGTTCGTTCACCCGCCTCGGCAACGCCAGCTTTGCGCCCGTTTGCCGTCCGTCCGATCCGCATAAGCTTTCTTGAAGTAGAGCACAATCGCGACATTTGTCGCATATCTGCACACTTCAAGTATGTAGTGACTCCGCATCGCTACAAGGGGCGGTTTCGGTCTGTATTGTCGCATGGTGAATTTTGAATTGCGTTTCGAGCAAGCTGACCACGGCGCGACGTGTGGCCTCGGCATCGGCTCCGTCGGCTAATGCGACATGGGCGGTCAGGCTGGCGTCATCACCGGCAACCGACCACAAATGAAAATCGTGAACGCCCGCGACGCCTGAGACGTCATTCAACGCCGCGCGGATAGCTTTCAAGTCGAACCCGCGCGGGACGCCTTGCAAGCGGATGTGGGTTGTATTGCGAAGCAAGACTAAAGTACGCGGCAACACCCACAGGCCGATACCGATGGCAACGATTGGGTCGATCCAATCATAACCGGTGTGGTAGATAGCGATGGCCGCCGCGATAACACCAAGCGACCCGAGCATATCGGCCCACACTTCAAGATAGGCTCCTTTGACATTGAGGCTGTCATCCCTCCCGCCCGCCAACACCCGCATCGAAATGATGTTCACGACAAGTCCGATGGTAGCGACAATCAGCATCCCGACCGATTCAACAGGCTTAGGGTCGAAGAAACGACCGATGCCCTCAATCAGCACATAACCCGCGACTGCGAACAACAGGATTGCATTGAATGCGGCAGCCAGAATTTCAAAGCGGCGGTAGCCAAAGGTGCGTTTGTCGTCAGGCGGTCGCTGGCCGATTTTGACCGCAGCAAGCGCAATGGCGAGTGCAGCGGAGTCGGTGAACATATGCGCGGCATCGGAAAGAAGCGCGAGGCTATCAAACAGGAATGCGCCCACCAATTCTGCAACGAGAAAAACGGATGTGAGCGACAAGGCGATTGCAAGCCGTTTAGTGCTGGCCCCCGCGCCGTGGTCGTGGCCCGCGTGTCCGCCGTCATTCTGTCCATGATCTGCGCTCATGCGACCGCTTCCTTGTTAATGACTTCATTTTGTTCTTCCCGCCTATGGATCAACCGGTAGAGCGCAGGAAGCACGATCAAAGTCAGTATCGTCGAGGATATAATTCCGCCGATGACAACACTGGCCAGCGGTCGTTGCACTTCTGACCCCGCACCCACATTGAGCGCCATCGGCACAAATCCCAATGATGCGACCAATGCCGTCATCAAAACAGGTCGTAACCGTGTCAGTGCGCCTTCGCGGATGGCTGCATCAAGGTCTGCGCCACGTTCGCGCAAGTCCTTGACGAAGGACAGCATAACAACGCCGTTCAACACAGCAACGCCAGACAGTGCGATGAACCCGACGCCGGCGGAGATCGACATCGGAATACCGCGTAGCGCAAGAGCCGCGATGCCGCCGGTGAGCGCGAGAGGCACGCCCGAGAATACAATGGCAGCGTCTTTGGCAGACCCGAACAGCGTGAAAAGCAGACCGAAAATCAGAAGCAGTGCGAGCGGCACAACAATCTGGAGCCGCGTTGCAGCGGACTGCAATTGTTCAAACGTTCCGCCATATTCGATATAATAGCCTTCGGGCAGCGTGACATCGGCGTCCAACTTGGTGCGCAGCTCGGCAATGAACGACCCCAGATCGCGGCCTCGCACGTTGGCTGTGATAACCGCGCGGCGTTTGCCATTTTCGCGGCTGATCTGGTTGGGACCAACCGACAGCTCAATGTCGGCAAGCTGCGCCAGCGGAACGAAGCCTACCGCGCCATCACCGCCAATAGGGATGGGCAGACTGCCCAGTGCATCGACATTGGTGCGCAACTCTTCAGGAAGGCGCACTACAACATCGAAGCGGCGGTCACCCTCGAACACTTGTCCCGCAGCACGGCCACCGGTTGCGGTCGCCACTGCATCCTGAACATCGCTCATGTTGATACCGTATCGTGCCAGCATGTCGCGTTTGGGTGTCACGGCAAGAACGGGTAGGCCCGTTACTTGCTCGATCTTGACGTCCTCGGCACCGGGGATGGATTCGACAACCTCCTCGATGGCTCCGCCGCTTTCAAGCAACTGATCGAGATCGTCACCGAACAGCTTGACCGCAACGTCCGAACGGACACCTGCAATCAGCTCGTTCATCCGCATTTGCACCGGCTGGGTGAACTCATAATTGTTGCCGGGGATTTCGGAGACAGCCTTGTTTAATTCAGCGACAAGCTGGTCACGCGATTTGCGCGGGTCCGGCCAATCAGTTCGGTCTTTCAGCATGATGAAGTTATCCGCGACCGATGGCGGCATTGGGTCCGTCGCAACATCGGCGGTGCCGATCTTGGCAAACACCCGCTCGACTTCGGAAAATTTGCGAATGCGGTTTTCAAGTGCTTCCTGCATCTTAATAGCCTGGCTTAGGCTGGTGCCGGGAATGCGCAGCGCGTGCATCGCGATATCGCCTTCATCAAGGTTCGGGATAAACTCTGAACCCAGCCGCGTCGCACCAACGCCTGCAAGCAAGACAA
>JACCDH010462469.1_pt1 | contig 32327 bp, 24 predicted proteins | sample 7442481 | NCBI WGS metagenome assembly JACCDH01 (sample SAMN15323433, study PRJNA562643) | freshwater metagenome | isolation source: river surface water | place: USA:Blue River Watershed | collected 2017-08-15
TAAAGAGGGAGATATTATCATAAATGTGTCTATTGAAAATCACGTTTATACCAATAGATTAGGGGTAGTAAAGTATTTGCCTAAGAATTACAAAGGAGATGTTGTCGTAGGCGATATTTTAGTAGTACACCATAATACATTTAGAACGTATTACGACCAAAACGGAATGAAAAAAGAAAGTTTTAACCATATAAAAGATAATTTATTTTTTGTTGAAAAAGAGAAAATCTATATGGTTATTAAAGAAGATGGAGAGCAAATCGCATTTGAAGACAATGTTTTCGTAGAGCCTATCGTAGAACAAGCTAGTTTCTTTGAAATGGAAAAAGAAGTTGAAAGAGTAGGCAAAATCTACCTATCAAACGATAGTTTAAAAAAACAAGGAATAGACAAAGGAGATTTAGTCTGTTTTGCCAACGATAGCGAATACGAATTTATCATAAACAAAAAAAGGTTATACAAAATGACCACTAATAGAATACTAGCAACAGTATGAAAGGACTTTCAGCAGATATAGAAATAGCGATAGAAAACCTAATCGAAGGACTAGAGTATAATATCGACGTTGAAAATCTCGATGATGAAAAGTTAGGTTCGGTTGTAAAATCTAAAGTGAGTTCATTTACCTATTGTAAACAACTTATTGTTAAATGGGAAAACTCATTAAACAGTCCTAGTAACGATAAATTAAGACACTACATAGAGAAACTTGTAAAAGCAGGAGATTCTTCACTAGAAGTATTAAGAAAGGCTTTCAGAAAGAAAATCGACTATTCAGAATTAGATGATTCCAAACACCATTTAGTAGGTCAAGCTAAAGCACAACTTCACGAAGCTATCGTACAAATAGATTCCGCTTTGATTGATTTAAGGATGCAATTAGAGTCCGAAACCTACAACCTTACCGAGAAAGAGTACAAAAGGGGCTACCCTGAGAAATTCGCAAGTCAAGAAATGTTCCCTTTGAAAAACTATTGGAAAAAATGGTACAATGCTGAAAAAGATGCAGTAAATATTTGCCCTTTTAGTACAGAGGGAGAAATGATTACATTGGACGGACTTAACATTATCCTACCAAAACAACCCCCACGTACAAAAATACTTTATCATAACGTAAGGAAAGAAGACCAATATTGGAAACGACAAAAAGAGCCACAAGGACTAACTCCCGATACTATTGATGCTTATGCAGAATATATTATCGAGGAATTTAGACGCAGGAGAGAGGGGTTTTGGTTTTACAATAATGGGGTAGCTACTTACTTAACAGGAGCGCATTATTTTGCCTTACAATGGGTAAAAATGGAAGATAATGGTAGTTATATGAACTATCGTGAGGCTCAAAGAGATATGTTTTATTTCACTAGAGCTTGTGTTATCGATGATAGATGTATAGGGGAAATGTTCGTAAAATCACGTAGAACAGGATTTACTTACCAAATCCTATGTGAAATGCTAAACGATGCAACTTCTATGAAAAATGCAAACTTTGGTATTACTTCTAAATCTGATGATGATGCTAGTAAAGCGTTTTCTAAATTATCTTACGGATTTCTAAATTTACCTTTCTTTTTTAGACCGATAGTTAAGGGTGCAGAAGATTCAAAAAAAGAAATATATTTTGCCAAACCATCCGACAATACTAAAAAATCAAAACTATCTAGGGATACAAATACAGACGATTATTTAAACACAAGACTTGACTATCAACCCACAAAAGAAAGTGCGTATGACGGTCAAAAAATGTATCGATACTTGGCTGACGAAGCGTCCAAATGGATTATGGGAAGAAGTTTTGAGAAACATTGGGGTCAAGTTGCACCAACAATGGATGAGGGCGGTACAATCGTAGGAAAAGCATTTGTAGGCTCTACAGTTAATGCTTTAAATAAAGGAGGTCAAGAATTCCTTAATCTATACAACGCAAGTCAGGTTAAAAAAAGAAATAAAGTAACAGGTCGTACTTCAAGTGGGTTGTATTCTTATTTCTTACCCGCTCATAAAAATATGGCTGAATATACCGATAAATACGGTAAATGTTGGGAAGTTGCTCCAAAAGACGGATTTATAAATAGTTTTGGGAAACTTGTAAAAATAGGTAGTATCAAATTCTTAATGGAAAAAAGAAAATCCAAAAGAGCAGAAAGCGACATTGCTTACAACGAGGAATTAAGAGCGTTTCCAATGACTATCGATGAAGCATTTAGAGATGAATTACGATATTCCTTATTTAATATAGAGAAAATCAATGAACAAATCACTTTCAATAGAGAAAACAATATAGTAGATGATTTAGTTATTGGTAATTTCTATTGGGAGGGCGGAATATTAGACAGCAAAGTGTACTTCAAAAATGAGCCAAACGGTAGGTTTAAGTTAGCTTGGTTGCCTCCAAAAGAATTACAAAACAGAAATGACACAACTTTTAATTTTGGAGTATGGGCAAAATCACCTTTAAACGGACATATAGGAGCATTAGGCTGTGACCCTTACGATATTGCAGGAACAACTGAATCTACAATGAATAGCGACCACGAGGAATTTGATGGTAGAGGTTCAAAAGGTGCGGTTTCAGGAGTTACTACTTTTAATATGATGGATGTTCCGTCAAATTTATTCTTTTTAGAATATGTTTCAAGACCTGCAACTCCTGAAATATTCTTTGAAGATGTACTTATGGCTTGTGTTTTTTATTCTATGCCTATATTAATTGAGAATAACAAACCACGTTTACTATATCATTTTAAGAATAGAGGGTATAGACATTATGCTATTACACGTTTTGACAAGCCTTCAAATAAACTTTCAGCAACCGAAAGAGAATTAGGCGGAGTGCCTAACAGTTCAGAGGACATGAAGCAAATGCACGCAGGAGCAATAGAAACTTATATAGAAAAACACGTAGGAATCAATAGAGAAACAGGGGAATGTGGAACAATGCCATTTGAAAGAACGTTGATAGATTGGTTGCGGTTTGACATTAATAAAAGGACTAAATTTGATGCAGGAATTTCCTCTGGATTAGCATTAATGGCAATCAATAGAATTTCGTACATTTACAAAGCGGAAGCGAAGCCGATAAAATTAAACATAAAAAGATATAACCACAATTATAATAACGCTAATACACAGTCACAATGGTAGGAAAGTTAGTCACAAATCTCATTCCTTCGGGAGAATTTCCTAAAGAAAACCTTCCTTTTGCTCAAAAAGAAACAAATGAAATAGGATTAAACATAGCATTAGCTATTCAAAACGAATGGTTCAGCAAAAATACAGGCACTTGCGCTTATTACCAAAACCAAGAAACCTTCCGCAGAAGAAGGCTTTATGGTCAAGGTATGCAAAGTACTAAAGGGTATAGAGATTTTATGGCTGTAAATGGAGATTTGTCCTATATGAATCTTAATTTTTCAGTTGTGCCTATCATACCAAAGTTTGTAGATATTATTGTAAATGGAATGACAGATAGGAGATATGAGGTTGTAGCTTATTCTACCGACCCTTTATCTACCGAAAACAATATAAAATATCGACAAGGAATTGAAAGAGATATGAAAGCTAAGGAGTTTTTGATGAAAGCCAAAAACGAATTAAACATAAATGCTTTTAATACAGACCCTGAAACACTACCCGAAACACAAGAGGAATTAGAAGTCCGTTTAGAAATGGACTACAAACCAAGTATTGAAATTTCAGAACAACTTGCTATTACTTCGGTTTTAGATAATAGCGAATTTGATGAGATTGTTAACACAAGAGTATTACGGGATATTGTAGAGTGTGGAATAGGCATTGTAAAAGATGACTTCAATGCTACCGAAGGAGTTAAAATAAAATACGTTAATCCTGAAAACTTTGTTTATTCTTATACCGAAGACCCTTATTTTAGAGATTGTAATTATTTTGGAGAAGTTGAAGTAGTGAATATTTCAGAGATTTTCAGAAAATTACCTAATCTTACAGACGAACAAAAACAAGAGATTGTAGATTGCGAGTTTAATTGGAATAGCTATTTCGGACTATCAACAGATAGAGGTACAGAACAAAGGGGAAAAGTAGCAATACTTAATTTCACTTATAAAACCACAAAAGAAACCGTATTCAAAATAAAAACTACTTCTACTGGAGGGAAAAAAGCTATAAAACGTGATGAAACCTTTGTAGTACAAGGAGAAGAAGCTGATTTTAAACGTGTAAGCTTTACCGATGAGGTTTGGATGGATGGTACATTAATTTTAGGAACTAATATTTTATTGAAATGGGAGTTGGCTAAAAATATGGTTCGACCAAAATCCAACGAAAAGATAGCAGTATCAATGTATTCTGTTTGCGCACCACACCAATACAAAGGGAAAATCAATTCGATAGTAGAACGAATGATACCTTTTGCTGATGATATTAATATCCTTAACCTTAAAATCCAACAAACTATTCAAAGAGTTATGCCTGATGGACACTTTATTGACATTGATGGTTTGGCAGAAATTGACTTAGGAAATGGAGCAGCGTACACCCCGACGGAAGCATTTAATATGTTAATGCAAACAGGTAGTGTATTCGGTAGAAGTTCAACAGTAGGAGGAGAATATAACAATGGTAAAATGCCTATTACTGAAATTACTTCAAGCGGTGCTAATAATAAACTAGCAGCACTTGAAAGACAATACGCATTTAAACTACAAATGATACGTGATGTAACAGGAATTAATGAAGCAAGAGATGGTTCAACTCCCGATAAAAATTCATTGGTAGGACTTCAAAAAATGGCAGCGTATTCATCAAATGTAGCTACAAGACACATATTAGAAGCTGATATGTACCTAATAAAAGACCTATGTAGAACAATCTCTTATAGAATAGCTGATATATTGGCAAACGATGCTTTGAGAGAGGATTTCATACGCAAAATTGGAAACACAAGCGTAATGGACTTAGAATATCTTAAAAATAGACATTTATTAGACTTTGATATATTCTTAGAATTAGTGCCTGATGAGGAGCAAAAAGCTAAACTAGAATCCGATATTTCATTAGAGATACAACAAGGTAATTTAGGAGTAGAAGACAAGTACGCAATCTTAAATATCCGTAATTCAGCATTAGCTTATAAATATCTAAAAATCATCAAGAATAAACGAATGAAAGAAGCACAAGAAAACAAAATGCGTGAAATTGATGCTCAAACACAAGGAAATATTCAATCTACTCAAGCCTCTGCTCAAACTCAATTATCTATCATAGAAGCCGAAAAACAATCAAAACTAGAAGTTCAAGGGCAGTTTTTACAAGGAGAAATGATGAAACTTCAAGAACAAACTCGATTGAAAAAAGAGTTAATGGAAGAAGAGTATCAATACCAACTTGGTGTAAAACTTGCCGAATCCGACAACGTAATGGATAAAGAGCGAATGAAAGAGGATAGAAAAGACGAAAGAACAGCAAAACAAGCCACGCAACAGTCTAAATTAATCGAACAAAGACAAAAAGAAAAACAGCCGATTGACTTTGAGAGCAACTTCGATAATATGGAAGCATTTGAGTTATAAAAAAAATCTATCAAAATATAATTTGTATAATAAAAATTTATACATTTGTTAATAATTAAATCAAATCAAAATGGAAGAATTAGAAAATACTACTTTTAAAGTAGTGGACAACGAGAATTTAGAAACATTTAAACCACAAGAATATGTTTTTGAAGAACCTAAAGTAGAGGAAACTAATGCAGAAACAGAAGTTGCTACTGAAACGGAAACCGAACAACAAACAGAGGAAGTTCAAGCCGAAGAAGAAGAATCGGAAACTAAAGAGATTGAATTAGACAATCAAGTTGTTTTAAGTTATTTGAAAGACAAGTTAGGTTTAGATATTGATGATTTAGACAATCTGACTAAAAAAGAGGAAAAGGCATTACCCGAAGATATTCAAGCCTATTTAAAATACAGAGAGGATACAGGTCGTAGCTTCCAAGATTTTTTAGAAGCACAAAAAGATTGGGGTAATGAAAACGAAGATGTATTATTAAAAAAATATATTGCAGAAAAAAATCCTTATTTTGATGCAGATGATGTAGAATCAGAAATAGCAGATAAATATACGTTTGATGAAGATTACGATTCCGAATCAGACGTAAAAAAGATTATAAGAGATAAAAAAAGAATCCTTGCGGAGGCGAAGGAATACTTCAAAGAGCAAAACGAGAAATACAAAGTCCCATTAGAGTCTAATGAAGATTTTATCCCGTTGGAATACAAAGAAGCAAAACAAACCTTGCAAGAAATAAATGAAAAGTCGGAATTAATCTCCCAAACCGAAGAAAAAGCGGTTAACTATTTCAAGGAAAAAACGGATAGTTTATTCTCAAAAGAGTTCAAAGGTTTTGAATTTAAAATTGACAATGAAGAAATCGTTTACAAGCCTACAAATATAGAGGAGGTAAAAAGCTCACAAATGAACATCGGTAATTTTATCGATAAGTACTTAGGAGATGATGGTTTGATAAAAGACGTAAAAGGTTATCATAAAGCACTTAACTTAGCTATGAACCCTGACGCAATGGCAAAACACCTTTTTGAATTAGGAAAAGCAAAAGCCATTGAGGATATATCGAAAGATAGAAAAAACATAGATACAGGCTTTGCCAAAGCTAAAGACGGAAATAATGCAACCACCACTTTTAGAGTTTTAAATCCCGACGTTTCGCAAACGTTTAGATAAAACAACTTTAAAAACTAAAAATTATGGCATTAAACGTGTCCCCTGGGGTTTCAGTAACCCCTTCTCCTACAAAGGAAATCACATCTTCTAATTACATCAGCACATTTGATTTTACTAATCAATGGATGCCTGATTTAATCAAAGAAGAATTTAAAAGATACGGAAACCAATCTATCAAAGGATTCCTATCAAAAACAGCATCTGAAATCCCATCAGCATCGGATTTAATCAAATGGTCAGAAGAAGGTCGTTTGAGAGCGGTTGCCACAGGTGTAACTCGTACCGCTAACGTATTTACATTAGCAGGTCACAGATTTAGAAACAACGATACTATCGTTTTCAGCGATGGTTTAGTAGAAAACACAGGTATTGTAACAGCTAATGACACAAATACCTTTACAGTTGCCCCTTCTAAAACAGCAGGTTGGTCAATTGGAACTACTGCAATCAACTGTTTTGCTTTTGGTTCAGAATACAGAAAAGGTACTGTTGGACAAACAGTTTCTTTGGAAGCAGAACCTGCAATCTTTGAAAATAAAATGACTATCGTAAAAGACGTTGACATCGTTAACGGTTCGGATATGGCACAAGTTGGATGGATTGAAACAGAAGGTGAAAATGGTAAAGGATACCTTTGGTATTTGAAATCAAGAGCACAAACTCGTCAACGTTTTGATGATGTGTTGGAAATGTCTATGTTAGAAAATGTTTCTTTTGAAGAAGGTTCAGCAGCAGCTACAGCAGGATTTACAGGCTCTCAAGGTTTCTTTGCAGCCGCAGGTCAAGGAAACGTTTATGATGGAATTATCTCTACACTTGCAGACTTCGATACTGTTTTTGATAGATTGAACAGACAAGGAGCAGTTTCAGAATATATGATGTTCAACTGTTTCGCTCAAGAAATTGCAGTTGATAATATGTTAGGTGCAGTTGGCAACGGTTATTCAGGTGGTGTTTCTTATGGAGCATTTAACAATGACGAGAAAATGGCTTTGAACCTTGGATTTACAGGTTTCAAAAGAGCAGGTTACGAAGTTTACAAAACTCAATGGAAATACTTAAACGACATCACAACTCGTGGAGGTTTTACAGGAGTAGGAAAAGTAAACGGTGTTATGTGTCCTAATGGAACAAAAACTGTGTATGACGAAATCGCAGGGGAAAAAAGAACTTTACCTTACCTACACGTTAAATATCGTGCAGCACAAGGAGAAAACAGAAAATACAAAACTTGGGTAGTAGGTGGAGCAGGAGGAGCATCAAACTCTTCTTTGGACGCCAACGAACTTCACTTCTTATCAGAAAGAGGTTTGATTACACAAGGTAGAAATGCTTTCGTGTTATTGAAAGGAGCATAGTAACTTTCACAAAAGGGGGAGGTGAGTACTTCCCCCTTATTTTATATAAATCAAATTAAATTTAAACATTATGCCATTCCCAAAAAAAGAAGTTGTAGCCGAAGCGGTTGCAGCAAAGACTAAAGCGTCTAAAACAGCTTTAAAAGATAAAATTTATATCTTAAAATCAGGAGAAACACCACTTTTGTTTTTTCTAAACAATCGTCACACGGAGTACAATCAATTACAGTACTTTGACGAAGAAAAAAATGAACTAAGAGCATTGCGTTATTGCACTAACCAACGAAGTATTTTTGTTGATGAACAAACAGGAGATGCTATTCTAGGACAAATTCCTTTTGAAAATGGAAAATTAATCGTTCCTAAATCAAATCCAACACTACAAAAATTCTTAGAAATAACCCCTGCAAATGGAGTAAAATTCTATGAATTTAATCCAGAAGTAGTTGCGGAAGAAGAATTAAGCAATTTAGATATTGAGTTTGAAGCACAACGACAAGCGAGAGAGTTATCTCTTGAAACATTAGAGAGCGTTGCATTGTCTATTCCTACTATTGGGAATAAGGCTTTAAAAATGTCTTCTAAAGAATTAAAACGTGATGTTTTACTATATGCTAAAGCAGAGCCTAAACTGTTTTTATCCTTAGCGAATAACGAGGATATTGTATTGTTAGGAGCGGTAGTTTGGGCAATGGACAATAACATTCTTTCCTTGAAAAATTATAAGTTTTTTAACGGAGCAGATATGTTAATAGAAGTGCCTTATGATGAAACCGACCCGAATATGATGATGGTAAGGTATCTTAAAACTAAAGAAGGAAACGCTTTAGCGAAGTACATAGAAAGCCAACGTAAGTAACCAAATTAATTTTTAACCATTAAAAGTCTTGATATTTTATCGGACTTTTTTTTATTAATTTATATTTGTATTATTTGTATATTTGTTAAAAATTCATTACGGACATGATAAACAATGTAAGAAATACCGTTTTATCCTTACTGAATAAGGAAAATAGAGGGTACTTGACCCCTTTAGAGTTTAATCTTTATGCCGATATGGCACAACTTTATATCTTTGAAAACGATTTTTACGATTATAGCAAAAGTCTTATCAAGCAAAATAACAGACTTTATAATACGGAATATTCGGATATGCCTAAATTTTTAAGGGAACGTATCGATAGATTTACAAAATTTATCACGCTAACTTATAATTCAACTCCAAAATCATTTTCTTATTCCGATACTGATATTTACAAAGTAATCAACTTAGAATATAACGGAATAGATATTGAGGAAGTTTCAAAACTTTACTTGAATAAATTGAAAACATCCTCGGTAACTCCCGATGAAAAATACCCAATTTACACTCGATTAGATAAAGATTTTTACGTTTTACCAACAACAATCGTAAACAACGTGAAATGTTTGTGTATAAGAAGACCAAAAACGCCTAATTGGACTTATACAAACGTAAGCGGAAACCCTTTATTTAATCCATCAGCAGGAGATTATCAAGACTTTGAAATACACCCATCACAAGAGGTAGATTTGATTATAAAAATATTAGGCTATGCAGGTTTGACTATCACAAGCGAACAAGTAATGCAGGTTTCAAAAGCGGAAGAGGTATCACAAGAAGCTAAAAGACAATAATTATGGCAACAGAAAATCCATTAGAATACTACGAAAACGATGAATTACAAGGGAATTATCAGTATATATCCTTAGATGATATTATCAATAATTTTATGTTGTTGAATGTAGGCGATGATAAACAAATCAATAACGTAAAGAGATACGAAGTAATTGCCTTAGCAAAAAGAGCGTTACAAGAGTTGAATTATGACGTTTTGAAAGAAGTAAAAGGGGTAGAGTTGGATATGTCCGATACCTTTACAATGATTTTACCACAAGATTACGTTCAATATGTAAGAGTTAGTGCTGTAGGGTCGGATGGCAGATTAATGCCTTTAAAAATGACGACAGACAGATTCTATGGTAAGGCTTATTTGCAAGACCACGATTATAACATAATGTTTGATAATGATGGTTATCCGTTAGAGGGTACTTCAACTTCAGAAAGTAATACCGTAAATGCGACTAATGCTTATAAAAAATGTGAAACTATTTGTTCTGATTGTGATTGTGGAGCGACTAATTACGGTTTCGACACTACTAAAAATGCCAACGGAGAGTTTTTAATCGATAAAAGAAAGGGTAGAATATTCTTTGATTCAAATACTTCGTTTAAAACTATTCTTTTAGAGTATATTTCAGACGGATTAGAATATGAAAGCGCAGAAGATGTTAAGATACATAAGTTTGCCGAACAAACCATTTACAACTACATTAAATGGATGCTTTTAGACAATATGATATACAAACAAGAATATATCGTAAAAAGAGCAAGAAACGAATATTTCACGTCTTTAAAAAATACAAAAATCAGATTAATGTCTTTAAAATTAAGTGAATTAGCATTTGTTTTAAAAGGCAGAAATAAATACATCAAGTAGGATGAAAATAAGAAACACTTTTGTAAATAGTACCATAAACAAAGACGTTGATGAAAGACTTGTTAAAAACGGTCAATTAATCGATGGAGAAAACATTAGCACAACAGCAACTACTGATTCGAGTGGAGGAATAATTACCAACGTATTAGGTAATAAAAAAATGACTAATTTAGGTATTGTAGGAGGTGTAACTATTGGTTCGGTTTCTCATATATCTAAAAATGCTGTTTATTTCTTTGTAAAAGGTACTAATTTTGATTATGTAGTTGAGTGGGATAAAGACACTAATGTAACAGATGTTATTCTTCAATCAACAGCTACAACAGGTGTTTTAAATTTTAATTTAAACAATAAAATTGAATTTGCTAATATTATAATCGGAACAGACGATGCCGATTTATTATCGTGGACAGATAATTTAAACCCGCCTCGAATAGTAAATATAGCAATAGCAAAAACCTACGCTACTGATGGTTTCACAAGTCAAGAGATTAGTGTAATGAAACCTGCCCCTATTGAAAAACCTTTAATTACACCAACAGTATCTATTGACCAATCCGAAGCTAATTTTATTGAAGACAAATACCTTTCTTTTGCGTATCGATATAAATACCAAGATGGATATTATTCAGCTATTTCAGCGTGGAGTAAATATGCGTTCAGACCAAATCCATTTGATTTAGACTTTGAAACATTTGAAAACAAAGGAATGGTTAACTCGTATAATGCGGTAGATATTTCTTTTAATACAGGAGATAGAGATGTAATAGGCATAGACCTTTTATTCAAAGAAAGTAATTCTACTGATGTAAACGTAATCGAGAAGTTTAATAAAGAAGATGAGGGATGGACAAATAACGTAACAGAAACAATTGAGTTTAACAATAGTAAAGTTTACGGTAAGTTGCCACAAAAAGAATATTATAAACAATTTGATAATGTTCCTAAAACAGCCGAAGCACAAGATTTCATAGGAAGTAGATTAGCCTATGCTAATTACAAAGAGGGATATGACTTAAAAGATATTAACGGAGATAACGTATTACTAGATTATACTTTGTCATTAGTAAGTAATGACGTTTTAAGAGATGATTTACCTTTTACTATTACTTCATCTTCGTATTCTATTGAAGGCTCGCCATTAGTAAAAGCAAGTACATTATTTCAATTAAACTTTAGTGGATTTACATTTACTAAAGGGAAAGTTATTGTTGTTGATTTTGATATTAATTCAATTTCATTAACGCTTCCTGCTCCTACCGAATTTATACCTAATAGTTTTATAAGTAGTTATACGTATATTCTTGAAGATGATTATACCGATTTAGCTGATTTCTTTACTAATTCTACATTTGAATCAGAATTAGAGGGATTGTTTAGCGACTATTTTGAATCTGTTATTCCTATTGAAGTGGGAGAAACAAGTAGGATATCTACTGATTTCGTAGTTACAAAACCTACTTCTACACAAATAAATATTCAAATCCCTGCCTTTACATTAGTAGTAAGTACAGTAACTAAGTATAAATACTTTATAGACAATGGCACTACTGTTTATATTGCAGAAGCATCAGCAAATGAAAGTTTAAAAAGCAATAGAAGTTACGAAGTATGTATGGTATTTGAGGATGAGCAAGGCAGAATGACCACTGCTTTGACAAGCGAAAAAAACACAATCCACATACCAATAGCTAATAGTGATAAGCAAAACAAGATAAGCGTAACTATCCCTACGTTACAAAAAACGCCAAGTTGGGCAAAAAGATACCGATTTGGAATAAAAGAAAACAAAGGAACATGGGAGGAAATTTATTGCAGTATATTTTATCAAGACGGAATATATCGTTGGATAAAACTAGATGGAGAAAGCAAAAATAAAGTAAAAGAAGGAGATGAATTAATTGTAAAAGCAGACATTTCAGGAGCTTTAGACAAGGTCGTTAAAACAAAAGTACTCGAAGTAAAACTACAAGAATCCGACTTTATAAAAGACAACAAAGATGGTAATGGAAACGAAATTGTAGAAGAAGCAGGATTATACTTTAAAATATCCCCTACTAACTTTAAAATAGATTATGGAAAGGATGATTTTTGGTATAATAAATCAGATTCAAGAGCATCAAACGATAGACCATTTTCTTATGTAGATTTAGGAACTACTTACGATGAAGCAGCACCAACCGTCCCAATAGACTTGCCTATTGTAAAAGGAAGTTTAACGCAATTATTTTTTGACTCATACAGAAGTGACAGAAGTGATGCGATGTTTAAAGAGTCATACATAGCAACAACAGATTATGACAATTTTGAAGATTTTTATAATACGTACTTGTCTACAAAAATATTTACTTCAAACACTGGAGAGGTTTATTCTAATGTAAGCGTTGTTAGAGGAACTTATGGATTTGGTATAGGAACTTATGGATTTGGTTTTACGCCAAGTGCAACAGGAAAACTTTATTTAAAAGTAGAGGGGATACATCCTGGGAACGGGTCATTTTCAACGGGGGTAAAAGGTTATTTAACAGCGAGTGTAAACATACGTTCAGTAAGTGGATTTTTTATATTTGAGAAAGAGAATAAAGATTTGGAAGACCAAGTTTTCTACTTAACGCCTGAAAAGTTCACCATTACAAATAACGCATACCAATACACAGACCATTTATTGTCAGAAACATTTAATTGTTACGTTCAAGGTAATGGTGCAGAAAGTTTTAAAATAAAAGATGCTTTTTTAGGCAAAGAGTTGTTGTTAGACTTTACCCCTACTGCTGTTTCTATGGATGATTACAAGGAAATTAATCGATATGCGGATATAACTTATAGTGATGGAGTATTGCAACCAAGTTCAAATATTAATGGCTTAAATTCGTTTAATTTATCTACTGCGAACTATAAAGACGATATTGAAAAATCATACGGAGCAATTAGACTTATAAAACATAGAGATACAAACTTATTAGTTGTTCAAGAGAATAAATGGAGTCAAGTTTTTTATGGTAAAGATTTGCTTTATAATGCGGATGCGACAACTAATTTAACTGTAACTGATAATGTTTTAAACACACAAGACACTTATTTAGGGGAATACGGAATAAGCAATAACGCTTCAAGTTTTGATACTTATGGATTTAATTGTTTTGCTACCGATATAAAAAGAGGTGTTGTATTGCGATTAGATAATAACGGATTAGATGAAATTTCATCGAAAGGAATGACCGATTATTTCAAAGGTTTATTCAGAGATAACACAATTACAAGATGTGTAGGACAATATGATTCTTTAAATGATGAATATTTTTTAAGCGTATTTTATGTGGACTCAAATAGTGTTTCTAAGAACGTTACGTGGAGATATAGCGATGTACATAAAGGGTGGTTTCCACGACATAATTTTGCTCCTGAAGATATGATTAGGATGCATAATGAATTTATTTCGTTTAAAGGAGGGGAATTATACCTACATAACGATACAACGCCTACAAATTATAATACGTTTTATGGAGTTAAGACAAATAGCAAATTTAGTTTCTACTTCAATGAAAGTCCTTCAATGCGCAAAAATTTCAGAACAATTGACATTGAGGGTACAGTACCTTGCGAAACAACATTAACAACAGAATTTCAATCAGGATATTTGAATGTAGATAATTATGTAAATAAAGAGGGGGTTTTTAGAGGATATATTAGAGGTTCAGAAAGCACAAATGATACAGCAACACTATCTTGTCAAGGATTAGGTACAGTAATCACAAAAGTAGGAAACGTTATCACATTAAAAGACACAAGTACAGCGAATATAGGGGATAGCGTGTATAATGCTTCTATGGTTTTTATTGCAACAATTACAGCGAAAACAGCGACTTCATTAACGTTAAGTAGTGCTTCGCTAGTAAATGTTAACGACTTTATTTTATCTGTAAAAAACCAAAGTATAGAAACATCAAGTCTATTAGGATACTATATGAAAGTTGAAATGGAGTTCGATAAAAACACATTAGCAGAAATATTTTCAGTATCAGGGGATTTAGGACAAAGTTTTGAATAAAATTATGTATATATTTGTAGTAAATTATGAATTTATCTATTAGGCAATTAAAAACAGAAGATTACAATGAACTATGCGAGTGGTGGAAGTGGTTTAGGTTTCCTGCACCAAGTTTAGATTTATTGCCCGATAGAGGAAAAAGTGGTTTTATTGTATTTGACGATGAAACTAATGAAAATGTAGTAGCAGGATTTCTATACACCACAAATTCTTATTTTTCTATGTGTGAATTTATTGTTAGCAATCCACAAGTAAAAGACAAAAACGTAAGAGCAGAATCTATAAATATGTTAATTGATGTGATAAGTTTATACGCTAAAGAATGTGGTTGTAAATTAATATTCACATCGTTAAAACACCCAAGTCTAAAAGAAAGATTTACAGATTGCGGATACAAAATAGGAAGTACAAATACAACAGAATTAATAAAAATATTGTGATATGGCAGCAGTAACAGCAGCTTTAGGAGTGGCAGGAGTGGCAGGTTTAGGACTTTCAGCCTACAAAATGGCAAAAGAAGAAGGTCGTGTTAAACAAGCAGCAAAAGCCTTAGAAAATTATAAAAGACAAGAATTTGTAAACACAGCCGAAGGACTACAAGTATCTACGGCAGGAGCAGATTTACGTAAAGAACAACAAGCAAGGCTTAATGAGTCTTATATCCAAGCATTACGTGAGGGGGGTACAAGAGCCTTAATGGGAGGTATTGGCAGAGTTCAAACAGGCACGCAAGACCTAAACAAGGAAATAGGTGCAAACTTAGATGAACAAACCAAACAAATTGATATGTACAAAATGCAAGAGGAGCAAAACATCCGAAACTTAAAAGAGGGTAGAGAGCAACAAGATATTGCAGGACTTACAAGTCAATATAACGCTTCAAAAGAAGCGTCAAACCAAGCATTAGGTTCAGGATTACAGTCTTTAGGAATGGTAGCTAATTCATTAGCTTCAAAAACAGCTAGTACAACTACTGATACAGATAAAGTAGGATTGTCAAAAACAGGTAAATAAAAAGTTATGGCAGTAATAGGAAGTAAAGGAACATACGCTCAAGTACAAGCACCTAAAGATTATTTAGGAAATGCTCTATCAAACATAGAGCAAATGAATTTTCGTTATCGTGAGGAAAAACAGCGCAAAGAAGAATTAGAACAAGCTAAAAGACTTGCTGAACAAAACGAACAGCAAGAAAGAAGCGATAAGGCATTTGAAAAATCTCGTGAGTTTAAAGGTCAGGACTACGGAAATAATCGTATGAATGAATCAAGCCATAAAGTTGTAAGACAAATGGCTGATGAGGTTGCTTCTCTATACGCTAAAAAAAATCGTTCAGCACAAGATAACGCAAGGCTAACTGAATTATATGCAGGATTGGATAAAATGAAACAAACTGCCAACACATTAAAAAGTTTTATTACAGACAAAACAAAAGCTATTTCGGAAGGCAATGTAAACACAGATATTTACGGTAAAGGGGAAGATATAATCCCTAAACTTTTAAACATAGACAAAGGAGAAGTTTTTATTGATGAAAGTGGAAAAATGTCTATGAAATTATTAGACCCTGAAACAAAAGAAGAAACAGTAATGTCTTTAGATGAATTAGGAAATCAATCCTATTTAGAATCTTTAATGCCTAACAAAGTAGAAATTTTAGGTAAAGATGGTTTAGTAGATGAAATAAGAAGCAACCTAAAAGTGAACGAATACAACAAAGAAGTTGGAAACCAAAAAATAACCGTTAGAGAATTAAATCCAAATCAAGAAGCAAGTGCTAAAGAAATGGTATTAACTAAAATAGGGGATAATAAAAAAAGAATACAAGATGCTTCACAACAATTAGGAATACCTTATGATGTAAGTACGCCAGAAGCTACAATGGCTACTAAAAACGCTATCGCAAATAAAATATTAGAACAATCAAAAGCAGGATTGAATTTAAAAAGTGATACTGAAACTAATTGGCAAAAACTAAATTATAACGCAGAACAAGAAGAAAGAAGATACCAACGTAGTCAAGACGCTAAAAAGAAAGAAGAAAAACCTGCTCCATACCGAAAAATAAACGTGCAAGAAATTACAAGCGGAACAAGTTACAATACCGTACCTGTTAGAGCAGGAGATAGAGTTTCTGACGTAAACCAACCACCAAAAGCACCTACAACAGTTATAGGTACTGTATTAAGAAAAACTAAAGATGGTAAAAAAGAAATTGTTATTACTGTTAAGCAAAAACCTGTTCGTGGTGCATTAAAACCTGATGTTAAATACAAAATAGAACAAGACCCTACTTATGAAATAACAGATGAGGATTACGACCAAACAGGAGAGGGTAAAATAAAAAAATACAGTAGTATTACAGACCCTCAAATGGTAAACGATATAATTCGTACATCACTATTAGACGAAGAAGGAAATACTTTTAGTGGAATACAAGACTACGCTAAAAGAAATTTTGGAAAACCGATTGAGCAAGGTAAAGCTACTGCTAAACCTAAACAATTAACAGCAGAAGAATTAATAGCTAAATATAAAAATCCTAAATAATAAACGATGGATGAAGAATTAAAAAAAATCGTTCAAAATATGATTAATGCAGGTGAATCAGAAGCCAATATCGCATTAGTTATAAGAAGCTATAAACCAACTACTGTAAAAAAAAAAGATACCCCACTATCTACTGCTCCAAAGGAAAGTATGGAATTGGAACAGAAAGTTGGTTCTTCGGATTCGCAAAAACCTAAAGGATTTCCTGAAATAGATACAAATGGAATATTGCCTGATTTCGATAAAATGAAGTCAGTCAAATCACCTATTCCTGCTAAACCTAAAGAAGATGAAGTAGAGAGTTTTGGGGGTGCTTTAGTAAACAGATTAGACGCAGGTATTTCAAGAGTATCTAAGTCTATTTACGATATGCCATCAATGTTGTACGATTTGGGTACACAAATCACAAACCCTGCTATGACTGCTGTTTCAAACGCAACAGGAAAAAGTCCTTCTGAAATTTTAGCAAAAGAATTAAACTTTGAGAATATACCGTCAAAAATGATGGAAGAAAAAATCAAAGAAAGCGATGCTAAAATAGCAAACTACAAAAAAGAAATAGGCGGAGACATAATGACTTCTTACAACAAAGGAGATTATATCAATACTTTTAAACACGCTGCTTTAAACTCTATGGAATCCGTACCTTTAATCGGATTAGCTATGGCTACTGGGGGAGAATCCGCAATAGCAAATTTAGCGATAGGTACTTCAACAGCATCGACACAATACGACCAATTAAGTAAAGAGCATCCTGAATTAGAAACTAAAGACAAACTTAAAAACGCTGCTATTAGTGGTATTTCAGAGGTTATCGTAGGTAAATTTATTGAAGGAGTTAGTGGTAATGTTTGGAAATCGTTATTAGCAAACAAAGGAACAAAAGAGGGAGCTAAGATAGCTACTAATTCCTTTAAAAAATCCGTAGAAAAAGCAGTAGGTAAAAGTCCTATTTTAGCAGGTGTAGGGGAATATGCAGAGGAAAGAATAGTTGACGCTATCCAACAATATAGCGACATAAATACAGGTATAAAACAAGAGTTTGATTGGGAGCAAAACAAAGGGGCGGGATTATCTTCATTAGGTTTTTCAGCACCTAACGTTGTTGGTATGTATGGAGTGAAAGGCTATGTAAACAACCAAACTAAAAACCAAGTTAAGAAAGCAAATAACGCTGTTTTAAGCCTACAAAAAGACCTTGAAAACCCTAACTTATCAGAGGAGCAAAAAGCAACGATTAACACGAGCATAAAAGATATTTACGCTAAAAATAAGAATATTTTAGGGGCGGAATTAAAGAAATTCCAAGCTATCCCCGAAAATGAAAAAGTAGAATTGCTTAAAATAGACGAAGATATAGACGAGTTGAAATCACAAGCAATAGAAATTAAGCATAGTAACGATATTAGTGAGGAATCTAAAGCGGTTTTACTAGACAACTTAAAATCTAAAGCGTTAAAAGCAAACAATCGTAAAGAGGAAATATTATCTAAATCTACTAAAATAAACTTTGGAGAATTGCCTTTAAAAGAGCAAGAAACAATCAAGAAAAAAGCAATGGAATCTTTGGTTACAGAGCTGAATCCTGACGGAAAAAAGGATATGACTATTACCGACCAAATGGTAACTAAAAGAGCAAATGAAATTTATTCTGAATCTAACTTAAACGAGAAAGAAAATGCAAAAATTGAAGTGCCAACTCCCGAAACCAAAAGTGAAGCCGAAGTAAAAGAACAACCCAAAGCAGAAACAAAAGTTGATGGGGGTAATAGTGTAGGGGAAGATGTGGTTAAGCCAACTTTTGAAAATGTTCCTATTTTAACTCGCACAGCAGAAGAAATAGAAACTGCAAAAAATGAAATATTTGATAATCTTAATAAATTAGAAGTAGGTTCAGTAATTGAAAATTCTGATGGAGAAATAAAAGTTGTAACAGAAAAGATAACAGACAGAAAAGGCAATCAACTTATAGGTATTGTTACTTACGAAAGACAAGAAGATGGAAGTCTTAGAGAACTTACAAATCCTGTATTTGCTTCAAAAAGTGCAGATGGGAAAATAAAATTAGATTATAATCCACATACAACAGGTACTAATTCAAAAAGGGAAAGAGTTACTGTCACAGACCAAATAACTGGTAAAAAAATAGATTTATCTAAAGAGAATATTTTTACAACAGATGAAAATGGGAATCTTATACAGATAAATAAAGTAGAACAATCCCTAAAAGAACAACCCAAAGCCGATAAAGTAGCAACCCCTCCAGTAGAAGATGTAGTTGCTCCGAGTGTTGAACAAGAAGTCGTGGAAACTGCACAGGTAGAAACACCCGAAATATCGCCACTAGAAAAAGCAAAACAAGCAAGACTAGAAGCTAAGGCTAAACTAGATGCTAAACGTAATGCTACGAAAGAAGAAGTAGCTGATAAAACTCCAAATATAGATAACGTTGAAAACTTTATTAATCAAACATATTCAAACAATGGAAACGAACCAACAACAGAAGCCAACAAAGGAACAAAAATTGATAGCGTTCAAGAAAATAGCGGAATCAATAAAAGCGAGGGCAAAGAACAATTAACTACAAAAAAGAAAAGGGCAGGAAATAGAACTCCTTTAGACAAAAGGCAAATAAAAGACCCTATAATGTTATCCGCTTTGAAAGCAGAGCCCTTTAGTGCAACAGATTTAGTACAACAATATATTATAGGTGGAGGAAGATTGACACCTGATGCCTTAAACGAAGTTATAGCAACCAAAAATTCTAAATCGTCTGATGTTAAGGCGAGAATGTCTTATTTAAGGACTACACAAAAAGGAGGAAAATCATTTTGGCGTACAATAGATTCTTTAATGGAAAAAGCGGATGAATTAGGTATTTCTGAAGACGATATAAGAAATGCTTTAATTGATGTTATCCATTCCCATCATTCACCAAAATCTATGGCTAATGACTTTGTTAGTCGTAACGGTGTATTTGAAAAAAACAAAAACGGAGAAGTTGTAAACGAAAGCGGAGAAGTATTGGTTGAAACTCCTTACGGATTATTGACAAACGAACAAATAAAAGACCTTGAAGCATACGAGGAAGCAAATAAAGATTTTGGACTAAATAAAGAAGAATTTCAAGAAGCATTAAGTTCGTTAGACCAACTAACAGATGCCGAAATTATAGAACTTGCAGAAAACCAAGAAAAGAGTTTTAAAGAATATTTAGAAGACCTTGAAAAAAGACAAGTAACATTTGATTGGTATGCCTTTAGTGGAGAAACAGGAACAATACAACCTGATGGGTCAATTATAAACGATAAAGGAGAGTATTTTAGTAAAGAAGAAGTGTCTAATGTAAAACAACTATATCCCGAATCCAAAGTAGAGATTAAAAAACCTATTAGCAAAGACACTCCTGAATTAAAAGAAGTAAATGAGAAATTAGAGAAAGCAAACGAGAAACTGCGTATTGCTAAAGACGCTCTTGACCGAAAAGCAAAAGCCCTTGATAAAGAATTAGTAAGAGATAATGAAGATATTTTTGGAGAACGCAAAAACCAAAACGAAAATAAATTATTTGATGAGAGGGTAGATGTAAATGCAAGAAATAAAGCGACTGAAAAAGAACGTAAAGCAATTACAGATGCTCAAAATGAAATAAAATCACTTAAAGAAGCAAAAGCTAAAATAGAAAACAAAGAAATCACTCCTACAAGTGAGATAGATTTTAATGTAGTTGTGGTAGAAAAACAAATTAAAGAACAACCAAAATCCGAAAAATCAAAAGTAGAATCAGCTAAAGAGAGTTTAAAAGAAGCCACTGCCAAACGTAAAGAAACAAAAGCAAAGTTAGATGCTAAAAAACGTAATCAAGGAATAGCTAATGACCCTAAACAAGATGCTCAAGATTTGTATGACTACCACCAAGCATTAGTAGTAGAAGCTAAAGAGTACATAAAACTTGGTATAGCCACACTTTCTGAATTTGCTGATGCATTAGGTGAAAAAGTTTCTATTTCTGTTAAACAAGCGTGGGATGAAGCGAAAGGCATAATTTCACCAATTACAAAAGGAGAGGATTTAAGCTATGATTTTACTTCAATGAATAACGAGGTTAAGGAAGTAAAAGAAACGCCTAAAAAAGAGCAAAAACAAGCTGAAAAGCCAAAAGTAGCACCTAAAAAAGAAGTTGTAGAAGAAACAGTTACTAAAAAAGCAAAAGACTTAGGTATTACAGACAACCAATATGAGGGATTAAGAGATAAAGCAAAAGCATTACCTCAAAGTGGAGAGTTTTCAGAATACCTAAGTGGAGAAACTATTGAGGATGTTTATGATGATAAAGCAAGAAACGAGCAAGGATATGAAGTAACTAAATTACAACAACTAACCGACCACGGAGTAGCGTTTTTAGACAAAGCAAAAGATTTGTTTGGGGGAGATTATGTGGCTAAAACATTGGATTTTCTACATAATTCTAATCTAAATACGTTTGAAAAAGGTGTTATTTATGCTTCATTAGTGAACGAAATGGACACTTTAAATAAAAACTTCCCTGATGATATGGAGTTTAAAAAGCTTCAAGATGCTGTTTATGCTGATTACCAAGCTAATTTACGTGTAGGGTCTTTGACTATTAATACAGGTAGATTAATTCGCATACTAAACGCTATAAAAACAGGAGTAGAAGTTGCTACATTCACTTCAAAACTATACAGCCCACAACAAAAAGAAGCTAGAACTATCTTAGAAAATGCTGTGCCTACACCTGAAAGATTAAACGTAGTAACAGAAAACGAAAAACTTTATACGCAAGAAGAATTAGATACTGAAATTCAAAAAGCTAAAGATAAAGAAACGTTTGAAAGGTTAAAAAGACAAGTTAGAAAAGAAACAAGAGTAGGGAAAAAAGAAAACCTTGCTAATGAAAAGGCTAAAATAATAAATGAATTAAGAGCATTAGCAAGAAAGCAATTAGGAAAGCTGTCTGCAAACCCTATTCCTTTAGATGCAATTCCTTTGATGTATAAATTGGCTAAAGTAAGTATAAAGCAAGGAGCATTAACAGTTGAAGAAGTAGTTGATGATGTTTACAATTCATTAAAAGACATTTACCAAAACATAAACAAAAATGATGTAAAATTCGTTTTAGAAAACGAACCTGCCGAAGTAGAAAAAGACTTCAAACAACCTAAATTACAAGAAGTAGTAAAACAAGCCTTAATTGATGCAGGATTTAGTAGAGATATTAGAAACAACAAAACAGGAGAAGTAAGACAAGTTATTGATTGGACTAAATTATTTGGTAGAGCAGGTACAATAGAAAGCCTTAAAACAAAAGTTGAGGAGCAACTAAAAGCACAAGGGAAAACCGATGCAGAAATAGCTGAAATTCAAACTCAACTATACGAAGAATACAAAAGGTTATCTGAATTAATAGTAGATAAAGCTATTGCTGATTTAGAGCGTAGAAATTTAGTTAAACCAAGTCCGCATAGAAAAAGCAATGCAAAAAGATTAGCAGATTTGTATGAGCAAGGGCTATTTGATGCTAATTTAGATAAATATGAAAATATTGTAAATGCTATTTTAGGGTTCTCAAAAACAAGTCAAGAAACATTCGATAAAATTAAAGAGCAAGTTAAAGCATTATCTGATTTATATGCTGAACAATCCGATGGTAGAGTACTTTCAGAATTAGAGATAACTACTCAAAGCAACAAAATAAAAAGAGCGATAAATGTATTATTTTTTAACTCTGTAATGAAAGAAGCACCAACACACGCTAAAATAGCATTAGCTAATTTACAGTTTGGTTTATGGTCTTTAAGGTCGTTATTAGGGAGTATTAAAACGCTTTCCGAAAACAGACTTTCAGGAGAATTACAAGTTAGATTATCTGACTTAGCGTTTGGTAGAAGTTCAACAAAAGAATTAAGAGAATTAAATAGGAGAGCAAAAAAAATGGTATCGAGAGATATTAGACTTTATGGGGCACAACCTTATGGAGATACTTCTATGAGTTTACTTGCACACTCTATTATTGATGATGTTATTAATCAAAAAATCACAACAAAAACAGGACATCAATTATATAATATTATATCGTTACGAACATTCCTTGATGCTGTGGATAGTTCAGTTAAAGTTAGATTAACCAACAAGCATTTCGTAGAAAACGCTGTAAATATCCTAATGACTAATAGCGACACCCGAAAAGCAATGACACGCAAAGAAGCATTGCAATTTGTGTCGGAAGCACTAACAGGCGACAACTTTAAAAAAGCAGAAGAAACCGCAAAAAGTGTAATTGACGATGTAAACGCAAAAGCAGGTAAAAAAGTACTAAAAGACAATCCTGAAGCAATATTTAGATTTGCAATGGACATTGTTACTAAAAACCTAAATAGCGGTGAAATAATGACAATGCACGAAATAGAAGCATCGTTTAAAGCAGGGGTTAAATCAGCAGGAGCAAGTATTGGTCACGAAGCTAACAACATTGCAACAGTAGCGGTTAATTCAGCTTCACAAAGATTGTCAAAGCAATTAGATAAAGCAATTACAGAACAAAATTGGAAAACAGCAAGTGTATTAGCTATTACTTCTTTGATTGTTAAAACAACGGCAATGGCATTTAAGGGAGGTGGTGCTAACTGGTTAGTTTTAAATGCTGACAAAAGAATCCCTTTATTTGGAGTAGGTCACGCATTAGTTAGATACAAATGGGATAAAAACTATAAAATAGACCTTGACACAGAAACAGGAAGAAAAGGATTAGAACAGTCTTTATACCTACAAGGACAGTATCGAGATACTATGATGAGAGGAATTTATGCAACAGGAATGTTTATGGTCGCTGCTGCTGCAATGGGATACAAAGGAGATGATGAAGAATCTAATGCAGAAGAATTTGCAAAATGGTTAAACAAAACAGAAAACAAATGGCTTAAAAAGTATTTTTACAAAATAGCACCACAATCATTTTCTGCATTTGTAGCTTATGAATCAGGACTTAAAGAAATGCCTGAATACTTTGGAAGAATGTTTGATGTAGGAAATGAGTATTACGATAAGAGCGTACAACTAAAACGTAGTTTAGGCTCAAAACAAGAAGGCTCAACAAAAGAAGTGTTAGGTCAATTATCTACTGCACCATTTAACGCACCATTACCTTGGAAAGCTGTAAAAGACATAGAAGAAATATCAAGAGGATTACAAGGATTAAAACCTATTAGAGAAGAAAAATCTAAAAAAGGATTTGTAAAAGGAATGTTTAAAGGTGGAGGAATAGAGTATTTAGGAGGCTTAGGAAAACGACTGTTTGGAGAAAAAAAAGAAGATAAAAAAACCCCTAATTAAAGGGGGTTTTAAATTTTATATATTCATTAATTTGTAATGTTATGCGTTCAATTTCTTTTGATTTTGTTTTTATAACGTGTCTGAAAAAGTGTAGTCTCGTGTATAATTCTTCTAATTTATCTTTATTATCTTTGTTTTCGCACATTTCCAACCAAGCTCTTATTAATTCTTTGTTTAATACTTTATTATCAAATAGTTTGTTTTTTATGTTATCAAGGTCAGTTTTGCAATATGCTACAGATTCACTAATTTGTTTTGTTATCATACTAATTGGATAACATTTATCATTAATATCTTCTTCTCTAATAAAACGAATACCGTCTGTAATCTCTACTATTTTCCCATTAATAGTTTCTGTGATTTGATGCAGTTTAAATTCATAAAAGCACCATTCTCCTAAATTAAATTTTACTCTTTTTTCCATAATTAAAGGGGTTTTTTGTTTAAATTTTATCTCCATATAAATTAAAACCAAACAAACATAATTTACGTAAATGTTTGTAATAAAAATTAGAATAATCACATTTACGAAATATCCATCCTAATTCGCATAAAATTTTATGATACCACCATTTAAAAGGTTTTTCGTTTTTATTATTTACTTTTGACCAAGACATAATTAAAGGGGTTTTGTTTTACTCTATTATCGCTATATTTTGGTAATTTACTATTAGTACATCGTCACCGTGATATACTATTCTGTGGCTTCGGGTTATATCATACCAAACTACATCCCTTACTTTTATGTTTTCGGTTTTATCACCAATAGCCAAAACATTCGCTCTAAAAAACTTTTGCTCGTGGACTAATTCATTTGAAAGGTCTAATCCTGCTTTTGAAGTGATGCTTTCGTGGATATGGGATAGTATTACGTTTTCTCCTGTTGCTTTCATATTTTTTATTTTTTTATGCCCTCTTATATGTGATGGCAACATCCGTCATTAATATAGTAGTAGCTACTGAAATTGAGTTTTCTAATGCACAAATAAGCACTAAAGTCGGGTCGATAATTCCCATTTCAAACATATCTCCCACTTCTTCTGTGGCTAAGTTTTTACCGTGATTAATAGGTAATTCATATTTCATATCAGGGTTAAGCAAATAAACAGGGGTTTTAAGTGCGGTTAGAATAATATTATCTAAATCACAGATAGCAGTATATTCTTTACTCGCATTGAATAAACCTACTCCTCCACCTGCAGAAATACCTCCTACAATAGCACTACGTACAGCGTGAATAGCGTCTTCTACTCTATCTAATTTCTCTAATAGTTCGGCATCGGTAAACGCTCCTACTTTGATTATAGAAACACCACAAGATAATTTAGCTATTCTATCTTGTAGAAAAGATTTCTCGTGTTTAAACTGACTATCTTTTAGTAGTTTTGATAACTCTTTTATCTTTTCGTTTATTTCGGAAGTTTTAAATCCTTTTTGTTTGATTAGTACGGAGTCGTTTTTACCTATGATAAACTTTTCACAAGTGCCTAACAAGTCTAACCCGTAACCCTCTGTTAAATCTCCCGAAAAAGTATCTAACATCATTCCTCCTGTCACTAAAGCAATATCTTTTAGGTATTGTGTACGCTTTGAAATAACGCTTGGGGGTTGGATAACAGCTACACTTAAATTGTTTTTTATTTTATTCGCCAAAAGTGAGTTATTAACTTCATCGGTAACATCTCCTATGATTAAAAGGTTTAATTGGTTTTGATAAACATGCTCTAATATTGGGGTAATCTCCCGAATAGACTTAATTATTTTATCTGTGATGAGTATCAAAGGCTTTTCAAAAACTACACTTCCATCGGGTTGATTTGCATATCCTGAATGATGCAATCCTCTTTCAATAGGCATACCGTCAATATGCTCACAATACGTTTCTTTGCCACCCGAACGTTCAAAAGTAACTATTCCGTTTTTCCCTGCTGACTTAAAAGCATCCGCAATAATCTTTCCTAAAACCTCATCATTATTAGCTGAAATAGTAGCTACATTTATATAATCCTTTACAGTTACTTTTCGAGAGTTTTTCTTAATGTATTCTATTGCTTTTTTCTTGTTTTCTTCAAGGCTTTTTTTGATTTCATTCACAGTAAAGCCTTTTTCTAAGTACTCTTGTGTGGAGTTTACCAAGGTCTTTGTGAGTATGCAACTAACTGATGTGCCGTCGCCCGCTTCATCTACGGTCTTTTGAGCAGCTTGTTTCACGTACTCCGCACCTAAAGATTCAATAGGGTCGTCTAAGAAAATTGATTTAGCAACAGATACTCCGTCTTTTGTAGGGTTTGGGAAACCTCCTTCAGATTCAATAAGTACTGTTCTACCGTTATAGCCGTATGTAGAAGCAACGGCATCACAAACAATGTTAACCCCTTTGATTAGTGGGTTTTTAGCGTCGCCAAAGAAAGCAACGTCTTTGATAGGTCTGTTCATATTTAAGATTTAATTTAGATACGCAAATATAATAAAAATTTATATTATATTTGTTGTATTATTTTAATGATTTAAAATCATAGTGTTATGGGTCAAATAAAAAAGAAAAACATATACCCTCCTGATTCAGTAATTACTGATAAAGATATGCTTATTGGCACGGATTATAACAATCTCGACAAGACCAAAAACTATTTGATGAAGGATATTAAAGATTATGTAATCGCTAATATTCCTGGTTTTGACCAAAACAATTTAGTGCCTGAAACGTCAATTTCATTAAATAATTTTGCATCTCCAATAGCCGTTGATACCTTAATTCAAAATTATCTCAATACTATTACCCTAGTAGTTACAGAAAAACAACTCCCATTATATCGGTTTTATGTTATTAATGATGAATTAGACACAACTAAAAATGTTACGTATATATACTTATGGGGAATAGGTAAAGGTACTTACGTACATCCTTTATTAACTGATTTTAGAAAAATTAATACTGTATTGCCATCCCCTGAAGATATACAAAGTCAACCTAATACAGTTACTTTAGAATTAGGGGTAATTTCAATATTGACTACTTTTGTTGATATTATCAATAATTACCCAACACCTATAAACTTTAACGACCCACTGCTTATATATTTAGTTACTTTTACTCAAGATAACGAAGTGTTTTTCTATAAGTTTATTGGGGATAATGATATTTACGGATTAGGATTAGCACAATGTACTATTGATGATTTTTCTCAAATAATTTCAAACGACATTGTTGATTTTTCGGTATTTGTCCCTTACGCAGGAGCAACAACCGATGTAGATTTAGGAGATTTTCAACTAAAAGCAGGGCAGTTAGAATTAGACCAAACACCAACAGGAACATTTTCTACGGCTAAAATTCGTTGGAACGATACGGCAGGAACAGCTGAAATAAGACTAAAAGGTAACAATGTAACACTACAATTAGGGCAAGAATTAGTTAAAAGAGTAGTTAATAAAACCGTTTCAAATATAACTCTACAAGAATCAAATTATCAAGTAGTAAAAATAGTAGGGGCTACAGGTCAAAGGTTATCTGTAGATTTAGCACAAGCAAATAACGAATTAAACTCATCTTCAACGTTAGGACTTGTAACGGAAAATATCGCTAATAATCAAGAAGGATTCATAACCTTTTCAGGCGAGGTAAACTCAATAAACACAACAGGTTCATTACAGGGTGAAACTTGGGTTGATGGTGATGTTTTATACCTTTCTCCAACAGTTGCAGGGCAACTAACAAAAGAAGAGCCAACAGCCCCAAACCACACAGTAAAAGTAGCAATGGTTCAACACGCTCACATAACACAAGGAAAATTACACGTAGACATAGATACAGGTTATAGTATAGATAACTTACATAATGTAGCTATAACAGGAACAACAGCTAATAAAGTAATAGGTTCAACTACAGAAGGCTTGTGGGAAAACAAAACAGTAGCTGAAATATTAGGATATGTACCACAAGCAAAACTAGTAGCAGGAGAAAATATTACAATAGACGAAACAGACCCTTTTAATCCTGTAATTAGCACAAGTGGTGGCGGTACAACCCCCACGCTTCAACAAGTAACAGAAGAGGGAGCAACAACAAATGTACCTACAACTTTTGCAACGACAGACCCTTCTGAACCAGCAATTTTAGCTTCTTCTGTAAATCCACCAGCAATTGTTGCTTCTTCTGAAAATTCGAGCGGTGCTATTATTTTATCTAACAATGGAATAGCACTTCAAGTAATTTCTCAAGCTTCAAAAGCAATTATCTGTCAATCTTATGATGATATTGCATTGACGGTAAATTCTGATTCAGATATTGGGGTTTTAATAATTTCTAATTCGGCACAAGCATTAGTAGCCAACATTGATTCGTATAGTACTTCTAACATCGCAGAATTTAGAAAAAATAATGTCAATCAAGTAAGTATTTCTCATGATGGTAAAATACAAGCAACTGCTGGTACAGAATCAACCGATGTAGTTGTCAAAAGTCAGTTAGACACAAAAGCAAATCAATTCGGTACAGTATTATATCATTCTGCTAAATGGTTTACACCAACAGGTACAGTTTCAAGCTCAGGGACGACAGTAACCAGTGTGGGGACACAATTCACAAGTGCTATGGTTGGTTCAAAATTAATAATCAACGGAGAAGAACGAATTATTATAACTTATACATCATCGACAGCTGTGGTAGTTGATAGTGCATACTCGATTAATTATAGCGGTGTTGTCGCAGGAGATTGGGGGGTTTACTCGATTATGTTTTCAGTGAACGATTCATTATTCACTGCTATTATACGAACTGCACAGGGGAATCCAGCAAATATAACCCTCGATAGAGTGAGAGCATTACACTATCAAGGAAATGCGGCTGCTAGAATAACAACGGATGTTAATGGTATTTTTTTAGGTAGCGATAAATTTTTAAATTGGTCAACTCTTACAAGTGCAGCAGATACGGCAACCCCTGATATAGGATTGAAAAGAAATTCAGCAGGGGTATTAGAAGTTTTTAATGGCGTAACAGCTACAACCTATCGAGATTTGAAATTGAGAAAGCTAAATGCTTCAAGTTCTGTGCAAGTAGGAGATGATACAGCAGTAGCAAGTTCAACAAATGTGGGGTCGATGAGGTATCGTGAAGATGCAAATAATAGTTATGTAGAAATGTGTGTGAGAATAGGGGCAAGCAGTTACGCTTGGCAAATAATAATAATTAATACTTGGTAAAATTATGAGAGCAGTAAAAGCAATTAGAGAAGAAAGAAACGATGTATTTGAGATTTGGGATATTGTTAAAACAATAAATACAGATAATGTCGTTATTAGTACCGACACAATGATTGAGGAAACAACCGTTGATGTCATTAATAAAAAGATATTTGATTTGAAAGAACAAATACAGGCTTTGACGGAATTAATCAAAGATGAAGATATAAAACTGGATTTAATAAAAAATTTATAAAACTATGAAAACAAATTGGAAAACAAATTTATCGGGAGTTGCAGTATTAATTTTGTTAGGGTTGTACCTATCAAGCATTATATCTACTGAACAATTTTTAACAGCAACAGCTTTTCTTGTATCTATTGGGTTATTTTCGGCTCAAGATGGAAAGAAAAAAACCGAAAGGATTATTGGAGGTTCAACACCACCCGTAAATAAAGATGAAAAGTAAACATATTATATTATTCCTATTACTACCTTTATCCGAGATAAAAAGTATTTTTTACAACTCGGATATTAAGGTAGATTGGTATTTTTTATGCGATAGGAAACGTTTTTTATGTAATGTTTTAGAGGACTATTCAAATATCATAATATTAGGAGTAATTTTTTATTTTTATCTTTTTACGAAACGAGATAAAAAAAGCAAACAAATAATTTTCTTCCTTTTTATTTTAAATGCTTTGGATTTATTATTTTTGGGGTTAATGGATAACGAATTATATCTTTTAAAATTACCCATATCTCTAATTATATACAGTTATGCACTTACTAAAATACGCCTTTAATTCTTTCAACTACGTTGGATATTGTCTTTGGGGATTTTCGACAATTAATCTTTTAGAACAATTATTGGATAAGTCTTTTAATTTCAAAAATTTAAATAGTTTTTTTTCTTTATTAGCAACTATAATAGCTTTGATTTTCGCTATCGTTAAATTGATAAATTACATAAAGGATTCAAAAATAAAAAGCAAAATTTTAGAAGAGGAGTTGATTGAGAAGCACAACAAAAATAGGGTCAATTCTGGACACATCGATTTTTACGATAAATTTAATAATGAATTTAATAAATAAATATGAAAACTTCACAAATTGGGATTGATTTAATCAAACATTTTGAAGGCTTACACGATGGCGATTTGACTACTATTGGCATCCAACCTAAAATGTGTCCAGCAGGAATTTGGACGGAGGGGTACGGACACGCAATGCGTGATTTGAAAGGACAGTTTTTTAAAGGCAAAGAAAACAAAATGAAAGCCTATGCAAATTCAACTGTAAAAACCGAAGCCGAAGCACAAAAACTACTTCAAAAAGATTTAGAAGTTTTTGAAAATATAGTAATGCGAAAAGTGAAAATCGATTTAAAACAAAATGAGTTTGATGCTTTGGTTTCGCACACGTACAACACAGGGGGAAGCGATACTTTGTTTAAACTCATCAATCAAAAAGCTCCTGATAGTCAAATCAGAAAATGGTTTGAAAATAAATATATTACTGCAAATGGTAAAAGGCTTGCAGGACTTGTAGCGAGAAGAAAAGCGGAAGCTAAATTATTTTTTATATGAAAGAAGTAATCAAAACCATATTATTAGACTATTGGCAATATATCGTCATTGCTTTGTTAGTACTTGTCTTATTCAGAAATTGCAAACAAAACGAGAACTTACAACTCGCAAATGAGAATTATAAGCAAGAGTTAGAAATAAGCGATTTAAAGATAGAAAAACACATTAATCGTATTATTGCTCTCAATGATAGTTTGCTTATCTTAAATAAAGCAAAACAACGTGAAAAGACTAAAATAGTTACCGTAGTTAAGGAAGTGGAAAAGAAAATCCAATCCGTTGGAAGTTTTACTACTAAAAACATCGCCAATTACTATCAAAGCCGATATAAATTACCAGTAACTATCACGCAGTATGGAGTGGCTTTGAAAGATACAACTCATAAAATGGTCATAGTAGATTTGATTAAAAAAGATGGTTTGGCACTTGAACTCAACCATACAAAAAAAATCCTTAATATAGCCGAAAAACAACTAAATATTAAGGATGCAACTCTTGTCTTAAAAGACTCAATAATTTTAGAAAAAGATAAGCAAATAGATAGCCATTTTAAGATAGAAGCTAATTTGACAAAATCTGTCAAATCTGAAAGAACTAAAAAAACATTTTGGCAAATTGCTTCGGGTGCTATTTTAGTTGGTGCAGGATATTTGATTATTCGTTAAAAAGGGCAGTATTCTTTTTTTGGCTTCGGGAGTAAATCTTTATACTCCCGTTTTATTTTTTCTGAAATTGCTTGACGTATAAATTCTCCGACATCTACATTATAAGACTTCATTTTTTGCAAAGTATTTAGTTGTTGCTCTGAAATACGGATAACCTTTGTTTTTGTTAGTATCTTTGCCATTTTGTAATACATTTTATGCGTGTAGCGAATAGTTATAAGTAACTTTCTGACAACCGCTACTCCAAAAGAATAACAGTATCGAAAAGATTGCCTAAATTATCTAATTCTTCATTATAATTTAATTCTTCTAAAACTCGTATCCAAAAAATAAAGTTCGA
>JACCDH010360126.1_pt1 | contig 32313 bp, 24 predicted proteins | sample 7442481 | NCBI WGS metagenome assembly JACCDH01 (sample SAMN15323433, study PRJNA562643) | freshwater metagenome | isolation source: river surface water | place: USA:Blue River Watershed | collected 2017-08-15
TCTTTCGATTCATTGCTTGTATCTGTCATTAATAATTCTGAAAACAGAATGAACCTTGCTATCGCTATTGGAGGTTATGGCTTAAATAAGTACTGGGACTCCACAAATTTTGACAACCCGGAACTATATAAGAAGATCTTAGTTTCAAACATCGAATTTCAATCAAGTATCATGAAATCAAAAGCTGATTCTGATACTAAATTCATGGCCAAAGGCGATAAATGTGTGTTAGAATTGATACTTGGAATAAATTTCTATATCAGAAACCAAAAAGAAGAAGCAGCCAATTATTTTAAATCTGCCAAAAAAGTTGAGTTTTGGGATATGTGTTTTCCCGTGATGGAAAATGAAAAGTTACGAGATGAAATTATAGATTACATCAGTAAACTCTAATATGGAGCGAGGCTTGACGCTTCAGTTAACGCCCACAGATTAACAAATCGCCTAATGTTCAAAACATCCGTATAATTCGCATCAAGAGCAGTTCTTTTGCTCTCATTTTTTTTCAATCTTTGTAGCCTATGCTAGATTATTCTGTAAGCACACTCGACGAAGTTTCTGTGCACCGTGTTGGTAATAAAAATAATGACGAAGAACTTCTTATTTCAAAACAACGTTTAGATATTTCAGACAAAAGTGTAGAAGAACTTTTACAGAAATTCTTTCTGAATCAGTTTAAAAGTGACGAATATTTTAACTTCACTTTCAGCAACGACGATTTTAACATGAATCCGTTGTTTAAATACTGTTCTGATGTCTTTGAAGGCATCGGTGATTTTCATTTAAACTCCATCAACATTGCAAAATATCTTTACGATTCATCCAATCACCCGATGATTAAAACCGGGGATGTTTTTGTTGCGTACTTTTCTCGTTTAATGGTCGACTATAAGGAAGTCAACGCCATTGGCATTTTCAAATCTGAGAGTAAACACGCTTTCTTAAAACTCCAACCCGGCAGCAACGAATTTCAAATCAGTCGCGAAGAGGGCATACAAATTGACAAACCCGATAAAGCTTGCCTGATCTTTAACGATGAACGCGACAATGGTTACAAACTTTGTATACTAGATAAAACCAACAAATCTGAAGAGGCTTTGTTCTGGAAAGAAAAGTTCTTACAAGTTACTCCCTGCAAAGACGAATACCATCACACTAAGGATTTCCTTGATATTGCTAAAAACTTTGTTACCAAAGCGCTGCCAGAAAATTTCGAAGTCAATAAAAGTGACCAAATCGACCTGCTCAACCGCTCTATGGAATACTTTAAAACACGTGACACCTTTGACAAAGCAGAATTTGAAGAAGAAGTTTTTAAAGACGAAGCTTTGATAGAATCTTTTAAACAATACGATAAAACCTACAGAGACGAAAATCAAATTGAACTTGAAGATAGCTTCGATATCAACTTAAGTGCGGTAAAAAAACAGGCCAGAGTCTTTAAAAGCATCCTTAAACTTGACCGCAATTTCCATATCTATATTCACGGCGACAAAGAACTCATCGTTCCTGGTGTCGAAAAAGATGGTAGAAAATATTACAAAATTTACTACGAAAACGAAAATTAAGTCCTTTTATTCTCATTTTTTGCGCCGTATTCTCATTTTGAGAATTTTTAAAACACTGAGCACTAACATTTTGTAGCTATATCTAATTATAATGTTGTATTTCAGCAATTTATGCTTAATTTTGCGTTAGAAAATCCTTTGGCACAATTCGTGACAATTTGATAAAAGATAGCTAAAAACCCTTTTCATTCTTTTATTATAAGTCAGCCGGGGAATTCTGTTTCCCTGGCTGTTTATTAGATGATAGATTTTTAGAATCCGTACAATATGAAACTCTTCTACTTTAAAGATAACAAATGGGGAAATCTGGTTTATGTCCTTTTATTCCTCTCTTTTATACTGATTTTAGCCACTGGTATCATTAGCTATAGTAGAATTTCTGATTCCCTGAATAATTTGAAAAGCAGAATTAATCAGGATATGGAGCTTAACTCCATCAAAAGCATACATGCTAATTATGACAACATTGACAATAAGTTGGAGATGTATGTCATTACTCATCAAAAACACTATCTCACTCAATTGGATTCTTCTTCAACAGAAATCCGTCGCTTGATTTTAAAATTAAAAATGTCGCGTAAAGTAACCTCACAGGAAACTTTTTTAATTGACTCATTAAAAACATACATCAGCATTAAAATAAAAAACATAAATAATATCGTCAGATTCCAACAAGATAAATCCATCGAGCGTCTGATAGAGGATTATATGAACATGCAGTCTATACGAACTGCTATGGATAGGGCGGCAATAGAATACAGACCTAAAAAATTTCGGCGAAAAGTTTTCAGAAAATCTGAAACTAAAGATATCGATACCAGCACACAAAACAATAGTAAACTTGATATCCTGGAAATGGCTGATGCACAAAACATCAATCCTTATCTGGAACTCGACCATAGTATCAATCTACGGGTAAATGAAATCTGTGTGTTACTTGAAAACATAGAAACAGATCGTCTAGACCGCGAGAGAATATTTACCGAATCCACTATCAAAACGGCCAATAGATCAATCATGATGCTGGGAGCATGTACAGCTTTATTCATACTACTGGCAGGTATTGTCTATTTCAGATACATCAGAAATTTATCTAACATCCAGAAACAACTATCTGCGTCTAAAGACATAGCAGAGGAACTGGCCATGATTAAAGAAAGATTTATGGCGAATATGAGTCACGAAATTAGAACTCCGCTGAATGCTATCTCTGGGTTCGTCGACCAGTTGCATGCATCGAATCTCAACTACTCACAAAGAAAACAGACTGAAATTATCCAGAAATCCATTCAGCACATCCTTAGCATTGTTAATGACATACTCGACTTTTCAAAATTAAATGCTGGCAAACTCGAGTTAAACAAAAAAGGATTTGAACTCAGAAAAACGATTCAGCAGACTCTGGAACTATTGGAACCTCTGATCACCGAAAAAAACATCCAACTCAATGAAAACATTGACGAACAAGTACCAGACATTCTGATTGGAGACGCTTACCGCATTCGCCAAATTTTATTCAATATTATCGGCAATGCCATTAAATACACCATAGAAGGCAGCATCAGTGTTTCGGTTTCTTACAAAAACATTAACATGAATGCTTGCGAAATTATCCTGGAAGTTAAAGACACTGGCATTGGTATTAAAAAAGACGAACTCGAAAATATTTTCAAAGAATTTCACATGGCTGACAATGCCGAAGGTTGGAATAAGGCTGGAAGTTCAGGCTTAGGACTAAGCATCACTAAAATGCTTGTAGAATTGCACAATGGAAGAATAGACATCGAAAGTGAACTGAATAAAGGCACAACTGTAAGCATTAAAATCCCTTTTGTTACAGGCACTTTGAACGATTTAAGTACAGAAAATTCTTATTTAAACGATCTTTTATTCCTGGAAAACAAGAAAATTATCGTTGCAGATGACGAGCTATTTAACAGAGTTCTGTTGAATAACATCCTTCACAAATACCATGTTCAAACGTTTGAAGCTGAAAATGGACTGCATGTCTTATCTATTCTGGAAAAAGAAGAAATTGACTGTATTTTAATGGATGTTAAAATGCCACAATTAAACGGCATTCAGACTACCCGAAGAATAAGAGCGTTGAAAGACGCCACGAAAGCAGAAACACCAATCATTGCCGTATCTGCTGCGATAACACACGATAATCTAAAGACATTCCTGGATAATAAAGTTGAAATGTTCTTAGACAAGCCTTTCAAAGAAAGCGAATTAATGGACCTTCTTTACAATATCCTAAAAAAAGATCCTGATTTCCATGGAAATGTTAATACACATGTTCAAGCATCGGACACCTTAAACAGCAAAAAATTATTCGACCTATCTGAACTGAACAGACAAGCTGGAAACGACCCTAAATTCCTTCAGGATATGCTAGAAACGCTCATTATTTCCACGCAAAAAGGCATCAAAGAAATAGAAGAAGAACTCACCACAGAACGCTGGGACAATATTAATTTAATCGCTCATCGCTTAGCTTCACCACTTAGATTTATCATGGCCGCAGATACCTATAACAGCATTAAGCAAATAGAAAACATGACAGAATCTGAACTTAGTATTTCAAAAATAGAAATCCTTAACCAATTCCAATCTTTTAAAAATCAATTTGCTCAACTTGAGCATGCTTTACAAAATTATATTAACTCAAATAAATCGCCTAAATAACCAATGCCAAACAGTAAAAATTATAAAGTATTTGTTGTAGAAGACAACGATTGGTTCAACAAAATGATTGTTCATAGCCTGAGCCAAAACCCAGATATTGTTGTCAGAAGTTTTTTCAATGGCAATGATTTGCTCAAAGCGCTACACGAAATTCCAGATGTCATAACGCTTGACTATAAGCTACCTGACACTACAGGCAATATTCTCCTTAAAAAGATCAAAGAATTCAATCCAAAAATTGAAGTCATCATCATATCAGAACAAGACGATATTGAAATAGCTGTAGAACTCTTAAAACAAGGGGCCTACGATTACCTGGTTAAAAGTCCGGATATGCACTCGCGCCTCTTCAACAATGTCAGCAACCTTCTAAAAAAGTCCAATCTCGAAGACAGAATTGAATACCTGCAAAAGGAAGTAGAACACAAATTCAATTTTTCGAATACTATTATTGGTCAGAGTAAAGCCATACTCGACATCTTCTCTATGCTTCAAAAGGCTTCTTCTTCTAATATCAATGTTTCTATTACTGGCGAAACTGGCACAGGGAAAGAACTGGTAGCCAAGGCAATTCACTATAACTCCGATCGTAAAAACAAACCATTTGTTGCCGTTAATATGGCTGCTATTCCTAAAGAACTGGTAGAAAGCGAATTATTTGGTCACGAAAAAGGTGCATTCACCGGTGCAGTTGAAAAGAGAAAAGGAAAATTTGCTGAAGCTAATGGTGGTACAATCTTCCTCGATGAAATAGCAGAGATGGATCTGGCACTGCAAACTAAACTGTTGCGTGTTTTACAGGAAAGAGAAGTTACTCCGGTCGGTAGTAACACTGCAATAAAAATCGATTGTAAACTCATTATTGCCACGCATCAGGATTTGAAAAAACTGGTGGAAGAGAAAAAGTTCAGAGAAGATTTATTCTTCAGAATCATGGGACTAAAAATTAACCTCCCTCCCCTGCGCGACCGCGGTCACGATGTACTGCTAATTGCCAAAAAACATATTGAAGAGTTTTGTCAGTCAAATCAAATGGCGGTTAAATCCCTTAGCGAAAAAGCTTGTCAAAAATTACTGGCATACCCCTTCCCTGGTAACGTTAGAGAATTAAAGACCGTTATTGAAGTAGCAGTTGTTATGAGCGATAATCATGAAATCGAAGACCATCACATCATGTTCCAGCATAGCGACCTGATTTCTCAAATGAGCAGCGACGAGCACACACTTCGTGAATACACCTTTAAAATAATTTTAATGATGCTCACAAAATACGATGATGACGTGCAAAAAGTTTCCAAAATCCTGGATATTAGTCCCGCTACCATTTACAGAATTCTAAAAGAATTTAACCATAAACTTTAAAGCAACATAAAACCTTATATATGAGAATTTTATATGAAAAACCTCATTCCCAGACCCTTTATTAATAAATTAACATACTAACTTATTAATCAGGATTTTATGTCAATAATTTAAAACTTAAAAAATCAACATTATGAAACTATCATTTTTAACCATCGGATTATTATTTTGCTCAATAGCAAGCGCACAAGTGCCTTATAAAACGGCTGTAGGACTAAGATTTGGAGGAACTGAAGGCTTAACAATTAAAGCTGCTTTAAAAAACAATGCAGCTATTGAAGGCATTATAGGTTTGCATCCTTATGGCTACAGTGTAACTGGCTTATATGAAAAATATCAAAACAGCGGAATCAACAAAGTACAATTATACTATGGAGCTGGCGCTCATATTGGTCGAAACACCTACAACAATTATTACTATAAAAAAGACAGACAGTATTTTGTCTACCGTCAGGAAAATGCTTTCGGAATAGACGCTATTATTGGTTTGGAATACAAGTTTAACAATGCTCCAATAGCTATTAGTATTGACTTTAAACCAGCCATCAATTTCTACCAATATGGAGGTTCAGCACTTTTCGTTGATCCAGGTTTAGGCTTAAAAGCTGCATTTTGAATTTGTTAATTTAAAAGTAATGTCGATAATTGCAGAGTAAATCATACGTAATGGTTATGGCTACCGTATGGATCACTACTGCACTATTTTGAACATTTACTTTAAAGATATCAAATTCAGCATGAGGTTCAGAACCTATATTTTGATTGCCGTAGCCGGACTTTGGTTCGTATTTGGAACGATGTTTATGTATCGTTCCAGTTGGGACCTTGAAGATGCCAAACTAAACCACGGCAGCATTATTGAACTTGGCGTTAAAGAATTTGACACTGATTTACATCAATACGCCCTGTGCTTTAAAGTGCATGGCAATGAACAAACTTTTGGCATTTATCAAAGAAAAAATCTTTTGTATACCGAGCAACTCAATATGCTGCATATAGGAGATTCTGTAAAGGTGTATTACAGCGAATGGAAATTAAAACCGGGAGAAGTAAACCGACAAATAGTTCATTTAGAAACCTCTAAAAACATTATCATTAATTACACCGACAGAAAATACCGCGACCGTTGGGTGGGTGTAATATTTTTATTAATTGCCTTTGCTGCCGGAGGACTGGCCTGGTATTTATCTCAAAAAAAAGAACCTGAAGAAGACCCTTCTCTTATGTTTCGCTCTTGAAGCACCCGTATTTAAGGCATTGATATCGTGATATTGATTCGCTTCAATCCCTTTTCTGCCAAATCCTGATGTTCATCTAATTGCAAAGCGTGCTTGTAATCGTTGTAGGCACCAGTACTATTCTTCAATTGCTCTTTCATGTTCCCTCTTAAAGTATAAGCGTCGGCATAATCTGGTGCAAGTTCGATGGCCTGATCGAGATATTCAATCGCTTTGTTATAATTTCCAAATAGTCCGTTGATATACCCTAAATTATAACGGCAAAGAATGTGAGCAGGATTCATACGGGCAACTGTTTCATATAAAGCTACTGCGTCTTTAAATAAATTTTCATTTTGTAGATATAAGCCTTTGGCATAAAGTGCTTCGTCACTAAATTCATTGACTTTGATAGCTCTGTCAAAAAACACAAGGGCCTTGGCATCATGCGACTCTGCATAAATATTACCTAGTTGCATAATGGCGTTGTAGTATTTATCGTCATATACCAGCGACTTCTCAAAAAGCTGAATTGCTTTACTGGTATCACCTTGCTCTTTAGCTATAATTCCCAGATAAAAATAGGACAATGGATTACTTGGATCAAGTTTGTTAATACGCTGGTATAATTCTTCTGAGCCCTGGTAATTCTGTTTGGCAAGATATAGTTTGGCTAATTCAGACAATGCATCCGTGAAGTCAGGCTTAAATCCTATTGCCTTCTTAAAACTATTTTCTGCCTCTCTGGCATTTGCAGTATCGCCTGCCATTAGGTACTTACCCCGGCTGTAAAAATATAATGGATTAACAGAGTCTAACTTTAAAGCATAATCAATGTCTAACAGTGCTTGTTTGAAATTGTCTTCGAAATAAAAAGTATTGGAACGGGTATAGTAGAGCTCAGGGTTAGAGGGACTGGCATTAATCTTTTTGCTGATATTCCTGATATCCAGAGAATAGGTAGTATCAGTTTCAGAAATATAACGCTCCTGACCAGTTTTTGAACACGAACTGGTACCCGCCAACAGCACCAAAAACAAAATGTAGAAACAATGTGATTTACAGTTTAACATATTACAAAAAAAACTTAATTTTACCCACAAATTTAAACGATTTTATGCCATTTTATCACAAAGCTGGAAAATTTCCAGAAAAAAGACATATTCAGTACCGAAAAGCTAATGGTGACTTGTATGCAGAAGAGTTAGTAAGTACCGAAGGATTCTCAAGTACCTACTCTCTTGTCTACCATTGCCACCCACCAACTCTGGTTAAAAATATCGGCACTCCTGTTAATGTTGCACCTAAAGCAGCCATTGGGAACAATATGCAAAACAGAAGTTTCATGACTTTTAACACTGCTCCTAAAGATGACTTCCTGGAAAGTCGCGTGATACAACTCTTCAACAACGACTTATACGTTACCTGCGCAGCGCCAAGAAAATCGATGACCGATTATTTTTATAAAAATGCAGATGCCGATGAGGTAATTTTTGTACACGAAGGCAGTGGCATTCTTAAAACTTTATATGGCAATATTCCTTTTGAATACGGCGATTACCTGGTCGTTCCAAGAGGTGTTATCTATCAGCTTGAATTTAACAACAGCAATAACCGTCTATTCATCACCGAATCTTTCAGTCCGATTAGACCTCCGAAACGATACCTCAATAATATGGGGCAATTCCTTGAGCACTCTCCTTTCTGCGAGCGCGACATCAAATTGCCACAGGATCTTAAAACACATGACGAAGTTGGCGAATTTAAAGTAATCATTAAAAAAGGCGACGAACTTTTTCCATATACCTATACTACACATCCATTTGATGCCATTGGTTGGGATGGCTACCACTACCCTTACGGATTTAGTATCCACAATTACGAACCAATTACTGGTCGCATTCACATGCCGCCGCCAATTCATCAAACTTTCGAAGGTCATAATTTCGTTATCTGCTCTTTCGTACCGCGCTTGTTCGATTATCATCCTCAAGCAGTTCCAGCACCATACAACCACAGCAACGTGGATTCAGATGAAGTTCTGTACTATGTTGACGGCGATTTCATGAGCAGAAAACATGTCGAAAAAGGCATGATTACTTTGCATCCAAAAGGTATCCCTCATGGACCACACCCTGGAACTGTCGAAAAAAGTATTGGTGCTAAAGAGACTCTTGAACTGGCCGTTATGATAGACCCATTCTATCCACTCAAAATCACGGAAGAGGCAATGCAAATTGAGGATCCAGGCTACTACAAATCTTGGGTAGAATAGAAGAAATTTTTCTTCTTAAAACTAAAACACGCAAAAAATTTGAACGGACTTAGTGCCAAAGACATAAAGGAAGGTCGCGCAATATACGGCTTTAATGAGTTAAGCTCTGCTCAGCCTAAAAGCATTTTTACCATTGCTATCGAAGTGGTTAAAGAGCCTATGTTCCTACTTCTAATTTCTTGCAGTGTGCTCTACATGATTATTGGCGACTACACGGAAGGCTTTATCATGTTGTCGACGATTCTTATCATTGTCTACATCACTTTTTTCCAACATCGCAAAACTGAAAGAGCCCTTGAAGCGCTTAAAAAACTTTCTTCACCTCGGTGCTTTGTCCTAAGAGATGGAGAAAAAATCCGGATTCCTGGTCGCGAACTTCTACCCGGAGATATTGTGTTTCTTAACGAAGGTGATCGCGTACCAGCAGATGCCGAGATCATCAAAACTCAACATCTGTCAGTCGACGAATCTCTGCTTAGCGGAGAATCTGTAGCCGTCAATAAATCAATATCGACTCCTGACAATCTTATCTTTAGTGGCACTCTTATCACCCAGGGCTCAGCGGTCGCAAGAATATTAATGATTGGTCAGGCTACCCGTTTCGGCCAGATCGGACAGTCACTTGCCACCATTACGCCTCAAAGTACCGCACTTCAAAAAGAACTTAAACATCTGATAAAAAACTTTGCCATCATTGGAGTCCTTATCTGCTTGTCTGTTGTAGTACTTTTTTATTTAAAACGAGGCGATTTTGTACAATCTTTACTAAACGGACTTGCCGCTTCTATGGCCATACTGCCTGAAGAATTTCCGGTTGTCTTTACAGTCTTTATTGCTCTTGGCGCCTGGCGTTTATCTGGTAAAAATGTTCTTACCAGACAAGCCTCTGCCATTGAAACTCTGGGTTCGGCAACCGTTCTATGCAGCGATAAAACAGGTACCATCACTGAAAATAAAATGCAACTGGATGCCATCGGTCTAAACAATGAAATTGTACTGATATCAAATTCCTTAACAGAACAAAAACCAGTTCATTCTCTGATAGATATAGCCTACAAAGCCTCGGTGCATCAAAGTACTGATGCGATGGAAAAGGCAATAGAACAGAGGGCCCTGATGCTTAACATCAGTAAAGACTATCCTCATAAAACTTACCCTCTTCAACAATCACTTTTAGCCATGAGTTTGGTTTATGGTGATGAACAGAAATATCATATTTACTGCAAAGGAGCCCCAGAAACTGTTTTTCAGCTCTGTCGTTTAAATGATACTGATAATGCAAGAGAACATGCCACACTAAAACAACTCAGTGAAGATGGATTTAGAGTAATTGCCGTTTGCTTTGCCAGTCACGAAGGTCCCTTACCAGAATCTCAAACTGAATTTAAATTCGAATTTGCCGGCCTTCTGGGATTTACTGACCCAATTCGCAAAGAAGTACCTGCTGCTATTGATGATTGCCGTAAAGCCGGCATAAGGGTTATCATGATAACTGGCGACTATCCACTAACTGCACGAGTAATCGCCTCTAAAATCGGGCTACCTCCTACTGTTCTCAGTGGCTCCGAAATTGCTGCCTTGAACGACGAACAATTGCAGGAGACAATGCAATCAGTGGCTGTTTGTGCAAGAGTGCAACCCGAACAAAAGCTGCGCATTGTAAAAGCTTTACAATGCAAACACGAAGTAGTTGCCATGACTGGAGACGGCGTGAATGATGCTCCCGCCCTAAAAGCCGCAGACATTGGCATCGCAATGGGTAATAAAGGCACCGATGTGGCAAGAGAAGCATCATCTCTGGTATTACTGGATGATAATTTTGCCTCTATAGTGGCGGCCATTAGAGCTGGTAGAAAAATATACGACAATTTACAAAAAGCTCTTGTTTATATCCTGGCTGTGCATATTCCGATTATAGGATTGACCTTGATTCCTGCCTTCAGTAACTCATTCCCAATTCTAATGCTGCCTTTACACATCATTTTAATGGAATTGATTATTGACCCTATGTGTTCCATCGCATTCGAAACAGAGCAAGAGGAAAAAAACATCATGAACAGACCGCCTAGATCTAAAGATAAACCCATATTTGGATGGCATAAAATGTTGTATGCTGTCTTTCAGGGTCTGCTTTTACTGATCATGACACTACTTGTCTACGGACAATCCGGTGAACAGGTGGAATTCAGTCGTTCTTTAACTTTGACAGCTTTGGTGCTGGGTAACCTTGCTCTTATCTTAAGCAATCTCAGCAGCAGTCGCTACTTTACAGATATCTTAAAAGAAAACAATAAAACCATAATGTTATTGTTTACACTCGCATTGCTTCTTTTGATGGCTATAATAAGTTTGCCTCCTTTACAACTTATCTTCAAACTCAGTCACCCCGGCTATGCCTATTTCACTCCCGCAATAATTGGTGCAGCCTTATTACTCTTCCTACTCGAATCTATTAAATACTTAAAAAATAAACTAAATTTGACAATTTGATTGATTGTTTCAACACATTAACAAATTGTTTTTCAGCGATAAACTATGAGATTAATCAGGATGTTTTATTTAAACCATTAACTTTCAGACACTTTTAATTCTATATCCTCAAAGCACTCTGTTTAAAATCTAATAAATACTATAAATTTGCTCTGTGAAATTTTCTGTTTTGATATTAGCATGTGTGGCGGGACTATCTGCTTGTTCCAATAAAAAACAAGGCATACAGCCTGCGATTGAAACTATTACCGAGTCTGTTTATGCCTCCGGAACCATTATTAGCGATAATCAATACCAGGTCTATGCAACGGTTAACGGCATACTTCAAAACACTCTGGTTACTGAAGGTGATACCGTTTCATCTGGCACACCTTTGTTTAAAATTTTCAATGAAGCGTCTAAACTTAACAAAGAAAACGCCAGTCTAGCTGCCCAGTTTTCAGACTTCCGCAACAATCAGGCAAGAATTAATGAGTTAAAAATTAACCTCAGTCTCGCTCAGAAAAAACTAGTTCAGGATTCATTGCTATACATTCGTCAAAGAAATTTATGGGATCAAAACATTGGCACTAAACTTCAGCTCGAACAAAGTGAACTTAATTACCAAAATTCAAAAACAGCCTGCGATGCCGCTCGTTTGCGTTACAACGAATTACTCCGTCAAATTCGTTTCAATGAGCAACAATCCGAAAACAATTTAAGAATTAGCTCACAGTTAGAAAACGATTTCACTATAAAATCAGAAGTTAATGGTCGGGTATACGCCATACTCAAGAAAAATGGCGAACTTGTATCACCTCAAACTCCTGTGGCAATAATCGGAGATGCCGGTCACTTTATTATTCAACTGCAAGTTGACGAATACGATATTGTAAAAGTAAAAAATGGCATGCCAGTATTTATTTCATTAGACAGTTACAAAGGCGAAGTGTTTGAAGCAAAGGTCTCGAAAATCAATCCAATCATGAACGAGCGAACCAAAACCTTTCTGGTTGAAGCCTTGTTTGTTAAACAACCTCCGCGACTTTACCCTAATCTGACCGCAGAAGCCAATATTGTTGTGCATACTAAACAAAAAGCACTCACAATTCCCCGACAATATTTAATCAATGATTCCTTTGTGCTCAATAATAAAGGTGAAAAAATTGCGGTAAAGACTGGCCTTAAAGATTACAAAAAAGTAGAAATTCTAAGCGGCATCAATTCTTCAGACCAGATACATTTACCAGAATGACAAATTCGCGCCTCATCTATACCATCGCGGTATCGCTTTTAAAGGCTCGCTGGCGCCAAACCCTGGTAGCTGCGGTTGGTGTGACTTTCGGTATCACCATGTTTATTACATTGCTCAGTTTTATGTCTGGGCTCAATGACATGCTCGATGGATTGATTCTGAACAGAACTCCCCACATCAAACTCTATAACGAAATTAAAGCATCAGAAATACAGCCTGTAAATCGCAGCGATAGTTTTAAATCTGCTCATAACTTTATTCAGTCTGTGAAACCAAGTCTAAGCAAAATCGAACTTCACAACTCAGGTGCCATTATGACTGCACTTAAAAACGATAGCAGAGTTCTGGGATTTGCGCCTAAAATTACTGCTCAAGTTTTTTACAATGTAGGTGCCATCGATTTAACTGGTGTAATTAACGGCATTGATGTGGAGGCTGAAAACAAATTATTTTTCTTTAGTGATTATGTTACCGCTGGCAATTATTACGATCTAAAAAATATCCCAAACAGTATAATTCTTGGCAAAGGAGCTGCCGATAAAATGCTGGCAAATATTGGAGATGTTATTCAGGTTACCACTGCCCGTGGTGACAGAATGCAACTCAAAGTAGTGGGTTATTTCCAATCGGGACTTGCCGATCTGGACAAAGTGCAGAGCTATGCCTCCATTGCCACTACTCAAAAATTACTCTCAAAACCCAATAGCTATATCACCGATCTGCAAATTAAATTGAAAGACATTGCTATGGCGCCACCCGTAGCCAAAGAATTTGCCCGATTATATGAAGCCGATGCAGAGGATATACAAACTGCCAACTCGCAATTCGAAACTGGAAGTTCAGTGAGAACTACCATTTCTTATGCCGTTGGGGTAACCCTCTTAATTGTTGCAGGATTCGGTATTTACAATATCCTTAATATGATGATATATGAGAAAATGGATTCCATAGCCATTTTAAAAGCCACCGGATTTTCTGGTCGTGATGTTAAGAATATCTTTGTTTCAATCGCATTGAGCATCGGTATATTTGGTGGCTTACTAGGACTAGGTTTCGGGTTTCTATTATCAGCCACCATCGATGCTATTCCTTTTAATACTGCTTCTTTACCAACAATCAAAACCTATCCTATCAATTACAATATTAAATTTTACATGGTAGGAATAGTATTTTCGTTGGTCACCACCTATCTGGCTGGATTATTCCCAGCCAGAAAAGCCAGTAAAATTGATCCAGTCATCATCATTAGAGGCAAGTAATATGAGCGATAATAAGATCTTAGAGGCTAAAAACATTGTGAAGTTCTTTCATGATCCCGTTACTATACCTGTCCTTAAATCCATAAATTTCTCAATACAGAAAGGTGATTTCGTTTCCGTAACAGGAAAATCTGGCTGTGGTAAATCCACCCTGCTCTATATTTTGTCTACTATGGACACCGATTACGAAGGAGAACTGATAATTGACGGAGAATCGATGAAAAGCAGAAAAGAAGCAGAATTAGCCAGAGTAAGAAATGAAAAAATCGGCTTTGTTTTTCAGTTTCACTACCTGCTGAATGAGTTTTCTGTATTGCGAAATGTAATGCTACCAGGCTTAAAAATGGGCCATTACTCCGATCAGGAAATAGAACACAGAGCCATGGAAAAACTCAAGATACTCGGTATCGCAGATGAAGCTTTGAAAAAGCCCAATCAGCTTTCTGGTGGACAAAAACAGAGAGTCGCCATTGCCCGGGCCATGATCAACGACCCCATTATCATTATGGGTGACGAACCAACAGGTAACCTAGACAAGAAAAACAGCTTAATTGTGTTTGATGTCTTTAAAGAACTTGCGCATAACTATCAGCAGACATTATTGATTGTCACACATGATCCAGACTTTGCTCAAAGTACCGATCGCATCATTGAAATGGAAGATGGTAAAATAATCTAAGAAAAAGATAACAATTGGATTACATTTCATCAAACTTCTATAATCAACAGATTAACAAATATTTAATTATTCAAACTTTAAATATTGCCTGAATACACAATTACACATAAAAAACTAATTAACAGACCATTAAATCAATTTTTTACTTCTGTATCAGAAAATTGTATTTAAAGTAATTTCTTTCCTTTTAATATAGTCAAAAAAGTGTGCATTTTCAAACTAATTCCCTATTTTTGCACCCTTTTAATAAGGACATCAAATTAATTATGAACATGAACATCTTATATCTGATCCCAGCACTGGGTGTGGTTGGATTACTGGTAATGGCTGTTAAATCAGCCTGGGTGAACAAACAGGAAACAGGCGACGAAAACATGAATCGTCTGGCTGGATACATTGCCAATGGTGCAATGGCCTTCCTGAAGGCTGAATGGAAAGTACTTGGCTACTTTGCTGTAATCGCTGCCATATTATTGGCATGGAGCGGCACTTTAGTAAAAGATTCCAGTCCCTTAATCGCTATTGCCTTCTTAATCGGTGCTGTATTATCTGCACTGGCTGGTTACATCGGTATGAAAGTAGCTACAAAAGCTAACGTTCGTACAACACAGGCTGCAAGAACCAGTTTATCTAAAGCGCTTAAAGTATCATTCACTGGTGGAACAGTAATGGGTTTAGGTGTGGCTGGATTAGCTGTAGTAGGTTTAGGTTCTTTGTTCATTGTATTTTACAACTTCTTTGTTGACCCAATCACTAAAGATGGTATGGCAAAAGCAATCGAAGTACTTGCCGGTTTCTCTTTAGGTGCTGAATCAATCGCTTTATTCGCCCGTGTTGGTGGTGGTATTTATACTAAAGCTGCTGACGTTGGTGCCGACTTAGTAGGTAAAGTAGAAGCAGGTATTCCTGAAGACGACGTTAGAAACCCTGCTACAATCGCCGATAACGTTGGTGATAACGTAGGTGACGTTGCAGGTATGGGTGCCGACTTATTTGGATCATATGTTGCGACCATCCTTGCAACCATGGTATTAGGTCAAGAAATTATTGTTGCCGACCAGTTCAATGGTTTATCTCCAATCATCCTACCAATGCTAATTGCAGGCTTAGGTTTAATTTTCTCAATCGTTGGTACTTTATTCGTTAGAATTGGTAAAGACACTGATTCAGTTCAGAAAGCCCTTAACATGGGTAACTGGTCTTCGATTATATTAACAGCTATCGCTTCTTATTTCCTTGTTAACTTTTTAATCCCAGCTAACACTACTCTAAACTTAAGAGGTTTTGAATTTACCAGAGAAGGTATCTTCATGGCGATCATCATTGGTTTAATTGTAGGTGCATTAATGAGTATCGTTACCGAATACTACACTGCTATGGGAAAACGTCCTGTTAACTCTATCATTGAAAAATCAGGTACTGGACACGCTACTAACATCATCGGTGGTTTATCAGTGGGTATGGAATCAACTGTTATTCCAATCCTTGTTCTGGCTGCTGGTATTGTTACTTCTTATTCTGCTGCTGGTTTATACGGTGTTGCGATTGCTGCTGCCGGTATGATGGCTACAACTGCTATGCAATTAGCTATTGATGCATTCGGACCAATTGCTGATAATGCAGGTGGTATCGCTGAAATGAGTCAGTTACCACCAGAAGTTAGAGAAAGAACAGACAATCTGGATGCTGTTGGTAATACTACTGCCGCAACTGGTAAAGGTTTCGCTATCGCTTCAGCTGCTTTAACTTCATTGGCTTTATTCGCTGCCTTCGTAGGTGTTGCGGGTATTAACTCTATTGATATTTACAAAGCTCCAGTTCTTGCTGCTTTATTCGTGGGTGGTATGATTCCATTCATTTTCTCTTCATTAGCAATCGCTGCTGTTGGTCGTGCTGCCATGGATATGGTAAACGAAGTTAGAAGACAGTTCAGAGAAATTCCAGGCATCATGGAATACAAAGCTCAACCTGAATACGAAAAATGTGTTGCCATCTCTACTAAAGCGTCTATCAGAGAAATGTTAGCTCCAGGTGCTATCGCTCTATTAGTTCCGGTTCTTGTTGGTTTTGGTTTCAAAGGCATGTTTGCCGATACTACATCTGCTGAAATCCTTGGTGGTTTGTTAGCTGGTGTTACCGTTTCTGGTGTATTAATGGGTATCTTCCAAAACAACGCCGGTGGTGCATGGGACAATGCGAAAAAATCATTTGAAAAAGGCGCTGTTATCAATGGCGAAACTTTCTATAAAAAATCTGAGCCACATAAAGCTTCTGTAACTGGTGACACTGTGGGTGATCCATTTAAAGATACCTCTGGTCCTTCAATGAATATCCTTATCAAATTGATGAGTATCGTTTCTTTAGTTATTGCTCCTCATATCGCTGTTGGCGGTCATGGTACTGCCGAAGGTGACTGCTGCAAAAAAGACAAAGTGGAAATGCACGGCGAATGCGCTGGTCACGATATGGGTGGTAGCAAATGCGATATGTCTGTTTGTGCTACTATGACTAAAGCTCAGTGTGATTCTATGTGCACTGCTATGGGTTGCGATTCATCTGAAAGAGCACACTGCATGAGCATGTACAACGACAAAGGTGAATTCGTTGGTCAGTGTATGGAAAGCTGCGGTAAAAAATGTGTTACTAAAGAAGATTGCATGAAAAACTGCGGTGAATCTTGCGCTTCTCATCACAGCGATGCCAAAGCCTGCTGCAAAGACAAAGGCAATGCTTCAGCTTGCAAAGATGAGCATGCTGGTAAAGCTTGCGCTTCTGACCCATCAAAATGTGAAATGAAAGGTAAAGGCTGCTGCAAAGACGCTAAATAAAACCTTCTCTTACTATATTCAAAAAAAGCCCTCTGAATTCTCAGAGGGCTTTTTTTATTGACCATGGTCATACTTTTTACCTAACCCCGGTCAGTGATTCAGGCTGTGATCTATGGTATTTTTGCATCACTTCCATATGAGATTCTGCCTTCTACTCTCCTCTTTAATAATTGCCACAACTTCTATGGCAGTAGATAAGCTTCCCTGGAAGATTTCACAAATGGGTATTGGAATCAACACTGGCCTTAGTCATTTAAACACCCAGGCGCTTAACACATACAAACCTGCTAATGTTCGCAATTTCAAAAAAGACCAACTCTTAATTGGCGCTGAAGGTTTTGCTACCTTTGACCGATGTATGATTGGTTTTAGTGCCTGCTTAGCAAAAGGCGACAAAATTCAAAATGACACTTTCGATTATGCCTTATCTGGTGGTACCTTTACCTTTAACTGGGCATATAAATTGACTACCCCAAAACAATGGCTTTGCTTTCCTATGGCTAGTGCTGGTTTTAGTGCTTATGGTATCGGTATCGATCAGAAAATCCAGTCATACCAAACCGAAATGGTCACACAATCGCGTCGCAATTTACACATCAATAATGCCGGTATCGTTACCGATGTATCTATGAACGTTTATAGATTATTCAATTCCCAAATGCCTAACACCAATACAGACAAACGACAATTTGTACCAGGCATTGGCCTTAAACTGGGTTATATGTATGGCTTTAAGAATTCGAGTTGGACCTATACGGGTGGTAGTGTAACAGAAGGACCAAAATTTGGTATGCGTATGGTATATTTCAAAATCTGTATTGGTGGCATCAGTAAAACATCTTTAAAATAATGGATCAAGATTTTTTAGTGTCGCATAGCGAACGAAATCTGTTTTGGAAAGCCGCTACTGGCAAAGACCGTTTTCAGGTCATTCAAGACATTGAAGCCTGCATTAGTCACTTTGGTTTTATCACTGAATTTAAACAATTTTCAGATCTTGATATGAATCTTTGCCTGGAGATTGAAACCCCTAAAATAAGCGATTTATTTCAAGCACTACAAAGTATCTTACATGTCGATGACCAAGGTAGCCAGCCAGACATGAACAAAGCTTCTCAAATCGTTTATCTGCATCTGAGTTTCTTAAAAGGCACTGGCAATCTTACAGTAGAAGTGCCAGCAGTACCTGGCTAGAATCATCGAATTAGATTGTCCAATAATATTGCTGTACTGACAGCCGCATTGAGCGATTCTGCACCACCAAATCTTGGAATAGTAAGATGTTCTTTAGCCGCTTCTATAATATCTGAATTAATTCCATGCCCTTCGTTCCCTATCACCAACATTCCTCGCTTAGGTAAATCTTTGCTGTGAATATTCTGACCATTAAGTACGGCCACCATCAGAGGTAAATTGAGCACTTCTGCGGAAGTGACGATATCAGCATATACCACATTCACCCTTAAAAAAGAACCCATTGTAGAATTGATACACTTAGGGTTATAGACATCAGTGCAGCCTTTAGAACACACTATATGTTTAATACCATACCAATCGGCTATGCGGATAATAGTGCCCAGATTTCCTGGATCCTGAATTTCATCTAGTGCGAGAATGATATTTTCACTACTGTTTAATGGCAATACTTCAGGAATATCAACCAGTGCCAAAGCTTTCTGAGGCGATTGATGAGAAGAAATTTGCTTAAGTTCATCGTAGCTAAGCTCTTCAACTTTTACCTTTTTAAAATTGATGTCTACCGAGTCGAGCCACTCTTTTAAAGCGTATATTGAGACAACATTAAAACGGCTTTTCAACAATTCGGTAATACTTTTTTCACCCTCTACGATAAATTGGCTATATTTTTGTCTTTGTTTCTTATCCTGAAGACTTTTAATATATCGAACAGAGGCTTTACTAATCATGTTTTACGTGCATTGGTTGTGTTGGTATTGCTGGGCATGAGCGCCTGCAGGCCAACTAAATTAGTCCCCGAAGGTAAACACTTATTAGTTAAAAACAAACTCAAAACTACTGATACTGGCAACACCATCTTTAACAAACTACTTGGAAAAATAGATGATGATAAGGCTTTATACATTAAGCATAAACCTAATCGACGCATCTTATTTCTTGGTCGTTTCCATCTCGGACTATATAATCTTGGCTCGAATAAACGCCATCCTGAAAGAAGCGACAGCAACAAGTTCAGAACCTTCCTGAGAAACCGTGGCGAAGCTCCTGTTTTTATTGATACTCTTGAAATTGAAAAATCTAAACAAAACCTTAGAAACTACCTGTTTTCAAAGGGTTATTTTAATTGCGATATCACACATTCTGTTGCTTATACTAAAAAGAAAGCAACTGTAACTTATTATATCATTCCCTCAGCACCTTATACCATTAACACCATCACACTTTCTGCTGATGATGCTGAAATAGACCGCTTCTTAAATGAGAATCTAAAAGGTTCTTTACTTAAAAAAGGTGAAGTAATAGACATAGATCTGATAGCAAAAGAACGTACTCGATTAACCAATATTCTGAAGAACAATGGCTATTTCGATTTCACTAAAGACTATTTTGACTTTGAACTAGACACAGTCATTTCAAACCATACAGTCAATATCATCATGTCGGTCGCTAATAAATCTGATAATGAAAGATTTGTCAGGAAATTTATTCGCACAGTAAATGTCGTATACGAGAACGATTCTGAAACACATGTAGTCGCTCCGCCCATCAGATACCAGAACATCAATTTCTTTTTTAATGGTTTTCCAATGAAACCAACAGTTCTGGCAAAAAACATCACCATAAAAGAAGGTGATTTTTACCGATTAGAGGAAGTAGAAAAAACCTATGCTAAAATCAGTGAACTCCCAATCTTCAAATTTATTGATATCAGCTATTTCCAATCTGGGAAAGACTCAGCAGAGGGACTGGATGCCGTCATCACCTTAAAAACCAATTACAGGCAATCGTTTACTATTGAACCACAGGGAATTATTTCACAATTAAACCGTATCCAAAACATTAATTTGGGTAACTCATATGGTGTGGCCAATAGCTTAATATGGACACACCGAAATCTTTTCAAAAATGCGGAAGTATTTGAAATCAGTGCCAACACACGACTTGAATCTCAGTTATTCAGAGACACCAATAGCAATACACTTAAGTACTTTAATCCGGCTATACAACAAAGTTTAAATTTGCGTCTTAGTATCCCAAAATCTACTTTGTTATCTTTTACTGAACAATGGCGATACTTTAAACCCAGAGTAAAATCTATTAAAACCAACCTTAATCTATCCTTTCTATACGAATATAATCCAGATTATATCAGAAGAATTTTACCTCTCACCTATCAATATCAAATTCAAACTCGCCGTACTATCTGGTTTTTCAACTTGTTTGAAATGTCCTTTAGTAAAAACACTCTGAAAATCGGACTTGATAACCGGGCTGATAGCGCTTTTATTCAAAGATTGTTTGCCAATAACTTAATAACTGCCACAGGACTCAACTTGCTGTATTCTGACAAAAATACCTCACAAAGAAGAACGACTTTGTTTGTCCGTTATAACGTGATTGAATTTGGTGGCAACCTGCACAGAGGCGTTCGTTTATTGATGGACAATGTGCACAATCCTGACACCTCTTACAAGCTATTAAATGTTAATTACTACAACTACGCCAAATCAGAGATTGACGCCAGATGTAGCACTGTCATAGATGAAAATAATTCAACTGCGATTCGTGTCAACATCGGTGCTGCAGTGCCATATGGCAATCAGAAAGTAACACCATTTGATAAACTCTTTTTCATTGGTGGCGCGAATAGTTTGAGGGCCTGGCGACCAAGAACCATTGGTCCGGGTGCCTACTTCGAAAGTTCCAAAAATTTCAGGATTGACAGAGCTGGTGATTTAATTATTCAAGCCAATGCTGAATATAGATTTGATATCGTCAATAAAAAACTGGAAGGTGCAGTCTTCTTTGATGCAGGTAATGTTTGGGTCATCAGAGACGTCAACAATGTCGATCCTTTGAAATTATTTAAATTCAAAACCTTTGCCAGCGAAATAGCTGCCAATACGGGTGTGGGAATGCGTTTTGACTTCCAGTTTTTCTTATTCCGACTCGACTGGGGTATGCAGATTCATAATCCTGAAAAACCAATTGGTCAAACCTGGGTTATTAAAGATTTCGCCAGAAACAAGTACTTTACCAAGTACTCTATTTTAAATTTTGGTATTGGATATCCATTCTGAAAATTTCTTTTGCAAATACTTAAAAAATCCTATATTTGCACTCCTCAAAATACGGTGGTCATAGCTCAGTTGGTTAGAGCATCAGTTTGTGGTTCTGAGGGCCGTGGGTTCGAATCCCATTGATCACCCCAAAAAAAAAGACAGTATTGCTACTGTCTTTTTTTGTTTAATATCTTTGCTATTATTTTTCGCATGTTTCTTTAAGCATTCCTAATCCTTTATCAAACATGTCGTTCATACCTTTCTCTGCAAACATGGCTCCGAAAAGATTGAATGGATAATCAAGATGCATGTCCAAAGCCCAGGTTGCTTTGCTTTTTGTTGAGTCACCGTCAATTGCCATATAAGTTTTTGCTTTGCCTTTTCCGTCAAAATCCAGCTCCGAATCTACTCTTTGTCCAGGCATTACCGCAGTAATGGTCTGACTGCCATTTCCAACGTCATCGTGGTTACTAGTCCACGACATCTTTGCTCCCACTTCTCCATCTGTTCCAGAAATAACAACTTTCATTGCTGGGTCGATTTTTTTCCATTGTGACCATTTTTCATGGTTCTCAAACAAGACAACATTTTGCCAGACTGATTCTCTGGATGCATTGATGTCAATTGATTTTTCGAAATGGAAATCCTTTTTAATAAAGGCTGCCGAAACGAGTCCCATTACTACAACAATGAGCAATACCAGACCCAAGATTTTGATGATTTTCATGATTGATATAGAATAAAAGAGTTAGGCAAATGAAATATTTAATTTCAACAAAAACAAGAAAATAATTTATCACATGATCTCAGTGTCCTGAAATACAGCAACTTACAACACTACTAAAAATAGAATAGTGACTTATTTTTTTCTTGAAATTGCTTTTTCAGCAGCAGCAACAACATCCACAACATCTAAATGGTATTTAGCCATCAGTTGGTCTGGTGTTCCACTTTCTCCAAAAGTATCATTAACTCCAACAAACTCCATCGGAGTTGGAAGATTACGAGAAAGTAATTGAGCAATGCTATCACCTAAACCACCATTGTACATATGCTCTTCTGCGCTTACAACACAACCTGTTTTTCTGGCTGAATTGAGCACAGCTGCCTCATCCAAAGGTTTAATGGTATGGATATTAATTACTTCAGCAGATATACCTTTTTCGCTGAGCGCCTGAGCTGCCTGAATACTTTTCCATACAAGATGCCCAGTACAGAAAATAGACACGTCTGCACCCTCGTATATTGTAACCGCTTTGCCAATTTCAAACACCTGATCAGGTGCTGTGAAGATCGGCACTTTTGGACGACCAAAACGCAGGTAACACGGACCCTCGTAATTGGCGATAGCAATAGTGGCCGCTTTAGTCTGGTTATAATCGCATGGATTGATAACCACCATACCTGGTAACATTTTCATCAAACCAATATCTTCTAAGATCTGGTGGGTAGCACCATCCTCACCAAGGGTTACACCGGCATGAGAAGCACATATTTTAACATTTTTACCACTGTAGGCAATACTTTGACGAATCTGATCGTATACGCGACCAGTACTGAAGTTAGCGAAAGTACCGGTAAATGGAATTTTGCCAGCGGTAGCTAAACCAGCTGCAACACCCATCATATTGGCTTCAGCAATTCCCATTTGAAAAAATCTTTCAGGAAAAGCTTTCTTGAAGGCATCCATTTTTAAAGATCCGGTTAAATCGGCGCACAAGGCTACTACACGGTCATTTTGCTGACCTGCTTCTAACAATCCTGCTCCGAATCCTGATCTTGTGTCGTTACTTCCTAATATGGCTATTTCTTGCATGTATTAAATATTAATTTCTGTTGTATTGGCTGATGTGATTGTGAATTCTTTTTCAAAGGTATAAATAGTTCTGGTTTCAGCCTTACTTCTGCCAGCCACAATATATTTACCCGGCTGCATGATAATTGTCTGATAGAAGGCATCACTGACATCAGCGACCCATTCCATTTTTCCATTTTGTATTCTATAAATTGCACAAACCAAGTCTCTGCTTTTATTGATTTGCAATCTTCCTGGCTGTGGAATTGTTATATTACTTGTTTCGTTTTGAGACACTACTAAACTATCGTAATACAACCTTGGCACTGTTAAAATTTCCAAATCATACGCACCGGTGATATACCTTTTAGTCGTGTTAAAGGTTTGAACATTGATGGTTTTATGTTTTCCATGTTGAGTGATAATCGCTTTAAGATCGGCATAATTGGTTTTACCTGTACAATTGAAAGCAATATTACCCTGAGGCACATCAATTGGAACCACATTGTGTTTACCTACAATTAATTCTACATTTTTTACTTCTACCGGAGGCATAGTATGTACTGTGATATCGTACTTTCTAAGAGGATCTAAGAAGAGTGTATCAGGCACAGCGCGACCATTCATGGTATGTTCAAAGTTGTAAAGAAGTTTCTTGGTTGCGGCATCGTAAATCGTCATCAGCACATTGGTTTCAACTGGACGAAGTTGTTTATCCAAAAGATTAATCTGGCAGCTTGTCGCATTCATTGCCTGAGAAACAACGACACCGACAACTGTTTCCATTTCTTTTTCTGTGTTGGCATCATAATAGGTACCAGCACAATCGAATTTCAATTTAAATTGTTCTGAAGAGCCTAAACCGATGATAAAAGGTTTGAGAAAAATACCTTTTTTCTGAAGAGCTTGCGAGATCGCACAAGGGTCTCCAGTGCATTCTTCAAGACCATCAGTAATAATGATTACAAGATTTCTTACACCTTTATCTGCCGGAAAGTCTTTTTCGCATTCCTGAAGAGAGTAGGCTATTGGCGTCCAACCTTTCGGCACCAGACTATTAACCTTTTTCTTCATTATCACGATATTATTTGGTGCAAATGGCACCTCTAATCGCGAATCCTTACAGTCTTTCAGGTCAGCAGTTTTCTGATGTCCATATACACGTAAAGCTATTTCAACATTTTTGAAAGACGCTAAAGAGTCGATGAGTTTATTGGCCATTTTCTTGGCCACTTGAATACGGGTTGATTTCTCAATTGGCGTTGTCATACTACCAGAAGCATCAAAAATGATGAGGATTCTGGTTTTAGCAGGAGATTTTGCCGGCGTTTGTGCCAGTGCTGATACAGTAAGTAAAAGCAGGCATAGAGATAACAGATATTTCATATTACTGACAAACGCTTTTTTCATGGCAAAATTATTAGTAATCGCCCAGCGTTTCAGGTAGCTGATTCAAAGCACGTGCCAATTGCTCGTCGTTTGGAGGAATACCGTGCCATTCGTGACTACCCATCATGAAATCTACACCTGCCCCCATCTCTGTGTTCATTAGGATAACAATTGGTTTTCCATCAGATCTTAGCGCTTTTGCTTTGATATTGGTATCAAGAATATCTTGCATGTCATTGCCGTTCATTTCAAGCACATTCCAGTTGAATGCTTCAAATTTATTCCTGAGCTGATCAAAGCTCATAATTTCGATGACATTACCATCAATTTGTTGTTTGTTATAATCGACTGCAACGATGAGGTTGTCAAGTTTCTGGTGACCAGCATACATGATAGCTTCCCAGTTCTGACCTTCCTGAAGTTCACCATCACCCATATTGACATATACAATATGCTGATCGCCATCCATCTTTTTAGCCAATGCCATACCTGCAGCAACAGACATACCCTGTCCAAGAGAACCAGTAGCGATTCTCACACCTGGCAATCCTTCGTGTGTAGTAGGATGACCTTGTAATCTTGAATTAAGTTTTCTGAAAGTTGCTAATTCTTTCACATCAAAATAGCCACTTCTGGCCAGAACACTGTAGAAAACAGGACTGATATGACCGTTTGACAGAACAAACAAATCCTCGTTTTTACCTTCTTGAGTAAAACCTGCAGGATTGTGTTCCATGATTTGAAAATAAAGAGCTGTAAGATAATCGGCACAACCCAGAGAACCTCCCGGGTGACCGCTTTGAACAGCATGAACCATTCTAACAATATCGCGTCTAACCTGTGAGGCGATTTGTTGTAATTCAGAAGTACTTGGCATGTAATTTAAGTTGTTGCAAAAATGCTGATTTTATCGCGAATAAAAAACCTTAAAAGGCATTATTTATAAACGATTAATAAACGATTAAATTAAATGAAAATCGTCTCTGTCTCTCAAGACTGGGAATTGATCACGGTAATTGACTAATGGTGCTTTTCCCAAATAAAACTGATAGTTTTTATCTTCATTTGAAAAACCAATTTCTTCACCCATAAAATTGACGATACAAGAATTTCCGGCATGTTTCACACCATTGCCATCCTCTCCTATTCTGTTGCAGGCAATCAGATAACATTGATTCTCTATTGCCCTGGCTTTTAAAAGTTGTTGCCATGCATAATTGCGAACCTCTGGCCAGTTGGCAACATAAATTAGCAAGTCGTATTCTTCTGTATTGCGACTAAAAACAGGAAACCTTAAATCGTAACATATTAAAGGACAAATTTTCCATCCCTTATACTCTACAATCAATCTATCTCTGCCTGCTGTGTAATGTCTTGACTCATCGCCCGGGGTAAACAAATGTCTCTTGTGATAATAATGAACCTTTCCTTCAGGTTCTACAAAAGCCAAAGTGTTGTAATATTTTCCTGTTTCAGGAAGATAATTCATGTAACTTCCTACAATTGCCGCCTGTTTCTCTCTGGCCATTTCCAACATCCAGTTTAGGGTTAACTCTGCACTTTCGGCACCCAACTGCTTGGTTGACATACTAAATCCAGTGCTAAACATTTCTGGCAAAATGATTACATCCGTTTGCTCAACGTTCTCAAGTTTCAATGTAAAGTGCGCCAGATTGGCTTTTATATCTTCCCAGTACAAATGTGTTTGTACAACAGTAAAATTTAAATTTTGCATAGTATATCCAGAGCTCTGTTTAATGTATCATCTGTCTTTGCAAAACAAAATCTCAAAACTTTATTATCGGTTTTACGCTTATAAAACGAGGAAAATGGAATAGATGCAATACCTTTCTCTATGGTTAAATATCTGGCCATTTCCTGATCTGACAAATGAGAATTCTCTAACTTTTCGTATATCACAGACTGAAAATAACTGCCATTGCAATTGATGAGTTTAAAGGATGACCCTTTCAAGCCTTTTCTGAACAAATCTCTTTTCTCCTGATAAAACGCTCCAAGTTCTAAATACATCTCCTTTTGGTTTAGTATTTCAGCATAGGCGTGCTGAACAGGCGTGTTGGCAGCAAATGCCATGAACTGATAGGCTTTCCTGATCTGAGTTGTTATATTCTCGGGCGCTAAAACATAGCCCATTTTCCAACCAGTGGTGTGGTAAGTTTTCCCGAATGAAGAAACGATTACACTTCTCTGAGCCAGCTTAGGATAGCGCGCCACTGACTGATGTTCTAAACCATCAAAAATAATATGTTCATAAACTTCATCACTTAAAATGATAGCATCTGTATTGGTAATCAGTTTCTCGAGCTTTTTCATATCCTCGGAACTGAAAGTTGCTCCGGTAGGATTATGAGGCGTGTTAATGATGATCATCCTGGTACGAATACTGATTAGTTTCTTAATTTGCTCCCAGTCAATTTTATATTCCGGGAATTGCATCTCGTAAACAATCGCTTTCCCGCCAGCAAGTTCGATAGAAGGAATGTAAGAATCGTATGCTGGCTCAATTACAATCACTTCGTCGTTTTCTCTAACCAAGGCATTAATTGCGGCATAAATACCAAGCGTAGCGCCAGGAACTATTGTAATTTCTTTTTCAGGATCATAAACTGCCGAGTATAACTCTTCCGTTTTTAGGGCAATTCTCTCGCGCAACAATGGCAATCCCGCCATCGGTGCATATTGATTAAAGCCATTAGCCATGGCTTCTGTGACAAGTTTCTTTAGAGCATCTGAACAATCAAAGTTCGGAAAACCCTGCGCCAGATTAATGGCATTGTGTTCATTAGACAATGCCGACATTACAGAAAATATAGAATTCCCTACCTGCGACAGCTTGCCATTAAGATTACCTTCGAATTTCACTATAGCAAAGGTATACCATAGCCTTTAATTGCCCTCAACAAACTCATTTAAATATGGTCATTTTTTCAACAAATCCAGTCAAAAGTCTTGGATTCAAAGTCTTAAAAATCCTTCAAATGTGTTTTTTTGATATCCTCTATACTCAGCTTTATTAAAGCTACAAATTTCAGCAAATAGTCGTCAAACTCTTTATCAATGACACCTCCGTTCTGCAATTTTATATCCATAGAAGCGTGGAGTTCTTTGCATTCAGTCATCATCAGATTTGATAATGCAGGTTTAATTTTATGTAAGTTCTTTTTTAAAGCATCTATATCTCTATACTTAAATGCAGTTTCAATTTCATCCAACAGTCCCGGAGTATTATCTACAAATAACTTGAGCATTTTATGAACAAACTCACGTTTTCCATTAGATATACCTTCTAAATATGCCAATTGATAAAACGCTTCTTCTTTTGGTTCATGGAATATTTGCTCCACTGGATGGGCAATCATGGCATCCAATAGAACATTGTGTAGACTTATTTCAGTAAACGGCTTAGACAAACATTGCCTGAATCCTAAGTCAATATACTTTTTATTGTCTCCTTTCAGAGCGTGAGCTGTTAGCGCCAGAATGGGAGCATTGTTGTAGTTATTCTGATGCATAATGATGCTAGCCGCTTCGGTTCCATCTCTTCCTGGCATCTGAATGTCCATCAATATCAAATCAAAAGAGTTCTTTGCGGCAATCTCTACTACCTGAATTCCATCTTCTGCAAGTGTTACTCTGCAACCCCATGCTTCTAATATGCTTTTTACGAGGAACCTGTTAATTTCAACATCTTCTGCCACCAGAATATGCTTACCTTCCAGAAAAGAATTTGATTTAAATGCTGAATCTTTAGCACTGGAGACCGCATCTGGACTAGCGTCCGACTTCATGAAAGGCAATTTCAGGGTAAATACACTACCTTGTCCCAATGTGCTATCTACCTCGATACTTCCACCTTGCATCTCTGCAATTGAGCGACAAATACTTAGTCCAAGACCAGTTCCTCCATATTTTCCTGTAACATCTTTTCCACCCTGAGTGTAAGGATCAAAAATCTGTTCAAGTCTTTCTTTATGAATACCTATTCCTGTATCCCTGATATCAATTTTTACGATGACTGATTGGTCCTTCTCCTCCATCAAACTAACTTCAACACTGATTCGCCCCTCATTGGTAAACTTAACAGCATTGCCTATCAGGTTATTTAACATCTGTGTGAGTCTGTATGGATCGCCATCTACCAGGAATTTAACTGGAAGGTGACTCATAAACTGTAGTTTATTTGATTTCTCCTCAGCTCTGTATCGGTATGTCTCTATGGCTTTTTCGATTCGTTTTTCAAGATCAAATGGAATAGATTCTAATTCAATTTTACCTGAGTTGATTTTTTCAAGATCAAGAATATCATTAACAATCAACAAAAGATGGTCTGCTGATTCACTGATTAAATCGATGTATTTTCTTTGTGTCTCGTCCAAGTCAGTTCGCGACAACAACCCTGTGATACCAATAAATGCGTTCATTGGGGTTCTAATTTCATGCGACATACTTGCGAGAAAATCCGACTTCGCAACAGTAGCTTTTTCTGCAATCTCTTTTGCATTTAATGCATGTTCTTCCAATTCTTTTCTATCAATCGCATTGGCAATACTATTAGCAAAACTCTGCAATAGTGCCACTTCGTCGTGTGACCATATGCGTTCAGTCTTACAATCGTCGTAGCCTACAAATCCCCAAAATTTATCTTTATGGATGACAGGTATAATTAAAATAGATATAATACCTTGAGATTCAAGAACTTCTCTCATCTCTTTTTCTTCTATTTTGCTCACAATTGCTTTGAAAGGTCTTTTCTCGTGCATATTGTGAATGATGTCACCAAATATCTCTATTGGCACATTCTGAAGCTCCGGGTTATTAATTTGCGGAATGGCATCTTCTGCACTCCATTCAAAGCGTTGCGAAGTCAGAGTCGCTCCATCTACCTCCGAATTTTCAAACAAGTAGGTTCTGTCGACACCAACTGCTTCTCCAATCATAGGTAGAGAAAAATTAATAGCTTCGTAGACATTGGGATTTGACAACAGTTCATCTGTCGCTTTAGCAATGGCATTTAACATCCCCTGCTTGGTGCGTAAAGCATTCAAAGTTTTCTTACGCTCAGTAATATCACGCGAATTGGCAATTACATATCCAGTATCTCCGATTTTAATATACTTAACAGTCACCTCAACTGGAAAAGTCTCGCCAGTTTTCTGATGTTTGTTGAGTCCCTCCAAAATAAGAGTATCTTTTTTCTTTAACTCCTCTACATGCTCTTCCCAGATCACTTTGTCTTCAAATAATTTCTCAAAATCAGATACTTTATACTGCCCAATTTCATGAGAATCTATCCCTAAACGTTTAGTCGCTTCTTCGTTCAAATAAAAAATAGCACCATCTTCAGTTGCCACCTGAATGGCATCGGATGAGTTATCGATCAGACTTCTCAACAATTCAAGATGCTGATTGGCTTCACGTATAGCATTTTCATTTTTTTTCGCTTCAGTTACATTTAGTCCGTAGCCTATGACCATGCTAATTTCATTGTCAGCGTCAAGCACAGGAGACATTAATCGCATATGCGTTTCAACCTGACCATCCGGACGGGTAATTTCCTCTTCCCATTTATGGGTTTGTCGTGTATCTCTGGCAAGGTTAAAGTGAGCCCTTCTGCCCTCAGCCATCTCAATTGAAATATTTTTCAACTCGCAATATTCTTCATCCTTTTTCCCGATAATCCACTCACGCATTTCTTGATTTCTAATACCGTTTGGATTGACAAAAAGATAACGATGATCCTTATCAAAAACAGCGATATCAGCTGGTATTTTATTAAGGATCTCTTCATAAAATTCCCTTTGAACTTTGATGGCATCTTTTATTCCTTCAGCATTTGTAATGTCGCTATATACCCAAAGGTGACCGTCATATATTTTATCTTTCCATAGTGGGATATAATCGCGACTCAGGAAGCGGCCATCTTTTAACTCCAGTATTACACCTTCAACTTTTACTTTATCTCGAAGTGTAATTTCTATTTCTCTTAGGAATCTCTCTTCATCTTTAAACATCAATGCCGTATCCTTTGCAGATGCGGCACAATCGAAACCCAGCATTTGTTCTGGGGCTAACGGAATTCCGAACATTTTCAGAAAAGCATCATTCACCATCACAATGCGTCGTTCAGAATTCTCCAGTAATAACCCATACTGGATATGTTTTAAAATTAGATTGAGTTGTCTGTTATTCAATGTTGACAGAGCATCCAGATGTCGGTTAGACATATCTTTCTCAGGCCCAAGCACATTTTCAGACTTATGGTGTTGTGTGTTTTCCATAAAAAAAAAGTTAGAGTTTTCTTTCTTTGATAACCGTTCTCAAGAACTCATCTTTTTTAGCTCTTGAAATTTCAATGCGACTACCATCTTGCATCACGACCATGCCGTCACCCTCATTTTTAATAATCTCTCTGATTTTATTGAGATTAACAAAGTGGCTACGGTGCAGTTTATAGAATGGATGTTTGGCTAATGCTGTTTCATAGTAATTCATCTTCTTGGTAGAATTTACTTTAGTGCCATCTTCCAGGAAAATATCGGTGTAAGAACCTGAAGCTTCCATTCTCAAAATTTGGTTGATATCGATAAAGATAGTTTTATCCTGACGATTGACAACTAAGATATTATCATAAATTCCAGGTTCACTACTGGATGCAACAACGCGTTGTTTGTTTAGTTTATTTAAACATTCTCTGATATCATTAATCCCAACAGGTTTTTTCAGAAAGTCAAATACCGAATGTTTGAAAGCTTTAAGGGCATATTGATCATAACTGCTTACAATGATAATACGAGCATCTGATTGTCCAGAAATCGCTTTGATTAAGTCGAAACCATTTAGGTCAGGCATTTCAATATCTAGGAAAATAAGATCGATTGACTCTGAATTGATGTACTTCAGGGCATCGAGGGCACTTTCGAAAGTTTTTTGAACTTCAATATCAGTTGGAAAAAATTCTTTTAAAAGATGCTCAAGCATCAAAATATTTTGAGGCTCGTCATCAACGATAATGGATCTGTAAGGCTGTTCTGATTGGGTCATGTTATTTGTGTGTAATGTGTTAGAAGTTTTTGTTTAATGATTAACAGACACTTGGGGAATTTGTTTGAAAATCAATTAAACAAAATTAAATTTTTTCGCTCAAACCTTCAAGTATTTTTCCCGAAATTTTATTTTTTTTTAAATTTAATTCGAGATGCTAAAGATAATCTTCTAACTTTCTTGCAATTAATGGAATTAAATTTAA
>JACCDH010869366.1_pt1 | contig 32278 bp, 28 predicted proteins | sample 7442481 | NCBI WGS metagenome assembly JACCDH01 (sample SAMN15323433, study PRJNA562643) | freshwater metagenome | isolation source: river surface water | place: USA:Blue River Watershed | collected 2017-08-15
AAAGCGGTGCAATACCATCCTGAAAGTGTATTGACACCCGAGGGAGCGAAGATCATAGCTAATTGGTTAAAAAATTAAAATCTTTAATAAAAGAAAGATGAAAAAAATATTACAATATTTATTTGAACATAAAACACTTAGCAGAGCGCAAGCTAAGGAGGTATTGGTTCAAATTTCCCAAGGAGCTTATAACGAACATGAAGTTACTTCCTTTGTAACTGTTTTTTTAATGCGCAGTATTACCATTGAGGAGTTGATGGGATTTCGAGATGCTTTATTATCCCTTGCAGTGAAAGTAAATTTAGGCGTGGACAATGCAATAGATATTGTGGGTACGGGAGGCGATGGGAAGGACACCTTTAATATATCCACTTTGGCCTGCTTTATTGTGGCAGGAGCTGGTCAGCCTGTAATTAAACATGGTAATTATGGTGCATCAAGTGTGAGTGGATCGTCAAATGTGATGGAGCAGTTGGGATATGTTTTTAAAAATGATCAAACCCAATTGACAAAAGAAGTGGCAGAAGCAGGTATTTGTTTTTTACATGCGCCCTTATTTCACCCAGCATTAAAAACAGTGGGGCCTATTCGACGTAATATGGGGGTGCGTACATTTTTTAATATGCTAGGGCCTATCGTAAATCCAGCTCAACCTAAGTACCAATTAATTGGCGTTTATAATTTAGAAATGGCAAGAATCTATAATTATGTACTTCAAAGTTTAGGGAAAGAGTTTACTTTAATAAACAGCTTGGATGGGTATGATGAAATTTCTTTAACCACAGATACTAAAATTGTTACCAACAAAGGTGAATTTACTTTGTCACCATATGATTTGGGCAAGAGACGTGTTTTTCCAGCGGAGTTATCGGGAGGAAATTCTGTAGAAGCGGCAGCGACTATTTTTAAAAATATTATTCAAGGTAAAGGAAGTTGGTCCCAGCATGCGGTGGTTTTAGCGAATGCTGCCATGGCATTGAATTTAACGGGCAAGTATGCTAACTATGAAGCAGCCTATCAAGCAGCTGTCAATAGTTTAGAATCTGGTGCTGCGCATAATTGTTTACAAAAATTAATAAGTCTTCAATAATGAGTACTAATATTTTAGCAAAAATTGTGGAGGATAAATTTGTAGAAGTTGCCGCGCGCAAAAAGCAAATTTCTATTGCTCAATTAGAGGCTATGCCTTTATTTGAAAAAACAGGATATTCTTTAAAAGCGAATTTATTAAATAAGACAAAAACAGGCATTATTGCAGAGTTTAAAAGGCAATCACCCTCAAAGGGGATAATTAATGCAGTAGCGGATGTAAGCGAAGTAACATCGGCATACACTCAATTCGGGGCATCCGGCGTATCTGTATTAACAGACGCACCTTATTTTGGAGGAAGCTTGGATGACCTTTCATTGGCAATCAAAAATCCCATTCCGGTATTGCGCAAAGAATTTATCATTGACGAATTTCAAATCATTGAAGCGAAGGCATATGGGGCGTCTGTTATTTTATTAATTGCAGCATGTTTAACTCCATCTACCACTCATTTATTAGCAGGAGTCGCAAAGCAATTAGGATTAGAGGTATTGCTTGAACTACATGATGCTACTGAGCTTGGACATATTTGTGAGGAGATTGATTTTGTAGGCATCAATAATAGAAGTTTACAATCTTTCGAAGTTAATATAGAACATTCTTTGAAATTAAAAGACCAATTGCCTCCGGATAAATTAAGTATTGCAGAAAGTGGAATATATGATTTGGAAACATTCCATTTATTGAAGAAAGAAGGGTTTAATGGATTTTTGATGGGAGAATATTTTATGAAGCAGGCCAATCCAGCTAAAGCTTTTGAAGCATTTAGCCAAAGCATTAAAAATGAGTTAACATGAGTGCATTTAAAATAAAAGTATGTGGTATCACCGATATAAATCAAGCGATTGCGCTGCAAGCAATGGGGGTGGATTTTATTGGCTTTATTTTTTATCCTTCTTCAAAAAGGTATGTATTGAATACATTGAGTTTAAATGACCTGAAACATTTTAATCCACCACATACTAGAAAAGTAGGTGTTTTTGTGAATGAGCCAATTGATAATTTATTACACATTGTGGTGAATGCAGGACTAGATATGATACAACTTCATGGCGATGAAAGCCTGGAATATTATTCTCTATTAAGAGAAAAACTAACTGAATTGTCTTTGGAGCAAGTTGATTTAATTAAAGTATTTAGGGTGGGGGATAAAATGCCCGACTTAACACCCTTTGAAAGTTGGGTTGATTTTTATTTATTTGATACCGATAGTAAATTATATGGTGGAACAGGGGCGCACTTTAATTGGGAGTTATTAAAAGGAAATAGTATTGGCAAAACCTATTTTTTAAGTGGAGGTATTGGTCCCAATGACATAGGGGGGATTGAAGTGATGCAGCAAACTAAAGCTGGCAAGGATTTATTCGCATTGGATATAAATAGTCAGTTTGAACTAGAGCCGGGAATTAAAAATTTAGAAAAAATAAAAACTTTTATAGATGCACTCATTTAACAAAGCAATTAATTACCAAGCGCCTAGTGCCGAGGGCTACTACGGAGATTTTGGAGGTGCGTACATTCCAGAAATGTTATACAGCAATGTAGAGACATTAAAAACACAGTACTTACAAATTATGCAGGATGCCGATTTTCAAAAAGAATTTCATGCATTGTTAAGGGACTATGTTGGCAGACCTACTCCATTGTTTTATGCGGAAAGATTAAGTAATGAAATAGGAACCAATATCTATTTGAAAAGAGAAGATCTTTGTCATACAGGTGCGCATAAAATTAACAACACTATTGGCCAAATCTTATTGGCGGATAAACTAGGCAAGAAAAAAATTATTGCCGAAACGGGGGCGGGACAGCATGGGGTGGCTACTGCAACAGTTTGTGCATTAAAAGGATTAGAGTGTGTGGTGTATATGGGCGAAAAGGATATTGAACGTCAAGCACCCAATGTGGCAAGAATGAAAATGTTGGGCGCTAAAGTAGTGCCTGCAACCAGTGGGAGTAAAACATTAAAAGATGCTACCAATGAGGCAATTCGTGCTTGGATCAATGAGCCCAACGAAACCCATTATATTATTGGAAGTGTGGTAGGGCCACATCCTTACCCTGATATGGTCGCAAGATTTCAAAGTGTAATTAGTGATGAAATCCGTAAGCAATTAAAAGATAAAACAGGTACTGAGTTACCTACCCATGTTGTGGCATGTGTGGGTGGAGGATCCAATGCAGCAGGGGCTTTTTATCATTTCTTAAATGAGCAAACCGTTGAATTAGTGGCTGTTGAAGCAGCGGGTCGTGGGGTTTATTCGGGGATGAGTGCCGCTACTACTCAATTAGGCAAGCCAGGAATTTTACATGGCAGTAAAAGTATTTTAATGCAAACTGCCGACGGTCAAGTAGTGGAGCCACATAGTATTAGTGCTGGTTTGGATTATCCTGGAATTGGACCTTTACATGCATTTTTGTATGAGAGTAAGCGAGGAACTTTTACCAGTGCCACCGATGAGGAAGCGCTTCAATGGGCTTTTCATTTATCTGAAATTGAGGGTATTATTCCCGCCCTAGAAACTGCCCATGCTTTTGCAATACTGCCTAAAATGAATTTTAAACCAACAGATATTGTTGTAGTTTGTTTAAGTGGAAGAGGCGATAAGGATTTAGCAACGTATATGCAAGCAATGGATTTTAAAAAATAAATTATCTATAAAAATGAAAATAATTCATTGAAATTTTCATTTACAGTTTAAAGAAACAGTTATGTCAAGGTTATCGGACTTATTTAAAAAACAAAATGAACGCATTCTTAATGTTTATTGTACTGCAGGGTTCCCTCAGTTAAATAGTACTTTGCAAGTAATGGAAAGTTTGCAAGCCAGTGGTACGCATATTATTGAATTGGGTATGCCTTACAGCGATCCACTAGCGGACGGAGAAGTAATCCAATCAAGTGGAAATATAGCAATAGCAAATGGAATGACTATTGATGTGTTGTTTGATCAATTGGCCAAGATGCGAGATCGTATTCATATCCCTGTGGTTTTAATGGGATATATGAATCCAATTATTCAGTATGGTTTCGAGTCATTTTGTAAAAAGGCCAAAGAAGTAGGAGTGGATGGGCTAATTTTACCTGATTTGCCTTTATTTGAATTTGAACATTTTTACGGTAAAATAATCAATGCATATGGATTAGATTTTATTTTTTTGGTGACACCGGAAACGCCCGAAGATAGGGTAAGAAAGTTGGATGCATTAAGCACTGGATTTTTATATGCAGTAAGTTCATCCGCAACTACCGGAAAAGACAAAGACTTTTCAAAAGTGGCATTGTATTTACAAAAACTGCAAAATCTGCAATTAAAGAATCCGGTATTGGTAGGCTTTGGCATTAAGGATAAGGATACTTTTAATGCAGTGTGTGCCTATTCCAATGGAGCCATAATTGGTTCAGCCTTTATTAATGCCTTGGCAAAGGGGACTGATGTGCATGAAACCACGGCTCAATTTTTGAAAGCAGTTTTGAATACATGATTTTTAATTTTTAAAACGGATAACGATATAAATCGGCTTTAATGAACACAGTAATTATACAATACAATGCAGGAAATATTCAATCAGTGCTTTATGCATTGGAGCGATTAGGTGTGCAGGCTAAAGTAACCGATGATTTGGAAACGATACAATCTGCGGATAAAGTGATATTCCCGGGTGTAGGAGAGGCAAGTACTGCAATGCGCTACTTGCAAGAAAGAGGACTAGATAAAGTAATTGCTAATTTAAACCAACCTGTTTTAGGTATTTGTTTGGGAATGCAGTTAATGTGTGCTCATTCTGAAGAAAATCAAACAAGTTGTTTAGGCATATTTGAGGAACAAGTACAATTATTTAAGCCAGCAGAGGAGACAATTAAAGTGCCACAAATAGGCTGGAATACCATTGCTTCGCTTAAATCCGATTTGTTCAAAGGGGTAAATGAAAATAGCTATGCTTATTTTGTACATGGTTATTATGCGGCTTTGGGTAATCATACCATTGGTACTACCCATTATATACAACCCTATAGTTGTGCATTACACAAACAAAACTTTTATGGAGTTCAATTCCATCCAGAAAAGTCGGCCAAAGTGGGGGAGCAGATTATTCAAAACTTTTTAAACTTATCAATTAGAAAATAAATACTTGATTCATTTTGAGTAAGACCAATTATCATTTTATGCAAATAATTCCAGCAATTGATTTAATCGAAGGAAAATGTGTTCGTTTAACCGAGGGCGATTACGCACAAAAGAAAATATACAACGAAGACCCGTTAGAAGTGGCGAAGGCATTTGAGGGCATTGGCCTAATGCGTTTGCATTTGGTGGACTTGGATGGGGCCAAGGCGGGGGAAGTGGTGAATTGGAAAGTGTTAGAAAAAATCGCCAACAATACAAATTTGAAAATTGATTTTGGAGGGGGTATTAAAAATGAAGCTACTTTAAAAACGGTACTTAATACAGGAGCGACTTATGCCACTATTGGGAGTTTGGCGGTACAAAATAGAAATTTATTTGAAAACTGGATTCAACAATTTGGACCAGCACAATTTATGTTAGGTGCAGATGTTTTTGATGAAAAAATTGCTATTGGCGGCTGGTTAGAAAAAACCGAGATCAATGTGTATACCTTTATGCAATCTTATTTAGATAAGGGTATAACACAAATTTTTTGTACCGATATTCAAAAGGATGGGAAATTACAAGGGCCTTCGATTGACTTATACAAAAACATCCTTGCTCAATTTCCAACCCTTTATTTTATTGCTAGTGGCGGAGTCAGTAAATTACAAGATTTGACAAACCTGCGCACTATTGGCTGCTCCGCAGCCATTGTGGGGAAGGCCATTTATGAAAACAAAATCACTTTAGCGGAGTTATGTAAATTTAATGAGCAGTATTAAATCCATAAGCATACAATATACCTATTATGTTAACTAAAAGAATCATTCCCTGCTTAGATATAAAAGATGGCCGGACCGTTAAAGGGGTTAACTTTGAGCATATACGTGATGCTGGGGATCCTATAGCATTGGGGGCTTTTTATGCAGCACAAGGGGCGGATGAATTGGTATTTTTAGACATTACTGCAACGGTAGAGAAAAGAAAAACATTAAGTGAATTGGTCAATAAAATTGCGCATAAAATTAATATTCCTTTTACGGTAGGCGGCGGCATTAAAACAGAAGAAGATGTGCATGTACTTTTACAAAATGGGGCAGATAAAATTTCTATTAATACAGCTGCATTTTTAGACCCCACCCTTATAAAAAGATTCGCCAATAACTTTGGAAGCCAATGTGTAGTCTTGGCCATTGATGCTAAATGTGAAGCAGATAATAATTGGTATGTTTATTTAAATGGGGGAAGGACAAAAACTGACAAATTGGTAAAAGATTGGGCAAGGGAAGCAGTGGATTTAGGAGTAGGAGAAATCCTTTTAACTTCAATGAATCATGATGGAACTAAACAAGGATTCGCAATAGAGATCACAGCGGATTTAAGTGAAAATTTGCCAGTTCCAATTATTGCTTCTGGGGGTGGGGGTCATCAACAGCATTTTTATGATGTTTTTACAAAAGGTAAGGCCGATGCTGCATTAGCTGCTAGTATTTTTCATTACAAAGAAGTGGCTATTCCAGATTTAAAACATTTTTTGCATGAACAGGGTATTGTTATTCGATTGTAAATAAAATAGTATTTAACAACAATAAACCATTTAATATATTTTCAATTTCTCTTACTTTAATCTTTTAAATTATGACAATCAATTTTTCAAAATATTCAGATGGACTTGTACCTGCCATTGTGCAAGATGCAAATACAAAATCTGTACTGATGTTAGGTTTTATGAATCAAGCAGCAGTAGATGCAACATTAACACAAAAGAAAGTTACTTTTTATAGTAGATCAAAATCCAGGTTATGGACAAAGGGGGAAGAAAGCGGTAATTTTTTAAATTTTGTTTCTATGCGTGTGGATTGTGATCAGGACAGTTTATTAATACAAGCTAATCCAGTAGGGCCCGTATGTCATACCGGAGCCGATACCTGCTGGGGAACTGAAAATACAATTTCGTCCAATCCTTTTTTAGCCACTTTGGAAGAAGTGATTGCACAAAGAAAAACTGCCGCTGCCGACACATCCTATGTAGCTAGTTTATTTGCCAAAGGAATTAACAAAATCGCACAAAAGGTAGGGGAGGAATCGGTTGAACTAGTTATTGAGGCTAAGGATAATAATGAAAAATTATTCCTTGATGAGGCTGCAGATCTCCTGTTTCACTATCTTATATTGTTGCAGGCCAAGGGGTATAGGTTAAATGAGGTGGTAAGCATATTGGAAAAAAGGCATAAGCTGGTCTAGTATGATTTTAACTTAATGGAGTGGATTTTAATGATTATATTTGACAAGCGTTATTTAAATAAGAACCTAAGCAAATTTTAAAATATTGATGTATGAAAAAAAGTAGTTTATTTTTATTGACTTTATTTTTTGTAGCACATTTAAGTGCACAAGCTGCAACAAATACCGGTGAAACTAAAAACTTAACCATTCAGGGAGACATTAAAAATGTACAAGACAACTCTACCGTTATATTAATTGACGCTGTTGGTAATAAAGTTTTAGATTCTGCTAAAATAGTGAATGGGAAATTCTCTATTAGCAAGAAGCTGGATTTTACTAGTTTTTATGGTTTAGTTTTTGTTTCAAGTAATAAAAGTGTAGGATTATTTGTTGGGAATGATGATGTTGAAATAAAAGGAGATATCAATAATGCGGAAGCTTTTGATATTAAAGGGGCTTCCACTCAAGAATTATATATAAGTTTCGTTAGAACCTTATTGCCTAAAGTTCAAAAATTACAAGCATTAAAATCTTCTATTGAATCTACTAAGGAAGTGAAGATAAAAGATTCAATTTTGGCTTTAATCAAATTAGGAGAAACTGACTTTGAGAATACGGCTGTTGAGCTTATTAAAGCCAATAAACAATCGCCAGTAGCAGCTTATTTTTTATTACAATTAAATGGATTCCCATATATTTCAACGCATTTTAATGAGCTTTATACACTATTGGACGAAAACGTTAAAAAAGGACCGATAGCAGATGCAATTGTTAAATTGCAACTTGGTAAAGTGGGCTCTGTATTACCTGATTTTACTCAAAACGACGCAAGCGGTAAACCTATTAGCTTAAGCTCATTTAAAGGAAAATATGTACTGGTTGATTTTTGGGCAAGTTGGTGTGGACCATGTCGCGCTGAAAATCCAAATGTAGTTAAAGCCTTTAATGCTTATAAAGGGAAAGGGTTTACTGTATTAGGTGTTTCATTGGATGATAACAAAAACAAATGGCTAGATGCTATTAAAAAAGATGGCTTAGCATGGACTCAAGTAAGCGATTTAAAAGGTTGGTATAATGTAGTTGCTGTGCAATTTGGTATCCAAAGTATACCTGCTAATTATTTAATTGATCCTAATGGTGTGATTATTGGCAAGGATTTAAGAGGGGCCGACTTAGAAGCAGCACTTGCTGCAAAACTAAAGTAGTAATAAACTTATTTACCTATAAAAAAGCCCTAAATTATTTTAGGGCTTTTTTATAGGCTGCTTCGTCAAATCCGATAGTTATAATTTTACCCTCTTCTTCAATGATGGGCCTGCGTATGATAGATGTTTTTTCAGTCATTAATGCAATGGCTGCTTTTTGTGTAGTGATGGATTCTTGTATTTCCTTGGGTAATTGTCTCCAAGTGGCCCCTTTCTTATTCATTAAATCCTCCCATCCTATTTGTTTTGCCCAGGTGCTAAGTTGACTGCTAGTGATTCCTTTTTTCTTATAATCATGAAATTCATAAGCAATTTTATTGGCTTTTAACCAATCTAATGCTTTTTTAACGGTGTTGCAATTGGGGATCGCATATACTATTTTCATGGATAGATGGATAATGGTGAATGATTAAGGCCGCTTAAACCGATTTGATTGATTTTAGTTTTGCTCACTTTTTCTTTAATCTACATTTCTATACTTTTTTCTACTTTAGGTATTTTTTACCAAGCCAACTTTCTTCAATGGGTTGCATCCATTTATTTTCCATTTCCGCTTTATTGGCTACTAAATTATTAAAATATAAACTGTCTTTTTGCAACAGTCCATTTTCTAGTGCATAAGCTACTTGAGCGAGTGGAATGGTTTGCACTTTATCTTTAACCCAAAATGCTAATAATTCTCTATTAAACATTTGTACGCCTGTGATTTTTTCAATGTCTTTAATTACATGTACTGAACTATCTGTACTACAGCCACCAACAGTTGTGTAGGACTCATCCGCCATTAAAATGATAAATTGACCGTATAAAACGGTAGCAAACCCTTTTACTGGTGCGCCATGGCTTTTCCAACTTTCAATAAATTGTTCAAGTAGTTCTTCAATCTTAAAAAGCTCCCCCATGTTAAAACAGCGATTGGATTGATAAATCCATAACTTGGATTGAGGGTGAAAATTAGCGGGTAATATTGTAGCTAAGTCAACAGTCATTGTTTTGTATTTATTCTTTGTGTATGCAAATTTCATTCAACACCATAATGTAAATGCTTTTTATTTATTGCGCTTTACTGGTGTTTGCTTAAGTGGGTACATTTAAATTTTTAAATGAATAAAAATGAGGCTTTTAAAATTATTGAATAGCCTTGGCTACAATTTCAGCGATGTCTAAAACTTCGGTATTGAGTTCCTCAGTTCTATTTTTGATTCCATCGGTCATCATCGTATTGCAAAATGGGCAAGCACTAGCTACCAGTTCGGCCTTTGTTTCGATAGCTTCATCGGCGCGTTCCATATTTATTCTTTTGTCTCCTTTTTCCTCTTCCTTAAACATTTGTGCACCGCCAGCCCCACAACACAGGCCTTTTGACTTACATCTTTTCATTTCACGCAATTCCATATCTAAGCTTTCTAATACTTTACGTGGTGCCTCATAAATATCATTGGACCTGCCTAAATAACAACTATCATGATATGTGATTGATTTACCTTTCCATTCGTTGCTGTCAGTGAATTTAATTTTACCCTGCTCAATGAGTTCTTGTAAAAAAGTTGTGTGGTGAATAACATCATATACACCACCTAGTTCAGGATATTCATTTTTTAGTGTATTAAAACAATGCGGACAGGTAGTAACAATTTTTTTTATTTCATACCCGTTTAATACCTGTATGTTTTGATAAGCCATCATTTGAAACATAAACTCATTGCCTGCCCTCCTTGCTGGATCCCCTGTACATGCTTCTTCTTTCCCCAAAACGGCATACTGAATACCTGCTTTATCTAGTATTGTTGCAAAAGCCTTTGTAATTTTTTGTGCCCTTTGGTCAAAACTACCTGCACAACCCACCCAAAATAAAACTTCAGGTTTTTCACCTCTTTCCAAAAAATCGGCCATTGTATTTACTTTCATACCCATTTATTTTATTGCTTCAATTTATTATTTAGTTGCTTAATCTTGTTTTGTCCATGCATCTCTATCATCGGGAGAAAACTTCCATGGAGCAAAGTTGTTTTCGATATTGCTGAACATTCCATTCCATTCAGCAGGGGCGTTACTTTCTTCCATCACCAAGGACCTTCTTAACTCAATTATAATATCTAAAGGAGAAATACTTACAGGGCATTCTTCCACACATGCATTACATGTAGTGCATGCTCTTAATTCTTCAACGGAAATATAATCATGCAGTAATGATTTTCCATCTGCTATAAATTCAGCATTTTTATCAATGTTTTTTCCTACTTCTTCCAAACGATCCCTGGTAGCCATCATAATTTTTCTTGGACTAAGCAATTTACCTGTGCTATTGGCAGGACATGCTGTGCTACATCTACCACACTCAGTGCAGCTATAGGCATCCATCAAATTTTTCCAACTCAAATCCATTACATCTCTCGCTCCAAATTTTTCAGGCGCAGCAGCAGTGGTTGGGGCTAATTCGGGTTGCATTGCATACAATACCTCGTTTTGAATGGACACCATATTGTGCATTTTGCCCTTAGCTTCCAGGGGTGCATAATAGGCATTGGGAAAGGCAAGTACAATATGCAAATGCTTGGAATAAGGGAGGTAATTCATGAATGCATAAATTCCAAGTATATGAATCCACCAAGCAGTATGTTCAATTATTGATAATGTCGAGGAGGATGTATTGCTAAAAATGGGCTTTAAATAGGAGGATAAAATATAATTTTCATTGACATCAGCCGCATTCATGGTTAAAAAGCAACCCATCAGCACTATTTCGATAATCAAAATAAGGTTGGCGTCTGTTTTAGGCCATCCATTTAAGTCTTTATCGATAAATCTTTTTAAACGAATAATATTTCTACGAACTAGAAAAACGACACAAGCAATAAGAACTAATGCAGCTAAAATTTCAAAACTATTAATTAAAATGTCATAAAACGAACCTAAATAGGGTTTAAAAATGCGGTGCGTCCCTGCAATACCATCCACTATTATTTCAAGTAATTCAATATTGATGATCACAAATCCAACATATACAAACAAATGCAGGATTGCAACCAAAGGATTTCGGAACATCTTTTTTTGACCGAATGCCAGTATGAGTAGATTTTTCCACCTTTCTGCAGGCGCATCATTCATTACTAATGATTTACCTAAAAGAATATTCCTCCTAATATTCATAAGCTTTTTTCCAAAAAAGAATAAAGCCACGCCAGTGATAAGGCTAAATGCAAGTTGCGCAATCAATGCCATATTTGTTATTTATAGATCAAGAATTAGTTATTACAAAATTAACCCATTTAGGGGTTGTTTGTATTTTATTTACCCTTTAAATAATGCACATCAAAACTATTACCTTTTTTAGGATATAATTCAAGGGGAATTATTTAATTTGCCACTATTCTTAACTAGATTAAAAAGTGTTGAAATGAGTCAAACAATAGATCAAAAGGTAACCGCTTGGCTTAACGGTAATTATGATGATGCTACCAAGCAAATTATTCGTGATTTACAAGCAAATCAACCAGCTGAGCTAGAGGAATCCTTTTATAAAAACCTGGAATTTGGTACCGGGGGGTTAAGAGGGATAATGGGAGTAGGCACTAATCGAATTAATAAGTACACAATTGGGATGGCTACACAGGGGTTTGCCAATTATTTATTAAAAGCCTATCCAAATGAAAAAGTAAGGGTAGCCATTGGTCACGATAGCAGAAATAACTCCAGGTTTTTTGCTGAAACTACAGCAGCTGTTTTTGCAGCAAATGGGTTGACTGTTTATTTATTTGAAACATTAAGGCCCACTCCAGAATTGAGTTTTGCCATTAGGCATTTGGGATGTAAAGGAGGGGTTGTTTGTACCGCTTCCCATAATCCAAAAGAATACAACGGTTATAAAGCCTACTGGGATGATGGAGGACAGTTAGTCCCTCCCCATGATAAGAATGTGATTAAAGAAGTGGAAGCGATACAGTCGGTGGATGAGGTGAAGTGGACGGGGGGTGAATCCAATATTCAATTAATGGGGGCTCCTATGGACGAGGCCTATATCAAAATGGTCAAGTCCTTAAGTGTTTATCCTGAAATAATTGCTGCACAAAAGGATTTAAAAATTGTGTACACTCCCATTCATGGAACTGGGATTACCTTGGTGCCAAAAGTACTGGCTGAATTTGGTTTTACCAATGTGCATGTTGTGGAAGAGCAGTCCACTCCTGATGGCAATTTTCCCACTGTGGCGTATCCAAATCCAGAGGAAAGTGAAACCATGAGTATTGGATTGTCCAAAGCAAAGTCATTGGATGCAGATATTTTATTGGGTACTGATCCAGATGCCGATCGTGTAGGGGTAGGGGTTAAAAACCATAAAGGGGAATGGGTATTAATGAATGGCAATCAAACAGCCGTTTTAGCCTTTGCTTATATGATGGAAGCACGTCGTGCCAAAGGTGTTGCCCAAGACAACGATATGGTTATTACCACCATTGTGACCACTGAAATGATCAACGAAGTAGCAAGACAAAACAAGGTTGCTTGTTATAATGTTTTGACTGGGTTTAAGTGGATTGCGGAATTAATTAAAGAAAAAGAAGGCCAAGAAAACTATGTAATTGGCGGCGAAGAAAGTTTTGGATTAATGATAGGAGATCAAATTAGAGACAAGGATGCGGTAAGTGCTGTAGCTTTATTATGTGAAATGGCTGCATACGAAAAAAGCAAAGGGAGGTCCTTATTCGACAAAATGATTGAACTTTATGTGCAGTATGGTTTTTATTATGAGCACTTAATTAGTATAACAAAAAAGGGAATGAACGGCCAGCAAGAAATTGCCAATATGATGGAGCAGTATAGACAAGCTCCCCCTTCAACAATCAATGGGGTAAAAGTGATGACTTTGTTAGACTACGAATTGCAAATGGGCAAAAATTTATTAACTGGCGAAACCTGGAAAATTAATTTACCCAAAAGCAATGTTTTACAATTTGTGACGGAGGATGGCAGTAAAATTTCAGCAAGACCTAGTGGTACCGAGCCCAAAATTAAATTTTACTTTAGCGTGAATACCACTTTGAACAATGCAAGTGAGTTTGATGAAAAATATGCGGAACTGCAAAGTAAAATAAATGGCATTATTGGAGACATGCAACTAAACTAATTATTTAATGAGAAAAACAGAGGATCACTATTTTCTTAAAGGCTTGCGCAAGCAGTTAGTTATGCAGCTAAAGGAAAAAGGAATTAGTGACATCAAAGTATTGGAGGCCATCGACAAAATTCCAAGACACTATTTTTTAGATGTAGCTTTTAATAAAATTGCATATGAGGATCGTGCATTTCCAATAGATGCAAATCAAACAATTTCACAACCCTATACAGTTGCTTTTCAAACTGAATTATTGAAAATAAAAAAAGGGGACAAAGTGCTGGAAATTGGTACTGGAAGCATGTATCAAACAGCAATCTTAGCATCACTTGGTGCAAAAGTATTTACGATTGAAAGACAAAAAGCATTATTTGATAAAACCTATCAGTTTGCGCAAGTATTTGGCGATCAATTTCCCAACGTGGAATTTTTTTATGGGGATGGCTTCGAAGGTTTACCTCATTTAGCCCCTTTTGATAAAATTATTATCACTGCGGCAGCGCCAAATGTACCCGTTCAGCTTTGGGACCAATTAAAAGTGAGAGGGATTATGGTAATACCAGTAGATGAATCTGAAACTGTACAACGCATGATGCGACTGACCAAGAAAAAAGACGGAATGGCTAAGCGAGAGTCCTTTGACGAATTTTCCTTTGTTCCTATGTTACAAGGAAAAAGCCAAGGGTAATCCTTTAATGGGAACCGCCTTGGCTTTCAATTAATCTAAAGTAAGGATAGAAATTATTGAGGAATTTGATCCATACCTCCAACACCTTCTTCTCCTTTGTTACTTTTTCTTCTTAACAAGTTAACATCAAACTTACCAAAACGGTAAGAGAAATTCAACCTAAAAAATTGCTGATCTCTTGTTCTGGAAACATTCTGAATGAAGTATAAACTTTCTGAATAGGTTTGTATAACTCTTGTTTTGAATAAATCACTAACACTGAAAGTTAAGGAAGCTGTTTTCCCGCCTTGTAAAGTCCAATCCTTTCTGATTGAAAAATCAAATTCATAGTTAGGCAAGTTATATCCTTGTGCTGTTGACTGAGGGCCACCAAATCCACCCCCACCAAATCCGCCACCGCCTCTGCCCCCACCAAATCCGCCACCGCCACCACCGGAATTACCTCCAGGAGGAAGGACTGTTTTAGCTTGGTATTGTCCACTAAACTGTATAGATAATCCTTTAGTCACTTTAAAATTATTATTCATTTTACTGAACCAACTGGTTAAGTTGTTAAAGACATCTTGGCCAGGAATGGTTGCATTGATTTCAGATTTAAATAAATTAAAGCTGACGTTTAAGTCCCACCATTTTGTAATGGCTGTTTTATTGCTTAATTCTAAACCAAAAACTTTGGAAGTATTCGCATTTATGAATGAGCTATAAAAAGCACTGTCATTGTTTATTGGATTTATATCCTTATAAATATAATTGGTAATTAAATCGGTACTGTATTTATAATAAGCAGTTACTAATAAGTTGGAACCTTTTTTATATACGTTATTATAGGCAACTTCAAATGAGTGGGTAAATTGAGGCTTCAATTTTGGGTTACCCACTGAAATATTTAATGGATCGCTATAATCTGCAAAGGGTTGTAGTTGGAATGGATTAGGTGCGTTTATACGTTTTGAGTAATTAAATTGAAAATCGTTTTTGTCATTTAACTTATAACTGATAAAAGCGCTCGGAAATAAAGAAAGAGGCAATTTGATTTTTGATTCTAATGAATCCTGTCCCTGCTTATTTAATACACTTACAGTATAGTTTCTGTTTTCAACCCTGAAGCCTATCTGGTAGCTTAGATTGTTCTTTTTCCCACCCAAATTGGTGTAAGCAGCCAATACCTGCTCCTTATATTTTAATTGATTACTAATGCTATTGACAAGAATTTCGTTTCTGTATTGATCACGCAGGTTAAATTCATCACGACTATTTAATCTTACACCTGCTTCAAATTTGACATTGTTTTTGAATAATTTTTCATAATCAATATTGGAAGTATAGTTTTTACTATTTCCAGAGCCGGTTGTTCTTTGGTTGATTATGCTGGAATTAATGAAAGAGTTGTTATTATTGCTGCTTTCGTTGTAATTAAAATCTGCACTCAATTCGTGTCCTGTTTCAGCGAATAAGTGTTTGAAACTTACTTGACCCCCTTTGTTTAAAAAAGTAAATTTTGAACTATTGTCTAATCCAATGGAAGGGGAGGTAATGCCAGATAAGACAGAATCAATTTTTTGACTTGACGTATTTTCAAATTCTCCTTTAACAATATTCCCAAAAATCGACAATGTATTTCTATTGTCAATCAAGTAATCAAATCCTCCTCTATAAAAAGAGAATAAACTATTGCCAATACTATTGGTATAAGTATTCACGCTAGTAGGTATAGGCAAGAGTAATAGGTCCCTTAAATTTTCGGAAGTACTTAATGATTTATTATTTCTAATATTGCCACTTAAGGAAAAGTTTAATTTATTATCTCTCACATTTAGGTCACCTCCACCATTAAATTTTCCTCTCATATCAACACCCGTTCTTAGGCCTCCGTTATACCCATTTTTCTTATTTTTTTTCAAAACGATATTTAAAATACCTGCGTTTCCTCCTGAGGCGTCATACTTTGCTGATGGGTTAGTGATAATTTCAACTCTGTCAATAATATCGGCAGGAATTTGATCCATCGTTAAGGTAGTGGGACGATTGTCAATTAATAAGGTGGGGGCTGCATTTCTTAAAGTGACATTACCATCGATATCAACGTTTAAGTTGGGTATATTTTTCATTACCTCGACGGCTGTTTGCCCAGTACTTAATAAGTTTTTATCAACGTTGAATATTTTTCGATCAATACCCATTTCAAACTGTGGTTTAGAGGAACTTGTAACTGTTACACTTTGTAACTGATTTTGATCTTCCTCTAACTTAATATTGCCTAAATCCTTGTCCACTAATGCCATCATATCCTGAGGACTGCCATTAGGCTTAAAATTGAAATTTAATTGTTTTTCCAAGCGCTTATATCCAACGCCAGTGACAATTAGTTTAAAATTGCCCATTATGGAAAGGTTTTCAAAGCTAAAGTCACCATTGGTAGCACTCAACATGGTTCCCAAGGTAGTTTCTGATGTCTTTTTAGTCACCGGGTCAAACTTGCTACCCTTCAATTGGATGGTAATGCCTTCAATACCTTTATTGTTAAGGTCAACAATTTTACCATAAAAATGCCCCATGTTCATATTGCCGGCTGCGCCAGCAGTTCTAGCACCAGGATATTGGGCAATGCTATTCAATTGGGCGGTCAATAGAACAAGTAAAGTGAATATATATTTCATATAAGATATAATGCTGATTTGAGGATAATGTTTATTGCAGGTGCAAATATCTACGTATTTATCAATAGCCGGTGCCTACATTATATAAACGGCAATTATATCTGATATAGAAGGAAATTGATGATAAACCCCCAGATTAAACCAATAAAAAAGGAGATTATTCTTATGATACGGGTACTTTTCAATACCCTGGCCTCCAAAATGGGGCTCCATTTACTATGTAAATCCTTGTAAAAAGCTTGAAGGGCCGATGTAGATAATGATTTAACTAGGGTGGGGAAAATCGAGCTCAATTCTTCGATAAAAACAGCCTTTAATTGAACAATTGTTTTTTCGCCAATAAACATTGAAATCATCGGCAATTTTTCACCTATTTTATGGGTAAAAAAATGGTCTAATTGGGCATCAATTGTTGGTAGTACAGCTTCAAATTGCGTACGACTTGTATCCTGATTAAAAAGTGAATCAATATTTATGGCCTCTATTTCTTTTTGTAAATATTTTCCATTGCTGCTAAAAAGGAGTTTAACCCATAACCAGGCAATGAACCAGGCGAGCAGTGCAGACATCAAAGGAATGATAAATAGTTGCATGAACAGAAATTTTACAAAAAAACCCATCCCAATTGGGATAGGTTTTTTGGGGAGAACGATGGGTCTCGAACCCACGGCCTACAGTGCCACAAACTGTCGCTCTAACCTACTGAGCTACGCCCTCCATTTAGGGACGCAAAAATACACTAAATCGGTAATCAATAAAAGTAGTTTAGCATCTTTTTATAAAATTATGGTAAAATAAACCAGAATCCCCCAATTTGACAGCTAGAATAGCCTTTTTGACCTATTTTTGAAAAACTTCATGCAGCGTATTATGACATATGTAAAACAAAATAAGTGGAAATTTTTTACCACAATCTTAGTAATTGGTGCTTTATTTTTTGCTTTTAAGTCCAATATCAAGGAGACGCCTTCCTTAAGACATAGGAAATTATTATCTACTGTGGGTAGCTTATTAGAAAGCGAGCATTATTATCCTCGAAAAATTGATGATCAGTTTTCAATGGATGTTTTTGACGCCTATCTTAAAGTGCTAGATCCTGAAAAAAATATTTTCATTCAAGAGGATGTAGATGCTTTAAAAGTATTTAGTAAATCCATTGATGATGAGATTCATGGAAGTAAAATAGAATTTCAGCCAGCTGCTACTTTTGTTTTTGATGAAAGATACAAGGAGGCAAAAGCAATGCTTGACTCCGTTGCGAAACAGCCATTCACCTTTGATACCGACGACTCTGTTTATTTAGATGCAGACAGCGTATCCTATCCAAAAAATAATAATGAGCGATATAATAGATGGTATAAATTAGTAAAGTTTAGAACGCTCGAAAAATATGTTTCGCTAATTGAGGATAGGGATCAGCAAACTAAACTTAAGTCAAACAATGAGCAAAAAGCTGGAGCGGATTCAACGAATATGCCCGATCCAAAATTTGTTTTTAAATCTGACGAAGAATTAGAAAAAGACGCCCGCAATGCCGTTGTAAAATCCTACCGTAAAAAGTTTGAACAATTTGAAAAAACATTCACTGAGGATAAAAAATTTGATTTATTCTTAAATTCGATAACCGGATTAATGGATCCGCATACCGACTACTTTGCTCCTGTTGATAAGCGTTCTTTTACTGAGCAAATGAGTGGCGTAATCTATGGCATTGGTGCACAATTGGGGTATGATGACAATGGGGTAAAAATTGCCAGTATCCAGCCAGGCGGTCCAGCTTGGAAATCGGGTAAATTATTGGTAAATGATGTAATTATTAAAATAGCACAAGGTGATCAAGAACCTGTGGACATAGCTGGCTATGAAACAACTGATGCTGTTAAATTGATAAGGGGAAATTTAGGCACTGAAGTAAGATTAACCGTAAAAAAGCCAGACGGATCGATTAAAGTTATTTCCTTAATTAGAGAAAAAATTATTTTGGATGAAGGATACGCAAGAAGTGCGGTTATTACAAAAGGAAATGATAAAATTGGTTACATATTATTGCCTGATTTTTATGCCGACTTTGATAGAGAAGATGGGGCTAGATGTTCCAAGGATGTAGCTGCTGAAGTTGAAAAACTAAAAGCAGAAAAGGTTAAAAGTATAATTATTGACGTAAGATCCAATGGAGGAGGTTCCTTGTATGAAGTTGTTCAAATGGTAGGCTTATTTATTGATAAAGGGCCTGTTGTTCAAATTAGAGACAAAGAGGGACGTGTTCAAGTATTGGCCGATGAAACCCCTGGCACCATTTATGATGGTCCATTGGTAGTGATGGTCAATGAATTCAGTGCATCAGCAAGTGAAATATTTGCAGGCGCCATTCAGGATTATAAAAGAGGTTTAATTGTGGGTAGTACTTCCACTTTTGGTAAAGGTACTGTTCAAAGAAATATTGCATTTGGTCGTCCACTCGACTCATTAGGCATTCAAACTGAATACGGTGCAGTGAAATTAACTTTTCAAAAGTTTTACAGAATTACTGGAAGTTCAACTCAAAAGAAAGGGGTTGCATCTGATATCGTATTGCCTGATGAATATGAGTTTTTAAAATACCGTGAAAAAGACAATCCAGCAGCTTTGGCATGGGATCAAATTGAAAAGTCAAAATATATTCCTTGGAAAGGGAGCTACAATATTGACAATGTTAAACTTGCTATATTGGCAAAGCAAAAAAGTAGTTTAGACACCAATGTGGTTAAATTCAGAAATAATTTAGCGTTTATTTCAAGCCAAATGTATCGTGCTGCAAATTTAAAGCTTGAAAAGTATGTCGCCTATAAAAAACAAATGTTGGCAATCAATAAAGAGATTGAAACGGTACTTAAAATAAAAAACAACATGCAGGTTGATGCACTAAAAGCAGATTATAATAAGTTTTACAACAATCCAGATAAAAGCAAACAGGATAGATATCAAGCTTGGTTAAAAATTGTAGCGAAGGACAACCAGATTTTAACCTCATGCAATTATCTAGGCTTTTTTAATCCTTCAAGTGTGGCGGTAAAAAAGTAAAAAATGGAGCTTACGAAAAGGCAGATTGCTGAAAAGCAATGGCATGTTATTTATACCAAATCAAAGTGGGAAAAAAAAGTGGACGAATTGCTCATGCAAAAAGGCTATGAGAGTTGGTGTCCAGTTCAAAAACAAGAACGTAGATGGTCGGATAGGAAAAAAATAATCGAAGTCCCTTTATTTAGATCCTATGTTTTCATCAAAGTTGCCAAAGAAGATTACAGTACAATTTTAGCCACTGCAGGGGTTGTGAATTTTTTATATTTTGAAAAAAAACCTGCTATTATCCGTGAAGCAGAAATTGAAGAAATCAAAAAATACTTAGGATTATCTACTGCCTCAATACAAATCATAGACATGACCAACTTACCCGTGCAAACCAAGGTTGAAATTACCCAGGGATTGTTTATGGGGCGCAGAGGAGAAGTAATTAAATCTGGTAAGAACAATGTATTTGTTCGTTTGGAAAGCTTAAATATGATGATGATTGTGGAATTTAAAGTAAATGAAATCTCACCAATTTAATTTCGGTACTATTTTTATCTTATTTCCCAATCCACAATTTGGTTACTCCATTCTTCTCTAAATGGGGTGGTTATTCTAATATAATTATCGGTATATCCTTCCAGCATGGCTTGGTCATTTGGGTCCTTTTGTTTGATTGACTCAAATAAAACAGGCCTGGTAGCGCCTATATGTTGTGCATTAAAATATTGCTGCTTTTGATATGACAAATTGCGTAATATTTTGTTGCGTTCATTTCTAACAGCAATGGGTACAACAGGTTTAATATCCAATGCTTTGGTCATGGCTCTTTCGGAATACGTAAATACATGTAAGTAGGAAATGTCCAGCGAATGAATAAAGTCAAAGCTTTCTTTGAAATAGGCTTCTGTTTCCCCTGGTGAGCCAACAATCACATCTACCCCAATACAAGCATGTGGCATAACAGACTTGATGGTTTGGATCCTTTCTGCATATAAATCGCTATTGTATCTTCTTTGCATTAGTTTTAACACAGTATCGGAACCACTTTGCAATGGAATATGAAAATGAGGCATAAAGCTTTTGCTGTTGGCCACCCATTCAATAATTTCATTGGTCAATAAATTAGGTTCAATGGAAGAGATACGGTACCTAGGTATAGTTGTTTCTTGATCAAGCGCTTTGACTAAATCAAAAAAGTTTTCTTCGTGTTTTTTACCACCTTCTCTACCTTTACCAAAATCACCTAAATTAATACCGGTCAAAACAATTTCTTTCACGCCATTCGCAGCCAATCCCTTGGCTTGTTTTACCACATTGGCAATACTATCGCTTCGGCTTTTACCCCTTGCCATTGGGATGGTACAAAAGGAGCAACTATAGTCACATCCATCCTGTACTTTTAAAAAAGTACGGGTACGATCATTCACCGAAAAAGAACTATTGAATCCGGAGACCGTTTCAATATCGCAACTACAAATTTTTGCTTCCTGTCCTTTGGATAGAGTTGATAAATGTTGCACCAAGTTAAATTTTTCAGCAGCGCCTAAAACCAAGTCAACGCCTGGAATATTGGCAATTTCTTGGGGCTTCAATTGAGCATAACAGCCGGTAATTACGACAAAACTTTCAGGGGCCTGACGTTGAATTCTTCTTACCAACTGCCTGCATTCCTTATCGGCATTTTCAGTAACTGAACAGGTATTAATTACATAAATGTCGGCCTTGTCTGAAAAGGCTTTTTTTTCAAATCCTTCCTGCTCCAATTGTCTGGAAAGCGTGGAGGTTTCAGAAAAATTAAGCTTGCAGCCTAAAGTATGAAATGCGACGGAACGTTGATTACTCATTGGCGCAAAGATAAAAAACCTAAAGGGAACCTTAAAATCTTAAAATTTTGATAATCCGGGGCTTAATTTCCCTTTTTCATAAGATTAAGTTAAGTTTGCAACTACTAAAACTGTCAAAATGGACTTTAAAAAAGTGAATAATTGGACGGGTTGGATGGTGACCCTTATTGCATGTACTGTTTATATCATGACCACCGAAGCAACAAGTAGCTTTTGGGATTGTGGTGAGTTTATTAGCAGTGCCTATAAATTGCAAATCCCCCATCCTCCAGGAGCACCTATGTTTGTACTATTAGGTCGTTTTTTCATTATTTTATTTGGCGACAATCCATTAACTGCTGCAAAAGCAGTGAATATCATGAGTGCGTTGGCCAGTGGCTTTACCATTTTATTTTTGTTTTGGACCATCACGCACTTTGCGAAAAGATTAGTTCAAAAAGGACAGGAAGCATTAAGCGATACACAAATTATATCCATCATGGGTGCAGGTGTGGTGGGTGCTTTGGCCTATACTTTTTCTGACTCATTTTGGTATAGCGCTGTCGAAGGGGAAGTTTATGCATTAAGTTCCTTTTTTACTGCTTTGGTATTTTGGGCTATTTTAAAATGGGATCAAAAAGCCGATCAGCCGGGTGCTGATAAATGGATCATTTTCATCTTTTACATGATGGGTATTTCCATTGGGGTTCACTTATTGAACTTATTAACGATTCCTGCAATTGTAATGGTTATTTATTTCCGAAAATATAAAGCTAGTTTTTGGGGCGCATTTGTTGCTTTTTTAATTGGGGTGGTTATTACCGGATTTATTCAAGTGTTTTTAATACAATACACTATTAAATGGGCAGGTGCATTTGACGTTGCTTTTGTGAATAATTATAAATTGCCCTTTTTTAGTGGGTTCATCACTTTCTTTGTGTTGGTAGCAGTTATTTTAGGGTTCTGTATTCAATTTGCCAATAAAAAAGGATGGCATTATCTTAAATTAGGTGGTTGGGCAACTGTATTTTTCTTATTAGGTTATACGAGTTATATCACTACCATGATCAGATCCAATGCAGATCCTTCAGTGGATATGTATAATGTGGACAATCCAGTTACATTGGTGGGCTATTTGAGTAGAGAGCAGTATGGTGATTGGCCAATTTTATACGGACCAGATTATGTGGATAGAGTAGAAAGCGTGGAAGGAAGTGATCAATATGTTAAATCGGCGAATGGATATGATTTAGCGGGTAAGAATTATAAAAGAGATTGGCGTTCTGCACCATCAGCGCATTTTTTCCCAAGAATGTGGGACTCTGAAAATGATCGTGGGCAGTTGGATAGCTATAAGGCATTTGCCGGAGTGGGAGAAGGAGATGTTCCTACGGCAAGAGACAATTTGAAATATTTTTCAAAGTATCAGTTTGGGTTTATGTACATGCGTTATTTCTTGTGGAATTTTGCAGGAAAACAAAATGACTTGCAAGGATTTGGTAATGTGCGTGATGGTAACTTTATGACAGGCATTTCATTTATTGACAATGTATTTTTTGGCAATCAGTCAGCCATGCCTAAGTCCATTAGCGCTGATAATAAAGCCAATAACAAATTATTCATGTTCCCCTTGCTTTTAGGAATCATGGGGTTCATTTTCCAAATTCAAAAAGCAAGAAAGGATTTTGCAGTCACAGGATTACTTTTCTTTTTTACGGGTATTGCCATAGTTATTTATTTAAATCAAGTAAGCTTGCAGCCACGTGAACGTGATTATGCCTATGTAGGTTCCTTTTATGCATTCGCAATATGGATTGGCTTGGGTGTATTGCAAGTAATTGCTTGGCTCAACGGAATCCTCACCCAAAAAACAGCGGCAATTGCAGCTACCGGCGTTTGTTTATTGTTAGTACCTGCATTAATGGCTCAGCAGGAATGGGATGATCATGATAGAAGTCAAAAAACCTTACCGCGCGACTTAGCACGCAACTATTTAGAAAGTTGTCCTCCTAATGCAATTTTATTTTCATTTGGCGATAATGATACTTATCCATTATGGTATGCACAGGAAGTGGAAGGTATTCGTCCTGACGTTCGAGTAGTGGTGAATAGCTTATTGGGGTCCGATTGGTATATGAAGGAGTTGCGCTATAAAGTAAATCAAAGCGATAAGTTTGATCTTATCTTTAGCGAGGACCAGGTGGCTGGTAATAAATTAAATTATGCTGTATTTACGGAAGTGCCTGGAATCAAAAAAGACGAATTCCATGATATGGATTCTATTTTAAGAAATATCGTAGGGGATACTACAGGCAAATACCGCGTTAGTTACGATGGCGGACAGGAACAACTTAATATTTTCCCTACCCATAAATTTAAAATGCCAGTAAATAAAGCCAATGCAATTGCTTCTGGAATTGCAAAAGCGACTGATAGCATTGTCAATGAAATGTTTATTGAAATGAATCCCAATAAACAATATTTGGTAAAGAATGAGTTAGCGATGTATGCCATTATTGCCACATCACAATTCAAGCGCCCTATTTGCTTCACTTCAAAACAGGAGCTGAAAGAATTAGGTTTGGAAAAATATGTACGCCAAACAGGCTTATCCTATCAATTAGTGCCAATGGTGGGAGATAATGCTGTTAATACCGATGTAGCGTACAACAATATCATGACTAAGTTTACTTTTGGTAATGCAAAAAATCCAAAAGTATATTTTGATGAAGAAAACAGACGTCATTTAAATTCAATGCGCTATGCCATTGCAGAAATTGCTCAAGCATTGATTGCTGAAAACAAAAAAGACAAGGCTAAGCAAATACTTAGAAAAATAGACAGTGAAACAAGTGAGGTTAATTTCCCTTACGGTATGACTTCAAACAGAGGTAATCAGCACGACTATTTCTCTTATGTATTTTTACAATCCTGCTATGCTGCAGGTGATATGGAGTTGGCGAAAAAAGTTTCCACTTCATTGTTAAAAGACCTGAATCAGCAAATTAATTATTATAAGTCACTGGGTGATTTATCGGACGAACAGTTTGTTAAAAACTTAGAAATTGCCTATCAAGGAAATGAAAGTTTATTGTCTAATAAGCAAACGGCGTTCATCAATGATGCTTTAACTGCTTATCAGTTAAAGGCAACAGTAGAAAAAATGGCACAGGAGGCCGCTAAATTAAATGGAGGCAAATAGCAGCCTAAGAAAAAGGATACTTTGGTATTAAAAATACAAATAGAAAAGGCCCGCATTGCGGGCCTTTTCTATTTAGCAATAATTGGTTACAATAATGCTTTAAGTGTTTGAATGACCTTGTCAATTTCTGCTTTGGTATTGTTTTTTGAAAATGAAAAACGAATGGTCGCAATATCATTGCCCTTATTCAGTGCATTGATTACGTGGGAACCTTGTTGGGCACCACTAGAACAAGCACTTCCGCCACTTGCACATATATGGTGAATATCTAGGTTAAATAACATCATTTCAGATTTTTCATTTTTGGGAAAATTAACACTTAATAAAGTGTACAAGCTTTCTCCAAAAGGATCGCCATTGAAACTCACTCCTGGGATATGCGCAATCAGTTGATCGTGCATGTATTTTTTTAATTCATTTATATAGGCGCTGTCCTTTTCATGATTTTCTGTTGCCAATGCAAGCGCTTTGGCGAATCCAACAATACCATATAGGTTTTCCGTTCCTGCGCGCATGTTTCTTTCCTGTGCTCCGCCATGCACTAATGGATTTATCTTGATATTTTCATTAATGTATAAGATGCCAACTCCTTTTGGGCCATGAAACTTATGCCCTGCACCTGTAATAAAATCAACAGGTGTTTCACTTAGTTTAAAAGGGAAATGTCCAACTGTTTGAACGGTGTCGCTATGAAAATAGGCATTGTATTTTTTACAAATTGACCCAACCGAATGAAGGTCAATCATATTTCCAATTTCATTATTGGCATGCATGATGCTTACAATGGTTTTGTCGGCATTTGTTTCAAGCAATTCTTCTAAATGCGCTAAATGAATATGCCCATTGGGTAATACATTTACCCAGCTTAATTTAACGCCTGCAGTTTTTGCTAAATGCTCCACAGTATGTAAAGTGGCATGATGTTCAATGGGGGAACTAATAATATGTTTGCACCCTAAATCATAGATGCTGGCATGTAATATCGTATTACTACTTTCAGTACCACCACTTGTAAAAAATATTTCACTGGGTTTAGCGCCTAAATGACTGGCTACTGATTTTCTAGCTTGTTCAATGGCCATTCTTGATTCTCTGCCATAGCTGTATATAGAGGAAGGATTGCCGAATTTTTCAGTCAAATAGGGCATCATGGCTTCTAAAACTTGGGGATCCAATGAAGTAGTCGCAGCGTTATCAAAATAAATTCTCTCCATATTTTGCTAAATTACTTAATTGTCCCAATAATTGCAATGATCTCATCTGCAAGTTCATCAGCAGCAGCTTGATGAGGGGCTTCGGTATAAATTCGTATAATGGGTTCGGTATTGCTAGACCTTAAATGCACCCATCTATCCTCAAAGTCAATCTTAAAGCCATCTACTTTATTAATTGGATATTGGCTAAATTGGTTTTCAAGGGTGGCAAATATTTTGTCGAGTGAAATAGTGGGGTGTAAGTCCATTTTTTTCTTGCTCATGAAATAAGCCGGGTAACTTGCTCTTAAAGCAGAACAGGTTAAATTACTTTTTGCCAAATGCGTCAAAAATAAGGCAATCCCAATGAGTGCATCTCTTCCATAATGTAAATCAGGAACAATGATGCCCCCGTTTCCTTCTCCTCCAATAACTGCCTGCTGCTCCTTCATCATGTTCACCACATTTACTTCACCAACGGCACTTGCAAAATAAGAGCAACCCTGTTTTTCTGTGATATCTTTTAAAGCTCTTGTCGAGGACAAATTACTAACGGTGGCACCTTTTTTATTTTGTAAAATATAATCAGCAACCGCCACCAAAGTATATTCTTCTCCAAATAATGCTCCATCCTCACTTACAAAACATAAGCGGTCCACATCCGGGTCAACAGCAATCCCCAAGTGGGCTTTTTCTTTTACTACTGTAGTACATAGCTCGGTTAAATGTTCCTTTAAGGGTTCAGGATTATGTGCAAAATTTCCTGTCATTTCCCCGTTTAATACTTTTATTTCTTGTACACCTATTGCCTTTAATAAAGCAGGCACTGCAAATGCACCTGAACTATTGATGGCATCCACTACCACTGAAAAATTAGCTGCTTTAATGGCTTGAATATCCACTAATGGATAATGCACAATGGCATTAATATGTTTTTCTAAACTGTCCTCGTTGTGAAGTAAAGTTCCCATATCGTCCACTGAAGCGTAATTAAAATCTTCATTGGCAGCTAAGGTTAAAATTGTTTTTCCTTCTTCACCACTCACAAATTCTCCTTTTTCATTTAACAATTTCAAAGCATTCCATTCTTTGGGGTTGTGGCTAGCAGTTAAAATGATACCACCATCTGCTTTTTCAAAAACCACGGCCATTTCTACGGTAGGGGTAGTGCTTAATCCTACATGAATAACATCAATTCCCAAGGCCAATAAACTTTGTTCTACCAATGCTTCTACCATTGCACCACTCATTCTTCCATCTCTACCCACCACTACTTTTTTAGGGCCTGCTGACTTATTTTTTAGCCAACTTCCATAAGCCGAAGCGAATTTGACAATATCAATTGGGGTTAGGTTATCATTAGGTTTACCGCCAATGGTACCTCTAAATCCAGAAATGCTTTTTATAAGAGACATGGTAGTTATTTTTTCTTTTTAAAAGGATTTACAAATTTACTTTAATTTTTTACACTTCTTGTTATCTTTATCGCATGATGCAAGACTTTTGGACTAGTTTATTGGCAAAAGATAAGGCCCTATTTTCATTCATCAATGGGGAATGGACCTTTGATTGCTTGGATCAGCTTATGCCCTGGATGAGAGATTCCAAAAACTGGGTTCCATTGTACATTGTTATTTTGATTTATCTTTTATATAAATGGCGTATTAAAACTTGGCGTTGGATGGTTTTAGTTGCAGTGAATATTGCTTTAACCGATCAAATTAGCAGTAGTATTTTTAAGCCTCTTTTTCATCGATTAAGACCCTGTGCGGATCCAGCAATAATGACAAAAGCAAGGTTATTGGTGGATCATTGTTCAGGCGGATTTAGTTTTACTTCCTCTCATGCGGCTAATCATTTTGGGATTGCCTTATTTATAGTAATGACCTTGCAGCCTTTATTAAAAAAATACACTTATGCATTTATACTTTGGGCGGCTATTATTTCCTATGCACAAGTATATGTTGGGGTACATTATCCGCTAGATGTATTTTGCGGAGCATTAATTGGACTCACCATTGGTTATTTCAATGGGAAAATATACAATCAATGGCAGGCAAGCGTGGATGCTAAAATGCATGCTTAGCGAATTTTATTTATCTGCTATTCTGATTTGATAATGGCGTTTGTTAGTTCCAGACAAACTTAAAAACTAAAGGAGGTTTTATTTTTAGGGCTAGCCAATTCAAAGCTTTTTCTTTGTCCACTTGCTTTGGCGTGAATAATATTAATTTGAGCCGGGTCGATACCAAATAAAATTTCGCAAAAAACATCAAGCTGCTTAAGTTGTTTTATGTTGTTAATTTCAAAGTAGCTCCAAGTACTTTCTTTTTGAATTTCAAATCCGATAAAGTCCATTTTGCCTTTCACACCATTAGGACTCAGGATCAACTTTTTTTGAATGTATAATTGAATATATTGTTCGGCTTTTTCCTTTTGTTTAGGGTCGGCTAAATCAAGTTTGACATTGTATTCTTTTTCTATTCTTGTTTCTAAGTCGGCTGTAAATGTGCGCACACTTATTTCAATAACAGCTTCTTTATCGTTGTGGTTAATATCAATTACGGAAACATAAAAGGGGTGTAGCAAACTAATGATGAATAGTGCAATTGGTTTTATACCGATCCAAGCCATATTATATATATTTGTGATTGTAAAGTTCCTAATTAATTATCGAGACTAAAAATTTCATTTATGAATGATTCGGGCATTTATCTTCATTTAGGGTTTGGTCATATAATGGACTGGGCAGCCTGGGATCATATACTATTTGTGTTGGTATTGACCCTGCGGTATCAATGGACAGACTGGAAAAAATTGCTGGTTTTGGTCACTGCCTTTACCGTTGGTCATTCTGTTACTTTAGCTTTAAGTACTTTACAATGGGTTGACCTACCCTCGGATTGGATTGAAATCCTTATTCCAATTACCATAATACTGACTGGAATAGCCAATTTTTGGGTAAAATCCTTTCAATTCAAGTCAAAATACCCCTTTATTTACTTTCTAGCCCTGTTTTTTGGGTTAATTCATGGTTTAGGGTTCAGTAATTATCTTAAAAGTATGCTTGGACAAGAGGAATCCCTACTTGGACCACTCTTCACATTTAATCTGGGTTTGGAGCTAGGACAGGTGCTGATTGTAGGTGGAATTTTAATAATTTCATTTATATTCGTATCCCTATTAAAAGTGAAAAGAGTGCGTTATTTACAGATAGGTTCTGTACTTGCCATCGCTTTTGCTTTGAATATGGTTTTAGAAAGAATCTTACCGATTATTAAATAGAAAAAAATCACAAATGAAGAAACTATTGTCCCTCAGTTTTCTTTTATTGAGCACCTGCTCAGTAATCGTTGCACAAGACATACGCAACAACCCAACATCAAATCATGGCAACAAGTTTGAGCAATTGGGTACTATTTTACCAACGCCCAACGAATACCGTACAGCGAGTGGTGCGCCTGGTCCAAAATATTGGCAACAACGTGCCGACTATGATATCAAAGCAACCCTTGATGAAAAGAACTTATTATTAACTGGAGCAGAAACAGTTACTTATTTCAACAACTCACCCGATGTGTTAACTTATTTATGGTTACAATTAGATGAGAATGAACATAGTTCAACAAAGAATGCTGGTTATCCAGAAAGTAGTTCATTGGGAAGAGGGATGAGTCCTGCAGCTATCGATAAATTGGCTGAAGAACAAACAGACAATGGTTTAGGAGTGAATATAAAAAAAGTAACAGATGCCTTGGGCGCCAATTTAAAATACACTGTGAATAAAACCATGATGCGTATTGAATTGCCTACCGCATTAAAACCAGGTCAAAAATTTGCCTTCAAAATTGATTGGAATTATAAAATTACTGACCGTATGACTATTGGTGGTCGCGGTGGATATGAGTATTTCCCTGAAGACGGCAATTATATATTTACTATGGCACAATGGTTCCCACGTTTATGTGTGTACTCTGATTTCCAAGGATGGCAACATCATCAGTTTACAGGAAGAGGGGAATTTGCATTGACTTTTGGAAATTATAATGTAGCTATTACTGTTCCTGCTGACCACGTGGTAATGGCCACAGGAGAGTGTAAAAACTATCCAGCCGTATTGAGCCCAGCACAATTGGCAAGATGGAACAAAGCACAAGCATCTTATACTGAACCAGTAGAAGTAGTTACTTTAGAGGAGGCAAAAAATGCTGAAAAAAATGCGTTAAAAACAACTAAAACTTGGGTGTTCAATGCCGAGAATGTGCGTGATTTTGCATTTGGTAGCAGCCGTAAATTTGTGTGGGATGCAATGGCAACCAATGTAGAAGGTAAGAAAGTAATGAGCATGAGTGGTTATGGTAAAGAAGCATATGGCTTATACCGTAAGTTTTCAACCAAAGCAGTAGCACATACCATCAAAACCTATTCTAAGTTTTCTATTCCTTATCCATATCCTGTCGCACAAAGTATTGAGGCTGCAAATGGTATGGAGTATCCCATGATTTGCTTCAACTATGGCCGTACCGAAAAAGACGGAACTTATACCGAAGCAACTAAAAATGGAATGTTAGGTGTGGTGATTCATGAAGTGGGTCACAACTTTTTCCCAATGATTGTAAACTCTGATGAGCGTCAATGGTCTTGGATGGACGAGGGATTAAATTCTTACGTTCAATACTTAACGCAGGAATTATACGACAATAAATTCCCTTCAAGAGGAGGACCAGCTTGGTCTATTGTAGATTATATGAAATTGCCTAAGGATCAATTAGAGCCAATTATGACGAATAGTGAAAACATTATTGGTTTTGGTCCTAATGCCTACACTAAGCCAGCTACTGGATTGAATATTTTACGTGAAACCATCATGGGGCGTGAATTATTTGATTATTCATTTAAAGAATATTCAAGACGTTGGGCATTTAAGCATCCTACACCAGCCGACTTGTTCAGAACAATTGAAGATGCAAGTGCGGAGGATTTAGATTGGTTCTGGAGAGGATGGTTCTATAGCATTGATCCTTGTGATATTGCCATTGATACAGTGAAGCATGCGGTATATGATCCAACTGCAGCTGCCCCAACACCAAGAACAGGTGGTATGCAAAGAAATTTGGATAAGCCGGCAGTAAATGCTTTTGAGGATATCTCAAAAATCAGAAATAGAGAGGACAAGTCAATTGTATTCTTAACAGATGTTGACACTACTTTACGTGATTTTTATTGGAGATATGACAGAGGTATTGAGCCTTACGATTCAGAAACAAAGCAACCAATGCCTAACTTTGGTACACCCACTGTGTTAGGGGACGAGGAAAAAGCAAAATATGCGAATGCTAATTTGTATGAAATCACATTCTTAAACAAAGGCGGATTGGTAATGCCCATTATTGTTGAGTTTACTTTTGCCGATGGTACAAAGGAAACGAAGCGTATCCCTGCTCAAATTTGGAGAAAGAATGAAAATAAAGTAACCAAAGTATTTTACACTAATAAAAGAGCCGTATCTATTAAATTAGATCCAATGCGTGAAACAGCCGATATTGATGAAACCAATAATAGCTGGCCAAATCTCGCAGAGCCAAGTAAATTTACTTTGTTCAAAACAAAATCAGTTGGTCGAGGCCAATCCATTGGATTGTCTCCAATGCAAGCTGCTGCAAATAAAAAATAAACAAAATGCGTTAGCATCTGATGCAGGCGTATAGCACCTTGCATTCAAATAATTAAAAAGCCCCTGAGTGATCAGGGGCTTTTTTATAATTATTTGAATCTCAATAGCACTTATTGATAAAAATTTCTTTCATACTAAATCTTAGTTCTCTAAACTATGCGCAGCCGATTTGTAGTTTTTCCATTTGGTAATGGCTGCTTGTATATCTGAAGGTAATTCACTTTCAAATCGCATTAATTTTTCGGTA
>JACCDH010360614.1_pt1 | contig 32276 bp, 29 predicted proteins | sample 7442481 | NCBI WGS metagenome assembly JACCDH01 (sample SAMN15323433, study PRJNA562643) | freshwater metagenome | isolation source: river surface water | place: USA:Blue River Watershed | collected 2017-08-15
AAGTTTCTTGTTACGCCTGGCAGGTCCGCGTTAAAGACTGCTCTCATTTTTGCTGGCATCTTGACGATGTCCGTGGCCTCGGCAGACACGCTGAAAGTCTGCTCTGACCCTGACAACCTGCCTTTCAGCAAGGCCGAAGGTTCCGATAAGGGACTGTATATCGAACTGGCTGAAATGGTCGGCAAGCGCTTGGGCACCTCCGTTGAATATGTGTGGTGGTTGACTCACAACCAGCGTCGCGCTGTCCGCAACACCATGGACAGCTGCGACGCCTACTTCGCTCTTCCCGCCAGCGCCGACTACAAGGTCAGGGGCGCGGAAAAGAGCCACTCATTCCTTGATGTCGGTTACGCAGTGGTCGGGCCGGCATCCCTGAAGTTTGGCGGACTGGACGACCTCAAAGGCAAACGCATCGGCGTGCAGCATGGTTCCACTCCGCACATTCTGCTGTCGTCGGAGCAGGGCTTCGAGCCGCGCAACTATCGCGATCAGGATGAAGTACTCGCAGCGCTCGCCAAGGGCGAAGTCGATGCGGCCATCCTCTGGGGTCCGAGCGCAGGTTTCGAGAACCAGACCAAGTTCCAGAACCGCTGGCAGATCACTCCAGTGGCAGGTCATGGCCTGAATGGCCAGGTCGCTGTCGCTGTCGCCAAGAACAAGCCGGAACTGAAAGAGAAGATCGATCAGGCGCTGACCGAGCTGCAGCCAGAGATCAAGAAGCTCCAGAAGAAGTATGGCTTCCCGCAGGCCGCACCCGTGGTGCTGGATGCCAAGGGCTCATGGAACAGCATCACCGAGCAGGTCGCCGGCGGCACCGCTCAGGCGGGTGCGAAAAAGTTCAGCGACAAAGCCTCGATGAAAATGACGCTCGCCGGCGGCAGCAAGACTGACCTGCAGGCGAACATGATCAAGGTCGCCAACGTCGACATGGAAGAGGTCAAGGCGATGTTCAACAGCCGCTGCTCGCATTGCCATGGACAGAACGGCGCCAGCCCGCAGCAGGAACGTGACCTGCGCAAGCTGTCCAAGCGCTACGAGGACAAATGGCAGGAGGTCGCGCACACCACCATCACCAACGGGCGCCCTGAGCTGGGCATGCCGAACTGGGGTGGCACGCTGTCCGATCCCGAAATCCGCAACATCATCAAATTCCTGGAAACCATCCAGCGCAAGTAATTGCTAACCTCGTGGGGGAGCCGCCCGCCGCGCCGACAGGCCGGCGGGTTTTTTTATTCGAGCGGGTCAGGTCGTGTGGCGTCGTGTCGTGTCGTGTCTGATGGCCTGAACCTGATGGAGGAGGCAAGATGAAGTACCGCAGACTGATTCTCATCATCTGCCTGCCGGGCCTGATCCTGCTGTCCTCATGCGGCAGCAAGTTCGATCGCTGCGTCGAGGAGCGTCAGACCCAGTACAAGAAAGACCATCCGGACGCCAACTACGCCGCGCTGCTCGACAGTCGCGAGCTGTTCCAGAAGCAGTGCAGGGAAGAAGCCGGCCAGTGAGTGGCTGATCAGTCTGAGGCGATCAGCAGGTTGCAGCCGACACGCTCGGCCAGACGAATATCGATCATTTTTCCACCCAGTCCCGCCACGCGCGGGACTTTTTTTGAGTGGCCGACGATGATCAGGTCGGGGTGCAGCTCGCGAATCATCTTCTCGATCTCTTCCAGCGGCTCCCCGAACTTCAGATGCTTGCTCACATGCGGATGGAAAGACTTGAGGTCATCGACGGCAGTATCGAGCTTGCCGTTCAGCCGCTGCAGCTGGGGATGAGCATCCCTGCGCGGCTCGCCGAGATGGAAGTACTCGGCGAGGTGCTCGAACAGCGTGCGCTCCACCACGCACAGCAGATGGATGCGCGTCTCGCTGCTGCCCGGTAGCTGCATGCAGCGGCGCACCGCGCAATAGGTGTCGCGGGTGCCATCGTAGGCGACCAGAATGGTTCGGAACATCGGCGCGGCGCGTGTCGGTGGATGAGTGAATCAGTAGGTGATGCTGCCTACCTGATTCGGGTTGAAGTTGGGCATGTTGGGGAATTTCTGGAAATTCATCGCCACAATCACGCGCTTGTCGAAATTCTCCGGCACATGGTGGAGCAGTATGCCGGGGAAGATCACCAGCGAGCCGGGCACTGGCTTGACCACCAGCGAGTTCGCAAAGACTATCGGCGCGCAATTCTCATTGGCCTCCAGATAGGCGACCGCCACCAGATCCGACGGGAAGTGATGATGCAGCAGCGTCTGATCGGAATGTTCGTAGATCACGCCCCAGCAATCGGTCGGACGCAGCACCATGTTCAGCGCTGCCAGATCGGCCTGTAGAAATTCACGCGACACGCGGGTTGCCAGCGCTGCCGTCACATCCAGCAGCGGATTGAATTTCGGGCTGATCAGGTGACTCTTCCAGGGGCTCATGTAGATCGCCCTGACGTTTGAGGGGGTGCTGTCCGGATGCACCTGACGCACATCGTCGATGGCCTCGCGCGCCAGACGCAGCACTTCCGGGTAGGGATTCAGGCTGCAGTGGAAGATGGGTAGCTTGGTAGTGACTTCCAGCTGGTGCAGCTCAATGGCTTGGATAGCATCGGCAACGGTATTCATGTTTTTCCGGGGTGGCTATTGGATAAGGGGCGGTCAGACATCGTCCGACAGGCATCTTGTATCACTTGTCGAACAGAAATTAATTGACTTGAGTCAACTATGTCTGACCTAGGTCTGACGTCGGTGCAGAACGGGCAGGTCAGTGTGCAAACGTTGAAAGGGGCCGGCGTCATGTGCCGGCGAGATCGATGAAGCCAACGATGGCGCCGCAGGAAAGGGTCGCCAGGGTGCCGGAGAGCAGGGTGCGCGGCGCGAGCTGAAGAATGTCCTCGCGGCGCGAGGGCACCATGGCGCTCAGGCCGCCGATCATGATCCCGAGGCTGCCAATGTTCGCAAAGCCGCACAGCGCATAGGTCATGATCAGCCGGCTGCGCGGCGACAGGGTGTCGTCGGCCAGACGCGCGAGTTCGAGATAGGCGACCAGCTCATTGAGGATGGTCTTTGTGCCCAGCAATGAAGCGGCGGTGCCCGATTCCGACCACGGTATGCCCGCCAGCCAGGCAAGCGGCTTGAGCAGCCAGCCCAGCAGCTGCTGCAGCGACCAGGGGGCGCCCTCATGCGGCAGCCAGCCGAGCAGCTGGTTGACGATCGCCAGCAGCGCGACGGCCACGATCAGCGAGGCGATGATATTCAGCAGCAGCGCCAGCCCTTCCGCAGTGCCGCGATAGATGGCGGAGATCGCGCCGTGGTCGCTCTCCGCGGCGAGCAGTTCGCTGCCGGTGCCCGGCCCCGAGTGCGGCACCATCAGGCTGGCGAAGACGATCGCTGCCGGCGCGCTGATGAAGGAAGCGGCCAGAATGTGTCCCAGCGCATTCGGTACCAGCGGTCCGAGTATCGCGGCATATAGTCCCATCACGGTGCCGGCCACGCCTGCCATCCCGGCGCTCAAGATGATGAACAATTCTCCGCGCGAGACTTTTTGCAGATAAGGGCGGATGAACAGCGGTGCCTCGACCATGCCGAGGAAGACATTCGCGGCGGTGGACACGCCGACCGCACCGCCGACGCCGATGGCTTTCTCCAGCAGCCAGCTCATCCGGGCGACCAGCCAGGGCAGGATGCGCCAGTAGAAAAGCAAAGCAGAGAGCGCGCTCATCACCAGCACGATAGGCAGCGCCTGAAACGCGAGAATGAACGTCGAGGCGCCGGCGTTCACCGGAAACGGTGCGGGTGCGCCACCCAGATAGCCGAACACCAGCGAGGTGCCTTCACGGGTTGCCCGCTCCAGCGAGAGCATGATGCCGTTGAAAGAGGCGAACGCCGACTGTGCGGCGGGCAGCTTCAGTATCAGCAGCGCGAGCAGCCATTGCAGCGCCGCGCCGCTGATCACGGCCCGCCAGGGGATCGCCCGTTTGTTTTCAGAGGCCAGCCAGCCCAGCGCCAGCAAGCCCGCGTAACCGAGCAGCGAGTGCAGCAGCGGGTTCAATCCTTGTCCGGCACTACCGTGATCTCGATTTTCTTGCGGTACTTTTCGCCGTAAGAGCGGTGGGCGCTATCGCCGAACTGCAGCGTCAGCGTGTACTTGCCCGGTGGCAGGAACACCAGACTTTCGGATTGCCCGCGGTCGAAGTGCTTGTACTGATCATTGCGCGGAATCGTGTAGCGCTCGGGCACATCGGCCGCATTGACGAACAAATGGTGATGGCCGGTGCCCGGTGTCTCGTCGCCCGACTTCGTCAGCTTTTTGCCTTCGACCGAAAATTTCGCGATGAAGGTCGACGTGACGGTATCGCCATCTTTCGGCTGGATGAAATCCACGCCCTCGGCGTGAACCACGCTGGCGAAGGTGACTGCTGCAAGCGCCAGCAGATTTCTTGTTGTTTTCATTTCGCTATCCTCGTCGGCAGGGACCCTACACAATCGGCACGTCGCAGACGATTCTAAGCGAAATGGCTTGCTCCGGAGGATGTGGCCGACGCTGCCCGGCAGGGCAAAAATTTTGCGTGCCGGCTGCAAGGCTGTGATACCCTTGCCCCGAAGAAATACTTATGTAATTAATAAATTTAAAACCGTATTTCTCTCAGCCGCAAGACCGTTCGGCGGCTGCGTGAGAGCTCCCCATGAACCGTGATTTCTCGTTCTCTCTGAACCGCGAAGAACTCTTCGCACTCGAGAAGCTGGTCGCGTCGCTGCCAGCCGGAAGCCCCGGTGTCGCCACCACGGGCTGCCTGCTCAGCCCGCTCGATCGGGCCTGTTCCACCATGCGCGGGCAGGCCTCTGCAGATGCCTGTGCCATCTCGCTGAACCTGGAGCCGGATCAGGCCGATTCGCTGGCCAGCTGGCTCGGTGCGCTGACCGTGGACCAGATCGAGCACATGGTGGATGATGCCGACACGGCGGATTCCGCATCGCTGGCGCTGTGGAATATGCTGGAAGTGCTGCGACCGTTCAGCCTGAGCTTCTGAGTGTCTGTTTGAAAATCTGCTGCGCGACCTGATTTTGCCCCTGCGATGCTCGACGTACGTCACGTACGACTGCGCTTGCAGGGCGCGCGCTGGCGAATAGGCCAGCGCCGTGCGCCAGGCAAGGAGCATGCTCCTCGAAACCCCGGCTTACCTTCTCGGGCCAAACTCAGGCCGCTCGCGACAATTTTCAAACAGACACTGAGCGGAACTGCGCAAAGCCCTCACTGGCCGACGACCTGCCCTTTCAGTTTGTTGACCGTGTGGATAATGATGTCCACATCCCCCGGTTCTACTTGTGCGGCGACCAGCGCGTCTTTCAGCAAGTCCACCGCAAGATCGAAGGACGCTGCGGTGATCCTCAGACCTGCATGCGCATCGCTCATGCTGCGGCCTGCATAGTCAGCCGGTGTCTTGCCCATCGCCATAGAGACGAAGGCAATCTGGTGCACGATCAGCGCTTCCATTTTGACGTCAACGAAATAACGCCGCAGATTGGGGCGTTTCATCACACGCTTGTAGAAGTCCCTGACGATGGCAGTCACCGCCGGCACACCGCCATATTTGTCGAAAAGGGTTTGCTCCATAAGAACAAGCTTACCGAATAATCCTCATAATCGCAGCAGACCGTTCAAAGCGGCCTGTTTCGTTATTTTAAATGCCGGTTTAATCCCGGATTAATTCAGGTTCAATGCCGGTGCAAGCGGGCTTCAGGCCGGTTCAGGCCGGATTGAGGACAGCCAGCGCGCCGGGCGTCATTTCAGCCAGCGTTCCCAGCCCGCGGCCGCGAGCGCTTCATATTCCTGACGTACCGATGCCGGAATCAGTTTCGGTATCACCGGCACATGCGTGACGTTGTCGCCCTGAGCGAGATAACCATCAGCCCAGGCGCCGCACAGCACGACCTCCTCTTTCAGGGCAGCCTGCCGCGCAGCATAGGTGTCGCGGAATTCCTTCAGCACAGCGCCCCGGCGGGTGTGGCCATCCTCAGGGCTGGCGCTGCCAGTCCGTTCTTTTTTTTCCTGAAGGTAGAGATCGTTGAATACGCCGATAAAACGTCGGAACACGGGTGCCCGGGCATCATCAGGAAATACCTCGGCCAGCATCGTGAAAATCGCGGAGCAGCGCGCAGCTCGGTTCTCTTCCCGGGATTCCTGGGCGCGCAGCGACGGGCTAAGTGACAGACAGCCGGTGGTCAGCAGGACAAATATCAGCAGACGGGTCATCATCGGATCGGAAAGCAGGGACAGTGGGCAGTATCGATTGTATCGAGCTTGTCAGTCCGAAAAAATTGACTTCAGTCAACGCTGGCAGGGAAAGAGGTTTTACCATTCGTCCGGCGAGGTGTGATCCGCTCAAAGAAAATAATCATTTGATAATCCCCTCGGTGCAGTCTTCGGTTTTTTTATCTTTTTCTATTGCGAGGCTTCGCTCATGCGCACCCCGGCACTGTTGATTCTTGCTCTGCTCAGCGGCTTGTCCGCACCGGCCCGCGCCGAATGGGTGCCCATTGTGCGCCAGAGCGATGTGACTGCGAAGCGGTTTTCGCTGTTCGTCGATTCCGAGTCTATCGTCCGCAAGGGCGAGCGCGTGACCGTGCGCATCTTGCTGAACATGCGCGAGAAGACGGACGATGGCATTGCCTCCGTGCTGGCCGTTGATGAATATGATTGTGTGAATGACCGCATGCGCAGCCGCTCCATCGTCAGCCATGCCGAGCGCGATGGCAAGGGCAGAGTTGTGCGCGAGTTCCGGACGCTCGGCGCCTGGGTGCCTGTCGAGCCGGGCAAGATCAATGAGGCCGTGCTGGAAAATGTCTGCGATTACTATCCGAACTGGTGGTCCGAGTAGGCGCTCTGAACGATTTTAGTCAGAGGTAGCGCCGGTCTGCTACGCTTCGCCGGACAGGCGAATGAACGCCGCAAGGAGACCCTGATGGATGAATCCTCTCAGACGACATCTGCGTCAGCGCCGCCTTCCGCAGACGATGCGGCAGAGCGCGTACAGGAACGCTTTCCCCTGACGACCAGAGAGATGGTCAGGCAGATTTATCTGATCAGCGGCGCTGTGGTCGTGCTGCTCAGTCTGGCGATCTGGCTGATGATCAGCCTCTCCTGAACAACGATCCTGCCGGGCATTTTTGCGCCGAAGCCGCCGGAATTGCTGCTAGACTTGCAGGCTACGTGATTCACGGTTGAATCGATACCGGTTTGCTGCTGGGTAGCTGGCAGCGCCGCTACGACGCTCCCGCCGTAACAAGCACCTCGCCAATAATCGAATAACAATAAAGAGGAGGGCCAGCATGGCATTTTTCAAAGGTTTTACTCAGCGCCGCATCAAGACATCCGGCGCCACCATCAACACCGTGACCGCCGGCAGCGGCGAGCCCGTGCTCCTGCTGCATGGCTATCCGCAGACTATGGTCTGCTGGCACGACATCGCGCCGGCACTGGCACAGGATTACACCGTCGTCTGCGCCGACCTGCGCGGCTATGGCGGGTCGTCCAAGCCCAAGGGACTGCCGGATCACAGCAATTACTCTAAGCGCGCGATGGCGCAGGATATGGTCGAAGTGATGTCCGCGCTCGGTCACGATAAATTTCATCTGGTCGGCCACGATCGCGGCGGTCGGGTCGCGCATCGTCTGGCGCGCGACCATGGCAAGCGCGTGCAGACGCTCACTGTGCTCGATATCTCGCCGACGCTGAAGATGTTCGAGAACACCAATCTCGCCTTCGCGACTGCCTACTATCACTGGTTCCAGATGCTGCAGCCCGCACCCTTGCCCGAGAAGATGTTGCAGGGGATCGTGCCATTCAACATTCTGGGCCGGGTCGGCCGTGATGAGCTCGACCTGTCGGCGTTCTCGCCTGCCGCGGTGAAAGAATATGTGAAGGCCTTCAAGGATCCGAAGGCCATTCACGCCAGCTGCGAAGACTATCGCGCGGCGGGCACGATAGACCTCGTGCATGACCGTCGCGACCTGCACAAAAAACTGAAGATGCCGGTCCATGCGCTGTGGGGCAAGAAAGGCGTGATACACCGGTTGTTCAACTGTCTGGAGGATTGGCGCGAGGTCGCGGAAAACGTCAGCGGCGGCCCGGTCAACTGCGGACATTTCATTCCCGAAGAAGCGCCGGCAAAAACGCTGGCCGAGATACGTCGCTTCCTGCGTCAGCATCCGCTCGGGGGCTGAGCATGAGCGCAGAGCCGAGACACAAGAGCAGCCCCCTGCTCGACGGGCCCGATCGCGCCGTTGCGCGCTCGATGATGAAAGCTGCCGGCTTTACCGATGACGATCTGAAGAAACCGCAGATCGGTGTCGCGCACTGCTGGATAGGCACCATGCCCTGCAACCTGAATCATCGCGATCTCGCGCAGCAGGTGATGCAGGGCATACGCGAGGCGGGCGGCAATCCGATCGAGGTGAACACCGTGGCGATCAACGACGGCATCACCACTGGCACCGAGGGCATGAAGACTTCGCTGGTCAGCCGCGAGCTGATCGCTGATTCGGTGGAGCTGGTCGCGCGCGGCCATATGTTCGACGGGCTCGTGACCCTTTCCGGCTGCGACAAGACCATACCCGCAATGGCGATGGTGCTGGGCCGCGTGAACGTGCCGGGTCTGTCGTTTTATGGCGGATCGATACAGGCGGGCCGCTGCCACAAGCCGTCGACCTTGTTTGAAGGCCGCAAGCTGACGATTCAGGAAGTCTATGAAGCAATCGGCGCGTTCAACGCCGGGCGTATCAGCGCGGAAGAGCTGCGGGATGTCGAAGACCATGCGTGTCCCGGTGCCGGCGCCTGCGGCGGACAGTTCACCGCAAACACGATGGCCACTGCCTGCACGATGCTCGGTATCTCACCGATGGGCATTAACGATATTCCGGCACTGGAGCAGAGCAAGGAAGCCGCCGCGCGCGAATGCGGCCGCATGGTGATGGCGCTGGTGAACGCAGGCATTCGTCCGCGCGATCTCGTCACTCGCGAGAGTTTCGAGAATGCGATCACCGGCGTGATGGCAACCGGCGGCTCGACCAATGCGGTGCTGCACCTGCTGGCGATGGCGCATGATTTCGGCGTGCCATTATCGCTCGATGATTTCGACCGCATCTCGCGCAAGACGCCGGTGCTGGCCGACATGCGTCCGTGGGGCACCTACACCGCTACTGAAATGTATGACGCGGGCGGCATGCCGGTGGTGGGCAAGCGTCTGGTGCAGGCGGGCTTGCTGCATACGGCATCGAAAACGGTCAGCGGGAAAACCATAGGCGAAGAAATTGCGTCTGCCGCTGAACCGGCCGGGCAGCCCGTGATCCGTCCTCTGGACAATCCGATCAAGCCGCAGGGCGGGCTGGCGATCTTGTCCGGCAATGTCGCGCCCGGTGGCGCGGTGATCAAATTGTCGGGACAGAGCAAATCGCTGCACCGTGGACCTGCGCGCGTGTTCGATAATGAAGAAATCGCGTATCAGGCGATCAAGGCCGGCACGATACAGCCGAATGATGTGCTGGTGCTGCGCTACGAAGGCCCGCGCGGCGGTCCCGGCATGCGCGAAATGCAGCTGCTGACCGGCGCATTGCAGGGTGCCGGGCTTGGAGGCTCGGTGGCGCTGATGACCGATGGCCGTTTCTCCGGCGCGTCGCACGGTTTTGTCATCGGTCACATCGTGCCCGAAGCAGCCGATGGCGGGCCGATCGCCGCGCTGCGCGATCGCGACATCATCGTCATCGATGTCGAGCAGCGGCAGCTGCATGCCGAGCTCAGCGAGGACGATCTGCGCGAACGGCTGAAAGACTGGGTCGCGCCCGCGCCGCGCTATACCGAGGGCGTGCTGGCGAAGTTTGCGGCACTGGTCACCGATGCATCGCAAGGTGCGATCACCTCGGCATTTGCATCGAAAAAATAATCACAACCCTCACAAGGAGAACACAATGAGAAAACCGAACGCCATCAAACGACTCGGCATGGTGCGCCGCAAGCAGAGCATGACGCATGAGCAGTTCGTCGATCACTGGCTGAACGTGCACGCCGAACTGTGCAAGAAGCTGCCCGGCATGCGCCGCTACTCGGTGAACCTGCTCGCGCCGGAGTCCGTGCCGGTGCTGGGCTATGATGGCTTCTCCGAACTGTGGTTCGATTCCGCCGAAGCATTGCAGGCGGCGCTGAGCAGCCCCGAGGGCAAGACCCTGCTGGCGGACCTGCCGAACTTCACTGAACACATTCAGCCTATCCTCGTCGAGGATTACCTGATGTTGGGCTGACGGTTCAGCGTCTGGTGACGCGTCAAACGTCATCCCGGCGCAGGCCGGGATCCATCGGTACTGTGGCAGTGAACACGATTTTGGCCTGGCGACAAAAATGCCGCACCCAAGCCTGCGCTTTCGCGCAGGCTTTGTCATTCGCGCTGTCAGCCGACGTTCAGGTTGTATTGCGACCGCGTGACCGCTATCCAAATTGACAATGCAATCTGCATGAACCTGCTGCTTCGCTGTCAGATCGCAGGAACTTCATGGTAGATTGCCCCTGCCTGACCAGAAAACGAATAAACAGGGGGGCCGGTCGCCGCTGGCAGCAAACGTTGGCGATCCGGCTGGTGGGGGGAGAGATCGTACTGCCAGTGAGGTATCGGCTCTGCGCGGATTGACGTTGGCGCTGAACACACTCAGCGCATTCCGCCGCAGGCAGGCAGCATGATCGCGCCGGCAAGGCTGGCCGGCGTTCAGCCTGAAAGAGCATCTACATGAACCGATGCGTAGTGCGCGCATTCGCGGTGTTGTGCTTCATCATGCTCAGCGCTCTGGGCGTGTCGTCCGAGGCGGCTGCCGGACTGCTCAAGCGCGAGGACATCGACAAACTGCTCGATGGCCAGTTCATTGTCGGCGAGGTGCAGCCCGACATGCCGGTCTATCCGCTGTTCCTGAAAAATCCCGCCGGCGGCAAGCCTGAGCTGAAAGGCTATGCATTCGAATCGCTCGATTTCGAGCCGGTGCGCGGCTACAGCGGCAAGCCGATTGATGTGCTGGTGGCGATGGATCTTACCGGCAGCTTCATCGATCTGCGGCTGGTCGATCACAAAGAACCCTTCTTCAACAACCCGACCGGCACCGCGCGTCTTGGCACGTTCACCGCGCAATACACGGATCTCTCGCTGCATCACACGGTGCGTATTCATGACTGGCGTTCGCCGACCAGGCGCGATGATCAATCGGCCGATCTGCAGGGCGTCAATCACGGCACCGTTACCACCAAGGCGATAGACCGTTCGATCTTTGCATCGGCGGCCAAGGTCGCGCTGGCAAAACTCGATCCGAGCATTGCCGCAGCTGCTGCGGCGCGCCGTCGCAGCACGCGCGAGAGTTTCCGCCCGCTGGGATGGGAAGATTTGCTCGCGCGCGGCATGGTACGCACGACCGTGATCACGCTCGCCGATATCGAGCGTGCCTACGCGGATGTGAAGCAGCCCGGCGGTGGCAAGCTGGAAGGCGTGGCGCGCAATGCGCCCGCGCTCACCTTTCAGGTGGCCTTGCTCGGCATACCCTCGATCGGCCGCAACCTGCTCGATGGGGAGGGCTGGCGCTACCTGAACACAAGCCGCCGCAAATCCCAGGCAGTGCTGGTCACCGAGAGCGGCCCGCTGGCGAATGTGAGCGATGGCCTGCAGCGGCAGATCGTGCCGGATGCGCGCAGCACCGGCGATCCACGGCTCACCGAGCAGCCGGCTGTCACGCCGCTTGCGGCATCGGGCGACGACGAGATCCGCTCGCTGCGCGTGCCGGATGAAGTGCCCTTCGTGCTGACGCAGAACGGCAAGCCGCTGAAGTTCAGCAGCATCGGCTATGACAAGGTGCTGAAGGTGCCGGGCTATCCGAAAGCCACCAAAGCGTATTTTCTGGTGATCGACAAGGCTACGCCGCTCGATCCGTCACAGCCTTTCGATCTGGCCTTTCGTCTCGGTCGGCGCTTTGGCACCAACCAGATCATGAATAACATCGAAAAACGCGAATTCCCGCTTGCGTATGACTTCCATGGCTGGCAAGCGACGATGTACGACTGGTGGGACACGGATTTTTCCTCGATCGACTGGATCAAGGTCTGGATGACGCGCTGGATCGAGATCGCGGTACTGGTGGCTGGCCTGGCCGTTCTGACGTTCGCGCTGATCGCGCAGCAGCGCACCAGCGCCAGCACGCGCAGGCTGATGATGTTCCGCACCGCCTACCTGATCTTCACGCTGGGATTCATCGGCTGGACTGCTCAAGGTCAGCTGACAATCATCAATATCACCGCCGCTGTCGAGTCGCTGAAGGGAGGGGGTGATCTGGGTTTTCTGATGAACGACCCGATGACGGTGATCCTCTGGCTGTTCACCGGGGTCACGCTGCTGGTCTGGGGACGCAGCACCTTCTGCGGCTGGCTGTGCCCGTTCGGTGCGCTGCAGGAACTGGTGAGCATGATCGCCAACCGGGTCGGGCTGCACCAGCGGCGGTTGCGGGCTGCGCTCGATGCAAAACTGAAGTGGATCAAGTATCTGGTGCTGGCGGTGATCATAGGCTCGATCTTTTTTGCGCCATCGTTCTCCGAGCTGGCGGTCAAGGTCGAGCCTTTCGAAACGGCGATCAGTTTTTATTTCATGCGCGACTGGCCATACATCGCCTGGGCCGTCGTTTGTCTTGCGTTCGGTCTGTTCCTTTATCGCGGCTATTGCCGGTATATCTGCCCGCTGGGCGCGGCGCTGGCATCGGTCAACCTGCTCAAGCGCTGGAACTGGATACCGCGCCGCGAGGAGTGCGGCACGCCTTGTCAGTCGTGCCGGCACCGCTGCGAGTATCAGGCGATCGCGCCGGATGGCAAGATCGCCTACAGCGAGTGCTTCCAGTGCCTCGATTGCGTGGCAATTTATCAGGACGATCAGCGCTGCCTGCCGCTGATACAGGAGCGCAAGCGACAGGTGATCCCCATTCGTACAGCGGAGACAGCATGAACAAGAAAAACAAAGATCCCGATCGTGCAGATGCGCGCCGGCGCGCGTTGCTGATACGCGGTGCGGGCGCGGCAGCCGGTGCAGTGCTCGCACCGTATAGCAGTCTTGCCCGGGCAGCGACCGAGACTGAGCTTCCCTTCGAGAATGGCCGCCGCCAGCTGGTCGCCTATCCGGAAAAGCGGCCACTGATCGTGCTGACCTCGCGTCCGCCGCAACTGGAGACGCCTTTCGAGGTTTTCAATGAAGGCATCATCACACCGAATGATGCTTTCTTCGTTCGTTACCACTTGTCGGGTATACCGACCTCGATCGATGGCGATCGTCACCAGATACGAATCGGCGGCAATGCCTGCGGCCAGCCATTCAACATCACGGTCGCCGAGCTGCGCCGTTTTTTCAGGCCCGCCGAGATCGTCGCCGTCAATCAGTGCTCGGGCAACAGCCGCGGCCATTTCTCTCCGCGGGTCACGGGCGGACAATTATCGAATGGTGCGATGGGCAATGCGCGCTGGGTTGGCGTGCCTCTGAAAGAATTGCTGGCGCGCGCCGAGATCAAAGACAGCGCCCGGCAGATCGTGTTCAACGGGCTGGATACTGCACCCTTCGGCGGCGGGGATTTCATCAAATCGCTCGATATCCATCATGCGATGGAGGGTGAGGTAATGCTTGCCTACCAGATGAATGGCAGCGACATACCGATGCTGAACGGCTATCCGGTCAAGCTCATCGTTCCCGGTTACTACGGCACCTACTGGATCAAGCACCTGTCCGACATCGAGATCGTCGACAGCACCTATGAAGGTTTCTGGATGAAGCCTGCATACCGGATACCCGACAATGACTGCGCCTGTGCCGAGCCCGGCAAAGCGCCGCAATCCACGCGACCGATTGGCCGCTTTGTCGTGAGGTCGTTCATCACCTCGCTGCGCGATGGAGAGCGCATAGCGGCCGGAAGAACAACCCGTGTCCGGGGCATTGCCTTCGATGGCGGAAAAGGCATACGCGATGTCGCGTACTCGACCGATGGCGGCCGCACCTGGCGCGAGGCGACGCTCGGGCGCGAACTGAGCCGTTATTCATTCCGGGAATTCACGTTCGGTTTCACGCCCTCAGCAGGGGACTACGATTTGCGCGTTCGTGCGACCACGCGCGGGGGAGAGACCCAGCCCTATGACGCGAAGTGGCAGCCGGCCGGTTATATGCGCAATGTGGTCGAATCCGTTCGCATCACCGCAGCCTGACGCGCATGGGTTCATTGATCGTGACAAAAACAATGAAAAAATATTCGACACCTGCCTTGCTGGCAGCAATCTTGCAGACAACCTCGTGCTTTGCCAGTGCCGGCGTGAAGACGATCAACCTGCCGCCCGATGGTGTGCAACTGAAGGTGAGCAGTCTGCCCGGTTACGAAAAAGCCCGTATGAATTGCGTGGCCTGTCACTCTGCCGAGTACATGCAGTACCAGCCGCCGACTGCGGCACGGCCTTATTGGGAAAACATGGTCAAGCGGATGAAGACGGTGTTCAATGCGCCGCTGAGTGACGCGGACATTCCCGATATCGTCGACTATCTGGTCAAGACCTACGGCAACGAACAGGGCAAGTAGCGAGTTGACTTCGCTTGGCGGAGGGGTAGCGTTTCATGCGTCCGTCGCCGCGATGTCTATCCGATAGCTGAAATCCACCTCGCAGGGCTCGACGCTGCCTTCGACAGGCGCTGCGGCTGCAGGATCGGGTGCGCAAGCCAGGGGCACATGTCCGACATCAGTCAGCCGGCCAGAGGTCGGATCCAGCCCTGTCCAACCGGCGCCGGGCAAATACACCTCGCACCAGGCATGCAGCTCGCTGGAACTGACTTCAGGATTCGACGGTTCCATGCCCTCGGACGGCAGCTGGATCAGATAGCCCGACACGAAGCGCGCGGCGAACCCGCTGTGTCTGAGCAATTGCACCAGAAGCCAGCCGCTGTCGCGGCAGGAACCGCTGCCTTCCTGCAGCGTGCGTTCCGGCGTCTGCACACCGTGCTCTTTGCGGATCCGGTAGCGAATGTCGCGGTGCAGAGCTTGGTTCAGCATCACGACAAACTCAGCCGTTCGCATGCCATGTGGATCGGCTGCCTTCAGATATTGCTGAAACAGGGGGCCTGCAGGACCGGTGTGCCGGTAGGGCGCAAGTTCGCGTATCAGCCTTGGCTCGTAGCGCAGCGGAAAATGCCCGTCATCGGCGCTCAGCAATACATCGGCAGCGTGGGTCGTCTGATGGTCAATCGTCAGTTCGACACTTACCCGGAACAGGTCAGTCTTGTCAGCGAAACGCACCTCGGCCGTCTGGTTCCCGAAAGGATCAGGCTGCCATCGGATATCGGCATCCGCAGGTTCGAGCGTCATCGAATAGCCGAGCAGATGACCATGGTAGTGCGGTGCCGGACGCAGACGGATGATCTGCGGTCCGAGCCTGACCTTGCGGTCATACCGGTATTGCGTAACGTGGTGTAAGGAGACGCGCATGGACGATGCCGGGCGATGGGATGCTGTCGACAATGAGCGGAGAAGCTTGGCCAGTCCGGGAGTGTACGGCATCCGCGGTTTTGCCGGTGACGATCAGCTGGCAGGCCCGGCCGGCTATTGCGGTAAGCTTCGACGGCTATAACGATCATCAACCATCATAAACAATCATCAAAGAGGAGAGTACGATGCACAAGGCAAGCTTTTGCAAGCTGCTCTGCGGCGCGCTGATCGCGCTTGCCGCAGGAGTCAGCGACAGTGCGCTGGCGATGACGCCCGAGCAGATCATTGACGCGCTGAAGCGGCCCGAAAACAGCACCGGCAACATCGCCGACGCGGTGGAAGAAGCGACCGGCGCGCGCGGCTGGATGTCGTCCGACATGAAGCCCATCTACGATTCGCGCATCGTCGGGCGTGCGGCCACTGCGCTGATGCGTCCGGTGCTGAAGAACGACACTCGCAAATATCCCAATCATATTCTCGACATCCTTGACGAGGCACCACCGGGCTCGGTGCTGGTGTACGTGATGCAGGATGGTCTGGAGATCGCCGCGATGGGCAATCTGATGGGGACGACCGCGAAGGTGCGCGGTCTTGCAGGCGCGGTGATCGATGGCGCGGTGCGCGACATCACCGAGTTGAAGCGGCTGGATTTTCCTGTCTGGTCGCGCCGCGTCAGCCCGGCGACCTCGGTCGGCCGCATGATCAGCGTCGACAAGCAGATACCCGTGAAGTGCGGCGAGATCATGGTGCACCCCGGCGATTACATCGTCGCCGATGCCGATGGCGTGGTCGTGGTGCCGGCCGCCGCTGCGGAGAAAGTCGTCGATCTGCTCAAGCAGTATGACGACAAGGAATCGAAGATGATCCCGATCATCGAGCGCGAAAAGTCGATGCGCAAGGCGCTGGAGCAGTACAACCGGTACTGATACTCCCGCACGCTACCCGGAGCCGGGCGTCGTCAGAGAGTTCCTCTGGCGGCGCCCGGCTTTTTATCAACTTGAAATCGTCCGCGCTGCTGTGCGTAGCAGCATCGCTTTCAAATTGTCGGTTCGGGTCGTTTCTGCTAACGTGATTCCGGCAGTTCATCAGTGCCGGCCGTATTAATAAAAAAGCAGTCTGAAAAATATAACCAATAATAATTGGAGACGACAGCATGACGGCGACCGAGAGGAAAATGGCGGCCATTCTCGCGATGGATGTCGCATCGTATTCAGAGAAAATGGGCCGGGATGAAGAAGGCACTCTGAGACATCTTCGCGCATGCCGCGAGATCATCGACGGAGTCGTCGCCGAGAATCGCGGGCGTATCTTCAATACCGCCGGCGATGCGTTCATGATCGAGTTCTCCAGCGCGATTTCGGCGCTCTCCGCAGCGGTCGATATTCAGAAGCTGATCCAGTCGAGGAACGACTCACTGCCCGCTGCCGAGCAGATGAAATTTCGCATTGGCGTGAACGTCGGCGACATCATCATCGAGGGCAATAACCTGTACGGCGAGGGCGTGAACGTTGCCGCCCGGCTGGAAGGCATTGCCGAGCCCGGTGGCATTTCTATTTCTGACAAAGTATATGCTGAGGTACGGCGAAAATTCAATTTCGCATTCGAGGACAAAGGCCATCAGGAGCTGAAAAATATTGAAGACCCGGTGCGCGTCTATCAGCTCAGCCACAGCAGTCTGACGGGCGGCACGCCGGCCCCATCGTCCTTGCCGATAGCATCGACTGCCACCACAACGAATCCTGCGGGCTCGTCGAATAAAAAGCTGCTGGGCATCGCTGTCGCAGCAGTGCTGGTGATCGCCGCCGGTCTTGCATTCTTCTTCAAAGGGGGTGGCACGGAGCCGGTGCGTGTATCTAATACGCTGATGCTCGTGCCCATTGAAAATCTCAGCACGGAAGAATTATCGAAAAATTTCGCGAATGGTCTGACACAGGATCTGTTCGATGGCTTGAGCACGGCATCCAAGGGTCTGAATGTCGTGCGTCTGCCCAGGCGCCCCGATGATCTTGCGGCAGCCGCGGCCAAGGCGGGTGCGCAATACATGATTGACGGCAGTCTGCGCCAGGCCGGAGACAAATTTCGTCTGTCGATCAGCCTGATCAACACCTCGACGATGGCCAGCCTGTGGAGCAAGACTTACGACAAGAAGATGACCGCCTCGGAGATTTTCGAGACGCAGGACGAGATCGTGCGCGGGCTGCTGCATGAGATCGTCGGCAGCGAGGCATCGCGCTCTGTCATCGGTAAAGACATCGCAAAGAATGCGAGCAAGCGCGGCACCGAGAACCTGACCGCATTCGAATGCGTGAATTTTGCGCGCAACTGGGCGGGCGAGCTGAGTGTTGAGGGCTATGCGCGCAGCCAGAAATGCCTTCAGGAGGCGACGGCTGCCGATCCGAATTATGCCGAGGCGTGGAGCGAGTTCACCAAGCTCATCTTTTTCGGTTATGGGTTCGGTTTTACCACCAAGACCTCCGAGCTGGATGATGCGCTCAAATATATCGAGCGTGCGATTGGACTGGATCCGAAGAACGGTGCCTATCAGATGAACAAGGCCAGTATCCTTTTCATGAAAAAAAGCTGGCCGGAAATGTATGCGGCGATCGACAAGGCCGTCGAATTGGCGCCAAATAATATCTCGGTGCTGTCGCAGACAGGCTATCTGGCTGTCTGGGGCGGTAACTGCACGCTGGCCCAGCGCAGCGATGCCAGCGCCAAGCCCGGCACCTTTGTTTCTGGCTCCTGTCAGTGGCAGAAGGGCTATCAGCAGCTGTTGCGCGCCGAGGAGCTGGACAAGGCGATGACGGTGGTCGGCAAGAACTTCGGGCTGACTTATTTGTACGTTCTCTGGGGGCAGTACGAGAAGGCGCTGAAACAAGTGCAGCTTTTGCCCATACCCGGTTTCTTCTGGTATCACACCTATTCGGGCATGTGTTATCACAAACTTGGTGACAAGGAGGCCGCAGCCCAGCAGTTCGAAATGATCAAGAAAACCTTCGGCACCAACAAGCTCGCGTTCGTCGAGCGGCAGTTCGATGTGTGGAATAACACCGAAACGCTGAGCATTTACAAGCCGGTGTTTCAGGCATACGGGTTTGAATAAATCACAAGAATAACGACAAAGGAGATCCCCGATGACTCCAGACACCCGCTACGCAAAAAGCGGCGATGTGCATATCGCGTATCAGACCTACGGCGATGGCGATATCGACCTGGTGGTGACGCCAGGCTTTATTTCGAATCTGGAGTATTACTGGGACGATGCCCGCTGCTCCCGCTGGCTGACCGAAATGGGGCGCTTCGCGCGCGTGACCATCTTTGACAAGCGAGGTACCGGGCTCTCAGACCGCGTCGCCGATATCCCGACGATGGAGGAACGCATTGATGACATGCGTGCGGTCATGGATGCCGCCGGCATCGAGCGTGCCGCGCTGTTTGGCGTGTCTGAAGGCGGATCGATGGCCTCGCTGTTCGCGGCGCACTATCCCGCGCGTTGCGAGGCGCTGATCCTGTACGGTTCGTTCGCGCGCTTTTCAACCTGGTTTCCCACGCAGGAAGCGCTGGATGGTTTCATGGACTATGCGCGCAATCACTGGGGCAGCGGCGGGCTGATACAGGTCGGCGCGCCATCGCTGGTGAACGATCCTGCTGCCGTGCAATCGGTCGGCAAGTTCGAGCGCTCTGGCGCCAGCCCCTCGGCGGTGTCCGCGCTAATGAAGATGAACAGCCAGATCGATATCAGCGCGATGCTGCCGTCCATTCATGTGCCCACGCTGATCATTCATAAAACGGGCGACATGATGGTGCCGGTCGAGGGCAGCCGCGAGCTGGCCGCATTGATACCCAATGCGCGGCTGTTCGAGATGGAAGGTGTCGATCATATGCCCTGGTATGACGACTGCACGGTGTATCTGTCAGAGATGGAGGAATTCCTGACGGGCGATCGCTCCGATGCGGTTGCAGACCGGGTGCTGGCGACGGTATTGTTTTCCGATATCGTTGATTCGACCAAGCGCGCCGAGGCGATGGGCGACCGCGCATGGCGGGATTTGCTCGATGCGCATGATCAGGCGATCAAGAAGCAGCTGGAGCGCTTTCGCGGCAATCAGGTGAAATCGCTGGGCGATGGGGTGCTGGCTACCTTTGACGGTCCGGCACGCGCAATACGCGCCGCGCAGGCCATGCGCGAGGCCGCGAACCGCATCGGTATCGCTATACGCATCGGCCTGCATGCTGGCGAGATCGAGATCACCGACAAAGACGTGCGCGGCATCTCGGTGCATATCGCCGCCCGCGTGTCAGCGCAGGCACAGGGCAATCAGATCGTGGTCAGCCGCACCGTCAAAGATCTGGTCGCGGGCTCAGGGCTGAATTTCGATTATCTGGGCGAGCACGAACTGAAAGGCGTGCCGGATACCTGGCAACTGTATCTGGTGAAATGAAGCGTCTCAGCACTCGATGCCGACGATGCTGACATCATCGCGCCGGCGGTCCCTGCCTTGCCAGTCAGCGAGCGCGGCCAGCAGTGTGTGACTAGCTTCACCTGCTGTTCGGATCGAGGTTTCCGTCAGCAGGCGCTGAATGCGACGGTTGCCGAAGCTCTTGCGCCGGTCGGTATCGCTGCCGATCTGATCGGTTACCCCGTCGGTCACCATCACGAGCAAATCGCCCGGAGCCAGCGTGATCATGTGCTCTTGCGGCGCTGTGACCGGAGCTTGCAGATAGCCGAGGCTGATGCGCGTGGCGCGGTGCTGAGTGACCTCAGAACGGTGGCGATGGAACAGATCGATTTTTGCGCCTGAGTAGAGCAGCTCACGGCCATCCGGCGCAATACGAATGATCGCCGCATCGCAGCCGTCGTCGCTGGCTTTGTCCTCGCCCGCGCGATGCAGGCTCTCCCGCATGCCCGCATCCAGCGCTTTGAGCGCGTCTGCCGGTCGTATCGCGGGCTCTTGCGCATAGATGCGCGCCAGCGTTGAGATGACCAGCACGGACAACATCGCCCCCGGCACACCATGTCCGGTGCAATCGACCAGCGCCAGCGTGAAGCTGCCGTCCGCACTTTTGTGGGTCCACCAGATATCGCCGCCGATCAGGTCGCGCGGCTGCCAGGCAATATCGATCGAGCGGAAAGGGCCACTGAGCTTTGCGACATCGGGCATCTGTCCCTGCTGCAGCAAGCGCGCATACTGAATCGATTCCATGATCACCGACAGCGATCGGTTCGATTGCTCGACCACGCTCTTCAGCAGTGTTTCGCGTGCTTCCAGTCGCCGCTCCACGAGGATCACCTCCGGCCCTGGCTCAGTCTTCCTGCGGCGCACGAAGCTGACACGGTAATGAAACGACGCCCAGTTCGGTCCGTGGTCTGTCTTCTCGGGCAGGTAGCGAATATCCAGATCCCATTCGCCCGACGTGCAGCGGATCAGGAAAGACGCGAAGATGCCGCGGGTGAATTCATGATGGTCCGGTTCTGCGAATGTGCTGGCGACGATCTCGAAATGCTGATCGCCCAGTGCCGTGCACCGTGCGCCAAACAGATGCTGATAGCGATCCACCATATAGGCGAAGTTGACGGTATAGGCCTCGCAGATCTTGTGAATTATGGTTTCCAGCGCACGGCTTTCTGCCGCCAGATCGCCAGCGGCCGCCCGGGTGGCGTTCAGGTAGTCGCGGTGCTCGGCCTGAAGCTGCGGTATCAGCGAATACTGCAGGTCGGAGGTGGTGAACCCGAACGAATAGAGCGCCTCAGGGCCGTAGCGGGCGAGCGCGGTCCGATGCATCGCGCGCCGCGCCTCGGCCGGATACCACTGATCGATATCGATGTCGTGGATGCCCAGCTCGGCCAGCGCCTGCACGCCCAGCGAACCGAGCGATGACATGCTGCGCACCGTCGCTGCCAGCATCCGGCCTTTGACCATCAGGTCGCCTTGAGTATCAATCGTCATAGTGGGCTGTCTCCCTGCCGCAGTGTGCCTGAATTTTGTAAAACAATTCGTCGCTTATTGAAATAATCCGTTCACATCCCTGTACTTTTTTAAAAAACAGGCATCGAAGCGGGGCAAGATGGGCGATACAAAAAAGTCCGGAGTTTCAATTTTTTTATTGACGGCCATGCGGGTAAGAGAACTTACAATAATGCCTATCGACAGTTTCACGGCAGGGCATCCGCGGATGGAGCAGGTTTTCGAGAACGACGATTCACCGCCGCAGGCGCGGCAGCAAGCCGCCAGAAAGACGACGCTCGTCAGCGTGGTCGTCAATGTGCTGCTGTCGGCAATACAGGTGCTGGTCGGCATGCTGACCAGCTCGGCAGGGCTGATCGCCGACGGCATCCACTCGCTGACCGATCTCGCGGCCGATTTCGTCGTGCTGCTGGCTAATCGCCACAGCAGCAAGGATGCCGACGAAGATCATCAGTACGGCCATCAGCGCTATGAGACAGCGGCATCGCTCTTTCTTGGGTTGAGCCTGGTGGTGGTGGGCACAGGGATCGCATGGTCAGCGGCGTTGAAAATCATGCATCCGCAAACTACGCCGGTGCAGTTCGCCGCATTCTATGTCGCGCTGTTCGCGCTGGTCGCCAAAGAACTGCTGTTCCGCTACATGCTGATGGTGGCCGAGCGGGTGCGCTCATCGATGCTGATTGCGAATGCCTGGCATGCGCGCGCCGATGCGGCCTCGTCTCTGGTGGTGGCGCTCGGCATTCTGGGGTCCGCGCTCGGGCATCCGACACTGGATGCGGTGAGCGCGCTGATCGTCGGCCTGATGATCTGCAAGACCGGTGCAGGTTTTGCGTGGGATGCGCTGAATGATCTGATGGATCGCGCGGCGTCAGCCAGCGAATATCGGCGCATTACCGAGATCATCGCCGGCACGCCCGGCGTGCTTGGTGTGCATGATCTCAGGACGCGCAAGATGGGTGACCTGATCGTGGTCGATGTGCATATCGAGGTCGATGCGAATACCACCGTCAGGAAGGGCCATGACATCGGACTGGAGGCCGCGAACCGGGTGAAGGCCGAGCTGCCGGTGCTGAATGTGATGACCCATATCGACCCGGTCTGACACTCAGCGGTCGGCCTGCCCGGAAAATCCCTTCAGCATTACACCGTACAGCTCGGCCGTGCCGACCTGTCCGCCTTTGAGCAGCACTTCCTTGCCGTGAATAAGCGGATCATCCGAGAACAGTGAGCAGACATGCGCATTCTGTCGAAAGTGGCTGGCCTTGGTCTCCAGCGCAATCGCGCCGAGCTGGCGCATCGTGAAGCTGGAGGAATCGCCGCCAGCCACGACGATGCGGGAGAGGCCGGCGTCAACGATCGCAGCGCGGGCGAGACGCGCGTACAAGAGGCCGATGCGATTCGCGACAAAGGCAGGCGCCGACACACCGGCAGGAAGCTTGTGCTGTACAGCCGCCACCTGATCGTCATCCGGGCCCTTCGCGGTGTACATCACGACGCTCTTGCCGGACGAGAGTGCGTCCAGCATCTGGCGCTGCAGCGCTTGCAGCATGGACTCATCCGAACTGATCAGCTGATCGGGCGTGATGCGTATGCCCGTGAAACCGGCAGCCACCGCCCAGTCGATCTGTGCCGCCGACAATGCAGAGCAACTGCCTGAGAGCACCAGCAAACGATCGACCGGCGCCAGCGTGTGCGAGGGTTCGGGTGCGTCGATCTGGCCTTGTTCACGCAGATGCGCTCCCAGCGCATGCGCCAGACCCTGGGCTGCCATCGCACACACAGTGCGCGAACGTGACAACTGCCACAGGCTGGCAGCGCCGGTGATCACTTGTCGCTGGGTATAGCCATCGAATACGGCGCTGTCGGCGCCGGCCAGTTGCGCTGCGAGTGACGCGGCGTCGTGCTCAACCGCATCCAGCTGGCGCAGGTCGATCCGCTGTTCTGGCTCGAAGCCTTGTTCGGTCAGTACATTGCCCAGATCCGATTCATGCATCGGCGTGACCGGATGGCGCGACATCACCGGATGCCGATCCAGCCGATACACCTGATCACCGGCGCGCGCATAGTGATGGCCGAACAGGGTGTAACGGCCGAACTCCGGTGTTGCAGCAAACACGGGGACGAAGCTTTGCGGCCACAGCTCGCGCATCAGGCGGATGGCTTTGCCCAGACTGCCAATCGAGGGCGAGGAATCAAAGGTCGAGCAGCATTTGTACTGGATGAAATTCACGCCCAGCTGCCGGAAATTTTCCAGCACTGGCATCAGTTCATCGCTCATCTCGGCCGCTGGCAGCGAGCGGGCCGTGCCGGCAACGCCGATGATGTCATACGATTGCGCCGCTTTTTTCAGTACGTCTGCATCAGGATTGGAAAAAAATAGCAGTGTGCGCAGGCCGTGCCGCGCATATTGTGCGGCATTGTCGGAAGCGCCGGTGAAATCATCACCGTAAAAGGCGAGCCGGATCATGGGGCGAGCGGGTGAGTGACGGATTTATTTCAGAAAGCCGATGGAGATCCACGGCACGACAGCGACGATCACGATGCCGATGAACAGCGCGACCATATAGCCGATGATGGGGCGAATACCTTCGTCTGGATGCGTCTGGCTGACCGCGCAGGCACCGTAGTAACCGACGCCAAACGGCGGCGCGAACAGGCCCAGACCCATCGACAGGATCACCACCATCGCATACTGGACTTCATGGATGCCCATCTCGCGCGCGATCGGGAACAGCAACGGGCCGAACAGCACAATGGCCGGTATGCCTTCCAGCACGCTGCCCAGAATGATGAAGGCGACGATCGACACCGCCATGAACATGCCGGCGCCACCGGGCAGGCTGGCCATCATTTCTGCCAGCGTCTGAGAAAAGCCCGACTGCACCAGCGCCCAGGCCATCGCAGTCGCTGTGCCAATGATGATCAGGATCGCACCGGACAGTGAGACCGTCTCGACCAGTATTTCACCCAGCCGGCGCACGTCGAACTGGCGATAAATCAGCAAGCCCACCAGCAGCGAATAGACAATGCCCACCGTCGATACTTCGGTGGCGGTCGCCACGCCCTCAATGACGGCGGCACGGATCACGAAGGGCAGCAGCAGCGCCGGCAGCGCGACGATGAAGCAGTGCAGAATGTCGCGCGGCGCGGCGCGCGGCGGCAGTTCAACGGCTTCACGACGCGCGCGCCAGCCGATCAGCAGACACAGCATCAGCGCCAGCACCAGCCCCGGCATCAGCCCGCCGGCAAACAGCGCGGCAATCGATACACCAGTCACTGAGCCAATGGTGATCAGCACGATACTGGGAGGGATGGTCTCGGTCTGCGCGCCGGTCGCGGCCAGCAGCGCGACCAGTTCGCCACGCTGTTGTCCGCGCTTGGTCATCTCCGGGAAGAGCACAGGGGCGACCGCTGCCATGTCGGCAGCCTTCGAGCCCGAGATGCCGGACACCAGATACATCGAACCCACCAGCACATACGACAATCCACCGCGCACATGACCGAGCAGCGAGGCAAGAAAGGCCACCATCGTGCGTGCCATGCCGGTCATCTCGATCACCAGTCCCAGAAAAACGAACATCGGCACAGCGAGCAGGATCAGGTGCGACACGCCTTCATCGACACGTCCGACCACCACATCCAGCGGCATCGAGGTCGACAGCGACAGATAGGAGAAGGTCGCCAGTCCGAAAGCAAATGCGATGGGCATGCCCAGCATCACGGCCGTGCCGACGATGCCGATGAAGAAGATCACCAGATTCAGGTTGCCCAATTCCGCCAGCAAGGGGCCGGCAGTCTGCAGCGCGACGGCGACGATGACAGCGATCAGCACGGCAGACACCGTTTCCCGCAGGCCGCGCATCAACAGCTTGACGATCGCGATGACGATCATCAGCAGCGTGGCGACCGGCATGGCCGCCGCACGCCAGCCATCCGAGATCGACAGGCCGGGCAGTTCGATTTCGCGCTGCTGCATCAGATAGCCGATGCTCGGCTCGGCGAGCAGTGCGAGAAAACACAGGCAGGCCGTCCATGCGGCCCAGTCCCAGCGGGTGCGCCACGCATTGCTGCTGCCGTTCACCAGTGCGGTCATGCGCATGTGCGCGTTCCGGTGCAGTGCGACGGCGGCGCCCATCATCGCCAGCCACAGGAACAAGACGCTGGAGAGTTCGTCAGCGATGATCAGCGGCTTGTGAAATACATAGCGCGCGATCACGCCCGCAAACAGCAGCACGACTTCGATAGCGACCAGCGCTGCCGCTGGCAATGCGACCAGCCAGCCGAGCGCGGCGTCGATGCGCGCGAGCAGGCTGTCCGCAGACGTTTCGGGCGCTTCAGGTGCGCTGTCTGTGTGGGCACTCATGCAAGCCTGCCCGCGGCTTTTTCTAGCAGCGCCCAGGCGTCATCGCCGAATTCCTTGCGCCAGTTCGCGTAATAGCCGCTGCTGCGCAGTTTGTCGCGGAAAGAGATCGGGTCGGCCGTGTTGAACAGCATGCCTTTTTCCTCCAGCGATTTGCGCAGCTGGGAATTCATTTCTGCGATGTCTTTTCGCTGCAGGAGCGCGAATTCATTGAAATTCTTTGCTGCGATCTCCTGGATGCGGGCCGGCATTCTTTCCCACGCGCGTTTGTTGGCCAGCACCCAGAAACCGTCCCACATATGATTCGTGATCGAGCAGTATTTCTGCACTTCGTACAGTCGCGCGACCGAGGCGATCGCGAGCGGGTTTTCCTGTCCGTCGACCACCCGCGTCTGCAGCGCGGAATACACTTCATTGAAGCTGATGCCCGAGGGCGCTGAGCCCAGCGATTCGAACAGCGAGATCCACAGTTTGCCGATGGGTACGCGGATTTTCATGCCCGCCAGATCGCTGACATTGACGACCGGCTTGACGTTGTTGGTGATCTGGCGGAAGCCGTTGTCCCAGATGCGATCCATCACGACCAGCCCCGCGCCGGTGATCTGCGCGCGGATATGCTTGCCCAGATCGCCGTCCATGCCTTGCCAGACCTGATCGTAGTTCTTGAACGCGAAACCCACGCCGGACAAGGCAGCCTTTGGCACCAGCGACGACAGCGCATTCGCGCCAGACACGCTGAAAAATTCCAGCGCGCCGCTGCGCAGCTGGGTGAACATCGCCGGATCGCCGCCGAGCTGATTGTTCGGGAACACGCGAATGTTCAGCTTGCCATCGGTCTGCTCCTTGATGGCTTTGGCCGCTTCGATCAGGCGCGCCGACAGCGGATGGGTGGCGGGCAGGTTGGTGCCGAACTTGAACTCGAATTCGGCGGCATGCGCAGTGTGTACCCAGGGGCTGGCAATCGCAGCGGCACCGGTGGCGATCAGGAAGTCGCGGCGAGTGAATCGGTTCATGGTGCTCTCCTTGTTTTTATTGTTCATCGCCGGCCCGCCTGTCGATGGCGTCAGCCGGAAAATTTTTCCAGTGCTTCTCTGAGCTCGCGCTGGGTCGTTGCCGCCGTTTCCAGCGGGATGCCCTGCATCGCCGCTTCCCACGATTGCCGAAGTGCGGCGACTCCGGCAGCAATGCCGCCGGGATGCGCGAACAGTCCGCCGCCGGCAAGGAAGATCAGATCCGTCGACTGCAATGCCGCCCAGGTGCCCGGCGCCTGCCGCACTGTCTGTCCGGACGAGAACACCGGCATCACGGTGCACGGCTTGTGCGCGAACATCGGCGTCAGACAGGCACGCGCGGAGGCGATCACGCTGTCGTCGCTCTCCTGGAATTTGTTGGCCAGTCCGTTCACGTGCATCTGATCCGCACCAGCGAGCCGCCAGAGCTTTTGCCAGGCGATGTAGGACCAGCCGCCCTGCAGATAACCCCAGCCATTGCGGTGCGCGTGAATCGGCAGCTGCGAATGCTTGCGGAACGCATTGAAGCCCGTCATGCCGACGGAATTCAGGCTGACCATCGCCAGCGTACCGCCCATGGACATCACCAGATCGTGCCGGCGTTTCATCTCGTCCAGCTCGCCCGTCAGGTTGAATGCATACATGGTTTTCTTGCCGGTGCGATCTGCATGGCGATTGATCACGTACATGACCTTGCGCACCCGCTCATCGAAAGGGCAGGCGGGGCCATCGGCCTGCAGCTCGTCATCTTTGATGAAATCCACACCGGCAGCGCAGAGCTGATCGACAAATTCTGCCGTGCCCTCTGCCGACAAGCCGACCGAGGGCTTGATGATGGTGCCTATCAGCGGACCTTCGGGCACGCCCGCGAGTTCTCGCGTGCCGGCGATGCCGAAGGCCGGGCCGGGGTAGGCCGCGGCAAATTCATCCGGCAGTTCGATATCCATCAGCCGCAAGCCGGCAACGGGTTTTAGCTCGTACAGATTGCCGGCAATGGTCGCCATCAGGTTGGGCAGCGATGCGCCGAGATTCTCCAGCGGCCAGGAGAGTTTCAGCTGATAGCGTTTGCATGCGCCGGTCGCTGGCTCATCCAGTGGTTTGATGTCCCAGGTAGCGGCCGCACGCGCTTTCAGCGCTTCGTCTTCGCCGGGAATGGGTACAAAGGTGCCGGACGATTGCTCGCCGGCGATGATGTCGGCGGCGCGCTCAGGTGCGACCGTGGTGTCGAGCTGATAGGTGGCGTGAATGCGAGCGGACATGATGCATGAGGCTGACAATACGGTGTGGGCAGACCGCGGACGTGATCAGATGCCGCGCGCGCCGGAGGCAAGAAAACCGCCATCGACCGGCATCGAGATACCGGTGATGTAAGACGCCTGCTCGGACGCCAGAAAGGCGACCACGGCGGCGATCTCGGACACGGTGCCATAGCGGTTCATGGGTATCGCGCTGGAATATTCTTTCTTGAATTTTTCGGTGTGCAGCACGCGCGTGAACGGTGTGTCGACCGGGCCGGGAGAGACGGCATTCGCGGTGATGCCATGCTCGGCGAGTTCGACGGCCATCTGGCGCGTCAGAGCGATCACCGCGCCCTTGGACGTGCCATACGCGGTGCGGCCGGTGCCGACTGCGCGCATGCCGGCGACAGACGCGATGTTGATGATCCTTCCCCATTTCTCTTTGACCATCATCCGCGCTGCGTGCTGGCTGCACAGCAGCGTGCCGGTGACATTGACGTTCATCGTGTACTCGAAATGATCGAGCGGATACTCGAGAAATGGATAGACCTTGGCCAGACCCGCGCTGTTGACCAGCACATCGCAGCGACCGAAATCTTTCTGGATGCTGGCGAAGGCCGCGGCGACTGAGTCTGCCTTGCCGACATCGATCTCGACGGTGCTGACGGAGCAGCCTTCCTGAGCGAGCTGATCGGCAGTCTGTTTCGCCGCTGCGGTATCGCGGTCTGCGATCACGACGTGATGGCCGGTTCTGGCGAGCTGTGCGACGGATTCTCCGCCTATGCCCATGGCACCGCCGGTGACGACGGCAACGCGTTGATTCTGCATCATGTCCCCTTTACGAACTGAGTCCGCTTATTGTTTTTTTTAGTACGTAGTTCGATGCAGGAAACCCGCCGCTCTCGCGTGCGAAGCTTGTGTTTCTTGCGAGATCAGAACATACCACAACGCGCGCACCGATCATAGCGTCTGTGCCGGCCTCAGTCCTCGCGCACTACGCGGAAACCGCCTCCTCGACTGCTGTAGCGAATTTCGGAAGAGAATTTCGTTCGCAGTGATGAACTGATGGAGCTTGGCTTGCTGTACCAGGTGCCGCCGCGAACCACTCGATGGGAGCAATCACCCGTGGTCCAGGCGCTTCCATCATCGGGGGCGCCTGCGTAGCTGGCGTTCCAGCAATCGTTTGTCCACTCCCACACGTTGCCATACATGTCGTGCAGGCCGAAGGCATTCGCTCGCCGCTCACCGACCGGGTGAGTGCTCTCGTCGGAGTTGTCGTCGAACCACGCATGGTCAGCCAGCGATCCCTCGCCGAAGTAGAGCTCGCTGTCGGTGCCCGCGCGTGCTGCATACTCCCACTCAGCTTCGCTGGGCAGTCGATACTGTTTGCCGGTTTTTTCCGAGAGCTTGCGGGTGAACTCGCGGGCAAGTTTCCAGGTGACCTGCTCGACCGGGCGATTGCCACCTTTGAACTGGGCAGGACGTGATCCCATGACAGAGAACCACTCATCCTGAGTGACTTCAAACTTGCTGATTGCAAAAGCTTTGACTCTCACCGTATGTGCGGGCAGGGCTGCCTCGTCACTGTTTTTTCCGGTAGCGCCCATCGTGAAGCTGCCGGCGGGCAGTGAAATCATCTCGGGGCAATCAGGGCAGTCCCTGAAAGCCGGAGGCGGAGCAGCGTGGGCGGCAGCGGTCAGAATGAGCGAGGAAAGGCTGAATCGTATTATTGTTTTAATGGTGATGTTCATGAGGCAAGTGCGGGTGAAACGGCAGAAAAATAGCCACAGGCGGCACGATAACAGTTATTTGTCGGCGCATGATAATGTCTCGCGCCAGACTCAACCACCGAATTCAAGTTGGAGGAACCAATGAAAAGAACTTCTGCAGCGCTTCTTCTGGCAGCAGCGTGTGTGTCTGCGCAGGCAGCACCTTACCCGCTGGGCACGATGACTTGCGCGGACATGGGCCGTTTCGCGTCCGAGGCGCAGGGCTGGCGCGAGAGCGGCATGAAGCGCGACGAGGCTTTTGCGCAGCTGGAGAGCCGCAGCTTCAATGATCCGGTCGAAAAGAAGAACCTGGAGCGAGTGCTGGCGATGGTGTTCGGCACGTATGGCAAGGCCTGGACCATCGAGAGCGCCGGCAATGCGATCCGCTCGGATTGCGAGACGGGACGCTGACCGATAACCCTTTAGATAGTGGGGCCAAGTCCGGCTGCCAGGCGGCGTGGCCTGCTTATTTTATTAAGACCCCTCTTTTAAATATAAAAAGACTGTGGCGCGCAGCAGCAGAACGCTGCGCTGCAAAACCGCACCATCGCTTTCCACCTTTCGACCGGGCCAGCGGGTTTTCGGGCGCCCGAAGTTTCCGCGCAAGTGCCCGATAAGAAGCAAAAACCTGCTCATTCGCAGCCATCTGGCAGTGCAAAAAAATTCAGTCTGCCGGCCACCATTTTTGCCGCCGATGCTGCGGCATATCGGGTGGGTGTCCGCCTCCGTTTATTCGCCCGGCTCTCCGTGATCAGAAAAATTGAAGCCCGGCTTGAAAGAATGGCTTGTTTGAATACAGATTGAATCGTATATTGCTTCGGTCACCGTAGTTTCACCAGTAGTAAAGGTTTGTTGCGGGGCAGTCCGATCGCAAGAGGCCAGGTGAGCGGGACTCACTATAACGATAAAAAGCGTACGACTTTATGGAGGAAACAACGATGAAGAATGGTGTCAACACCAAACTGAAGGTAGTAGCTGGCTCTCTGATGCTGGCAGGTGCAGCAGTGGCCGTCGCAGGCGACGTCACCTGGAACCGTCTCCTGAATGCGCATAACGACCCCAACAACTGGCTGATGTACCACCAGTCGTTCAATGGCTATCACCATAGCGGTCTGGATCAGATCAACACATCGAACGTGAAGAACCTGGGCGTTGCCTGGATCCACACGCCGAACGCGACCAAGCGCGGCATCCAGTCCTTCCCGCTGGCAGTCGATGGCGTGCTGTACTACACCTCGGCCTCGGGCAAGGTGTGGGCACTGGACGGCACCAACGGCAAGGCGATCTGGAGCTACCAGGCCAAGCTCGACAATGAGCGCGGCGAAGGCACGTTCTACAACCCGTACAACCGCGGTATCGCTATCGCTCACGGCAAGGTCTATCTGGGCACCGTTGACGGCCGCGTGATCGCACTCGATCAGAAGACCGGCAAGCCTGTGTGGGACAAGATGGTCATGACCGTCGAGAAGGGCAACAAGGGCTTCACCGGCGCACCGCTGGTCGTGAAGGACAAGGTCATCATCGGCTCGAACGGCGGTGAGCTGTCCGGCTGCTGCGGCCCGATCTTCGGCATCAATGCCGAGACCGGCGAGACCGTCTGGCAGTTCGACACCATCGGTGGCGACGAGCGCTCGCGCGCATCGTGGAAGAACGACACCTGGAAGACCGGCGGCGGCGGCGGCTGGATGACCGGTCAGTACGACCCGAAGACCAACTCGGTCTGGTGGGGCACGGCAAACCCGGCGCCTGACTATGACTACTCGGGCGACAAGTGGATGAACGAGGGCGCGCGTCCCGGCGAGAACCTGTACTCGTCTTCCGTCATCGTTCTGGATCCGGACACCGGCAAGCTGAAGTCCTACTTCCAGGAAATGCCGCACGACGCATGGGATTTCGACAGCGCCGTGGGTGAGTTCATGCGCATCTCGAAGAACGGCAAGGACTACGTCGTTCACCCGAACAAGGGCGGCATCATCTTCGTCTACAACGGCTCCAAGGTCGGTGGCGGCAACAAGCTCGACGTTGAGAACGCCTACATGATCGGCGAGACCTTCAACTACGTCAAAGGCGTGACACCGAAGGGTGAGCTGGTTGGGCGTGTCGACTTCACCGAGGGCAAGTTCCCGAACATGTGCCCGGCGATCGATGGCTCGATCTCCTGGAACGCCGGCTCCTACAGCCCGAAGACCGGCCTGATGTACAAGGCCACGCAAGAGTGGTGCTTTGACCTCGAGGTCGTGAAGGCAGAGCGTCCGAAGGACTTCTCCGGCCAGAACTACTTCGGCGCATCGTGGACTGCGACGCATCCGAAGGGCAAGCAGGCCTACGGCACCATCCAGGCACGTGACCCGATCACCGGCAAGATGGCATGGCGCGTCGAGTACAAGTACCCTGTGCTCGCTTCGCTGCTGTCGACCAAGGGCGACCTCGTGTTCGTTCC